>Ga0255346_1000018_pt1:0-330000 | contig 336425 bp, 289 predicted proteins | sample wastewater_treat_FD_194410 | JGI IMG/M metagenome (GOLD analysis project Ga0255346, IMG submission 194410) | Wastewater microbial communities from Lulu Island WWTP, Vancouver, Canada - plant22 | ecosystem: Engineered > WWTP > Wastewater > Unclassified | place: Canada: Vancouver...
CCCGCAGCCCAACAGATTATACCATACCAAGAACTATCAGGGGGCTACAACGGCAAAAGGTAAAATCAAAAGGCAAATTGCATTATACCATACCAAGAACTATCAGGGGGCTACAACGGTTTCAACGACGATTTCCTAAACGCAGTAATTATACCATACCAAGAACTATCAGGGGGCTACAACGTTGTTGTGATGCCGGGTAAATCCTCTCCGATTATACCATACCAAGAACTATCAGGGGGCTACAACCCGGTAGTGCGAACAGTGTGCGTAGTGTGTATTATACCATACCAAGAACTATCAGGGGGCTACAACAAAATGGGCGACCGGCGTTTCCGTGACCGTATTATACCATACCAAGAACTATCAGGGGGCTACAACAAAAAGCCAAAAGTGAAGTACGTCCCGACCATTATACCATACCAAGAACTATCAGGGGGCTACAACATTGCAGATTGTACATGTATGACCAAATGGATTATACCATACCAAGAACTATCAGGGGGCTACAACCAATGCGGGGTATTCGTCGTACGGTACATAATTATACCATACCAAGAACTATCAGGGGGCTACAACAAAGTCAAGGGGTAAATGCGAAAAAGTGCAATTATACCATACCAAGAACTATCAGGGGGCTACAACGAACAAGGGGAGGTATAAACCATGTACAAAATTATACCATACCAAGAACTATCAGGGGGCTACAACTCGTGCATGGACGACATGCAGGAGACATGGATTATACCATACCAAGAACTATCAGGGGGCTACAACGACAACCGCCTCGCGGAGCTTTCCACTATTAATTATACCATACCAAGAACTATCAGGGGGCTACAACTAATGACTGGTATGTACTTCTACATGGATAATTATACCATACCAAGAACTATCAGGGGGCTACAACAAGACCCTTTGCCTTCAAAATTTCCTGTAAATTATACCATACCAAGAACTATCAGGGGGCTACAACCTTACATCTATACAAAAGGTCGCACAAGCGATTATACCATACCAAGAACTATCAGGGGGCTACAACCACCAACACCCCATCAGCATTGTAATAGAAATTATACCATACCAAGAACTATCAGGGGGCTACAACAGCAGAAGATGGATGAATTGAGTTCCGCAAATTATACCATACCAAGAACTATCAGGGGGCTACAACGTCGGGATCCAGCACGTTGATCACGTAGATATTATACCATACCAAGAACTATCAGGGGGCTACAACCGTTCCCATGGCTGTCCTCCTTTGCTTCCTATTATACCATACCAAGAACTATCAGGGGGCTACAACCGCCCAGATCTTGAACTCCCGCTCTGTTTTATTATACCATACCAAGAACTATCAGGGGGCTACAACTAGTGCTGCCGCTTTGTCGTCCGCGTTTTGATTATACCATACCAAGAACTATCAGGGGGCTACAACCAGAACGACGAAGGGGTGCGGGGTTCCTTTATTATACCATACCAAGAACTATCAGGGGGCTACAACCGCTTGCGCGGATTTGATAATCTCTTTCGGATTATACCATACCAAGAACTATCAGGGGGCTACAACACGTACATCTGAAGCCCTTCGGATGCGTCTATTATACCATACCAAGAACTATCAGGGGGCTACAACCCGATTTTATACGCAAAGGAAACTACAAACATTATACCATACCAAGAACTATCAGGGGGCTACAACCCGCGATCTTCGTGCCAGTTCAAGGATCCGATTATACCATACCAAGAACTATCAGGGGGCTACAACCTTGCAAACGCGAACTTTGATTCTTCGGATATTATACCATACCAAGAACTATCAGGGGGCTACAACTCTCTTGAAGCATTGAATTCTTCATTTCGCATTATACCATACCAAGAACTATCAGGGGGCTACAACAACGGAGGGAGCGGCAAGAAATGAGTAACGATTATACCATACCAAGAACTATCAGGGGGCTACAACTTGCGATGATGTACTATGTCACCCGCTGCGATTATACCATACCAAGAACTATCAGGGGGCTACAACTTCTTACGGACACATACGACCCGAATTTTTTATTATACCATACCAAGAACTATCAGGGGGCTACAACCGGTAAGAGGTACGAGGTGGCCTACTCGCCATTATACCATACCAAGAACTATCAGGGGGCTACAACTGTATTATTACAATGCAGATGGAAAACTGAATTATACCATACCAAGAACTATCAGGGGGCTACAACAAGAGCAAAAACAACCTTATCGAGTTTGCTAATTATACCATACCAAGAACTATCAGGGGGCTACAACCCGGTTGCAGACTTCTTCAAGGGTCTTTGGATTATATCATACCAAGAACTATCAGGGGGCTACAACGATCAGGGCAGAATCAGAAGCACGGTCAGAATTATACCATACCAAGAACTATCAGGGGGCTACAACGTTTCGAGCTCGATCTTCCGGATCACGACCATTATACCATACCAAGAACTATCAGGGGGCTACAACCAGCTTCTGCTGCGGTCGGTGCTGCACCTGATTATACCATACCAAGAACTATCAGGGGGCTACAACAATGTTGTTAGTATCAGCCATTTTATTTCAATTATACCATACCAAGAACTATCAGGGGGCTACAACGTTTACAAAGAACATCTTGCCGAAGGTGTGATTATACCATACCAAGAACTATCAGGGGGCTACAACTAATCTACCGGGAGTTTAACTCCCTATGCAATTATACCATACCAAGAACTATCAGGGGGCTACAACAAATTTGCGTTTATGTAGTACAATAATTATATTATACCATACCAAGAACTATCAGGGGGCTACAACAGTGGAATATAGGGCTTTAGGGTCGGGAATATTATACCATACCAAGAACTATCAGGGGGCTACAACCAAAACGGCCGCATATTGTCCTTACGCTTCGCATTATAGCACAATTTTAAGGAAAAAAAATCATAAAAAATTCTCGAGTCCCATAAATGGGATTGACGAACATTTGTTCGATTGCTAAAATGGAAAGCGGACAGGGAATTTTGCGGCGGAACAATTTTAAGAAAGTGAGGTGAAGTGCATAGAGCCTTTTATTGAGGCGGTAAGCCTGCCCACACGGGAGGAGGCGGAAATGGCTCAGCGGCTTTGCTGCGGGCGGGTTTGCAAGATGTGCGAAAGTCCGGCGGAATACGCCTGGCGCAGACGGAGTGTGGATATGGCGGCGCTGCTTGCGGATGCGGTGGAAAACGATTTAAGCCCCAACGAGAGGGAAGCGGTGGAAAAGTATTGGTTTGAGGGTAAAACGCTGACCAGAATCGGGGAAGAAACGGGCAGGGCTCCGCCCAATGTACTGCGCACTTTGGAGCGAGCAAAGGCAAAACTGCACAAGTCGCTGAGGTTGGCGGTTTTTTATCAGTACGATTTGGAGGAGGAAAGTCTGGTGCCCCTGGCGGTGCGGAAAGCCGCCGCAGTGGAGGCCGCCCGAAGGGGCGGCGGGCAAAGTCCGGGGGAAAGGCTTAAAAAACTGCGTTTGGAACAGAATGCTCCCCTGCCTCTGATTGCAAAGGCAAGCGGCCTGGAACGGGAACGGATAGAGGCGCTGGAAAACGGAACAGAAGAAATGACAATGGATGAGCTGCTTTTTATGGCGGCATTTTTTAACACTACGGCGGACTATATACTCAAAGGAGGAGCGGATGAGAACCGACATAACACTTGAAGATATGGCTGAGGAGTATCTGCATGCCGCAGAGCTGCAAACCGAGCTGATAAGCCAGAACAGGGAGCGGCTGCGGGAAAGCCGCCGCCGGCAGGATATTAAAGAGAGCCTCAGGCTGAACAGACTGCTCTGCCTGCTTTACCGCCAGAGGAGGGAGTTGGTGGAGATAGCGGATTATTTGAAGAATTATTATAAGCACAGCACCGTACCTGTTAAGGGGGCGGCGGTATGAGGATGATAACGGCGGCTATCGGGGAAGACTCCCTTGTAAGCATAAGCGGCAGCGGGGCGGGTTTTGCCGCGGAGCATAATGCCGCATTGCTATGCGTTGATTTAGGCGGAGAACTGTCGGCGCCCGATGTGACCTTTTACTGCTTTGCCTTTGACCCTTACGATCTGGGTAAAAGGATTGTGAGCAACAATATCTACGGCATACCGGGGGATTCCCCCGCCTACCGTAACGGGAACAAACTCTACTGCCCCCTGCCGGAGGCTCTGACCGCTACGGGGGAATTGACGGTGCAGGTTGAGGCCCATTGGGTGGAAAACTCCGTTACAAAACGCATTGCAAAATCCGGAATATTCAACCTGAGTTTTGAGCCTTCGGTAAGCGGCGATGATGAAGTCTTTGAAAAGGACTGCTCACTTTCGGGGCGGCTGCAGGCGGTGATTGCGGAGGCTGAGGGTTTTGGAGGTACGGTCAGCCTTTGTACGCCTGAACAATATGCCGCAATGCAGTATAAAAATCCCCGCCGGTTTTACCTTGTGTGGGAAGGCGAACAGGGAGATGTTGAAATTCCGCCGGAAGACCCCGATATTCCCGATGAGGGGGATGACCCGCCTGAAGAAAGCGTTGCGGTAACGGGTATAGGGCTGAACAAGACGAGCCTGAATTTAACTCAGGGCGAAAGTGAAACACTGATTGCAACCGTCTACCCGGCAAATGCGGATAACAAGGCGGTTATATGGTCTTCCTCCGCTCCTTTGATTGCCGAAGTGAGCAGCGGAGGTCAGGTAAACGCCCTCGGTGCGGGCAATGCGGTTATCACGGCAACAACGGCGGAGGGTTCTTTTACGGCAAACTGTTCGGTGGCTGTTGCGGCGGCAAGCCTGCCGGGGCTTTGGCAAGGCAGCAAAACCGCAAACGGGATAACCGCCAATATCAGCGGCAACAGGGTTACATTAAACGGGACTAAAAACACTCAGCAAAGCACGGGCGGAGGCGGCTATCTGACGGATAACCTGGTGAACCTTTTTGACGTGCCGCCCGTCTGGCAGACATTCCCGGCGGGGACGCAGATTAGAATTGTTGTATCCAACCAAAGCGGGAGCACAAACTGCAATCCGGTAAACGCCGCCTGTGTTTTGAGGAAAACCGACAACACCATATTGGCGGGCGCCACCTGGGGAACACCTACCGGCACGTTTAACTATACCTGTACCGCCAATACTCCGGTTTACGGCCTGCTGTTTTATATGCAGGCGGGGGAAACGGTCAGCAATTACGCCTTTGATGTGGAGTTTTGGGTGAACGATGTACGCCGGATTTAATCCTTACGCAGGCGGCTTTTTACTTATGCAAACAATATTTTTGAAAGGAGCAATAAACTGAAACGACTGTTTTTAGGGGAAGTTGAAATTCCCCTTGCCCCCTGTTCCCCTTCGGTTCAGCCGCCCCGGGGCAGGTTTGCGGGGAAAAGGCTTTTTGTTGCCGGGGACAGCATAACCGAAAAGAACTTCCGCGCTCAGCTCAACTGGCACGATTACCTGAAAGATTGGCTGGGGCTGTCTTCGGTATTCAATGACGGTAAATCCGGCACGGGCTTTACCCGCAGTTACGGCACAAATCCGGCGTTGATTACAAGGATTGACGGTTGGGGCGGCGATGCGGATCTTATTCTGGTAACGGCCTCACTGAATGACGGGGGCGGCAACAACGCCGACCTCCCCCTGGGGCAATTGAGCGACACGGGCACGGGAACTTCTTACTTTGCCGATTGCAGGGCGGTGGCGGAAAAACTGCTGACAAAGTACCCGAACACTCCCATAGGCTTTATTACCGCCCTGCCGAGGGGCTCCGCCCAGGACAGGGGCAAAACTTACGGTGTTGACGGTTGGTACCACCCCTGGTGCGAGGCGCTTAAAACCGTCTGCGCCCACTACTCGCTCCCCTGCCTTGATTTGTATCACAGCGGTACACTTCGCCCGTGGTTAGCGGCGAACAACGCCGCTTTTTTCTCCTGCTCCGCAGCGCCGGAAGGCGACGGCATCCACCCGAATGCCGCCGGTCAGGAGATTATGGCAAGGCGTATTATGCCCTTTGTTGAGCAATATTTATAAGCCCTCAGCGTAGAATAATTTTAATTATGAAAGGAAGCGGAATTTGACAAAAACAATATTTATCGACGCCGGTCACGGCGGCAAAGACCCCGGTGCGGTATCGGGAACTTTTATTGAAAAAGATTTGAACCTTAAAGCGGCCCTTGCCGCCCGGAACTTTTTATCCGATTACGACTGTAAGGTTATTATGAGCCGGGAAACGGACACGGGCACAAGAATCAACACATCCGCAGCAAATGCGGCAAAGGCGGGAGCGGATGTTTATGCCGCAATACACCACAACGCCGCCGGGGGTGACGGCTGTGAGGTATTTTATTGGCATACCGACCCCAAGGCAAAGGCGCTGGCAACGGAACTGATTGAACGGTTCAAGGCCCTGGGGCAAAACAGCAGAGGGATTAAACCGAGCAGTGAAAAAAGCTATAACTTCGGCGTATGCCGCATTAACGCTAAAAACGGCATCCCCGCCGTGCTGGGGGAATTTGCCTTTGTTGACAACGCAACGGACAGAAAGATTATAGACAGCGATGAAAAACTGAAAAAAGAGGGCGAGGCTTACGCCCTGGCATTGATAAACTTTTTGGGGCTTAAAAAACTCCCGAAAAAAGAGTTGCAAAAGGAACCTGCCAAAGCCGCCTTTGCCGCCGGACAGAAGGTGAGATTAAGGAACGCTCCCCTGTTCGTTTCATCTTCCGCCAAAAGGCCGCTCAGGAACATTACGGGCGAGTACCGCCTGTATGACGGGATTTTAATACTCAACCGCCTTAGAATAACTCTGAGCAAAGAGTTTGTAGGGCGGCTCCCCATATCAAAAAACGTTACGGGTTGGATAAACTCGGCAGACGCTCTGCTCCAATAGGGTCTGTGCGGTTCGGTAAAAACAAAAAGCCCGCTCCGGCTTTCGGGGCGGGTATTTAATAAAAAAAGAAAGGATAAAATATGGAAATAACTTCACTGATATTCGAACGGGGGCTTATACTTATCCCCATGCTTTACATTATCGGCATGATTCTTAAAGACGCAAAGCGGGTACCGGACAAATATATCCCCGTCATTTTGCTGCCCATAGGTCTGGCGGCAAGCTTCGGGCTTATGGGCTTTTCGGCTGCCTCCGCCGTGCAGGGGGTGCTGATAACGGGCGCCTGCGTTTACGGCAATCAGCTTGGCAAGCAGTTGGGGAAGGCGGAGTGATCAGTCTTCTTCCGCCGCTCCGGCTTGCCAAAGCGCCTCTGCCGCTTCAAGGTCCAGCGGATAGGTAATTTTAATGTTATAAACATGGCCGGGCACAATGTGTATCGGCTCACCTTTTAAGGTAAAAATCATGCAGGCGTCCGTAAGGGCTGCCTGCTCTTTTTTTGTCAGGGAGTCTAAAAGAGTTTTCAGCTTTTGAACATTAAAGGACTGGGGGGTTTGAGTTTGGAGCATTTGGGAACGAGGCGGCACAAAACTCACAACTTTGCCGTCTTCACTTTGGGCAATGGTATCCCCGGCGGGGATATAGGTACCGCAGGCGCCGTACTTGCGGGCGACGGCTATGTTTTCGGTTATAATGCGGCTGCTGACCAGAGGGCGAGCGGCATCATGGGTCAGAATAATTGCGGAGGGATCTGTCAGGCCGTTTTCTTCCATATAATTCAGGGCGCAGTGCAGGGTTCCGTTACGGTCGGCGCCGCCGGGGATAAAGACTATCCTCTTATTCAAACCGAATTCATCCGCGAACAGTTGCCGGGTGCGCTCCAGCCAATCGGCGGAACAGAGCACCAGAACCAGGTCCACCTCCGGGTGGGCAATAAATTTTTCCGCAGCCCTGATAATAACGGGCTTGCCCCCAAGGGGCAGATATTGCTTGGGAACCGGCCCGCCCAAACGGGAGCCGGTACCGCCGGCAAATATAGCGGCTGTTACCATAAAAAATCCCTCCTTATGCCTGAATGACAGTTATTTTACCTGTTTACTGTAGGTTGACGGTAAAAAACAGGGGTTACTCCGGCTGATTTTCCAACTTTCGGATTATCAGCTTTGTTTTTTCTACCGGATACGGTACACTCACCCTTAAATACTGACCGACCGATACCACCTTACCTTCAACTTCTTTTTCATTTTCCCCGGTAGGAACTATAACCGTATCACCGATACCGATTGTTCGGTCTTCAGTCCTGAAGGAATACGGGCGGGAAGAAAAGGGAAGCAGCACACCGCAATAGGTATAGACTTTTTTATCGTCGAGGCGTTCCTGCACTTTTGACTCTTCGTCAAGCTGTCTCTTTTTTATCTTTTCGTCCTGTTCCCGTTGCCGAACTTCTTTAGCCTTGGCATTTTTAGCTTCAATAAATTCTGCCAGAGTTTCAAAGTCGTTAACATCCAGACCGTAATTTTCCCGGCCGGTTTGCCATTTACGCCAACCGTATTTTTCATCATTAAAAGCTTCAAGGTATTCCTGTTCCGTATCGTAAGAAACGGGGTCCAATCCGTACGGTTTGCCGTCAGGAACGGAGTTGCGCCAGGCATTTTTACGCGAATAAGCGTACTTTTCGCACTGGCTTTCAACCATAGTTATATAATCGGCAATTTCTTCTTCCCATTCCTGTATTTCATCACGAACCATGCCTAACGGTATTGCTTTTACAAGCGGAAAAAGATTGTCCCTGAAATATTCCACAGATTCAAGTTCATAATAATTTTTACAGCAGCTGATAACCGCCGAAGTGGTGTCATTAATATCTCTCCATTTATTACCGGCCTTTTTGAGTTCAGCCTTGAAAAGTCCGTAAGCCGCATTATATAACTTTTCTTCAATTGCTTGCGCAATCAATCTCCGGATATCTGTTGATGTTTCATCATAGGCCGACATTATCATTTGCAAAAAGTTCTTATTATCATTCAGATAATTCAGCAATTTAATTCTGAAACCATCGGGGAATCCGGAATAAATGTTACCGATAACAAACATCGTCAAATCCGTAGCGCTGAACTCATAATACTCCGCATAGGGCAAAAATCTGTCCAGGCACCATAGCCAGATTTCAAACGCCAAATCCACATTGCGCTTGGCTATTTTAATAAGAATCTCGTAAAGCTCCATTTCCGGTTTCTCATCTTCGTCAGGCAGAGAGCAAGGGAGTTTAAAATTATCCTTTATTGCCTGAGCATATAGAAAACCGTAGTCATGGGATAAATAATTTGCCGCAAAAATCCTGTCAGCATTTTCAATAACAAATTTAGCGGCAGCTTTTAATCTTCTGCCTCGCTCATCGTTCGCATAAAAGTAATTATCATCCGCCAGAATACAAGCCGCATTGTACCGACGTCTGTTCGGAAAATCTTCCGGGGAAATTTCCGCGTCATCATCACTTTCGTCATCATAATAATAGCCGAGCCTTGCCTCCTCTAAAGCCTCCTCATACTCCTCTTCGCTATCATAATCCTCCGGGTCAATATCGTACTCCGAACCGTCTTCACAGTCATAACGCCATTCCGATTTCGCTTCCGCCAACGCTTCCTCGTATTCCTCAGCGGTGTCGTAATACTCGGGAAAAAGATTGTACTCCGAGCCGTCTTCGCAATCTTCACGCCAATCCTCTTCCGCTTCCTCCTCTTCCGCTTCAGTGTCATAATCATCGGAGTCACTGTCAGCTTCATCTTCCCCCATGATTTCTTCAAATATCTGATACTCAAGTATATCGGAAAGCAGTCGCTCGTCCCACGAGGTCTTTCCGTCGCCGTCCAAATCAAACATACCGCCGTCATCATCAAAAAAGCCCATTCGGTGCGCTCCTTTCAAAAGGAATTGTAACACGGTTTATATTTTACGGAATTATTTATTCCGAAGCCTATTCTTCACTTACCACAGCCGAAATGCGTTCAATCAGCATTCTGTAGCGCTTAGCCGTGTCGGGATTTTTGCCGCAGTACTGCCTGTCCATTTGCTCGTTAGGCTCATAGCTGACAGGGATATTGTATAAATCGAACTGCTCTACTGTAAGGTCTATGTAGTGACCGTCAATTTTATTAAAGTAATGTGTTCCGCCGCCGTCAACACGAATTCTGTGGATTGAACCGCCGAACATATCATGCACCAGCATGGCCGTAATTGCGCACTGACCATATGACGGGTCGGAATCTACCCACTCCGCTTGGCAAGAAGGATAGGCAGTCTGTTTGCACCAAGCCTTGCGAAGGATGTCGTAAAGATCAGACAATGTTTCCAATTTTGGATTACCCGACTTTTTACGTTTCAGGTCGCCGTATTCCTCGCCATAAAATCTTCTCTGCAACATTTATCCCCCCTTTCAACTCACCCATATTGTACCAAAGGGGGTATTGCAGGGCAAGTGAATCCTTTTTTGCAGCCGTTTCCATTCTCGTCTGTATTTTTTATAAAAGGACAAAACTATCGGCAATGACTTCATCTAAACATTCCTGTCAGCATTATAAATTGTTCTCTTATAACCAAACTTATTTTAACTTATGTAATGTTAAAAGTTAATATTTAAAGTTAAATTGAAAGTATATTTTGAAGCACATTGAAATTAAATCGGGATGATGCGGACATCGTCCTCTGATTATTTGAACTTGTTAATTAATAAAAATGAGCAACCCCCGTTTGAGGTTGCTCATATAAATATCGGTTTGCTTACTTATCACCCGGTAACGACTTCATTGTCGGGAAGAGCAGAACGTCCCTTATGGAGTGGCTGTCGGTCAGGAGCATGGTAAGGCGGTCGATGCCGATGCCGATGCCGCCGGTGGGGGGCATACCGTATTCGAGAGCCGTTAAAAAGTCTTCATCGGTGGTGTTGGCTTCTTCATCGCCGGCGGCCCGAAGGGCTTCCTGCGCTTCAAAGCGGCCGCGCTGGTCGATGGGGTCATTGAGTTCCGAAAAGGCATTTGCCAGTTCCCTGCCGGTGATGAAAAGTTCAAAGCGCTCAGTATAATCAGGCTTGTCGGGCTTGCGCTTTGCAAGGGGAGAAATTTCTACCGGGTGGTCCATTATGAAGACGGGCTGAACAAGCTGTTCTTCCACATATTCTTCAAAGAAAAGGTTGAGAATATCGCCCTTTTTATGGTGGGGCAAAAACTCAATCTCCCTCTCTTTTGCCAAAGCTCTGGCGGCTTCCAAATCGAGGGCATCAAAGTCCGCACCGGAGTATTTTTTAACTGCTTCCACCATGGTAAGGCGGGCAAAAGGTTGGGAAAAGTCAATTTTTACATCGCCAAAGACTACGGAGGGCTCCCCTAAAACTTTTACGGCAACGGTGCGGATAAGGTCTTCCACCAAATCCATCATGCCGTGGTAGTCGGTGTAGGCCTGATAGAGTTCCAAAAGGGTAAACTCGGGGTTGTGGCGCACGGAAAGGCCCTCGTTGCGGAAGACTCTGCCAATCTCATAAACCCGTTCAAGGCCGCCCACAATAAGGCGCTTGTGGTAAAGTTCCAAAGAGATACGCAGGAAGAGGTCTTCGTCAAGGGAGTTGTGGTGAGTGATAAAGGGACGTGCAGCAGCGCCCCCGGCGTTGTGAACAAGCATGGGGGTTTCGACTTCTATAAAGTCCTGCGCATCCAGGTGGTTGCGGATTTCTCTGATAATATGAGAGCGCTTAATAAAGGACTGCTTAACCTCGGGGTTGATTATCAAGTCAACATAACGCTGACGGTAGCGAATGTCGGTATCCTTCAGGCCGTGAAATTTTTCCGGCAAAGGCAGGAGGGATTTGGAAAGCAGACGGACAGCCTTGGCGTGAACGGAAATCTCACCCCGGCGGGTGCGGAAAACAAAGCCCTTTACTTCCACAATATCGCCTATATCCCACTTTTTAAACTCTTCAAAGTTTTCTTCGCCGATGTCGTCAATTTTAACGTAAATCTGGATGCGTCCGGTGCGGTCGTGCAGGTCAATAAAATTGGCCTTGCCCATATCGCGCCAGGTCATAATGCGCCCGCAGACGCTTACATCCGTATTTTCCATCGTTTCAAAATTTTCGACTATTTCCGCAGCGTGGGCGGTCTGCTCGGCGGTGGTGATAAGGAAGGGGTCCCTGCCCGCCGCCCGGAGGGCCTCAAGTTTTTCCAGCCTTATAGTGCGCAGGGCATTAGTGTCCTTTTCTTCCTCTTCTACCGGAGGAGCGCCGTTAATGATATCGTCAGCCATTATTAAAATTCCTTTCCCATTTAAAAAGGGCGCCGGGCTCAGCCCGCCGCCCTAAAGCTTTTGCTACCTGGTGATTTTTAAAATCTTAAACTCTAAGATTGCGCCGCTGGGAACCTCAACTTGTACAACTTCGTTCTTTTTGCGGCCCAAAAGAGCTCTGCCGATAGGAGATTCGTCCGAGATAATACCGGCATCCGGGTCGGACTCGTTTTTACCTAAAATGTGATACTCAAAGGTTTCGTCAAGCGCCAGATCTTTAACCTTGACGCGGGAACCGGTGCTGACCGTGCTTGTGTCAACACTTTCTTCGTCAATGATAACCACATTGAGCAGATCCTGCTCAATTTTGGTTATGCGGGCTTCCATTCTGGCCTGCTCGTCCATGGCCTCGTTGTATTCCGCATTTTCGGAAAGGTCGCCGAAAGAACGGGCGATTTGTATACGCTCCGCAATCTCGTCCCTGCCGACGGTTTTAAGGTGTTCGAGCTCCTGCTCCAATTTGAGCTTGCTTTCCATGGTCATTCTTGTTTCTTGCATTGCCCGTAACAGCTCACTTTCTGATTTAGTGAAATGGTTAGAATTGTAGGGTAATTATAGGTAAAGCCACCCCGCCTGTCAAGCCCGAAAGACTGTTCAGGCGGAGAGATTTTTCAACAGGCTTGCACGCTCTTCGGCAGTCAACTCACGGCACTCCCCTTCGCAGAGGGTTTCGTCAAGTTTAAGGCCGCCAATATGGGTGCGCTTTAATGAAATTACTTCGTTATTGAGGGCGGCAAACATACGCTTGATTTGGTGATATTTGCCTTCCATAATCTGTATTCTAACCAACGGTTGGGCCTGCTCTTTGATTACTTCCACCCTGGCGGGCATATATTCCGTACCGTCGGCCAAGGTTATGCCGTCGGCAATGGCGGCACATGCGCCTTCATCCAAAGGGCGCTTAAGCCGTGCCTCGTAGGTTTTATACACCTTGCTTTTAGGGGAAAGTATGCGGTGAGCAAAGTCGCCGTCGTCAGTGATAAGAACAAAACCGGTAGTGTCTTTATCCAGCCGGCCTGCCGGGAATAAGCTGCGCCTGTAGAGGGAGGGGGGAAGCAAATCCACCACGGTTTTTGTGCAGGCATCTTTTGCGGCACTGAGAATACCGGCGGGCTTGTTAAGCATAATGTACAAAAATCGCCTGACCCTGACAGGTCTGTCAAAAAGGCTGAGTTTATCTTTATCCGGGTTAAACATGGCATCCGGAGATTCCACCACCTTACCGTTGACGCTGACACTGCCGTCACGAATCAGGTTGCGCGCCTCTTTACGGGAAAACGTGCTCTGGGCTGAAATGATTTTGTCCAAGCGTTCCAAAATAATCCTCCTTCCTACAAAATAAATGAATGAAGGCGGACACGAAAGTGCCCGCCCGACATTCAGGGGGGCAAAACTTATCAGAGTTTTGCCATGTACTTAATAGTCTTAACCATCTGGCTGGTGTAAGAGTTCTCGTTATCGTACCAGGCGACAACCTTGACAAGGGTTTTGCCGCCGCCCAAGGAGGTTACTCTGGTCTGTGTTGCGTCAAAAAGGGAACCTTCGGTTATGCCGATGACGTCGGAAGATACGATGGGGTCTTCGGTATAGCCGTAGGAGGAGGAAGCGGCCGCCTTCATGGCATCGTTAATATCCTGCACGCTGACCTCACTATTAACAACCGCCACAAGCTCGGTTACGGAACCGGAGGGCACGGGTACACGCTGGGCGGAACCGTCAAGCTTGCCGGCGAGTTCCGGAATAACAAGACCGATAGCCTTTGCGGCCCCTGTGGAGTTGGGAACGATGTTGATAGCCGCCGCTCTGGCTCTGCGCAGGTCGCCCTTTCTGTGGGGGCCGTCAAGAACCATCTGGTCGCCCGTATAGGCGTGAATTGTAGTCATAAGGCCCTTTTCAATCGGGGCAAGTTTGTTCAGATAATAGGCCATGGGAGCCAGGCAGTTGGTGGTGCAGGAAGCGGCGGAGATAATGGTATCTTCCGGCTTGAGGATTTTTTCATTAACACCGTAAACAACTGTGGGAAGGTCGTTGCCTGCGGGGGCGGAGATGATGACCTTTTTGGCACCCGCTTTAATGTGGGCTTCGGAAGCCGCTTTGGATGCGAAAAAGCCCGTGCATTCCAGCACAATTTCTACACCGAGTTCGCCCCAAGGAATCTCTTCAGGGTTTTTGATGGCGTAAATGGTAATCTCTTTACCGTCTACGACAATCGAATTTTCTTTAGCGGTAACCTTGTCTGCGAGGGCGTAGCGACCCTGAGAAGAGTCATATTTGAGCAGATGTGCAAGCATTTTCGCATCTGTCAAATCGTTAATCGCCGTGATTTCATAATCCGTATCGCCGAACATTTGCCTGAATGCAAGACGACCGATGCGGCCGAAACCGTTAATGCCGACTTTAATTGCCATAAGTATTGCCTCCTGAAAAATAAATTGATTTAATAGCGCTCGTAATATTTTATACGATTGGACCCCTTTTTGCAAGGTGAAAAAAGAATATTCTGGCCTTTTAAAGGCCTAATCGCAGGTGAAAGGGATTAATTCAATGTGTACAAAGCTATTTATGGTATTTGCCCGAATTTTCTATCATAAAGGCGCGGTAAAGCTGTTCCAAAAGCATTATGCGGGCCAACTGGTGCGGGAAGGTCATTTTGGAAAGGGAAAGGCTGAAATCCGCACGGTTTTTAACGGAATCCGCTAAACCGTGAGAGGAACCGATAATAAAAACGAAACGGGAAAAGCCCTGACTCATTTGGGTACTGATAAAATTGCCGAGTTTTTCGGAGGTCAGCATTTTACCCTCAATACAAAGAGCTACCGTTTTGGCTCCGGCGGGTACTGCCGCCCAAATGCGCTCACCTTCTTTTTCAAGGGCGGACATCACTTGTGCGGGGGAAGGGTTTTCGGGAAGAGAAACGGGTTCAAGCTCTTTGATATTCAGGCGGCAGAAAGCGCCCAGGCGTTTTTGATACTCGGCGGAAGCGGATTTTAAATATGACTCTTTGAGCCTGCCTACACAAACAATGCTTATACTTAACATTCTGTTACTCCCTGATAATGCTGAGGATAATATTTTCAGCGGCCGCATGAAAACTCACGCAGCCACCGATTTATGTAATCAAAAAACCGTAAGCCGAGGGGAAGGGCCTGTACCGGCAACTGACAATATATAGTCGATATTTTCACGGGCGCCTATCCTGCTGAGGGCGGCACGGGTGGTCTGCATGGCAAGTTCGGGGTGATTGTTTTCCCTGCTCAAATGCCCCAAAACAAAGCGGGTGCCTCCGTTTTGCAAAAGGGTGATTATGGTTTCAGCACAGGTATCATTTGAAAGGTGGCCTTCATCGGAAAGCACGCGGCGTTTAACATAATAAGGGTAGGGGCCGTTCTGGAGCATACGGACATCGTGATTTGATTCCAGAAGCACCAGGTCGGCCCCGAGCAGGGCTTGCATCATAGCCTCGGTGACAAAGCCGGTATCGGTGGCCACGGCTACACGCCGGGAGTCGGGCATTTCCACAAGATAGCCTACGCTCTCTCTGGAATCGTGGGAAGTGGCAAAGGCGCTGATATGCATACCGCAAACTTCCACGCCTTCGGCGGGGATAACCCTGGCGGCATAGCCGGTGGTAAGTTCTCCCATTGATTCAAGGGCATCAAGGGTACCGGCGGATGTATAGACATCAAGGGAATGCCTACCCGCCAAAACACGCAGACCGCTTATATGGTCGGAATGTTCATGAGTTACAAAAACAGCCCCGATATCGCCCATATCAACACCGATATCTTTCAGGGCGAGGACTGTACGCCTGGCGCTGACCCCGGCGTCAATGAGAATTCCGCCGTCGGCAGAGCCTATATAGGTACAGTTACCGCTGCTGGATGAAAAAAGGGGACAAAATCGGGACATAAATTACTCCAAATAAAAAGTCCGGCAAAACACTTTGCCGGCTGATTGATGCCGACTAAACGGCGCTCGGGATTGTGTTGGGTTCAGGGAAGTTGACTCTTTTTATATTAGCGCCCAGACGGGACAGTTTTTTTACAACATCTTCGTAGCCCCGGTCGATATGTTCAATATCTTCAATCTCGGTAACGCCTTCCGCCATAAGACCGGCTATGAGCATGGCGGCGCCCGCCCGCAGGTCAACCGCTTTAATCGGCGCGCCCATAAGGCGTTCCACCCCTACAACTACGGCTATTTTGCCGTTGACAGAAATATCGGCCCCCATACGGGAAAGCTGTTCCACATAACGGAAGCGATTGTCATAAACCGTTTCGGAGATAATGCTTGTACCGTCGGCAACGCTGAGCAGGGCGGTAATTTGCGGCTGCATATCCGTAGGAAAACCGGGATGCGGGAGAGTTTTTACTTTGCAGCTGCAAAGAGCGGCTGAACCTTCCACAACAACGCTGCCGTCCTCATTTTCGATTATTTCGGCTCCGCAATCCCTGAGTTTGGCAGCGATTGATTCAAGGTGTTTATAAATGACGTTTTTAAGAACCACTTTGCCCGAGGTGGCTGCGGCGGCAACCATATAGGTGCCCGCCTCGATTTGGTCGGGAATGACCGAATAGTCGCAACCGTGAAGAGATTTTACACCGTGAATTTTAATTACATCGGTACCGGCTCCGCGGATATCCGCCCCGCATTGAATTAAAAAGTTTGCAAGGTCGACGATGTGAGGTTCTCTTGCGGCGTTTTCGATAGTTGTTGTACCCTCAGCCAAAACCGAGGCGAGGATAATGTTTGCCGTAGCGCCAACGGAAACCAGGTCCATGTAGATTAAACTGCCTTGAAGGGAATCGGCACGGGCATCAACCATGGCGTTGGCTTCGATAGTGGCATCCGCGCCGAGGGCTTCAAAGCCCCGAATGTGAAGGTCGATGGGGCGAGCCCCGAAATCGCAGCCGCCGGGCATGGCAACACGAGCCCTTCCGAACCGCCCGAGCATGGCGCCGACAAAATAATAGGACCCCCTGAGATGGCGGGTCAGTTCGTGAGATATTTCTTGCCAGACAATATTTTTTGTATTGATTTCATAGCTGCCGGGCTTTATCAGTTTAACTTCGGCTCCCAGCTGCTTGAGAATATGAAAAATCATAGTTACGTCGCTAATTTCGGGCACATTTTCAATCCGGCACAAGTCCCCTGCTAAAATTGTTGCCGGTAAAATAGCGAGCACTGCGTTTTTGGCTCCGCCGATGGTAACTTCGCCTACCAACTTTCGGCCGCCTTCTATGACAATCTTTTCCACAAAACGGCACTCCTTTATTAAATTTTGTTATGAATGCTCGCTTGATAAAGCGGGATTATTTACTCAAATGATTATATCACTGATTCCTATATTTGCAAAGGCCTTTTTACCTATTTAATCGGATTTAAGTAATAATTCACCGAATTGACACCACATCAGGTTGATTCTTGAGCGTTGTAACCCACAACAGGGTGTGGAAATTCACTTTTCGGCAGGCCGAGCCCGGCTAAAAACTCCCGCATATCCGGCGGCAACGGCGCCGTAATTGTAAGCCGATGTCCCGTTACGGGATGTTCAAAAGCGGCGCTGCAGCAGTGGAGCATCTGCCGGCCAAGACCCGTGTCGGGGGCGCCGTACATATCATCCCCCGCCAAGGGAGCCCCTAAATGAGAAAAATGAACCCTGATCTGATGGGTGCGTCCGGTTTCAAGGCGAACGCTGAGAAGGCTCATGCCTCCGGCACAGCCGAGGGAGCTCCAACGGGTAAGGGCGGGCTCCCCTTCGGGGCCGCAGGCACGCAGGATCTTCATAGCATCCGGCCTGTAAACAGGCAAATCTATTGCGCCTTCTCCGGAAAACTCCCCGTGTACCAAGGCAAGATATTCTTTTTCTACATGACCGGTGAGGCGGGCGGCGGCAAAGCGGTTCAGGGCACAGACAACAGCACCCGAGGTGCCTTTGTCAAGCCTGCCTATGGCCCGAAAGACGCTCTCTTTTTGAGAATTTTGCAAATGCCGGGCAACAGCATTGGCAAGAGTTACACCCTGATGCTTGCGCGACGGGTGCATAGCAAGCGTACCGGGCTTATTCACCACCAGAACATCCTCATCCTCAAAAAGGATTTGCAGCGGGTAGTACTTGGGCTCCGGCAGGGCGCTGTCCGCCGGGAGGTTTAAAACAAGGCTGTCCCCTTCTTTTATGGGGTCCACCGTCCGTGCCGGGCGGCCGTTGAGCATAATGCCGTCTTCCTGCCGTTTGAGCAAAGTCACCAAACGGGCGGAAAAACGCGCACTTCCGCGAAGGAAATGCGCGACTTTTTTGCCGTCATAGTCAGCCGTAACTGTAAAGGTTAAACGGCGGGACATCAGGCGTTTTCCTTATTTTTCCGCTCTTGCTGGCTTTTTATTTTATCCTTCCAACAACGGTAGCACATTGAGTCGTAACTGTCGCCCCCGCCGACAAAGACCTGGTCACCGACGGTTACAATATCTCCCTTGGAATCAATCCTGGCATTGACCGTAGCTTTATGTCCGCAGCGGCAGACCGTTTTAATTTCCGCAATGGAGTCGGCAAGTTCAAGCAGCCGGCGGCTGCCGGGGAAAAGTCTTGTTAAAAAGTCGGTGCGCAGACCGTAGCAGAGTACCGGTATGTCGTGTTCGTCCACTATACGCCGCAGAGCGTCAATTTGATCCTCGGTGAAGAACTGGCACTCATCGGCAATGATGACATCGGTGGTCCGGTGGGTACCGGTGATGAAGTTTTCGTACAGGTCATCGGTGCGGGAAATAATCTCCGCCTTCGCTTCAAGCCCTACAACGGAGCGCACAAAACCGTCATCCCCGGGAGATGAAAAAGGCTTGATAAGCCACACACTGGAGCCCTTTTCTTCATAATTAAACTTTGCTAACAGCGCATGTGCGGACTTTGATGAGCCCATAACGCCGTATTTAAAATACAGTTTTGCCATTTTAAAAACACCTCGCTAAAAGTGAAGAGGTAAACTTTACCCTTTTTATAATCTGTTAAACAGGTTAAACACGTACAGTCCAACCGAAGGGGTCTTCGATTTTACCCCATTGTATGCCGGTGAGCGTATCATACAGCATTTGAGAAATTTCGCCGATTTTGCCGCCGTTTAAAACCAGCTTCTCGTCACCGTACTTCAACTCGCCTATGGGCGAAATGACGGCGGCGGTACCCGAGCCGAAGGCTTCGTTCAACCTTCCTTCCTTTGCCGCCCGGACGACTTCGTCAATGGTAATAGCCCGCTCCGTAATCGGCACGCCCTTGTAGCGCAGAATATCGATACAGGACATACGGGTAATGCCGCTTAAAATACTGCCCTGCAACGCCGGAGTGACGACTTCGCCGTCAATGACGAAAAACACGTTCATTGTGCCGACTTCTTCAACATATTTGCGCTCTACGCCGTCAAGCCAAAGCACCTGACTGTAGCCGGCTTCAGATGCTTCGTCCTGAGCCTTGAGAGAAGCTGCATAGTTGGCTCCGGTTTTTGCAAAGCCGGTGCCGCCTTTGACGGCACGCACATATTTTTCTTCAACATAAATTTTTACCGGATTCAGCCCCTCGGGATAGTAGGCCCCTACCGGAGACAGGATAATGCAAAACAGCAGTTCGTGTGCGGGATAGACCCCAACATGGCCCTCCGTTGCAATAATAAACGGGCGAATGTAAAGGGATGTACCCTCTGAAACGGGAATCCAGTCCTCATCAATTCTGACAAGCTGTTTTATTGCTTCTACCGCAAGTTCTTCGTCAATTTCAGGTATGCACATGCGTTTGTTTGACTCGTTTAACCTTGCCATATTGCGGTCGGGACGGAAGAGGAGAGTTTCACCCTTTTCCGTTTTATAAGCCTTTAATCCCTCGAATACCTCCTGTGCATAATGCAGGCACATGGCGGCCGGGTCAAGTTCCAACGGGCCGTAAGGTACTATACGGGGGTTATGCCAGCCCTTGCCCGTTTCATAATTCATCAAAAACATGTGGTCGGTATAGTATTTGCCGAAACCGAGTTTGCTTTGGTCTGCAGGTTTTTCTTTAGGATTTTTTGTTTTTTCAACGGTAATCTTTAACAATTAAAACATCTCCCGATTTTCTATTGCAATTAATTATAATCACGGGGGCTTTGAATTGCAAGTTTTTACACGAATAAGAGCTCTGACGGGAGGCAAAAACGGTTATTTATATATAGATTTCGGTTGTATTCACACTTATATGAGTATATAATGTATTTGGGTTATTATGACTTTTGAAGTTTGTTTTTACCGAACGAAAAAATGCTGATAAAGTGGTGACAAGATGAAGCTGAAAATATTTATAAAGAGATTTTTACTCCCCTTAACGGCAGCGGTCATTGCCCTTGTGGTCTTGCCGCTCCTCGCCTTCACAGCTATGGGACCCGCCGGGCCGGACTGCCGGCCCCCTAAGGCGGAACTGATTATTGACAGTGTAGAACCGGTAGTTGAAAAGGCGGTCAAAGACATTACCGGCAGTTTTGACTTCGGCGATACGGACAAGGTAAGCATTACCTTTGAGCAATACTGTGAAATTGATGACGGAGAGTTAAACACCCGGGGCAAGGCAGTAATAGACGGAAATAATTTTGTGCTCCCCGGAGTTAAGTTGAAACCTTCCGGCAACACGATTGTGGTAAAGGCTGCCGCCGGCGAGGTGGAAAAAACAAAGACGATTGAGATAAACTATGACCCCGGCAAGATTAAAGACGTTACCCTGCGGGACGTGGCACAGACGGACTCAAAGGGCGGACTTAATTATGTTGTGAATAACCTTTTGGTTTATTTTGACGAAAACACGGAAAACGCCGAGCGGCAGGCCATTATTGAAACCGTAGGCGGAAAGCGTGTGGGCAGCATCAACGGCGCCAACATGTGGCAGGTGGAGGTAGCCTCCGACACCTATGACGGATTAAAGGCCAAGGCCGAAAAGCTGATGGAATTAGAGGGCGTTTTTTATGCCGACTGCAACATGGCGGGAGCGGCAAAGCCCATGCTTATACCGAATGACCCCTGGTACAATAACGGCAGCCCCGCCTGGAGTGAATTAAAGCCCCGGGGCGGCAACTGGAGCGTTGAAGCTATACAGGCGTTGAGCGCCTGGGATTATCAATATTTTTTCAATCACATTAAAGTAGGCGTGGTTGATACGGGTGTAGATACGGAGCATGAAGATCTTGCCGGTAAAATCGTCTTTGCGGATGCCGAATCCGCCGCCGAAAACAAAGCCAGCAATCACGGCACCCATGTGGCGGGAATTATGGGCGCGGTGCCCAACAACGGCATGGGTGTAACGGGAATACTTTGGGATACAAAGGTTTACAGTCATAATTGGGACACGCTAATGGGCACGGATGCTCATCTTTATTCAGGGCTTACCAAAACCGTAGAAGCGGGTGCAAAGGTGGTAAACTTTTCGTTAGGTCTTGGGGAAGATATCTCCGGCTACGGGCCGCCGGAGACGAATGCTTATGTAAAAAGCTACGCAAATCAAAGCAAAGCCGTTATGGTCCCCTTGCTTAATGCTGGCTATGAATTTATTGTAACGCAATCCTCCGGAAACGGCCAGAACGGCTACTCGCAGGATGCAATCTATAACGGATATTTTTGCTCTGTTACTTATACCAACCTCACCGGCATCGGCGCCGAAATGATAACCAAAATTAACGAAAGGATTATGATTATCGGCTCCGCCCGCTACGACGGTGATTTGGACTATATGCAGGCTACTTCTTCCAATGCCGGCTCACAGGTAGACATCTGCGCTCCCGGGCAATCCGTTTACAGCTGCTATATATCAAATAACTATAACTATATGAGCGGCACATCTATGGCCGCCCCCGTTGCCGGGGCAGTTGCGGCACTTACTTGGTCCGTCAATCCGGAATTGACGGGTGCCCAAGTCAGAGATATTTTGCTGACCAATACCAATACCGCTTTCCCCGTCAAGGATAACCCCAGCCCTTATCACCCGCTGGTAAACACCTATCAGATGGTCAATGCCCTGCTCAGCGTGGAAGCGGCCATAGCTACACTTGAAACCGACTATTCCGCAGTTGAGGCGGCAATTACCGCGGCGAATACTTATGACGAAAATCTTTATACGGCGGAAAGTTGGGCGGAATTGACAAATGCTGTAAACTCGGTGGTCTATGGTTTGGAACCCAAACAACAACCGTTAATCGATGCCATGGCGGAGGCTATAAACACGGCGATTGCCAACCTGGAATTTAAAAGCGTAAGCTACACTGTGGAATACCGTCTGAACTCGGAGACCGGAGAGAAATTAGGTGCAGACAAAATTGCAAGCGGACAGGTCACAAAGACCGTAACTGAAAGCGCCCGTTCTTTTTCCGGTTATGTCCCCATGAAAACCGCAAGCGAGCTGACCTTGCAATTGACAGGCAACAAGATTGTATTTATTTACATCCTCAACCCGGTATACGGGGCAACTGTTGAAACATATAAGGCCTCCGGCGACCAATTAATCCCCGTTACCGCCGCCGCCCGGGGGGACGAGATTATTGTAAGAGTTTCGCCCTCCGCCAATTTCTACTGCGGCACGGCAAAATTTGTCATCATGTATGACAAGAACTTTTATGAAATTGTAGGCTTAAACAAACTTGCTTTCACCGTTAACGAGCAAAACGCCTATTATGCAAATGCGGTCGGCAGCTACGCGGGGCAGACATTCAGCCCGCCGGCAGCCTGGCCAAACACCTTTACAGATGCGGAAAAGGCAAAATACAACCACATCTCAATTACTTTCACTGTCCCGAGTGAAGGATATCCCGCTGTTTTTGACAGCAGCGACTGGCTTTTCAGTTTTAAACTTGTGGTAAAAAGTACTGCCGCCGGTGAAGGCAGGATATTTATGGACCACAGGTGGACAAGAACCTCCACCTATACATCGGGAGCACAGTACTTCATGGTCTGTCCCAACGGGGAGGTTCTGGGCAGTACCGGCAACGCTACCATGCCTTTGACAGCGGATTTGGCCGCCGCCGATCGGAGTGTTGCCCCGGCTGATCCCGTCACTGTTTCATTCGACTTGAACAGAGGAAGCGGAACCCTGCCCGAGCCCTTGACAGGCGTTACCGGTATGCCCTTAGTCCTGCCGGGACAAGGGGATATTAATAAACTCGGCTACAGCTTTCTCGGCTGGGCCCTTACTGATGACGCTCAAACCCCGCTTGACAGCTTTTATTTTCCTGCCGGCGATATTGTACTCTATGCCGTCTGGCTGGGAGAAGAACCTGTAATTAACGGACCTGACGGCGAGGTACAGATTGAACTGGAACACTTTATTTTCGGCATTGAGCCGGGCACTTTAAAATCACAGCTGAGTGTTACGGGGAATTACTATCTGGATTTCCCGGCCGCAGGCAACTTGTTGGGCACGGGTACAATTGTACGGGTGTTGGAAAAAGTTACGCATCAGCTTTATGCCGAATATACCGTTGTGATTTACGGCGACATAAACGGCGACGGAATTATTGACGGTTTGGACGGGAGTGTCGCTGTTGATGTGGAAAACTTTGCGATAGACTTTAACCCGATTACCGATAACGCATTTTTATTAGCAGGCGATGTAAACGCTGACGGGGTTATTGACACCATGGATGCCAGTATTATTACCGACTACGAAAACTTTTTTGCTTCCATTAATCAGCAATATAAACCAACGCCATAAGAAGATGCTTTTTTAACTTGTGTTGACAGAAAAATACGGTTTTGTTAATATTTTCCGGATATAAAAAGCCTTAGCGGAGGAACTCTTTTATGAAGAATAGCGAAAACCTTTGCATGAGTTGTATGAAAGACACCGGGGGTAAAAACGAATGCCCCCATTGCGGATACGCAGCCGGCACACCTCAGGCGGCACCGAATCTGCCCGTTAAAACTGTCTTGGCAAGACGCTATCTTGTAGGCAAAGCTTTTGATGCCAACGGAGAAGGCGTTACATACATGGCGTTGGATTTAATAACGCGCACTCCTGTTCACTTAAGAGAGTTTTTCCCCGACACCCTGGTTACCCGAAGGGAAAAGTCTTTGGATGTATCAGTTTCCGCAGATAAGGGAAGCAGTTTTTCCCCCTTATTAAGAAGTTTTCTGGAGTTGTGGAGACGGCTGGCAAAAATGCGTTCAGTGGTGCAAACCCCCAACGTCCTGAATATTTTTGAAGAAAACGGCACTGCCTATGTTGTTACCGAACATTTTGAAAGTGTAACCCTCAGGGACTTTCTGTTGCGTACACCTACAGGCTTCCTTAACTGGGACCAGGTACGGCAGTTGTTTATGCCCCTGCTTTCGGCTTTGGAACAGTTACACCAAGCCGGTATAGTACATTTGGGGCTTTCCCCAACTACCCTTTTAATAGACAAAAGCGGCAAATTAAGAATAACCGGTTTTTGTATCACGCAAGCCCGAATTGCCGGAAGCCCTATCAATCCTCAGTTTTTTAACGGTTATGCCGCCATTGAGCAATACTCCGACAAATTAAGGTGCGGAGTCTGGACGGATATCTATGCCTTTACAGCTCTTATATACCGTGCCCTTATCGGAACGGACCCCATTGACGCCCCTACACGCTCGCAAAACGACCGCTTAATGATACCGGGCAAGTTTGCGGAGCAGATACCTGCCTACGTTATCAACGCCATGATTAATGCTCTGCAAATCCTGCCGGAAAACCGCACCGCCGTCATCGGCAAGCTTCGGAACGAACTTGCGGCTTCACCAAGTGCGGTTGTTACTGCAGACAGGCTTACACCAAGAGAGAAGAGGAAGTTGCCGAAAGATGAAAACGTAAAAATTTTGGCAACCAAAGGCGATCGTATTTTGGCCGCAAAGGCTGCCTTAATTACATTTGTTGTCGGGTTGCTGATATTCATAGTTTTGATTACCACCGTATTCCGGAACAGTTTTTTCGGCAGTAAGCCCGTTATTGAAGAGGATGAAACCACAACCTCTGTTACTCAAGAGGTAGAGGTTCCCGATTTTAAAAAGATCGGCACTTATCCGGAAGTTTTCAGCAGTGCCTTGTGGAATACCAGGTTCAAATTTGAAGCGGAAGAAGTCTATGATGATAAAGCGGCCGTGGGAACCATTTTGTCTCAGAGTGTTGCTCCGGGCACAATGGTTGAAACCGGGACTCTGATAAAGTTTAAGGTCAGCAAGGGGCGGGAAATGATTCTTTTGCCCCCCGCAGTTATCGGCATGGAGTACGAGGCGGCAAAAACGCTTTTAACCGAACTGGGCTTTGTGCCCCAAAGAAGCGATGAACCAAATGACGGTTCCAAACCGCCCAACACCGTATTTGCCACCAGCCCGCTGCAAAATCAGGAGCACCCTCGCGGGACCAAAGTAGTTTTAAAGGTATGGAGCGAAATTGAAACGGCGGAGCAACAGGAATCTACGCAGCCGTAAAGAGAATGAAAAAAGAGTGGACTGAAAATCAGCCCACCTTTTTTATTTTCAATCGTCTATCAGTTATTCCTTACAGGAACGCCTTTTTCGGTAAGGTAGTCCTTAAGTTCCTTTATATTGACCTCATTAAAATGGAACAGCGAAGCCGCCAAAGCCGCTTCCGCCTTGCCTTCTGTAAGAACAGCGTAAAAATCCGAAAGTGTACCAGCTCCCCCGGAGGCAATCACGGGGATACCCGATTTTTCCGCAACGGTGCGGGTCAAGTCCAAATTATAACCGTTCTTTTTGCCGTCCCTGTCCATATCCGTCAGAAGTATCTCCCCCGCTCCCCTGTCCCGGGCTTGTATTGCCCAGTCCGCGGCATCGACACCGGAAGCAAGCGTGCCTCCCTTGAGGTAGACCTCCCAGCCGTCTTCCCGGGATTTTGCGTCAATGGCGCATACCACCCGTTCACTTCCGAAGCGCTTGGCCGCTTCCTCCACAAGAGCCGGATTACGGAAACCTGCCGTACCGATGGAAACCTTAGATGCCCCTGCGCCGAGCAGGTGCTCAATGTCGGAAAGTTCGGAGATTCCGCCGCCTACGATAAAGGGAACCGTTACAACTTCCGCCACTCGGCTGACCAGATCAAACCTTGTTTTTCTCCCCTCGTTTGTTGCGGCAATATCCAAAAATACAAGTTCATCCGCCCCCATACTGCAATACAGGGCGGCTGATTCCACCGGATCCCCGGCATCTTTCAGGTTGACAAAATTGACCCCTTTGACTACCCTGCCGTCCTTAATATCCAGGCAGGGAATTATTTTTTTAAACTGCATATTTTACCTACTTCCAGAATAAAATCCGATTTAAAATAATTTGTTAAACCTTTTCGCATCTTCTTAAAGCGCCTGAAAGTTTTAACGCAATCATTTTAGCACAGAGACTGCCCGCTCACAATAAAAACTTTGAATTGGAGCCCATTTTTTTCATTATGCCCGGCAGATTTTTTTATGCGCTTTTCTTCGGCAGAAGAATAATGTCACGATATATGCTATAATGATGTGCGAGGACGGTGTTCTGATTTGATTATCATCAAAGGTCAGTTTAATGAAGCCAAGGTCTTTACAAGCGAGATTGAAGACACGGCACGGAAGCAGATTCAAAATCTGGTAAATCAGCCCTTCGTTGAAGGGAGCAAAATCCGGATTATGCCGGATGTGCACGCAGGCGCCGGCAGTACAATCGGTACCACAATGACGATTATTGACAAGGTAGTACCGAATTTAGTCGGTGTGGATATCGGCTGCGGCATGCTGACAATCGAGTTGCCCGGAATGGCGGAGTCGGACCTGAATCTGCCGGAACTTGATGATTTAATCCGTGAACAAATCCCTTCCGGCTATGAGATACGCCGCCGGCCGCATCCGTTCCTGGAACGAACACGGATAGAAGAACTGCGTTGCCGTGAAGACGGCTTCAATGACGAAAATCTGAAACCGGAGCGTGCCCGCCTGTCACTCGGCACCTTGGGCGGCGGCAATCATTTTATTGAAGTCAACAGGGATCAGGACGGCGGATTATATCTTGTTATCCACTCCGGATCCCGGCATCTGGGGTTACAGGTAGCCCGGCATTACCAACGCATGGCGGCCGCATTACAGCCCGAAATGCCGAGGGATTTGGCCTATCTTGAGGGCATGCCGCTTGAGGACTATCTGCACGATATGAAAATTATGCAGGACTATGCCGTTCAGAACCGAAAAGCAATGGCGGAAATAATTATTACGGGTATGGGTTGGCAGACCGGAACACGGTTTACAACCATCCACAATTACATAGATTTGGAGTCGATGATTCTGCGTAAAGGCGCTATCTCCGCACTTGCAGGGGAGATGGTTTTAATCCCGCTTAATATGCGTGACGGTTCTCTGCTCTGCGTAGGGAAAGGAAATCCGGATTGGAACTTTTCCGCCCCCCACGGAGCCGGCAGAATTATGTCCCGCAACGAGGCCAAACGGGTACTGTCACTGAGGGCTTTTCGCGAGAGTATGGAGGGAATCTACTCCACTTCAATCCGGCGCGACACCCTTGATGAAGCACCGATGGCCTATAAATCACTTGATAGTCTGCAAGAGCACCTTGACCAAACGGTAAAGATTTTGCACCATTTGACACCGTTATATAACTTCAAAGCCAGCGGCGATTGAGGAGTGGCATTTTTCCCTTCTCTCACCGCCATAGACCGATATAATCAAAGGTTTTGGCAAAAAATCGGAACCGGCTCTCATCTAAGAGAATCGGTTCCGCTTTTTTGTATCGGTTTTAATAAAGTTCTATGTTGAATGATAGAATCGAACTGAAGATTTCATAGCACAAACTTTGAAAAAAGCAAAGTTTTTTCAATAAAATGCATAAATTTAGCTATAAAATGGCGGGCTGAGCAAACGAAAGTTTGCCGCAACCCGCAAATGTAAATATTCAGCTATATTATATATTGCAAAAACCTAATTGTTCTTGCGGTTCTGGCCGCCGCCATATCCGCCGCCGAAGCCGTTTCTGTTCGGCTGTTCATTTGAACCGTCGGACAGTTCGTTTATTCGGTCACGAATCTGGCGCATGGTCCAAGTTTGTATATCATTTGCCGTAATTTCGGGGGCGAGGTTCCGCAGTTCCAAAAACGCCCTGTATTTACCGAAGGACATGCCCGCCTCATGGGCGGCCTCAGCCTCTTCACGGTTCGCCGAATGACATTCCACATTAGGCGACTGAGCATATCCGCAGGAACGGATTCGGTTGGACATTTTTTCGCCCTTTTGCCGTGTTGAACCGATTACGGTGATAGAAACCAGTCCGTCCTCCGCCACATAGGGCTGCATTGCTTCGCTGCCGAGCAAGACTTCCAAAGCATCGGAATAGTTCAGGTTTTTCAAGTCTACAGATGCGGCAAGTTCTGTTCCGTCCTCATTGTAGCCGTCTACCGCTACAACCCTGTCAAAACGGTTGACCCCCAATTCAACGGACGGGTTTACATCCACACTGATTGCGGATACCGGCGTGACATATGAGCGCCAGCTTCCAAAACTCAGCAGTATCAACACCAGAGCGGCAAATGCAACTGCAACTTTTTTATATCTTATCGGGTTTTCGGCTTTGGCCGTATACGCCGAGAGAAATTGCTTTGTATTCCTTTTGAGTTCATCTTCCGCACGAACGGCATCAAAGGCGTCTTTAATTTTATTGTTCAAGATAGTCACCTCCCAAAACTTCCCGCAACTGTCCTTTAGCGCGGTTTAACAGTGTGTAGACCGTGTTTACATTTTTCTTCAGTATTTTTCCGATTTCAACAGCGGAGTAACCCTCGTAATAGTGAAGATAAATCACTTCCCTGTATTTTGCAGGTAATGCAAGTACCGCTTCCAGCACCTCACGGTGGTCCTCCGTCACAGCGGCGCTTATCGGAATAGCTTCATCCAGAGAAACGGTGTTTTTACGAAAGAAACTTTTTAAAAAATCTTTGCACGCATTGATGGTCACTCTTATAAACCATGCTTTTTCATGTTCATCGCTTTCAAAGACGGTGGAGCTGAGGATATACTTCAGGAACACCGTTTGAAATATATCCTCCGTATCCGCATAGTTTTTCAAATATACCATACATATCCGCCTTACGGTATTTGCATACAGATTGATGGCACGATTAACATCCGCTTCGCTCCGCATAAATATCCTCGCTTTTTATCCGTCTTGACCGCTTGTTCTCCTGCCGTTGCGTTGGCCGGTGCCGTCTTGCGGGCAGGGTCCGCCGTCGGGGTTGTTGTCGCAGACTCCGTCGCCGTTTTCATCGGTAAATCCGGCGCCTTGATTCCTATCGCCTTTGCCGTTTTGTCTGCCGCTGCCGTCAGCGGGTCTTGTCCCGTCATTCCGGCGGTTGTCGCAGACTCCGTCGCCGTCTTCATCGGTAAACCCGGCGCCTTTATTATTCTCGCCTTTACCGTTTTGTCTGCCGGCACCGTCAGCGGGTCTTGTCCCGTCATTCCGGCAGTTGTCACAGACTCCGTCGCCGTCTTCATCGGTAAACCCGGCACCTTTATTTCTCTCGCCTTTGCCGTTTTGCTTGCCGGTGCCGTCGAGGGGTCTAGTACCGCCGTTCGGGCAGTTGTCACAGACTCCGTCGCCGTCTTCATCAACGGCAGGAGCTGCTTTGGTAACATCGCTGACGCTCTCTTTGTTGGCCTCCGCGGTCTCCGAGCCGCTTGTTTCCGTTGCTGCAAATGCACTTGTTATGCCAATTGACAATACCAATGCAGTTGCAATCATCACGTAAATCAGTTTTTTCATTTTTTTGTCCTCCGTAAAATAGTGTAAGTCATTTGTGACTTCACCTACAATACGATTGAGCAAAGCAAATCCTTTCAAATTTATTGTTTTTTTATTTCTATTCCATTGTCGGAACAAGTAATTTGAATTTTTCTTCCGTTATCATAAAAGTTTTCCTCTATAATTAGCGGTATATCGCTTTTTTATTATTGTATCACAAAAATCCTACGGCTGGCGACTGAGAGTTTTAATAATGATAAGTGATGCTGTAATCATATAATTATTGCTAAACAAATTTATACCCCGGCAGGAGAAAAAACGAGCAAAAATGCGGCTAAAATTGGGATTGCAAGAATAATTGCCGAAATAATGTTGTCTAACACCGTTTTTTCGGTTATAATAGGAGCATCACATATTTTTGCCGAAATAAAAAGGCGGTGCGTTATGAAATATATTAAACGGCATATGGAAGAAATTGTACTCTCCCTAAGCAAAAGCTGGTCTGTTATTCTGCTGACCGGCCCAAGACAGGCGGGTAAAACAACCATGCTAAAGGAACTTGCCATACGTGAAGGTGTCGGACGAAAGTATGTTTCGCTTGACGACTTGAATATGCGGGAAATGGCGAAGACCGACCCGAAAATGTTCTTGGAACTCCATAAGCCGCCGGTGCTGATTGACGAGGTACAATACGCTCCGGAACTGTTTACATATATCAAAATCCATGTAGATAAGCATCATAACCCCGGCGATTTTTGGCTCACCGGCTCGCAGGTATTCAGACTTATGCGGGGTATACAGGAGTCGTTGGCCGGCCGCGTGGCATTGCTGCATATGTCTCCATTGTCTCAACGGGAAATTATAGATGCGGAATGTGTTCCGTTTACAACAAGCTTTGATATGTTGCTCGAGCAAAGCGGAAAAATCAAACCGGTCACTACTCAGGCAATGTTCACACGGCTCTGGAACGGCTGCATGCCCGGCCTTGTCAGCAGAGATTTTGAAGGCCGAGAGGTTTTCTATTCTTCCTATCTCTCTACCTATGTGGAGAGGGATGTTCGCGACCTCTCGGGTACGGTAGACGCATTAAAATTCATCCGCTTTATCACTGCCGCAGCAGCCAGAGCTTCACAGCTTTTAAACTATAAGGCGATTGCCGATGACGCAGACATTGACCAAATCACCTGTAAAAACTGGATTAACATTCTGGAAACGCTGGGTATTGTGTTCCTAATTCACCCTTATTCCAACAATGTGCTCAAGCGCACCGTCAAAACGCCGAAGTTATACTTCTATGACACCGGACTTGTCTGCTACCTGACCCGTTGGTCGTCACCTGAGGTTGCAGAGAACGGGGCAATGAGTGGCGCTTTGCTGGAAAACTTCACCGTGTCCGAGATTATGAAAAGCTATCAGAATGTTGGCCGTGAGCCTTATATTCACTTTTACCGTGACCGGGACGCCAAGGAAATCGATGTAATAATTGAGGGTGACGGCAAACTCTGTCCTTTAGAAATAAAGAAGACTGCCATGCCGGATAAGCGTCTCTTGCGCACATTCAGTATAATAGATAAATCGCCGCTCCAACTCGGTACCGGCGCCGTATTATGTATGGCTGATAAGCTTAGCGCATTTGATCGGAATAACCTAATCGTGCCGATTTGGATTATATAGGAACCGACATCGGTACGCTGAACATCAACATAAGGCCAATTCCTTTTCCGTTACAAACTATCCCTGTCATATATTCAGGCTGTGATAACACCATTCGATGATTATCTTCAAATGTTGTTGCGAACGGGAATATATGATAGAATCTGCGGGAGAAAAAGAATCGGGAGGGTTAATCCATGGCATTTTTCAGTAAAGGGATTTTATTGTGCAAGCGCATCATTGCATTCTTCCTGGCAATCATTTTTTCAATTACCGGCAAAATCGGGTGTACTTTTGACAAACAGGGCGTGTACGAGAGTGCGGATTCACGGCTTTCATACTGCTTCTACGCTCCGACAAGAAAGGTTATGCCGGGTGAAACCATCTGCAAAACTGCTGAATACACCGTCCGTCTTGCCAAAAACGAGATGGAGGGCTGTCATCTGGTACTCCATTCACGGGGCGGAAGTGAAAGGTTCAAGGTGCAATTCACACAATTCACCAACGCAAACGGCGACGAACTGAAAACCGACCTGTTTTACGAGCATTATATCAGATGTTATTACAAAAAGGTTGACCACGGCACCTTCCCGGACGCTCTTGTCGAAATCGGGGAAGACACGGTATGCGAGCTTGAGCCAAATAAGAACCTCCCGATTTATATCCGTGCGAAGACGGATGCCGACTCCGTTGCCGGCGACTATTCAGCCGAAATAACCGTTACGGACGAATACGGTTCGGAAGTTTTACTAAGAACCGAGGTAAAGGCGAAGGTCTGGAATTTTACACTTCCCGTAACACCGACTTGCGTAACCGCCTTCGGCAACAGCTGCGGTCAAGGCTTTAGGGACAGGTATCCCGTTGGGGAGGAAGAGTATAAAAAAATCAAGAAAAAACTCAACGACAATCTTTTAGAACACAAACTTTCACCCTACTTCCTTTTAAATGAAATTACGACCGGCGAAGCGGACGAGGAAATGAGTGACCCCAGACGCACCTCTTTTATAATACCGTATACAGGCAATGAGCAGCTTCTGCAGGCTCGCTGGCAAAAGGTATCATCCAATCCGGATTGGGCAAAAAAAGCCTATTTCTATGTGGTAGACGAACCTCAAACATTAGCACATGTTGAATCGATAATAAATGTGAGCGAACAACTAAACAGGCTTTGCCCCGGCTTCAGGCAAGTAGTTCCAAATAATCTGCAGAAGCTCCGTGATGATCTGCGAATCGATTTGGTTGATGATGTGTACAAAGACAGGGTTAACATCCTTTGTCCCGTAAGTTTTAACTTTACCGACCCGTTGTACGCCAAAAAAATGCAAAAGTATAAGGCTGAAGGCTATGATCTTTGGTGGTATGTCTGCTGCGCTCCGCTTGGCCCCTTCTGCAACTTTACAGTAAACCAGGAGGGTATCAGACACAGAATGCTGTTCTGGCAGCAAAAGAGTATGAATATAGACGGTATGCTGTATTGGGAGACCGCCTATTGGGATTACGTGAATCCGTGGGAGGATATTATGACCGTTCCGTGGACAAAATCTATTGCGTTCGGTGACGGATTGCTGTTTTACGATGGCGACGACGGTCCCGTACCGTCACTAAGGCTTGAACTGGTATCCGACGGCGTGGATGACTTTGAGTACCTTACAATAGCCGAAGAGTTATTCGGAAGAAAGTATGTTGACAAAAAGATAAGGGCGTTATCAACCGGCTTGACTCAATATACGCTTTGCGACGAGGCAATGGCAAGCGTGCGTGCACAACTCGGCGACGATATAGAAAAAGCAATAAACGGATAAACACAAAGCGGCGGGAGCCGCAATCCTGCACAACAAAAAACGGAATGGAGGATAGGCTAATGTCAAAATTCAGTTTCTGCTTTTATGCGCCCACAAGAAAAATTGCACCGGATGAACCCATAGGCAAAACTGCGGAATACACCGTCCGTCTTGCAAAAAACGAGATGGAGGGTTGCCACCTTGTTATTCATTCGGAGTGCGGCAACGAAAGGTTCAAGGTGCAGTTTACACCGTTTACCAACGCAAACGGCGATGAACTGAAAACCGACCTGTTTTACGAGCACTATGTAGAGTGCTTTTTAGAGGATGAGAAATTCGGCATCTTCCCCGATGCCCTTGTTGCAATCGGAGAGGACACGGTATGCGAGGTTGAAGCAAATAAAAACCTTCCGATTTATATCCGTGCAAAGACGGACGCCGATTCCGTTGCGGGTGACTACTCCGCTAAAATAACCGTCACGGATGAAAGCGGCTCGGAAGTTCTGTTTACAACCGAGGTAAAGGCGAAGGTCTGGAATTTTACTCTTCCCGAAACACCAGCCTGTATTACCTCCTTCGGTAACGGTTGCCACGGCGGTTTCAGAGAAAAGTTTTCCGTAAGTGATGAGGAGTTCAAAGAAATTGAAAAGAAACTCAACGAGAGCCTTTTGGAGCATAAGCTTTCACCATACTTCCTTTTAAATGAAATTGCGACCGGCGAAGCTGATGAGGAAATGAGCGACCCGCGGCTTACCTCCTTTGAAATACGGTATACGGATGATGACAACCTTCTGCTTGCCCGCTGGAACAGGATAATATCCAACCCGGAGTGGGAGAAAAAAGCTCATTTCTATGTGGTGGATGAGCCTCAGACTATGGAGCATGTTGAGAGGATAATAAAAACGAGCGACAGGCTGAAAAGGCTTTGCCCCGGCTATAAGTATGTGCTTCCCAGCAATTTACCCGTACTCCGTGAGGATCCTAAAATCGATATTATTGATGATATATACAAAGACCGCGTAAACATACTTTGTCCCCTTTCCCTATTCTTTGCAGACCCGGATTATTTAAGTAAATTACACAAATATAAATCCGAGGGTTATGGACTTTGGTGGTATGTATGCTGTGCTCCGCTTGATGAATACTGCAACTTTACGGTAAACGAGGAGGGCATAAGACACAGGCTGCTGTTATGGCAGCAAAAGAGCCTTAATGTGGACGGTCTGTTGTATTGGGAAACCGCCTATTGGGCGTGCGTGAATCCGTGGGAAGATGTTATGACCGTTCCGTGGACCAACTCCCTTGCTTTCGGTGACGGTATGCTGTATTACAATGGCGATGACGGTCCCGTTCCGTCACTAAGGCTTGAACTGATCTCCGCCGGTATAGACGACTTTGAATATCTGACCATAGCGGAGAAGCTGTTCGGGAGAGAGTACGTAGACGAAAAGATAAGCAAACTGACAACCGGTCTGACCGAATATACGCTCTGCGATGAAGAGTTGGCAAGTGTACGTGCGCAGATTGGCGACGATATAGAAAAAGCGATAAACGGTTAAGCACAGATTTTCCATAAAGCGGCGAAGCCGCAATCCTGCCCGAACGGCAAGATTGCGGCTCCGTTATTATTTTGCCAAGACGGTCTGCCCTGCGGCAAGCCCTTATCGGATTAAACCGCTACAGCATGTTAATCATTGTGAAAAGCTCTTCAAAAAAGGGCACAATATCCCGAACGAAAAGCAAATCTCCCATAAAGGCGGTATGGTCTCCGTCAAATATCGGCATAACGTTCCACACGCCTTTTTGAACATTGTCCGCATTGTACTCAACCTGCGGCGCATTGAGCGGCGCCAATGCCGAGTATGTGTTGACTAAGCCGTCATTAGGCAGCCACTTTTCATCAATCACATGACCCGCTTCGGTCACAAAAGTATTTTTGCCTATGCCGATGGAACGCGTATAAAACATCGGCTCAATCTCCCCTGCCGTCGGCACGTGATTGCCGTTTTCATCAGCCTTTGTAGCACAGGCGGCATAGGAAAAATAATAGACATCCGGCAGCGTCGAAATTGACTCATTCAGTGCTATTGCATTGTCAATACGCAAATCATAATGTGCATTATCGGGTCGTATTGCACCGTTTTCGTCCGAATGCATACCGACAAAAAAGTTAAACATGGCTACGGTTATATCCAGCTTGCTGTAAACTTTTTCAAGTTCGGCACGAACCGCATCTTCGCTCATCGGCGCCCATTGTTCGGACTCATAGGCGCTTGTTCCGTTGTGCGGCGCGGTAAGGGCGGTGATACTGTAAATCCAATCGCCCTTGCCTCCTGTAAAAAGTTCGGATAACGAATCCCCCGCTGTTGCCGCACGTTCTTCCTCACTGCCGTTTTGCATCAGTTCGGCAAGCAACCTTACCGTAACTCCGCCGAAGCTGTGGCCGTAAAGGTTGATTTTGTTTTCCGCATTCCATTCCTTTGCCATCAGCGGCCTGCCGGTATAATCCGTGCCGTAACGCTCGTGGCCGTATTTTTCGGAATGCGCCTTTCCGTAATCCACCCGTGTCCCCGTAAGCTGAGCATAAAGTTCACACGCACGGTCCCAAGCGCTGCCTGTGGGCGCAACGGAAGCAGCGTAACATTCAAACCCGGCGCATCTCAGTTTTTCGACCGCATCACCGCCGAGCATACCCCAGTAAGGCATTGCGTCATAATAAAAATCATAGCTGCCCCAGCCCATAAGGCCGTGAACAAGCACATGGGCATACTCGGTATTATATTCCGGTTTTTCGGGCGGCACACAGGGCGCCGAGATATTCACCAGCGAAAGCAGTGACAGGAGCAGACTCAAAATTCTTACTATGAGTTCCTTTAAAATGATAAACACAGGACAGGCCTCCTAACATCATTATTCATTTTACGGTACTAACCGGTAGTTTCAAACGGCTCTTGTTATTTGACAGACGGATTTTTTGAAATAACTTCCAAGATTGCCAATTCTTCAAAAGTGCAGTCCGAAGTGTCAAATTTAGACTTTGGGACTTTAATATTGACACTTTGGGAACCATTAGAGTCAACATAATCAATATGCATACATCTGTTTTTCAACTCATTTACTTAACAGGTTTCGGAATAAGATTATTATAACTCTTCCGCCTTAAAGGTTGTATATCCCTCGTAATAGTAGCTGTGGTCGATGCCTTTCATATAGACCTCTCGGCTATTGATGTCATCGGTCAGAGCAGCCTTTAGAATATGCTTTATTTCAATATCCTTGACGGGGCTGCGCTCCATAGCTAAAAGATAATCTTCTTTGTCTGCTTTACTCCAATCAACGACCTTGTGAAGCTCGGTTTTAAAAATCAAATCCAGCCAAATACGGGTACTGCGGCCATTGCCCTCTCTAAAAGGGTGGGCAATATTCATTTCCACATATTTTTCAACGATTTCATCAAATGTGGACTGTGGCATTTTGCCGATGTTCTCAAGAGCCGCCTCAAGATACATAACGGGAGCAAAACGAAAGTTGCCCTTTGAAATATTTACGGTTCTGATTTTTCCGGCGAACTCATAAATATCGCCAAAGAGATGCTCATGGATTATCTTGAGCGCGGAAAATTTTCCCGCTTCCAATTTATCCAGTATACCGTTTTCAAAAAGCTCAACGGCTTTCTTTTTACTGATACGCTCCTCTTCACGGGCAAGGTCAGCGGAGTTTGTAATTCCCAATTTATTTTCAAGTACCACAGCGCACCTCCTAAAATCAAACAAAATAATTCTGAACCAAATAAATTATTAGAGAGATTGCCAAAAAGTTTATCAAAAGAATTGCACAAAGCACTGCACAACCGGCGGGCTTTCCTGATGTTCTCTTGTTCTTATAATGGGACTGCACCGGGTATGAATAAGTTGATTCAATAACCCGCCTTTTCGGCGTTGATGCGGATTGTATTTGAATTGCTTTGCGATATAAGGCAAGCGGGTCAGTTTGATTCATAATCCGAGAATAGAAATCATCAAGCCACAGTGCATCTTCCGGTTCACACATATTTTCTTCAGTATGACCCGGTTCGTGGACAATTTTATTCCTGACCCAGCGGTAATGCTTAAGCTTCTTCAAGTCCTCGTTCCAACTCATTACAAAACGCGGGCCCTGAGGGGTATTTTTCATCTCGTCAATATAAGCGGAAACTTTCCGCTCATCGCTCATGACTTCTTCGCAAAGTTTTTCAAGGTGCTTGTATGAATCAATAAAGCCCATTATCTCACTCTTTCAATTCCCTACTTATCAGCGGCAATGCCGGACTTCATCCAAGCATCGACTTCGCTGATTTTGAACTTCCACAATCTGCCAATCTTTGCGGCGGGCATCTTGCGCCGCTCAATCCAATCGAGAACCGTGTCACGGCTGACACCCAGATATTCCATTACTTCTTTCATCGAATACCAGCGTTCAAGGTTGTTATTTATATCCATATCAAGAGCCTCCGTTTTTGCAAAAGAGCAATCTGACAAACTGTATTATAACCTTATCACCGCAATAACACAATGTTTAACAGGGGTTTATTCAGGTTTATTTTGGAGAAGTCATAAGTTGTTTATTAACTGAGTATCGCCGATTATTCCGCATAATCTCAGTTCAGCCCAAATAATACTTACCGCTAACCGTCAAAAGTAAAATTAAAGCGACTATAAAAAGGGATGCCGCATTCTATCAAAACATGGTATCCCTTTTGCTTAGGTGTATTACTGCAATACGGGCAAATTCTTAATACCAAATCCACCCGAAAAGGAACGCTATATTTATTTCCATAATTAAATTAAATAATTAATAATTCATAATTCATAATTCAGGGTTCGAATCCCACCCGATGAAAAAGCAACCCACCTGCGTTAAGGTTGGTTGCTTTTCTGGCGGAGGAGGTGGGATTCGAACCCACGTGCCCTCTCGGACAACTCGATTTCGAGTCGAGCTCGTTATGACCACTTCGATACTCCTCCGTATTCTGTTTTAAGCGGCGGAAATCTGCGCCTTTCAAAAGGTTTTGACAGTTAGCCGCCCGGTTATGTTATCAAATGGGCGGGCCTTTGTCAATTGAAACTTGCGCCCGTTTTTTACGTTTTCGCTTCGGTATTTTACCTAAGATAAAAACATCCGGCTCTTTCAGGCAGAGAGCGTATTATGTATTCTTGACAGAAACCCAACATGTGATACAATCGATAATGAGTTATGGTATAGGTACACCGAACTGATTTGGAGATTATATTACAATGAAAAAAGATATTGAAATAGCACAGGAAACTGCGGTTTTACCGATAGCGGAGATTGCCGAAAAGCTGGGCATTCGGGAAGAGAATTTGCACCCCTACGGCAAGGATAAAGCCAAAATAGACCATAGGATTGTAAAACAGCTTAAAGACAAGCCTGACGGCAAGCTCATCCTGGTTACGGCGATTAACCCCACCCCCGCCGGAGAGGGTAAAACCACCACAGCGGTAGGGCTGGCGGACGGGTTGAGCCGCCTTGATAAAAAAGCTTTGGCCGTTATAAGGGAACCGAGTCTGGGGCCGGTGTTCGGCATAAAGGGCGGCGCCGCCGGAGGCGGTTACGCTCAGGTGGTTCCCATGGAGGATATTAACCTGCACTTTACCGGGGATTTGCACGCCGTTACGGCGGCAAACAACCTGTTGGCGGCCGTAATAGACAACAGCATTTTTCAGGGCAATCCTTTGGGAATTCATCCCAACAGAATAACCTGGAAGCGCTGCATGGACATGAATGACCGTCAACTGCGTTTTATGGTAAACGGTCTGGGCGGCGACCCAAACGGCATCCCCCGGCAGGACAGTTTTGACATAACCGCCGCCAGCGAGGTAATGGCTATCCTCTGCCTGGCGGATGATTTGGTTGACCTCAAGGAGCGTTTGGCAAAAATTGTTGCAGCTTACAGCTATGAGGGTAAGCCCGTCACCTGCGGAGATTTAGGGGTTGCGGGCGCAATGGCGGCTTTGTTGAGAGAGGCTTTTGACCCGAATCTGGTGCAAACCCTGGAGCATACACCCGCTTTGATTCACGGCGGCCCCTTTGCAAACATTGCCCACGGCTGCAACAGCTTGATTGCCACCCGCATGGGGCTGAAGCTTGCGGACTATACCGTAACGGAGGCGGGATTCGGCGCCGATTTGGGAGCAGAAAAGTTTTTGGATATTAAATGCCGCCAGGGGGGTATTAAGCCGGACACGGTAGTTATAGTGGCCACCGTGCGTGCACTCAAATACCACGGCGGCTGCCCGAAAGCGGATTTGAGCCGTCCCGACACCGATTATCTTCTCAAGGGGGCTTCCAATCTGCGCAGGCATATTGAGAACATCCGTGACGGATTCGGTCTGCCGGTTTGTGTGGCGGTGAATGTTTTCCCCACCGACAGCAAGGCGGAACTGGATTGTCTTTTGAACCTTTGCAAGGATTTGGCTGTTCCCTGCGCCCTCAGCGAAGTTTTTGCAAAAGGTTCCGACGGCGCCTTGGACTTGGCGGAAAAGGTTATTGAATTGGCAAATAAACCTTCCAACCTGAACTTAACTTATGATTCCCGGCAGCCGCTTAAAGAAAAGGTGGAGGCGGTTTGTAAAAAGATTTACAGGGCGGATTCCGTTACTTATGAAATTTCCGCAGAAAAACAGTTGGCGGAAATTGAGAACATGGGCTACGGGGAACTCCCCGTCTGCATTGCTAAAACTCAGTACAGCTTCAGCGACGAACCCGGCCTGCTCGGCGCTCCCGAAAATTTTCAAATCCATGTGCGCGAGGTACGCCTAAGCGCCGGAGCCGGTTTTGCAGTATTTATCTGCGGCGCCATAATGACAATGCCGGGCTTGGGTAAAGCCCCTGCGGCTATGAATATTGATGTAAGTGAAGAAGGCACAATCACCGGATTGTTTTAGACTGAAATCGTTTAAAAAGGAGAGTGTATTAAGGAATGCAAAAGCTTGTTGCGATTATCGTTACCCTTTCTCAACTTTTTACCTCGTTTACCCTGAGTTTGTGCAACCGGCAAATTAACCCTATTGATTACGGCGGCACAAAGTACAATCCGCCGGTCATCACACAATGGCTTACCATTGTTGACGAGGGCGAAAGCGACTATGTGATAGTCAAGGGGGCCGAATGCAGTCCGTCGGAAGTCACCGCCGCAACCGAACTGCAAAGCTATATTGAACAGATAAGCGGCAAAAGGCTTGAAATTACAAACGACACCGCCCGGGTACGGGAACACGAAATACTTGTGGGTAAAACAAACCGGGAAAACAAGAGCAGCTACACCATTGACCGGGCCGCTCTCGGCGATGAGGGCTTCACCGTTATGACTTACGGCGAAAAACTTGTAATAGCGGGCGGTGAACTAAGGGGCACCCTCTACGGAGTTTACACCTTTTTGGAAAACGAGTTGGGCTGCCGGTGGTATACACCGGAAGCAACCTCAATACCGAACCTGAGCACAGTTAAAATTAATGCCGACCTGAACTACTCCCAGACCCCCGTTTTTGAGTACCGCCATACCGACTGGCACGTGACAGCCGATCAGGATTGGCGGGTAAAGCAAAAGCTTAATGAGGGAGTATACAACCCGATATACGGAAGAACTGTTTTTTACGCCAACGGCTGCCACTCCATGACCGAGTTGCTGCCCGAAACATACTTTGATGAACATCCGGAATACTTCTCATATCGGGAGGATAAGGATGCCCGCACCACGGAGCAGCGCTGTTTAACCAATCCCGATGTGCTGCGGATTGTGACGGAAAATGTGCGGCAGGCGCTTCTGGCTTCACCTGCGGCTAAAATGGTTTCCATCACCCAATGCGACAATCAGGGCTACTGCCAATGCCCCGATTGCAAGGCCAGCGATGCGCTGTACGGCGGCCCCTCCGGGACCAACATCCGGTTTGTCAACAAGGTGGCCGAAGCACTGGAGAGAGATTTCCCGGGGGTATGCTTTGACACCTTTGCTTATCAATACACCCGCACTCCGCCAAAAAACATCGTTCCGAGGGACAGCGTGGTTGTCCGCCTTTGTTCGATTGAATGCTGTTTTGCTCATCCCCTTGAGGAATGCGGCCACCTGCGGATTAGGAGCGAAAACCGTACTGATAAATTCCCCTATTTTGAAACGGATACCCCCCGCAACAGGGTAAAGCAGGTTGACTCCTCATTTGCCGAGGATGTAAAAGGCTGGGCTGAAATTTGTCAAAAGCTTTATATATGGGACTATACCAACAACTACCTTGACTATATGGCTTTATTCCCCAATTTTCAGGTATTCTCGCCCAATATGCAGTTTTTTGCCGAAAACAATGTGCAGGGAGTTTTTGAGGAGGGTAAAGCCGCTTCCAAAAGCGGTGAGTTCGGTGAAGCCAAGGCCTATATCCTCTCCAAACTGCTTTGGGACCCCCAAGCCGATGTAGAGTATTTGTTAGACGATTTTCTGCAAGGATATTACGGCAAGGAGTCCGCTCCCTTTATTAAAGAGTACATAAATATTGTCACCAACAAGGCAATTAACACCCGTCATCACCTTTATACATTCCAATGGAGCTATGAGGGAATGTACTTCAATGCTTTGGAAAGAAGAAGGATGAACGCACTGTGGGATTCCGCCGAGAGCAAAGCGGAAAACGAAGAACAACTGTTGCGTCTGCGCCGCTCCCGCCTTTCTTTCAGATATTACAAGGCGAACCTTTTGATGGACGAGTTTTCGGCACTGAATCCTCTGAGGCATTACAGAGAAAATGAAAAGCTCTACAACGACACGGTGGAATCGGGCATAAACGATATTACAATAGGCCATCACATATCCCAATCCCCCAACTTCTGGCTCACCCCTAACGAGTGGTAAGTCATACGCCATTAATTGACTGAAACGCTGCCGCCCCGGCTGAAAACAGCGGGGCGGCGTTTGTTTTATTTAATTCGGTTTATTTTATCAAATCTTTAATCACTTCGCCGGCTAAGATTAAGCCCGCCGCCGGCGGAACAAAGGCCACACTGCCCGGAGCGCGTCGGGTTGAGTCCGGCGCTTCCGACTTACCGTTTTCCTGCGGGCTGCCGCTTGCCTCATACTCCCCTGCCGGCGTTAAAACGGGTTCCTCACGGGAATAAACCACCTTAAGTTCGGTGATACCCGCCTTGCGCAGTTTGCTGCGCATAACTTTTGCCAAAGGACAAACGGAGGTTTTATATATATCCGTCACCTCAAAACGGGTGGGGTCCAATTTGTTGCCCGTTCCCATTGAGCTGATAACGGGAACCCCGGCTTTGTTTGCCCGCTCAATGAGGGTGAGTTTTGAAGCAACGGTATCGATGGCGTCAATTATATAGTCATATCGGGACAAATCATAATCATCGGCATTTTCTTCTGAATAAAAACAGAAGTGAGCCTGAACCTCGCAAGCCGGATTGATGTCAAGAATCCTTGCCTTCATAACGTCAACCTTATTTTGACCTATGACGGAATGGGCGGCAATTATTTGACGGTTTATATTGCTGAGGCAGACTTTGTCGCCGTCGAACAAATCTATTTTACCCACACCGCTTCTGGCAAGGGCTTCCGCAGAATGGGAGCCGACCCCGCCGATACCGAAAACGGCAACGGCGGAGGCCTGAAGTTTTTTCAAGGCATCTTGCCCCAACAACGCCCGGGAGCGGGAAAATTGATCCATTTTTCTATCCTTTATGCAGCGGGGAGCAGACTTTTGTACTGATAGGCTCTGACATAGTCCACAACAAAGTTTGCAGGCCATTTTTCAGTATCCGTGATAACCCCCGTACCGTGTTTGTCGCCGCTTGCTACACCGTCTCTGCCGGACACTTCTACGGAAAGAATAAGCCATTCGGGATTGCGGGAGACACCGCCGAAGTTTGTGCGTCCGGATTCCACGCCGTCAATATAGAAGATGTACCAATCCTCGTTCCATTCCAAACCGTAGGTATGGAACTCCTCATATATATCGCCGCACACCCGATACTTGCCTATAGTGGCCCCCTGGGAGGCTTCCCCGTAGCCGTCAAACACTATGCCTGATACAATGCTGTTCTCCATGCCGTATTTGACATCTTTATAAAAAGTGGATTCAAATACATCCACCTCGGTGCCGTCCATTCCGCTGCCGTCCTCGTTATAGGTCTCGTCATTGAGCAACCAAAAGGCCGCCCAAAGGCCGTGAGCGGCGGGCATTTTACAACGAACCTCAAAATACCCGTAGCACTGTTCGTAACGCCCTCTGGTGTCCATTCCGTAAGAATAATAACCGGGCCCTTTACCTCCGGCGCCCTCGGGAAGATACTCGGTTTTAATTGTCAGGCAGCCGTCATTCACCGACGCCATGCTTTCGTGCCAAAAACCGCCTTGACGGATTTCCGCACCGCCCCAAACGTAGTGGCCGCCCCAGTTGTTTAAATTGACCTCATTGCCGTCAAACTCGTCGGACCAAACAAGCTCAAATTGATTGAGGTCAAGTTCCTGTCCGCGGGGTTTCATGCCCAGGTCAAAAACCAGCACGGTAAAAATCTGCCCGAATGCAAGAAGCAGGGCAACAAGTTTTTTGGGGCTTAATCCGCCGCTTTTTAAAATACTTAAAAAACGCTCCCAAAGCATTTCAACAGTTGCAGCCTGCCGTTTTGAAAAAATCTTTGCAATTAACTCAATCATAACTATCCCCTTTCAGCTTACCGTTTTTCACCTCAGTGGACGGCTTAACTTTATAACAAGGCGAAAGGCTTGTCAATAGTTTGGGGCTTACGCTTTGGTATGAGTATGGTATAATAAAAGCCCGATTACGCCATTGCCGGAGGGAAATGCCAAAATGCAATACCTGACCCTAATGATAAAACCCGCCTCCGGGTTGTGTAATATGAATTGCCGCTACTGTTTTTACCGTGATGTGAGTGAAAGCAGGGCGGAAAAATCTTTTGGTATAATGAATGCCGATACCGTGTCCGTTATACTTGAACGGGTTTTTGAGGCGGCGGAGAACGGGGTGCGCTTTATTTTTCAAGGCGGAGAACCTACTCTGGCGGGCTTGGATTTTTTTAAGAGTTTTGCCGAGAAAGTAAAGGCCGCCAACAATAAAGGTATAGTTGTATCTTACTCTGTTCAGACAAACGGCTTGAATATAGACGAGGACTTTGCCTCTTTTTTTGCAGAGAACAGGTTTTTAGTCGGCCTTTCTCTTGACGGGTATGCAGAATTACACGACTTTTTCAGACCTTCTCCGGGAGAGCAGCCGACCCATGCCCGGGTTATGAAAACCGCAAAACTGTTTGACAAGCATAAGGTGGAGTATAATATTCTGGCGGTTGTCACCGCCCAAAGCGCAAAACACGGAGAAAAGGTGTACAACTTTTTTAAGACCTCCGGCCTGCGTTATTTGCAGTTCATCCCCTGCCTTGCCCCATTGGGGGAAGACCCTTTTGCCTTGCCCCACGCCCTGACTCCCGAACTCTATGAAGACTTTTTAATCTGCGTTTTTAAAAAATATTATGAAGATTTCATGGCGGGGGATTATATCAGCGTGCGGCTTTTTGACAATCTGGTGAACATAGCCGCCGGGCATGAGCCGGAACAATGCGGCACTCTGGGTTTTTGTCCCGGTCAGCTTGTTATTGAAGCCGACGGCTCGGTTTTTCCCTGCGATTTTTACTGCTCGGACTATTGGCGGGTAGGCAATATAAAGGATATGAGCGTAGCGGAAATTGCCGAATCGGACAAAATGCGGGAATTCAGGACCACCTCCCTGCACGGTGACGAAAGATGCAGGGACTGCGATGTGTTTTACCTGTGCCGGGGCGGCTGCCGTCGGGACAGGGATTTGAGCGTGTCGGGCAGCGCAGGAGAAAACATCTATTGCGACGCCCTTTATAATTTTTACAAATACGCCGAACCGTATCTGGCTAAGATTGTGCAAAAACTGCGGATCGGCGGAGTATAAAAAGCCTCCATAGAGGTAAAACCGGGCGGCGGCTGAGAGATTTTTTTCTTTAGAAAGGGGTTAATTTTATGTCGGGACTTAAAACGGTTATTACCGGAGTGATTGCGTTTTTCACTACTCTTTATATGGCGGTGTCCACCCTGCTTTTCTCCCCTGTTGTTCACCCTCCCATTGAGGAAAAGGCGCAGGACGACATAAGGATTTTAAGTTTTAATATCCGCTGTGCAAATGTGGGGATTCACCAATGGGACGACCGTATAGGGGCCGTCACGGGGGCCATCAGAGCCATCGCTCCGGACTCTTTCGGCGTTCAGGAGGCGACTCCCCAATGGATGGAAGCCCTCAGAGAAGAATTGCCGGAATATGCCGATGTGGGAGTAGGAAGGGATGACGGAGTAAACCGGGGAGAATTTTCCGCCATATTTTACCTTAAAGACCGGTATGAGGGTCTTGATTACGGCACATTCTGGTTGTCGGAAACTCCCGATGAGCCTTCTTCAGGTTGGGATGCGTCCTGTAAACGGATTTGCACTTGGATTGTGCTGAAAAACAAAGGAACCGGCGCTCAATACGCCCACCTGAATACGCATTTTGACCACCTGGGTATAAAAGCCCGAAAAAACAGCGCGGATATGATATTGGCAAAAGCCGCCGAGTTTGACCTGCCCGCAGTTTGCACGGGCGACTTTAATGCCGTTGAGTTCTCCTCCGCCTATAATCGGCTCGTTGGCGGACAACTGAAAAACGTCAAATACTCCGCCCCGGACACCATGAGCGCACCCACCTTTAACAACGGTTACAACATCAAGCGCTTCGGCGCGATTTACGACCATATTTTAATTAACGACGGCTTTGAAGCCCGGGTTTATCGGGTGGTGACCGAAAAGTTTGACGGCATGCTCCCCTCTGACCATTACCCCGTTTATACAGATTTGAGCTTGGTAAGTTGAACAGGAAATAATATCTAAAAAGCGGCTGAGTTTTTGCCTCAGCCGCTTTTTTTGATTGCACCGTTAAGCTCTTAAGTATTTTATTAAAAACCAGACGGCTACGATGAGGCCGAGGGCGATTCTGTACCAGCCGAACACTTTAAAGTCGTGCTTTTTAATGTAGCCCATCAGGAATTTGATAGCGAGGATTGAAACCGCAAAGGCGGTTATCATTCCGACCGCAAGAACGGCCAATTCGGCGCCGGAAAAATGAAAGCCGAATTTAATCAGTTTAAGCAGGCTTGCCGCCCCCATGGCGGGAATGGCAAGAAAGAAGGTAAACTCCGCAGCCACCGCACGGGAAGTGCCAATTAACAGAGCGCCGATGATGGTGGCGCCGGAACGGGATGTGCCGGGGATAAGGGCAAGCATTTGAAAAACGCCGATAATAAAGGCGGTTTTATAGCTGAGATCTGTGAGGCTGTCCGTTTTGGGCGTACGGTTTTTATTGCGGCTTTCTATAATGATGAACAATATGCCGTATAAAACCAATGTTACCGCTACGGTAACGGGGTTATAGAACAGCTCGTCAATCTTATCATCAAACAACAAGCCCACTACTCCCGCCGGGATAGACGCCACGGCGACTTTAAGCCAAAGCAGCCAGGTGTTTTTCTTTTCTTCCGGCGATTTTTTCAGAGCAAAGGGATTGAGTTTGTTAAAGTAGAGCAGAACAACCGCCATAATTGCGCCCAACTGAATAACCACCAAAAACATCTCTTTAAATTCTTCACTGACCTTGAGTTTTAAAAACTCGTCAACAAGAATCATATGGCCCGTACTGCTGATAGGGAGCCACTCCGTTATGCCTTCCACTATTCCGAGGATAATCGCTTTAATAATCTCTAAAAAATGCATTGCCGCCTCCGATTAATCCGGCAGTTTTATGCCTGCCGATTTTTCTTTTTTATTCAGATTGCCGCCCTTTAAAGTTTATCGTTACGGTTCCGCTTTCGGAACTAACCGTAAGGGAGTTTTCCGCCTTTTCGTCTTCCGATTTATATTTGTTTTCAACGGCGGCTCCGTCAATGGTAACACTGCCGCTAACAACGGATATATCTTTGTTATAGCTTTCGCCGGCTTCCGGTATGTTCATAATAATGTTGCCCGAGTCGGTTTTTATTTTAAACTCCTTAGCCGCTATACCCTCAAAGCTGATTTCACCCGAAACGCCGGTGGCGGAAAGAAGTTCCGGCCCGGCGTCTTTGGGGTAATAGACCTTCAGATAATCGTTTTTGCCCGGTGCATTGATATAAAACAAAAGGCGGTTGGCAGTTTCCGTCACGGTAAGTTTGCCCTGTTCATTTGTGAATGTTATGTTGCCCGCCCTGCTCACCATAAACTCCAAACCGTAGTCATCGGCGGCGATGAACTGAACATCAAGATTGTCCGTTTTAAGCTCAATTTCGGTAAACTTGCGCAAATCCTTGTTGGAAAACAACTGAACCTCGCTCACAAGGGCAATGTGGTTCCCGGTATCATCGGAATAAACAACAACCGATGCGGCGGCAAAAAGTATGCCGAGGGCCAACACCACGCAGACTGCGATAATAATCAGTGTTTTTTTCATAAACCCGCCCCCTACTTAGAATATTCATTCGTTCAATAGAGTACCAAAAAACGGATGTTTTTTCAATAAAACAATGTATCATTTTAGAGAGTTTGATTATTTGTTTCAAAAGAACAATATACCCGGATGTTAATTGACATAAGTCCGATATAGGTGTAAGCTATCTGTCGGAACAAAGTTCAATTATTTACGGAAAAGAGGAAACCGGCACATGACTCAATCTTGCAACAACAATTGCGAAAGCTGCGGTTCGGACTGCGCAGACAGACAAAAGGCACAAAATGATTTTACTGCCCCGGCTCACGAGATGAGCAATATTAAAAAGGTCATCGGGGTTGTAAGCGGCAAGGGCGGTGTAGGTAAATCCATGATAACCTCCCTGCTTGCCGTTACTATGAACAGGCTGGCTTATAAAACCGCCGTTTTGGACGCCGATGTAACCGGCCCGTCTATCCCCAAGGCCTTCGGTCTTAAAGAAAAGGCCCAAGGTAATGAATTGGGGCTGTTCCCCGTCAGGAGCAAAACCGGGGTGGAGATAATGTCGGTAAACCTGCTCTTGAAAAACGAAACCGACCCGGTGGTTTGGCGGGGTCCGATTATAGCCAACACCGTAAAACAGTTTTGGACCGAGGTTGTTTGGGGCGATGTGGACTTTATGTTCATCGATATGCCCCCCGGAACCGGCGATGTGGCTTTAACGGTGTTTCAGAGCGTTCCCGTGGACGGAATAATAATCGTAACCTCCCCGCAGGAGTTGGTATCCATGATTGTTTCAAAGGCGGTAAAAATGGCCGAAATGATGAATATTCCGGTGCTGGGCATTGTGGAAAACATGTCCTACTTTAAGGCGCCGGATACCGGTACGGAGTATAAGATTTTCGGCGACAGCCATTTGGAAGAGACTGCGGAAAAGCACGGACTGGAGATTTTGGCTAAAATACCCGTTGAGCCCAAACTTTCCGCCGCCTGCGACAAAGGCTTGATAGAGCTGTTTGAAGGGGCTTGGCTTGAGCCTTTAGGTAAAACTTTGGAAAATTTGTTATAGAGGAGTATTTAAAAATGAAGATTGCGATTGCAAGCGAAGGTAAAACGGTAACAGGTCATTTCGGTCATTGTGAAAGCTTTAATATTTTTGAAGCGGAAGACGGAAAAGTTGTTTCATCAACAAACATAGCAAACCCGGGGCATAAGCCCGGCTTTTTGCCCAGCTTTCTAAACGAATTGGGAGTTAATGTGATTATCGCCGGCGGAATGGGCGGGCGCGCTGTAGAATTGTTTAACGAAAAAGGCATTGAAGTAGTTCTGGGCGTAACGGGGACTGCGGAACAGGCGGCCAACGACTATCTTCAGGGCAAACTCCAACCGGGCGGCTCTATCTGCCATGAACATATGCACAAAGATTCCTGCCACGGTTAAAATTCTTCTGCGTGATATTGTCACGGAAGAGCCATCGACTTTTTGCTATACTTTAATTGCTTGTACGGAGAGTAAGAGCTTTTAAAAATTAAAGGAGGAAAAGAAGATGGAAGATAATGTAAGAATGCCGTTAATCGGTGAGGCGGCACCGGCTTTTACCGCTGTAACCACCCAGGGGATCATCAACTTCCCTGAAGATTACGCAGGCAAATGGGTCATCCTTTTCTCTCACCCGGCGGATTTTACCCCGGTGTGTACAACCGAGTTTATGACTTTTGCCAGTATGGCGGATGAGTTTAAGGCCCTCAATACCGAACTTATAGGCCTTTCGGTTGACTCCCTGTATGCACACATTGCCTGGTTGCGCAAGATCCAGGAGCTTGAGTGGAACGGCATGAAAAATGTCGAGGTTAAGTTCCCGCTGATTGAGGACATCCGTATGGACGTTGCCAAGAAGTACGGAATGATTCAGCCCGGTCAATCCAATACCCAGGCGGTAAGAGCCGTATTTGTGATTGATCCGGAAGGGAAGATAAGGACAATCCTTTACTATCCCCTTTCCACGGGCAGAAACTTTGACGAACTCAGGAGAATTGTCCAGGCCCTGCAAAAGGCGGACAAAGACAATGTTGCTACCCCCGCCGACTGGAGACCGGGCGATGACACCATCGTACCCACCGCCGGTTCCTGCGGTACTGCGAAAGAGAGAATGGAGTCCAAGGACGAAGACAAATATTGCCTGGATTGGTTCATGTGCTTTAACAGAGAGAAAAAGTAAATTTCAGACACAAATAATTCGGGGTTGCGGTTTAGCCGCAACCCCTGTTTTTATTGTTTAAGTTTTAAAACTGTTTTTGAATGACATTGATAAGTTCTACAAGGTCGGTCAGGATGAGATAAAGTCTGAAAGTGAGGCGGCCGAGATGATAGTCAAATAAGCTCTTTTCGCTGAGTCCGGGCAGTTCGCTGCCGGGTTTTACGGCAAGATCCGCCGCAGTAACGCGCTCGAGTTCATAGTAAAACGGCCAATCTTCATACACGGTGAAAAGTGTGGCGCCGCGGACATTGTCATTGCCGTAGGATTCATAGCTGGAGCCGGCGCACTGGATAATATCCACGCCTTTGTAATCCACTACAAAAGAGTTTGTATGGTCGTGCCCCGTTGCGCAGCCCATAACATCACAACGCTCCACAAAAGCGTCCCACTGGCCTTCATTATCCATAGAGGGGCAGGGAATCTCCTGCAGTATGCCTTTAACTTTTAAGGGGTTGGGAACGATACTGTAGCTGACACCGTTGGAGAAATTTCTGCTGGCCTTCCCCAGATTCGGGGTTCTGAAATACATTGCTTCAAAAACTTCGGCAACAATAATATGCTGGAAAGCAAGGGAGGGAACCAACGCTCCGCCGTTTGCCGCCTGAAGCTCTTTGCTCCTGTTGACATACCATTCTACCTGGTCAGCTCTGACACAGTCATAACCGCTCGTGCCGTCCGCAAAGGTAGCATAGGCGCCGGAATCAAAAAGCCATATATTAAATGCGGTTTTGGAACCGTCCGAGCTTTTTACCTCCAGGTTATGGGTACCGCAGCCGTGGAGGGCGGGCACCTCGTCAAAGGCCAGGCAGCCGGGATATTTTTGGTATTCCTCTAAAATCTGTTCCGGTGTCATGTTGGAACACTCGGAATCATGGTTACCCAAAACCAGGGAAAACTTAATATTCCTTTCAATAAGAGGAGTGAGCATTTGCTCATAGGCACGTACATCGGGGGTAACAATGTTGTCCCCGCCGAAAATTACCAAATCGGGCTGAGTAGCATCCAGAGCCTCATTAAGGAACTGAATCATCGCCTGTTTCATCGGATAAACATCCTGAACATCAGCGATGAACAGAATCTTAAATTTGCCGTCATCGTTAAACCTTAGCCCCCCGCCGGCACCGACGGCAGACGGAGCGGCCGGTAAAGCAACGGCCGAAGTCAATAGCAGCGTCACAAGCAATACTGCCAGAATTGCGGAAAAAATCTTTTTCATAATTACTATTCCTCCATATATTTCAGGTGTTCCCGAAGAACATCTTCTTAACTTTAGCACAGCAGTAAGAAATAAACAAGGGGTTTGCTTCACGTGGAGGTTTTGCAACTGCAAACCGATTTGTATGTGCAAATTCATGCCGTTGAGCATCGGATAAAAAGAAAGCGGCTTGTTCAGAGAAAACTCATTGACAAGCCGCTTAATTATTTTTATGAAAAAGAGTATTTAACTATAAGTGATGCGAAAACGATGGAAGCCATTGAAAGCAGTTTAATTAGAATATTGATGGAAGGACCGGCCGTATCTTTGAAAGGGTCGCCTACGGTGTCGCCCACCACGGCGGCCTTGTGAAGTTCGCTCCCTGCGCCGCCTAAGCCCCCGGCCTCAATAAATTTCTTCGCATTGTCCCACGCTCCGCCGGAGTTTGACATCATAACCGCTAAAATAAAGCCTGTTGCCGTAGCCCCCGCCAGCATACCCGCCACGCCGTTAACGCCCAAGAATAATCCGACCCCCAACGGGAAAGCTATGGAAAGCAAAGCGGGCAAAACCATCTCTTTTTGGGCGGCTTTGGTGCAGATTGCCACACACTTTTTGTAATCCGCTTCGGCTTCCCCGGTCATTAAACCTTTAATCTCTTTAAACTGACGGCGGACTTCAAAAACTATACTCATGGCGGCATGACTAACCGCATTCATTGTAAGGGAGGAGAAAAGGAAGGGCAGCATACTGCCGACAAACAGACCGATGAGAACATTGGGGTTTGTAATGCTTAAGTCAAAGTGATAGTCGGGGCTATGGATTTTAATCTGTTCCACATAGGAGGCGATAAGGGCAAGTGCCGTTAAGGCTGCGGAACCAATTGCAAAGCCTTTACCCGTAGCGGCTGTGGTGTTGCCTAATGAATCAAGGGCGTCCGTACGGGTTCTGACCTCGGCATCAAGCCCCGCCATTTGGGCTATGCCTCCGGCATTGTCCGCCACGGGACCGTAAGCGTCGGTAGCAAGGGTAATCCCCAGAGTAGAAAGCATACCCACGGCGGAAAGGCCTATACCGAACAGGCCGGCATCAAAACTGCTTGCACCGCCGGAAATTCTGAAGCTGACAAATATGGAAACACAAACTATAATGACCGGGAACAGGGTGGAAAACATACCCAATGAAAGTCCGCCGATAATCATTGTGGCAGGTCCGGTTTCAGATTCCTTCGCAAGATTTTTTGTGGGCTTGTAAGTGTCCGACGTGTAATACTCGGTAAAATAACCTATCATTATACCCGCCATAAGCCCGGATAACACCGCACCGTAAAGGCCGATATGCTCCTTACCCAGGCTGTAGTGAATGAGGGGGTAAGCGGAAACGGCAACAACAAAGGCGCTCACCCACACACCGCGGCGCAATGCCGCCAAAAGGTGTTTTTGGTCCGTATCCTCTTTTGTTTTTACAAAAAATGTACCTAAAATTGAAGCAATTATTCCTATGGAAGCCATCACCATAGGCAAGAGTACGCCTTTATAGCCGTAGCCCGCCGCCACGGCTAAGGCTGCGGTGGAAATTATGGAACCTACATAGGATTCATAGAGGTCCGCCCCCATACCGGCCACGTCGCCTACATTATCACCCACATTGTCGGCAATAACTGCGGGGTTGCGGGGGTCGTCTTCGGGAATACCGGCCTCGACCTTACCCACCAGGTCGGCGCCTACATCCGCCGCCTTGGTGAAAATTCCGCCGCCGACACGGGCAAACAGCGCCATGGAGGAGGCCCCCATGCCGAAAGTGAGCATGGCGGAGGTAATCTCCTGAATACGGAGGGCTTCGTCCGCTATTACTTTAACGGAACTGTACCAATAATTTAAAAAGAAGAACCAGATTGAAATATCAAGCAAACCTAAACCGACTACAACAAAGCCCATAACGGCGCCTGAAGAAAACGCCACATTAAGCCCTGAATTAAGGCTCCTCATGGCGGCATCAGCGGTTCTTGCGTTGGCCGCTGTGGCTATTTTCATCCCGATATAGCCTGAAAGGCCGGAAAAGAAGCCCCCTGAAACAAAGGCGAAGGGCACAAAGGGCGTCAGAAAACCGCGCCAGGCAAGGAGCCCCAGCACAACGAACATTACAGCAAAAAAGATGCCCACTCCCCTGTACTGTACCTTTAAATAGGTGTTAGCACCTTCTTTTATTGCTGATGAAATCTTCCTCATAACTTCGTTGCCTTGGGGTTCTTTGATAACCTTGATGGCAAGCAGACCCGAAAACAACAGCGCCATCACCGCACTTGCGGGCGCCAGCAGGCTGATATAACTCATAACATTCCTCCCGGATAAAATAAAAAATTCCGAACACAAGAACTGAAACCTGAATACAGTGTTCGGAACGAGTGTTTTTAATTATAACAGAGGCTTTGGTTAATGTAAACTATTTTTTTAAATTCTTTTGTTGAACTTCCACAAAGCCGAAAGAAAGACCGTTTGACATAGGGGGATTCAAGGTGTTAAAATCGCTTTGTGAAGTTCAAAAGACTTTTAAGGAAGATAATCTTGCCACCTATGCTGTAAAGCGAATTTACTTTACAACACCTTGTTTCTTTATAGGAGATTGGAAAATGAACAAGCGTTGTGTTATTTTTTTCCGGCGCACCGGAGTGCGCTGAATACCGCCCCGAACCGGGGGACTATGTTATAGCTGCGGACAGCGGTTATAAACACCTTGTGAATGCCGGTCTGCTCCCCGACCTTATAGCAGGCGACTTTGACTCCTTTGAGGGAGAAATACCCGCCGATATACCCGTTTTGCGGGTTTCGTCAATCAAGGACGATACCGACACCATGCTTGCCGCAAAACATGCTTTGGAACAGGGTTATAAGGACTTTTTGATTTTGGGCGCCACGGGCGGTCGATTGGACCACCAGACGGCGAACCTTGTACTTTGCGCCTATATAGCGGAAAAAGGCGGAAGCTGTGAAATACGCGGAATTTTTGAGAGCGTTTACAGCATAAAGAACGGTACGCTCAGCCTTAAAAAGCGGGAAAACCGTTCAGTGTCCGTATTCTCCTTCACGGATAAGTCCTGCGGGGTAAGCCTGAGAGGGCTGAAATATACTCTTGAAAATGCGACACTCACAAACATATTCCCCTTAGGAGTCAGCAACGAATTTTCGGAAGAAAGGGCGGAAATAGCGGTAAAAGACGGAATACTGATTGTCATCTGCTCTCAAACGGCGCACTAAAATTCTTGTGATTATAAGAAAAAACCGGATTTTCCCTCTCTGTGCTGAAAGGAAAAATCCGGTTTTGTTTTCTGATATTATCTTTTCTTTTTCATGAACGCACGGATAGCAAAGCCTGCCCCCGCAATAACAATAATCACAAGTACGGCAATGAGAATTTTTGTGCCCACACCGTTTCGGATTCCGCCATCGTCATTTTGCAAGCCGCCGCTTTCCCCGGTCGATTCCGAATCACCCGCTTGAGTTTGATCCGGACGGGTTTCAACAACAAAGTAACCCTCAGCATCCGTTACATACCGGTTGTCTTTATCCGTCACAATCTCTCCGTCAACCACTACTTCCGTACCGTCAGTCCTCACCCGTGTTTCATAAACCACGGAGCCGTCCGGTCTTGTCACTTCTTTGCCGTCTTTATCTTTTAAGGGTTCGGTGACAACTTCGGCTCCCGAGGCGTTAATGCGCGTTGTGGCAGTCTCTGCAGTCCCTCCACCGTCGAAAGGAGGAGCGATAAGGGTAGAAGAATTTGTGCCTGTAGACACAGTATCTCCCGGTCTTGTGGGTCTTGGAGCGGTACTTGAGGTTGAGGGTCTTGAGGTAGGAGGTGAGGAGGTGATTGGTTCCTGATTTTGAGCCAGAGGCAGTTTTAAATCGGCCTTAGAAAAATCGTATTTAAAATTGTAATTATTAGTTGCTCCGGAGGCCAAACTGCCCTCCAGGCCTTTTGATATATAGGCGTTTGCACCCGGCCTGGCATTGCTTCTAAACCAGGATGGGTCACTCCAGACCCGGGCATCGGTACCCCGCGGCAAGTCCTTCAGGGCTTTAAGCTCAAACTGAAAAAGCCAGTCCCCCGGCAGAATTCCGGGATAACCGCCGTTGGCGGAATTGCTGTTGGCCTGGGTCCCAACGGCAACGGCATCGAAAGTATCTTGCATTGATTTCAGGTTTTCCGGCCAGGCCGCTTCGGGCAACAAGATGCGCGGAGAAGCAAAGCCGACACAAACCTCTTTGTAATAAGAATTATCACAGTTTACAGTAAAGGCATTGATGGGCTCCTTTGCCAGCTGAAAACAGTTTTTGTCAAACATTACCACATAGCGGGATACCCCCACAAGGTAGTTCGTCTTCGGTATAATTCGAATTACTATCAAATCGCCGGCTTTGATATTGTCCGAAGCCGTCAAGGGGATGAATTTATCTCCCTGCAGTTTGCCCGCCGCAAGACGCACCTCGGCATCCAAAGCACCGGCATCACCCGGCGCGGCAACGGAACTTATTTGAAAGCTCAGAAGTATTGCGGAAAAAATAAGGGCAAACGCCAAGAGATAGGCCGTTGTCTTTTTCATAGTATCCCTCCCGAAATAAGTAAATTAAAAAGCTTTTTGACCCGAAAAATACGATTTGTCAGGTATAAATCCTATTGCAATTTACAGACTGTCAATATCCACAGCCGCCCGCCTTTGGGAACTGAGTTCCACGGCTTCAATAACCCGGGAACACTCCACCCCGTCGGCAAAGTCGGGGCTTGCGGCCTTCCCTGAAACAATGGCTGACATAAACTCGTACATCTCATGCACGAAGGTGTGCTCATATCCGATTACATGCCCCGCCGGCCACCAGGCATACATATAGGGGTGAACACCCTCGGTGGCCTGAATTAAACGGAACCCCTGCAGACCCTCTTCATCATCGGCGCTGAAATATTGGACTTCGTTCATACGCTCAAACACAAACTTAAGGCTGCCTTTATCGCCGTTTATTTCGATTGATAAATCATTCTTATGGCCTTGTGCAAAACGGGTAGCCTCAAATACTCCCAAAGCGCCGTTTTGAAACTCGGCAACAAAGGCCGTGGCGTCATCCACATTCACCTCGCCCCGGGCAGCGTCTTCCCTGGCACTGGCAGAAAGACCCGTCATATTCTCTACAAGAGGACGGGATTTAATGAAAGTTTTTTGCATGCCCGTAACGCTTTTAAAGTCACCGGCAAGGTAACGGGCAAGGTCAATAAAATGAGCGCCCAAGTCACCCAAAGAACCGGAACCGCAGACCTCTTTGCGCAGGCGCCATACAAGGGGGAACTCCGGATCAATAATAAAGTCCTGCAAATAAGAGGCTCGCAGATGGCGGATGGTGCCGATTTTACCCGAATCAATAATATCTTTCATCAGGCGGACAGCCGGGGCAAAACGATAGTTGAAACCTATTTGATGTTTGATGCCGGCCTTTCGGGCTTCAGCAAGCATCTCTCTGGCATCGTCAAGGTTAAGAGCCAGAGGTTTTTCGCAAAAAATGTGTTTGCCGTTTTGTGCGGCGGCTATGGCTATTGCCTTATGTGCATCGGAGGGTGCGGTAATATCTATAACATCTATGTCTTCCCGGCTGACAAGATTTTGCCACTTGGTTTCATAAGCCTGCCAGCCGAATTTGGCGGCGGCTTTTTTTACGCCTTCTTCATCCCGTCCGCAGATGACCGCTTTGTTAATCTGCGCCGGGCAGTCAAAAAACATCCCGACCCTGCTCAAGGCATTGCTGTGGGCCTTGCCCATAAATTTGTAACCTACCATACCCACATTGATTGTTTTCACCGCTCACTCATCCTCTCAATTTATCTGTTTAGTTATATTGTATACTGTTCGCTTCATTTTACAACCTTTTAGCCGAAAATAAAAGGGATGACCACATTTTTAATTGCGGTAAGGTGTTAAAAAGTGAAGAGCTGAGAAATATCCGACTTTTATAAGAGATGACAAAAAATAGAAAACCCGTCTCTGCCTGTAAAGGCACTCCACTTTACAGCTCTCGTGTTTGCCATATTTCATTTTTCAATTATATTGCGATATATTACAAAAGGTTTGGAAACAGCGGCCAACTTCAATCATTATGCACAAAAGAAAGCTCAAAACTTCGTGCAAATACACAATAGATTGTTGTCGCAACAGATATTGACACAATATATAGTGGCGTGTATAATGTAGCCACTACATTTTGGAGGAACAAATCATGCACACACAGATTAGAAAACGTGACGGAAGGATCGAGCCTTTCGAAAAAATCAAGATTACAAAAGCCATTTTTAAGGCCGCCATTGCCTGCGGCGGTGAAGATGAAGAGCTTGCGGGGGCACTTGCGGATCAGGTTGTTGCCTTAGCGGAAGAGAAGTACGGCGACCGCATTCCCGACGTGGAAGGCATTCAGGATATAGTTGAAAAAGTGCTTATTGAAAACGGCCATGCACGCACTGCCAAGGCCTACATCCTCTACCGCGAAAAAAGACGCGGCGCCAGAGAGATTAACGCCCTGATAGGCGCAACAATTGATATGTTCGGCGACTACCTCGGCGATAAGGACTGGGGTATTAAAGAAAACGCCAACATGCAAAAAAGTGTGAACGGTCTGAACAACTATGTACGGGAGGCTTTCACAAAAAAATACTGGCTGCATGAGATTTATCCCGACGATGTACGCAAGGCCCATGAAAGCGGCGAGGCCCATATTCACGACTTGGGCTTTTTCGGCCCCTACTGCGCCGGCTGGGATCTTCGTCAATTGCTGAGAGACGGCTTCGGCGGTGTGGAGGGCAAAGTTGAAAGTAAGCCCGCAAAACATCTGCGCTCATTTTTAGGCCAGATTGTCAACTCCACTTTTACAACTCAGGGCGAAACCGCCGGCGCTCAGGCCTGGAGTTCCTTTGACACCTACTGCGCACCTTTCGTTTATTACGACAAAATGACCTTTGAACAGGTCAAGCAGTGTTTGCAGGAGTTTGTCTTTAACATCAATGTCCCCACCAGAGTGGGCTTTCAGTGCCCCTTTTCCAACCTGACCTTTGATATTAAAGTGCCCGGCACCCTCAAGAATGAAAAAGTCATTGTAGGCGGCAAAGAGCTGGATAAAACCTACGGTGAAATGCAGGAATATCTGGATATTTTCAACCGTGCTTTCTGCGCCGTGATGCTTGAAGGCGATGCAAAAGGCAGAGTTTTCACCTTCCCTATCCCCACAATTAATATCACAAGAGATTTTGACTGGGACAACCCCGTGGTTGACGATTTTATGCGAATCACCGGTAAATACGGCATTCCCTATTTTGCCAATTATGTCAACTCCGATTTATCCCCGGAGGACGCCGTATCCATGTGCTGCAGACTGCGTCTTGATACAAAAGAACTGCGCAAGCGCGGCGGCGGACTTTTCGGTTCCAACCCCATGACCGGTTCCATCGGCGTGTATACAATCAACCTCCCCCGGATAGGTTATCTGAGTAAAACCAGGGAAGAGTTTTTTGAAAATCTTGAACGTGTGGCTACACTCGGCAAAGTTTCTTTGGAGATTAAGCGCAAGGTGCTTGAGCAGCAGACGGAGCGGGGGCTTTACCCATATTCAGCCCACTATCTGCGCAACATCAAACGGGACAGCGGTCACTATTGGACCAACCACTTCAATACCATAGGGCTTGTGGGTATGAACGAGGCTTGCCTGAACTTTTTGGGCAAAGACATCGGCAGTGAAGAAGGGCTTAAATTTGCCCTGGATATTATGGACTATCTGCGCCTGCTTATGGTGGAATTCCAGGAAGAAACCGGCCACTACTACAACCTTGAAGCCACCCCTGCGGAAGGCACCAGCTACAGGCTTGCAAAACTCGACAAAGAAAAATATCCGAACATCATTCAAGCAGGTAAAGAGGAACCCCTTTACACCAACTCTTCCCAACTGCCCGTGGAATACACTGACGATATCTTCGAGTGCATGGATTTGCAGGATGAACTGCAGTCCCTATACACCGGCGGCACGGTACAGCACCTGTATATCGGCGAACGCATAGAGGACATTGAGGTCTGCAAGACCCTTATCAGGGATATTTTCAACAAATATAAAATGCCCTATATCTCCCTCACACCGACTTTCAGCATTTGCAACACCCACGGCTACATTGCAGGCGAACATTTTGAATGCCCGGATTGCGGGGCGGAAACGGAAGTCTGGAGCAGGGTCGTAGGCTACCTCAGACCCGTCCAAAACTATAACCCCGGTAAAAAAGAAGAGTATATGCTCCGCAAAAAATTTGTCGTATGATTACAGGGGGAACGCTCAGCCTGTTTCCCCGGGTTTTACCCCACCCGAAAAGGGGTTTTATACGGGGGCGGAATTCCGCCCCCTAAATTATTGCCAATCGGGAGAATCAATAATATGAAGATTGCGGGAATGCAGAAAACCTCTTTTGTGGATTATCCGGGCAAGTTGGCCTGCGTTGTTTTTACGCCTCACTGCAACATGAAGTGCCCCTACTGCCACAATAAACATATTCTTTCCGGCAACATCCCCCTTATTGATGAGGAAGAGGTTTTTGCATACTTGAAAAAGCGGCAGGATGTTTTAGGCGCCGTAGTTGTAACCGGCGGAGAGCCGACTTTGCAAAAGGATCTTACCGGGTTCATAAAGGCGGTAAAAGAGTTGGGATATCCGGTTAAGCTTGATACAAACGGAACCAACCCCGCCGTAATAAAAAGCCTTTTGAATAACAACTTTTTGGACTATGTTGCCATGGATGTGAAAGCGCCCCTCCATAAATATTACGAAGCGGCGGGCTGCCCGGTAAATGTCAACGCCATAGCCGAAAGCATAAGGCTGCTCAAAGCATCCGATATCCTTCACGAGTTTCGCACTACATTTGCTCCCTGCCTAAACGAAGACGATATTTTAGCCATCGGGGACCTCATTAAAGGCTGCAAAAACTATTATCTGCAGCAGTACCGGCAGATACCCGGTGAGCCGGAAGCGCACGACGGCGAGTATGTGCTTAAAACCGCCGAAAAAATGCGGGACAAAATCGGCGTATGCCAAACCAGAGGTTTGGGTACAAACCTGTAATATTTTTGACGACTATATTTACTCGATAAGGTGACTTAGTTACACACAGCAATTGTTAAAAGACCGGGAACTGTGATAAAATGTTTCCGGCTAAAAAAACAAAAAAGAAAGGTGGCGCTTTTTATGAAAGTTTTGATTGTAGGCGGTGTTGCGGGGGGCGCCTCGGCGGCGGCCAGACTGCGCCGGCTCGATGAATCCGCCGAGATCATCCTCTTTGAGCGGGGCGAATATATCTCCTTCGCCAACTGCGGTCTCCCCTACTATATCGGCGGGGAAATCAAAGAAAAATCAGCCCTTACCTTGCAGACTCCCAAGAGTTTTTATGACAGATTCAATGTTGATGTCCGTGTGCTTAACGAGGTTCTCTCCATAAACAAAGAGAATAAGACCGTGGAGGTCAAGGATCTGCGCACCGGGAAGATTTACACGGAAACCTATGACAAACTTGTACTTTCCCCGGGGGCAATGCCTGTAAAGCCGAAAATTGAGGGTGTGGAAAACCCCAAAGTGTTCACTCTGCGCAATATTCCCGACACCTACCGCATTAAAGATTTTATAGACAACAACAATCCCAAGTCCGCCGTAGTAGTGGGCGGCGGCTACATCGGTATTGAAATGGCCGAAAACCTTAAGCATGCGGGGCTTGACGTTACCGTTGTGGAACTTATGAACCATGTAATAGCCACAATCGACTACGATATGGCCGGCGATGTACACAATCATTTAAGGCATAACGGCATACGCCTCATACTTGAAGACGGTGTTAAAGCCGTGGAGGACAGCGGCGACAAACTGAAAGTTACCCTGGGCAAGGGGGAGCTTGAGTGCGATATGGTCATACTCTCGGTAGGTGTAAAACCCGAAAGCACTTTGGCGGTTCAGGCGGGTTTGGAAGTTAATTCCAGAGGCGCCATTGTGACGGATGAACATATGCTCACCTCCGACAAAGACATTTATGCGGTAGGCGATGCTGTGGAAATTACGGACACCGTCACCGGCGAAAAAGGGTTCGTTCCCTTGGCGGGGCCTGCAAACAAGCAGGGGCGGATTGCCGCAGATAATATCGCCGGCATACCTTCCGCCTACCGCGGCACTCAGGGCACCGGCATACTTAAATGCTTTGATTTGACCGTAGCCTGTACCGGCATCACTGAGGAAAGAGCTAAAAAATCAGGGCTCAATTATGAAAAATCCTTCACCTATTCCAGTTCCCACGCCACTTATTACCCCGGAGCAACTAATATGTCCATGAAAATCATATTTGACAAAAGCAACGGCAAGCTCTTGGGCGCCCAGATAGTCGGCTATGAGGGTTCGGACAAGAGGATTGATGTTCTGGCCACCGCCATCTATGCGGGAATGACAATTTATGACCTGACAAAACTCGAACTTGCCTATGCTCCGCCATTCTCCTCCGCAAAAGACCCGGTCAACATGGCCGGTTATGTGGTTGAAAATATTTTGGAAGGTCAAACCAAAATTTTCCACTGGCACGATGTGGCCGACCTCCCTCGGGACGGCAGCGTAAACCTTTTGGACATAAGAACGGTAGCGGAATACGAAAACGGCTATATTGACGGCTTTATCAATATCCCACTGGACGAGCTGAGGGATCACATAGACGAAATTGATAAAACCAAACCCACCTATGTAACCTGCCGGGTTGGACTCAGAGGTCATATCGCCTGCAGAATTCTTTCAGGTTACGGAATTGATTGCTACAACCTTTCCGGCGGATACAGGCTTTGGAAAAGCATATTCCAAGGGGTTGTCCCGAGTGCAAAAGACAAGTTAATCAATACGGAAACAATGCAGCCCTTAAACAGACCCGTAATAAGTGTTGACGCTACCGGCCTGCAATGTCCCGGCCCGATTTTAAAATTGGCGGAATCCGTCAAGAACGCAAACGACGGCGATGTAATCGAGATTAAAACTACCGACCCCGCCTTCGGTGCGGATGTGGAAAGCTGGTGCAGAAGAACGGGGAACACCTTTGAAGGGCTGAGCGCCGCAAAGGGCGTCACCACCGCAGTCGTCAAGAAAGGCGGAGATGTCCCCTGCTTAGCTCCCGAGAGCGGCGATAACAAAAACATTATCGTTTTCTCCGGCGATTTGGACAAAGCAATTGCCTGCTTTATAATCGCCAACGGCTCCGCCGCATTGGGGCGCAAGGTTACAATGTTCTTCACTTTCTGGGGGCTGAACATTTTAAGAAAACCCGAAAAAGTCAAGGTTAAAAAGAACCTGATTGCCAAAATGTTCGGCGCAATGATGCCCAGAGGAGCCAACAAGCTCAAACTTTCGCAAATGAACATGGGCGGCATGGGCAGCAAGATGATTAAAAAGATTATGCGTGACAACAATGTGGACAGCCTGCAGGAGATGATAAAAACCGCTCTGGATAACGGTGTGGAATTGGTGGCCTGCACCATGAGCATGGATTTAATGGGCCTGCAGTTGGAAGAACTTGTAGACGGGGTAAAACCCGGCGGAGTAGCCTCCATGCTGGCAAATGCGGAAGAGTCGGATATGTCACTGTTTATTTAAACTGATTAGAAGACTCGTACGATTTAAGTGATAGTGTAAAAACCCAAAGGAGCAAAAACGTTCCTTTGGGTTTTTGTATGTTATTCAGTGTGAATTCCCGATTATTAAACCGTAACCATATCCCTGATTTGTTCGAAAGTCTTTTCGCCTATTCCTTCAATTTGCAGAAGTTCGTCTGTATTGGAAAAGGGGCCGTTTTCCTGCCGGTAGTTTATTATTGCCATAGTCCTGACCTCACCTATACCGGGGAGACTCATAAGCTGTTCCTGTGAGGCGGTATTTATGTTGACCGGGCCGGTATACGGAGGTTTTGTCGCCTGTGTCCAATGGGCGGACTGCTCCGCAGGGGCTTCCTGCACCGGGGGCACGGTTTCGGTTTTTACCTCGCCCGTTAAATCGGGCGGCACGGTTGTTTGAACTGCGGCCGGGTTCCGCTCAAGGGTTATAGTGACCGCCGGGCGCTCTTCAAAGGCTATGTAAAGGATAAGCGCCGCAGCGCATACCAGTGCAAAGGCTATTAAGTAAAGTTCGTGCTTTTTTTCACTCACAGGCAGGCTCTCCGAAATACTTTTTCCACGCAATATTATCACAGACAGGCGAAATTCGCAACGGTAAAAAGGAGGCGTTTTCACCCCCCTGCGGCGGTTGACAAATCCGCCTCTAAGATATAGTATAAACGGGCGAGATTAATCCTTAAGCAAAGGTATGAAAGGCGGTAGAATAATATGAAAAAGAGAAGGCTTTTAGGCTGGGGCTTGCTTGCGGCGGGAGCCGGTGCAGGCATTACACTGTACTTAAAAGAAAAACTCAAAGACGATGAATTTAAAAGCGAGCTGAAGCAAAAGGGACAAACCGGGCTTAACATGGCTCTTGCGGGGCTGAATACCGTTTTGCCTAAGCTGCCCGTCCCCTATGCCGAGGACTATGTCGGCGAAAACTTTTTTGCAGGGCATGAGGAGTTTCGCAACACCGGCGTGAGGGGCGGCAAATGGCGGCTCGGTTACGCCAGAGCAAGCCTGCTGCCCGTTGATTATGAAAACAACGATTATTATCTGGGCGGATTTTTAACTTTTCCGCCCAGCAAGGTTCAGTCCGTTTTGGACGATATTGCCGTGCGGGTTATATGCCTTGATGACGGCAGCGGCAGAGGTGCGGCTGTTTTTGCGGTAATTGACTGCATCGGTATATCTTCCACCGATGTGCGGATTATCCGTTCAAGGTTGGAAGATTTTGCCGAAGAAAACAATATTGTGAGCATAAATGTATCCGCCACCCACTGCCACAGCGGCATTGATACTCAAGGTATTTGGGGGCCGCTGCCCGATATGCTTAAAAACAACATCAAAGAGATTAAGAAAGGGAACTTTGACAATCTTATTTCCGGCAAAAATCCCGAATTTATGGAAAAACTCTTTGAAAAAACTGCGGATGCGGTAAAATCCGCTTTTGAGGATATGAAGCCCGGTAAGTTTTTGTTTAAGACCATTGATGACCTAAAATATTCCCGCGGTAAACGCAACCCCGACATTGTGGACGAGCGTATTACCAAACTGCACTTTATACCCGATGACGGCAGCAGGGAAACCGTGGGCGTTATGATGGCGGCACACCCCACTGCCCTTGACGCTAAGGAAGGCAGACTAAGCGCCGACTATATTTACTATATTGAGGAAGAAGTCAACAAAGCGGGCGCCGATTTTATTTTCTTCCAGGGGCCGCAACTGGCGGTGGCCGCAGACAGAGGTATAAATCCCGAAGGGGAAGAAGGCTTCGGTTTTCAGGTTTACGGCAGAGAAATCGGCAGACGGCTTATGAATATTGAGGAAAAGGACGAAGAAAAAATAGCCCCCATTCTCAATGTCCGCATGGCTGAATTGCGGCTACCGCTAAGCAACAACATACTGCTCACCGTCTTCAGTGCCGGCGCCGTAAATAACATAGCGGTTAAAACAGGGCCGAAAGCTACGGATGTGGAATTTATAACGGAAGTGGGCTATGTGGAACTGGGTAAAAAACTGCGTCTTGCCATGGTACCCGGGGAGTTCGCTCCGGAAATGCTGGTAGGCGGCACCCTTGATGAAGAAGAGTCCGTTACCGGTGAAGACTGGCCCTATCCCCCGCTCAAAGATATGCTGGCAGAGGGAACGCAACTGACCATTATAGGGCTTTGCAATGACTCAATAGGCTATATTCTGCCCGACAACAACTACGGCTGCATATTTGAAGAAGGGCACTATGAGGAAGCCGTTTCCGCCGGGGAAAAGACCGGTTCCACCATTGTGCAGGGACTTCAAAAACTGTTCGCCGACTGCGGCAGACTTGAAAAGTAATACTCAACTTCAGGGGCGGATGTCATAATAATGCTAAAGGGGGAAAATGCAGTAACAAACAAGGACTCAATGCTTCCGTAAAGTATGAAATTTAAAGATTGTTATGATATGCTTTAAAAATATATCCGATTGAACCATTAATATTTTGTAAAATGCAAGTCAATATACCGGATAATATAATTGGCAACAGAAGCCTACTGTAATTCCATTAAAAAGGAAAGTAAATGAAAGAAAATAAAAAAGGTATTCAAATAAGAAACAGTACAACTGATTTCATCGTGTTTACAAAACAAGCGGGTGAAGACGGAATAGAGGTTAGGGTGCACGATGAGAATATATGGCTTACTCAAAAAGCTATGGCAGAATTGTTTGACTGTTCTACGGACAACATAAGCCTGCATCTGAAAAACATATTTACTTCTAAAGAATTACAAGAGGATTCAGTTACCGAGGAATCCTCGGCAACTGCTTCGGATGGAAAAACATATAAAATGAAATTTTATAATTTAGATGCAATTATTTCTGTAGGTTATCGTGTAAATTCAATTAGAGCCACTCAATTTCGCCAATGGGCAACAAATGTATTGAAAACTTTTACTATACAAGGATATGTTTTAGATAAACAGCGTTTAGAAAACGGTCAAATATTTGATGAAGCTTACTTTGAGCATTTGCTTGATGAAATCAGAGAAATCAGAGCAAGTGAAAGAAAATTTTATCAAAAAATTACGGATATTTATTCTACGGCTATGGACTATTCGCCTACAGCAAAAATATCGCAAGACTTTTTTGCTGCCGTTCAAAATAAGCTTCATTATGCAATACACCATCACACCGCTGCCGAACTAATTGTAGAACGGGCAAATCATAAAAAAGAGCATATGGGGCTTTCGACTTGGAAGAACGCACCCGGTGGTAAAATTGTGAAATCCGATGTCAGTATTGCAAAGAACTATCTTTCCAAAACTGAAATGCAAAATTTAAATCAGTTTGTCACAATGTACTTGGATTATGCAGAAAGGCAAGCAAGGCGTAAAATCCCTATGACCATGGAAGACTGGGCAAAACGCTTGGATGTTTTTTTGGAATTCAACGAAGAAGATATTTTGAAAGACAAAGGAAGAGTTTCTGCTGAGATTGCAAAAAGTTTTGCTGAAAGCGAGTTTGAAAAATATAGAATAATTCAGGACGGGCTATATCAAAGTGATTTTGATAAATTAGTCCGGAAAGCAGAAGCTGCCGGATTGCTAGTTGACGATAACAAAAAATAAAATAGGATTTGTAAGGTAATACAGAATGAACCATCGCGGAACAAAAACAATAGAAACAGAGAGATTACTACTGCGAGCATTTCGTAATTCCGATGTTTATTCGGCATACAAGAATTGGACTTCTGATGACAGAGTTACGGAGTTTCGACTATGCAGAAACTTCTGCAACGAATGGGGAACGTAATGAACGAGATAAAACTTTATGAAAACAGGGAAATACGGTCTGTTTGGGATAACGAAAAAGAAGAATGGTACTTTTCTGTTGTGGATGTGGTTGGTGTTTTAACTGATAGCAAAAATCCAAGGGATTATTGGTATCGAGTGAAGAAAAGGATGACGGAAGATGAAAAATCCGAGTTGTCGACATTTTGTCGACAACTGAAATTGGAGTCTTCAGATGGAAAAAAATACAATACAGATGTCGCAGATATGCAAGGCATTTTCCGTATCATTCAATCCATTCCCTCACCCAAAGCTGAACCGTTTAAAATGTGGTTGGCGGAAGTGGGAAAAGAAAGAATCGATGAGATTATCGACCCTGAAATTACTATTGACAGAGCTTTGCAAACATATCTTCAAAAAGGCTATTCCAGAGAGTGGATTAATCAGAGACTTCAGGCTATACAAGTTAGAAAAGAGCTAACAGATGCTTGGCAAGACCACGGAGTTAAAGACGGTCTTGAATATGCGATTCTTACCAATGAGATTACCAAGGCGTGGAGCGGTATGACGACAAGGCAATATAAAGATTTCAAAGACCTTAAGAAAGAAAATCTTAGAGATAATATGTCCACCTTGGAGCTTGTTCTCAATATGCTTGCGGAGGCGACAACAACAGAATTAACTCAAACTTTGAATCCTCATGGATTAGAAGAGAATAAAGAGGTTGCCAAAGAGGGCGGCACGGTTGCCGGGAATGCCAGAAAAGACATTGAAACAAGAACAGGCAAGTCGGTAATCACTCAAAAGAACGCTCTTGATTTTTCTAAGCTAATTGAAGATGTTGCTGATACAGCGGAAGACAATTCAAGGAAGAATGAATGACAAATTAGAATTTGTGAGGTATAAGATGATTGCCAAAGATAGAGCAGGAAAAAAGAATATAATTATTGTATTATTCGTATCAATCTTGCTTGGAATAATATCATTGTTATTAAATCTTCAAACAATTGACGAATTAAATACACAGGCAGCTCCGATAGGTTTGGCAATCAGGATAGCATTATCATATATTTTTAATGGTGCTACTTGGGCAATTCTTTTGATATTTGCCGGCATGATGACACAAAAATGGTGGCAGTCTATCTTGTTATCGTTAATATCCGCTTTTGTTGCTCTTTCTACACATTATGGATTGGGGGTAGCAATTGGTTTTTTTGATGAACTTGGAGATAACATCGTATGGTATAAAAAAGCAATACCTCTTGGTATTATTTTAGGGCTGGTTGGTTATTTTTCTCAACTGAATAATTCTATTGGCAATATATTGAAAATGATTATACCGGCTTTTTTGATTATAGAACCATTTTATTTGAGCAGATTCGCAACTTATTGGTATAATCGCCCGGTTGTTAATTTAGCTAACAAAATAGCTGCTTGGTTAGAATTAGCAATAGGTATATTGACTGTCATCTTGTTCTTATTTGTCTTTAAAAAAATAAAAAATGCAAAATTAAATGTATAGAAAATTCCAATTTGCTGTACCAGAACTTGAGAAAACCCATGATGTCAGACAAACAGTACACATCGAAAAAGGTTGATTTCACGAGATGTTAGAAGTGAAAAAACAGCCCAAAACAGCATTTTGTTCTCGATTTCTCCTTCGTAGCGGCGATAACCGCCCCTGTTTAATATTTGAAAGGTGGAAACAGCAGTGATTGTTAAACGAGTTTTCAGTGTTTTTTTAGCGCTGGCCTTGGTTTTTGGGGCCACGGTAAGCGTTGCCGCAGTAAACGGCTGCAGTTGCGGGCACACGCCCGTGATATACGTGTCCGCTCTTGGCAGCGCTACCCTTTACCTTGACGCCGATACTCCCGATGAGCGTGTAATTTTCAGGCCGGAGACGGAGGATATTCTGAAACTTGTGGGCAAACTTGCCCTCCCGGCTGCCCGGCTCGCTCTGGATAAAGATTACGGCGCCTTCGGCAAAAGTCTGACAACAACGGCAACGGAAATGTTCGGCCCCCTTGCCATGGATGAAAACGGCGACTCGGACCCGAGGGTGACTACAAAAATCACCCTGCCTGCAGACCCGGAACACTCCCCGGGCAGGGACTATTACTTTGCATATGACTTTCGGGCGGACCCGTTGGTAACGGCGGAAAAGTTAAACGAGTTTGTTGAACACATTAAAACCCTCACGGGGCATAACAAAGTAAGTTTCAGAGCCTCCTCCATGGGCGGAGTTATTGTAATGGCTTACCTGGAAAAATACGGCACCCGGGATTTGGAAGCCATAATCTTCCAATGTTGCCCTATACTCGGTGTGGCACTCGCCGGGGACTTGTTCAACAAAAAAATCAAACTTGATGCGGATGCCCTTGTGCGTTACGGCACCCAGGTTTTACCGAAGGATGCGGCAGGTTCCGTTTTGAATTTTCTTATTCAGTCCCTGGATATGCTGGGAGTTTTTGATGCCGTTCTGGGCGTTGGAGGCAAGCTTTTAGACGAACTTAAAGACGACCTTTATGACGATTTGCTTATCCCCGTTTTCGGCAGGATGCCCGGACTTTGGGCAATGGTGCCCCGGGAAGGCTACGAGGAGGCTAAAGAACTGTTTTTGAGCGAAGGTGCAAGCCAAACACTTATAGAAAGGCTGGACTACTATCACTACAATGTGCTTTGCAAAGCCGATGAAATACTTAACGACACTCTTAACAGCGGTGTGGGGATAATGATAATAGCCGGGTACAACCTGCAAAGGGAGCCTTTTGTGGAGTCCATCCTAAACAACAGCGATGCGGTAGACGACACGATTTACAACGCCCCCGGAGTTATCTGCGCCCCCTTAGGGGAAACCTTGGGTGAGGATTACGTGCAGGCGATAGATGACGGGCATAACCACCTTTCCCCCGACGGAGTGATTGACGCTTCCACCTGCTACCTGCCGGAAAACACCTGGTTTATTAAGGATATGATCCACAGTAATCCCAATGACGGGCATAGAGAATTGTACAATCTGTTTTTCGAGCGCAAAGGAGATTTCGACATCCGCAGCGACAGCCGCTTCCCTCAATTTTTGCAGGACGACAGTGCAAACAACAGGATTGTTCCCCTGGCTGAATATGAGCCGGGAGAACCGTTGGTTATTGACAATCTCTTTGCCGCATTGCTGACAATTTTCAGCACAGTCAAGAACATAATACTTACCGTACTGTTTGCCTTATAATTTGAGAACAAAGCAAAACTCCCGGAATGGCACAAACCGTTCCGGGAGCTTTTTATTGAGTTTTTTCAGCTTTCAAACTCGCCAGGCTTAATCAAGCATCCTCAGAAAGTGACTTTAAAGCTCTTTATCTCGAAGGGCTTGAAGGTCAGATTCAGCTTGCCGTCTTTTATCTCTAGGGCCGCTTCATCTTCTTCCAGGAGGTTGCACTCGGCGGCGGAAAGGATTTTGTCCCCGAAACTAAAAGTTACATCCGTCTTTTTGTTCCAAGTTTCATAGGCGCGGATAACAACGGCATTACTGTCCTCGGCTTTTTTTACGGTTTCGATGACAACATTTGAGGCATCGCAAGACACAAACGAATACTCGCTTTCACTCCTGCCTGTGCCGGGGGCGGCAGCGGCAACATAGAGAGGGAAGTTCAGGCTGTAGCCCTGTTTTACAACATTGGAAGAAGAAACCGTGCCGCTGTGCGGGTAGATGGAATAAGTGAACCGATGTACTTCCCTGTCCTGAGCGTGGTTCGGGCTGGTAGCGCAGCGCAGCAGCGAGGGCATTATACATCCTTCTTTTACGGTCCAGCCGTATTTGCAGTCGTTAAGGATTGAAAGGCCGAAGCTGTTATCGCTGATATCCGCCCATTTATGGCCGCATACTTCAAACTGTGCAAAGTCCCAAAGGGTGTTATTGTGGGTCGTACGCTCAATATTCCCGAACTGAATATCAAAGGTGGCTTTAACGGCGTTTACATCCACGGGGTAATCGGCTTTGAGGATTATATTTTTCTCTTTCCAGTCCACAACATATTCCACATCAATGCGGTCAATGGTTTTGTAGAAGATAAAATACTGTTCAATAGTTGACGACATAAATTTCCGTTCCACTTTCCAGACCGCACGCACCGGGCCGTTTTCAACAAGTCCGGCAAAGCTGACGTCTTTTATCTCCATTGCCTTCTCTTCAAAATAGACATCCACATTCCAGGCTTCGTGATTATAGGGTCTGTCTTCAAAGGCGATAAGTTTGTTGAGAACTCTACCGTCGGGCGCCACATTTCTGCCGCTTGCCTTGTGATAAAGGCGGGCAATGTTCATCTCGGCATCAAACTCCGCTTCAAAGAAGTCGTTGGCTACGGTATTCCCGTTCACGGTCACGGCGTTTTCAAATTGCTCGGGGGCACCCGCCGCTATTGTAAAGGCCTTGTAACCCTTTGAGGGAACATCCTGAGCCAAAAAGACAAGCCTGCCGTCATAGGTTTTTTGCTGCGGAAGAGCTTTTCCGTTATCCAGAATATTGAAGTTATCATCTTCCTGCACGGGAGCAAAGGCTAAATCACTGCGCTTGAAGCCCAAACTGTTGAATACGACAAAGGACTCTTCTTTAAGATCAAGTCCGGCGGCTATATCGGCGGTAGCCTTATTCAGCAATTCGCCTCCCCTTTTAAGGATAGACTCATACTGGGTTGCCGAATCGTCATAAACCGCTTTAATGGATGAGCCGGGAATAATATCGTGGAATTGGTTGAGGAGTATTATCTTCCAGGCTTCATAAATATCGGCAGAGGGGTATTCCCCGCCGAACTTTGTTTTGGCAATAGCGCCGAGTGTCTCCAAGTCATGGTACATGTTTTCGCTCTTGCGGTTGTAGCGTTTGTTGCGGGCTTGAGATGTAAGAGTTCCCCTGTGGAACTCCAGATAAAGCTCCCCTGACCATTTAGGCAATCCGGAACTGCCTTCCACATCTTTTTTGAGGTTTTCAAAAAAGTCGCGGGCAAACTCCATACGGATTTTCGGGCAGCCGGGGATACCCTTTTCCATACGGCGGCCGTATTCCAGCATATCCACTGTCGGGCCTCCGCCTCCGTCACCGTGGCCGAAAGAACAAAGCACGTTTTTGTTGAGATCTTTTTGGGAGTAGCGCTTCCAACCGCCTAAGACATGTTCAGGATTCAGATAGGCGTTGTAAGTGGTGCAGAAATTCTGCCGCTCATCGTTGTCTGTGCCGGGTGAAAAGTGAGCCAGAACTTCCGTGCCGTCAATGCCCTTCCACATAAAGGTGTCATAGGGCACCTTGTTATACTCGTTCCAGGATATTTTGGTGGTCATAAAATAATCTATCCCGGCCTTTTTCATAACCTGAGGAATGGCGGCGGAATAACCGAAAACGTCCGGCAGCCACATAATTTTATTGTCCACGCCGAATTCGTCTTTAAAAAATCTTTTACCCACCAAGAACTGCCTTACAAGAGATTCGCCGGAAATAACGTTGGTGTCCGACTCCACCCACATACTGCCTTCAACTTCCCACCGGCCGTCTTTCACCCTTTGTTTGATACCCTCATATACTTCCGGATAGTTTTCTTTGCAATAGTCATAAAGCTGAGCCTGAGGGGACATAAACTTGTACTCGGGGTACTCACCCATTAATTTGAGCACCGTTGCAAAACTGCGGCCGATTTTATCCCTTGTTTGGCGCAGCCTCCACAGCCAGGCCACGTCAATGTGGGTATGGCCGATACAGGAGACAAGGGCGCCCATATCACCCTTACCGTAAATTTCCTTATCCAGAAAATCCATGGCTTCCAATGCGGATTTTTCAAAGGCCTCTCTGTCGGGAGCATATAAATCCAAAATGTTAACCGCAGTGTTGAGGGCTTTAATTATGTCAACTCTGGGGAGGTCGTCAACGCCGTAGAGCCTTGCCGTTTTTAAAGGTGTTTCCAAGTCAAAGATGAGCTTACGTACAAGGTCGTTTACGGTTTTAAGCCTTGCCTTCATAACCACCCTGCCCGGATAGTCCCAATCGTCGGTATAAGCGTTTATGCAAATGTCAAACTTTTCACCGCCGACCGCCTTATCCAGAAGACGGACTTCCGGGTGATTTGAGTCCACGCCCTGAATGAGCTTACCGTTGGCATAAACAATAAACTGAATGCCGCCGCCCCTCCATTCTTTCTGGGCGGGTTTAAGTTCGTAGTAAACGGGAGAGCCGGCAAACTCTTTGGGAACTTCGAAACTTTGACGGAACCAGGCATAACATTCCGGATAACCCCAAAATTCGTTTTCGCTGTCGAAATCTCTCCATTCGCCTTCATCAATCCGGTCAAAGCCGTACTGTCCGTCTCTGAAGCGAAAACCTGCCAAATCCACACTGCCGGTCACGTAGAACTCGTCTTTGAGCGCAGTAATAATTTTTGCCACACGCCTTTCAAAAAAGCTGCGCTCTGAATTTTTGTCCATAAAGTGTACGCCGTTTGCCATTTTTACCCATCCTTCCGCTTTTTATTTATATTTTCAGATTATATCAGGCCGTATCAAAATCGTAGCTGTATAGCGGCAAGGGGAACCATTGAGCCGCCGGATTAGTCATGTTACGGCGGTGTGACGAACTGAGTGAGAACAAAAACCTTATTGCCTCATGATGGCTAATCTCCAAATCCACCTCGCCTTTTGCAGTAGAAACTTCCGCTTCCCCGTTTTTGACCCGCAGGGTTATCTTTTCATCCCCTGCCCAACCGCGGATATAAAGGCTCAGCTCCCCGTCATTTATCGGCCCCGAGGCCGCCCTTACATTGAGAAGCACCCTTACGGTGTTCTCAAAGTTAATGACAACATAGCTCTTTGAATGATGCAGCGACCAACCTTCGGCAAATTGAGTGAAGCGGTCAATAGCGGCGGTATCAAAGGCCGGTACCGAAAATTGGTTGTTGTCATTTTGAAGAAATTCAAATGCGGCTAAAACCGTTTTTTCAATATCTCCGGCGCTCGCCGCCTTAAAATCGGCAACTCTCCCTTCATAATTTCGGGTAAAGAAGCCTTTGAACTCCTCCCCTGAAAAAGCCGCATAGGGCTTCCTCCGCCATGAGCAGAGGATGTCATACATCGCCTCCGGCGGATGTATGGTATAAAAGGGTTCTTTACGCAAGATTTCATCAATGAGAGCTAAGGTTCGAGAGTCCCCGGGTTTTACCTCTTTTACCTCCAGCCCGCTCTTTGCATCTTTGCCGAAGCAGTGGCGAATATTGGATTTGTTCACATTAAAATTGTAGCTTACCCCGGCCGGTTCAAAACCGAAGTAACCGTAGCGCTGCCTCTGTCCCCCTAAAAGCCCGTAATCGGCTCCGCTGAGTTTCATATCCTCCATGGCCATATTCATACATTCAATCATATAGCCTTTTGAACGGGAGTCCTCCGCCACGGCCACATTGCCTATTCCGCCGCAGCGCAGTTTAACTCCGCCGGCCATGAGTTCATCGTAATACAGTCCCACTGCGCCCTTTATTTCGTCCCCCTCTTTAACAATGAAGTTGTTATAGCAAGGGTCGTATTCGGGTTTATAGAGCTTTGGCAGAAGATTTAAAAAATCCCGTTTTGTTTCCGGCGGATCATAAGTAAAAAATACGGTATCCAAAAAAGAAATCAACTGAGCATAGTCCTCTTTTGGGGTACGCCCCCGGTAAGTCACATCAGAAATAATAACACACTTCCTTTTCTCAAAAATCAATACGCAATCCTATGCCGGTGAAGCACCGTTCCCGGCCTTTTTGTAACCCCATCCGGCGGTAATTTTGCTCCTTCCGCGTGCCCAGAAAGTTTTACCTGCAAGGCAGATAATCATACCCAGCGACGCAATAATCAGCCATGAAACAATGGTAATTCTCCAGCCGCTTTTTTCGGCTATTGCTCCGATGGTGACGCCGGACACGGCGGAGGCAAGATAAGAACAGGAGTTCAGAAAACCCGTAATTGATGCCACTTTGCCCAACCTGCTGAAGTGCAGCGGTATAAAAGTTAAAAGCATGGCATTGACACCCAACATGCTTGCAAGGGAAATTGCAATAAAGACCGTTGACAGTATTACATTGAGCCTGCCGAAAAGGAGCAATCCTCCGATTGCCAGCATACTTACAAAAAACAAAACGGCGGCCGTGCTCATCTCGTTCTTTGTATATTTATTGTTTATCCATACGGCGGCGTAAGAGCCCGTCAGACCCACAATCGGCAATATAGTGGAAAGGGCGGCGGAAATCTTCGGCTCCACTTTGAAAAATTCGGACAAAAAGGTGGGAACCCAAAGGGTTACACCGTCCTTTAGAATACCGTTAAAAAGTATTGCCCCTACTGCAAAAGCCAAACCCGTGCCGAGCAAGAGCGCCGGCATACTGTAGGTCTTACTCCCGGCCGCCGGCAAAACCGCCGCAGCACGGGAATCATCTTCATCATCATTTAAGCCTTCGTGCCCGGCAATAAAACTCCTCATAGCAAGAATGCCCGCAAACCAGACAAGGGAAGCAAAAATCAGCAGTCCGCCTTCGATAATAAAAACACGGCGCCAATCACCGCGGGACAGTATAAAAGAAGACAGAGCGTAAGTGGTTATTGTACCTGCGGGTATTGCCGTAGAGATATTAGCCCCGGCTCGCGCCTGACGGGATTTAGGCAGCCATTCGGAAAGAGCCCTTATAATCGGGGACCAAAGCATGGATTGAAATAAGCCGTTGGAGCACCAGATTATAATCATAAGTCCGGGTACGGTATTAAGACCCATAAGCATATTGGCAATGCCCGCACCTAAAAGTCCTGCTCCCACCATAATTTTGGGTGAAATCCTGTCACCCAAAAGGCCGTTCAACATTTGACCCGCCCCGTAACTGGCTAAAAACCCTGTCCCCACGGTACCGAGGTAAGCCTTCGTCAAAAAACCTTGTGCAGCTATTTCCGGTATGCAGACGGAAAAATTAAGTCGCCCGATATAGCTCATGCTGTAAGCAAACCAGCAAAGCAAAAACAGGCGGGAATAATTTTTGTTCTTTACTACTTTTGTCATTCGTATAATCAGGGCAGACGGAGGGAACTCCCCGGCCCATTTCTTCATCCTCTACCAATATTGTGTTAAGCCTTATAAAATCAGTCGGCAGGAATAATCTCCTTACTCGAAGCCAAAAAAGTCATTCTGCATTCCACATCCTGCGAACCGTGGCCGGTACCTTTGCCGCCGTGGTCGGAGGTTAAAATAATTAACCAGTCCTCGCTTTGGTATGTGTCCCTGTTTTCAATAGCACTTATAACCTCAAAAGCGTCTTTATCTGTAAGAATTATTGCCTCTACATATTCGGGCACATCGTTTGAAAATCCGAATCCGTGACCGGCGTAATCGGGCTTATCATAAACGCAAAAAATCATATCGGCGCATTCGGGGGAAGCTGCTTCCTGCAACAAGGCGGCTTGTGCGGCATCATCGCCGGAGAAGGTAAGCCAACGGACATTTATATTGTTTTCAGCGGTGTATGCGGCTTCAAAACGGTAGGTGGCGTTATCCCCTGTAATGTGACCGCTCCAGCTGCAGAAAAATGCGGAACTGTCCGCTTTACCGTTTTCCACCAAACTTGTAAGAACGGTTCTTGTTTTTGCGGACAAAGGCAGACCGTTACTTTTTACCTTGTGTTTTGTTGCCCACACGCCGGTGAGTACGGAAGCCCAACCGGGGCAGGTGCTGGTAGCCTGAAGGTTGAGGCATTTGTTGGGACCTCCGGCGTATGACATATAAAGTCCGCCTTGGGCGGCTATATGATTGACAGCGCTGTCTTCCAGGTCCTTCAGGTTAAGAACAGAGTCGCAACGGGCGCCGTCATAACCGAGAATGATACATTTTTTCTCCGTTTTACCTGCCGGCAAAGGAGCGTCAAAATGCTCTTTTACAAATTTGGCAACAGTAGTCTGAGGAAGGGCGGTTTCATAAGTGTTGTCGAACATGCCGGAGTTTTTCATCCGCACGGCATAAATGTTTTCACTCATGTTGAAAATCAGAGTCAGCAATGTGATTAAAGCGACTAACCTCCGTATGCAAACGGGTAACTTTGTTAAAAGCTTCATTTTCATCCTCCAAAATATTTTTTTTGCGGTAACACAAGCACCTGTCACATATTAGCACAGAGAGGGAAGCATTTCAATTAAAAAGGGCTTTAATAATTTCCGCTAATTGATATAATTAGAATGATATCCGTCGATTTTCTTTCCCGCAGGTGAATCGGCGAAAAATTGAGCAAGGGAAAGGGTGTTTTTGTGAAACGAACAGTCAAAACATTGTCGCTTTTCTTCGCACTTCTGATATTTTTATCCTCTCTCGTCGGAACCTCGGCTGCCGGCAACTTCACAACCGAAGAAGAGTGGGCGGCAAATTTTCAAAATATGAAGGGCAACAACAGCGTTATTGCCCTGACGCCGGGTACGGACGAGAGCGAAATGAGGTTTGCATGGCTGAGTTCTCCCATAGACTTTGCCCCCAAGTTCAAATTGGGCCGTAAGGCCGATTTAAGCGACGCTAAAACAATAGCGGTGAAAAACGAGCCTACCGTTATCGGTCTGCTCTCTAACAAGGTAACAGCCGAAAACCTAAAACCGAACACGGTTTATTATTACACTTACACCGTTAAGGGGATGTGGTCAAAAACTGAAAGTTTTAAGACCGGCACGGGTACCGAGTTTAAGGCTATTTTTATGTCCGACCCCCAGATAGGCCGTTCAGGTGACGGAAAGCTTGACAGGGTATTAAGCAGGGACTCCTACGGATGGAATTCAGCCTTGGAGTCCGCCTTGGCAACTCATCCCGACACGGGCTTTTTACTCTGCGGCGGAGACTTGGTGAACACCGGCACAAGAAAGGCCCAATATAATCTGCTCCTTGCGCCTAAAACCCTGCGCAGTCTGCCCTTTGCCACGGCCATGGGCAACCACGACTTTTATTTCCCCCTGTATTCGGACCACTTTAACAACCCGAATGCGTTTAAAGGCAGTCCTCTGCCCGCCCCCGGCGGCAACGGTTATTGGTTCAGGCGCGGTCAGGCTTTATTTGTAGTGCTCGACTCCAATTTCCCTATCCCCGGCAGTCAGGAAACCCTTTTGAAAGAAGCGGCGGAGGCCAACCCCGACGCATTGTGGCGGATTGTTATGATGCACCACAGCATTTACGGAAGCTACCAGGGGGATGACGGACCGGCCAACCTTTGGCGGGGTTATTACGCCATATTTGACAAATTTAATGTTGACCTGGTTTTGAGCGGCCATGACCACGTGTATTGCCGCAGTTACCCCGTGAGGGACAATAAAATGACCGCTGACGGGAAAGGCACCGTTTACCTTTCCGCCAACTCCGCTTCCGGCAGCAAGTACAGCCCCGAGCCGGAAAATACGCCTTGGTATGCGGCAACCTGCCATCAGCTGAGGGTGCCTTCTTACACCGTTCTGGAGTTTACGCAAGGCAAATTAAAGCTTAACACTTACCGGACGGATACTTCGGAAAAGGTTGACGATGAGTATGTAATGACAAAAACGTCGCCGGTTCCCCTTCCGGAGGCAGAAAGCCTTATCGATGCCGTTATCAGCTTCTTTCGGGTTCTGATTGTGGTAATTCAATCCACATTTTAGTTGTAATGTGTTTTTACTTTACAACAATTTAATTGTCTAAAATATAAGGAGGCCAACATCATGAGTAAAACCGGCAGAACTGTACACGACCTGCCCCCGAGTGAAGACAACAAGCGCAACAGTGAGGGGGCCTTTATTACTCTGAATGACGGGCGTCTGCTCTTTGCCTACAGCCGCTACGGCGGTGAGGGCTTCAGGGATGATTCCGTTGCCGACATTGCGGTTATTTACTCCGCCGACGACGGTGAAAGCTGGAGTGAACCTCAAATTATCTTCACCGCCGAGGAACACAAGGCCAAAAACATAATGAGTGTTTCTCTGCTGCGCTTGAATAACGGGGACATCGGCCTGTTTTACCTTGTGAAGTTCGGTTTTGAGGATACAAGGCTTGTAATTCGGCGTTCAAAAGACGAGGGCGTAACCTGGAGTGACGCCGAATACTGCATTGAAAGACTTGGCTTTAATGTTGTCAACAACGACAGGGTTATTATGCTCGAAAGCGGGAGAATCATTTTCCCCAGCGCTCACCATGCGGTTCGGATACAGCCGGGCGCCCCATGCTTCCCCTTTGCGGTGAATTATTTTTATATCTCCGACGACGACGGAGAAAGTTGGTATGAAAACGACTGCAATGTATCGCTAAACTCCCCGCACACCCGCACGGGCCTGCAGGAACCGGGGATTTTGGAACTCGCACCGGGCTTTATTTGGTGTTGGAGCAGAACAGATATGGGCAGACAGTACGAATATTTTTCCCGTGACGGCGGCCTTAGCTGGAGCAATCCTGAACCCTCCTACTTTGTTTCCCCCTGCTCCCCGCTTTCGATTAAGCGAATCCCGGGCACGGAAAAGCTGTTGGCGGTCTGGAACCCCATACCGGAATACCCCACATACAAAACGGACATTAAAGGCTTCCCCCGCAAGCGCTTTCTTTACAGCCTAAGCCGTGACAACGGCGGCACTTGGGATGAACCCGTTGTTCTGGAAGATGACGACGGTTCGGGCTATTGCTATACCGCCATACATTTTCACGGCGACAGTGTTTTACTCGCCTACTGCGCCGGACATGACGAAAAAGATTACTCCATTCTATCCCGCATCAGGATAAGAAAAATCCCGCTGACTGCTTTTGATTGATTGTAAAAGGAGGAAATTATATTATGAAAACACTTATAGCATACTACTCTTTCAGCGGCAAAACCGCTAAACTCGCAAAAGAACGGGCAGAAAAAGAAGGCGCAGATTTGTGGGAAATTGTTCCGCTAAAGCGGTACTCTCTTTTTACCGCCTACCTGCGCGGGGCAAGGCAGGCAATGAAGCAAGCTGCAACCGCAATTGAAAAGCCGAAAGCGGATCTGGACAGCTATGAGAAAATTATTCTGGCGGCTCCCGTTTGGGCAGGCTTCCCCGCCCCGCCGTTTAACGCCGCAGCGGAACTCTTACCGGCAGGTAAAAAAGTTGAAATTATCTTCTGTTCCGCAAGCGGCGGCCCGACAAAGGGTGCGCAAGCAACAAAAGAACTGATTGAAAAGCGGGGTTGCGAAGTCCTCGGCTATGAAGATTTGAAGCCGAAAAAATAAAAGCAGTTCAACTCATATCAAGTCAAGAACCCCGATTAGAAGTCATGTTTACACTGCAATCTAATCGGGGCTTAAGTTTGTCTATTTATTAAATATTCGACATACGGTGCGAACCGTGTGTTTCGCACTGTGCAGTCATAGTATCTTTTTCGTGAAGTATTCTAATTGAAGATACAATATATAACAATAGGCATTCTACTTGATTGTGTCATAATTTGCAATACTTTCGCCACTATTAATTTTTGAATGGAGTGAAAGCATGGGTTTCAAAGTCGAGAATAATAAAAAGAAATATGGATATTGGGAAATGCACAATTTAAAAAACTATGATATTTACCAAAAAGCAACGTGCGACAATGTTTATATTGGATTTTGTACAAAGGGCAAGTCAAAAACATCTGAGCAAAAGCCTTTAAACAGCTTCAATTCTTCACATAAAAATGCTGATATGGTATTGTACCAGGAAATATTGGATGCTTGGTTATACTATTCCCAACATACAGTAAAAGAATCGACTTTTGCTCGTTATGCTAACTTAATAAACTGCCACATACTTAATGAACTTGGTAAATACCCAGTTAATATTATTAGCACTCCGTTACTTGAGCAATATGTATCTGAACTTTTAAACAATGGAAGGGTTGATGAAAAGGGTGGCCTTTCACCAAAAACAGTTAAAGATATTCTCACAGTTATCAAGAGTTCAATTGAATATGCACGTAAGCGAGGTTATCCAATCATTTGCTCACCTCAAACAATATCGGTTAAGAGCCAAGGTAACAGAATAAAAGTGCTCTCACAGAAAGAACATAACCAGTTGACACAGTGGCTATTAGAAGATATTGATTTATGCAAAATGGGAGTACTTCTAAGTCTATTTACTGGCATTCGTATTGGCGAACTTTGTGCACTACGTTGGGAAAATATATGCCTTAAAGACAGAGTCATAAAAATCAGCGAAACAATACAACGTGTCCAAAACGTTAATCCTAATGATACAAAAAGAACAAAAATAATTATCACTGAACCTAAGAGTATATGCTCAACAAGAAATATACCTTTGCCTGCCTGCATACATGAGCTTTTACAGCGTTTTGAATCAAACCCAAAAGCGTTTGTACTTACCGGAGAAGTCGATAAGTATATTGAACCACGCACCATGCAAAACCGATTTAAGCGCTATCTTAAAGAAGCAAACATTCCAGAAATTAATTATCATTCATTAAGGCACACATTTGCAACCCGATGTGTTTCCTTAGATTTTGAAATTAAAAGTCTAAGCGAAATACTTGGTCATGCTAATGTGAATATCACGCTCAATCGCTATGTGCATTCATCTTTTGAGTTAAAAAAATCAAATATGAATAAACTTACCCTTGAGGTATAAGGTGACAGAAAATAGTTAGAGATTTTACGGAGCTGTTAGATTTTAGTGATTGTAAGAATAAGTCTTCAAGTAGAATACTTCACGAAAATTGTTTTTGGAGGCTAAAATCATGGGAAAATTGAATGTTGTTATTGTTGATGCAACAGGCAATAAGGAGCAAAAGGTGGGTCTACCTGACGATATCAAATGTGGCATCATTATGGTTAAGTTGCTTGAGAAGATTAAGCTTCCTTCCATAGGACCTGATGGAAATCCAATCAGTTATAAGTTTATTCACAAAGTAACTGGCCGTCAGCTCCTTGAGGCACAGACCCTTAGAGAAGCCGGTATAAAAGATGGCGATGTTCTGCGCCTTCAGCCAGAGATTACGGCAGGTGTCAGACAATAGTGGAAAACAAACTTGACTTGCATCCATCAGATTTTGAAGAAGACCGTTATAGTCGCTTAAAATTGATTCCTTGGTGGGATCAAGAACGGCTAGCGAAATCCACCGTTATGGTTGTTGGTGCTGGTGCTATTGGCAATGAATTGATAAAGAATTTAGCTTTATTGGGTATAGGAAAAATACTTATCTACGATATGGACGGTATTGAAAAAACTAATTTAACCCGTTCAGTTTTATATCGTTCAGAAGATGTTGGGCGGTATAAGGCAGATGTTGCAGCAGAACGTGCTCGTGAAATAAATCCTGGTATAGAGACAAAAGCTTTTGTTAGTAACATTATTGATGATGTTGGCTTAGGTGTGTTTCGCCGAATGGACGTTGTACTAGGTGGTCTTGATAACCGTGAGGCCCGCCTTTCCATAAATCAATCCTGTTATAAGGTTAATAAGCCTTGGATTGACGGAGCAATAGAAGCGTTAAGTGGGGTTGCCAGAGTGTTCGTTCCAGGGCAAGGTGCTTGCTATGAGTGCACTATGACCGAAACAGATTGGATGCTAATTAACAAAAGAAAATCTTGTGCATTGCTTACTCATGAACAGATGGTTGAAGGTAAAACACCTACAACACCAACTTCAGCCTCAGTTATTGCTGGTATCCAAGTGCAGGAAATGCTCAAGTTGCTCCATAGTGATAGAAATCTACCAACACTTATAGGCAAAGGCTATGTGTTCAACGGTTTGACTCATGACTCATATATCGTCGAGTATCAAGAAAAAGCGAATTGTATGAGCCACGACATCTATGAGACTATCACAGAAAAGCCCTGGTCGGTTCGAACAATTACACTAAGCGAGATATTAAGCGAAGTTCGTAAAGACCTTGGAGAAGAAGCTGTTATTGATTTTGATAGAGATATTGCAACTATGGGTACATGTTACTGCGGAGAGGATAAAGAGTTGTTTGTTCCTATTCATAAACTAAATTCAGAAACCCTTAACTGCCCAACATGTGGAAAGCAAATGGTCTTTGACAGTATCCACATTATAAAAGGAGACGAAGATTTTCTCTATAAAACACCATTTGATATTGGAATCCCACTTTTACACATCATAGGCGGGCGTATTGGACTGACTACAAAGCACTACGAATTTTCAGGTGATGAAAACGAAATATTTCAGGTATAACAGAAAGGACAAATTTTATGGAAAATAGCACACAAAAACTCTGTGCAAAATGTGGCACTCTTTTAACATCAGAGGCAATATTTTGTTCTTCTTGTGGAACACAGTGTGATGTACAAAATACGCCAACCCCAATACCAATACAACAATACAACTTAAGTATTAAACACGCAAATTTAGAGTTAGCTAATAAAGTTGATATTAAAAGAACAATTATAAGCAATATTGTTCCTATTGGATGCTCAATTTTAGGTATTGCACTATTTGTCACTGGTTTGTTTGTAAGTATCCCCAACGATTACATTAACTCGTATTCAATGAAGGAATATGTTGGTGGAGATGCTTACAACTTTATTATTGAGGCTTCTATAAGGGGAGGAAAGATTGCAGGCGCTTTTGCTCAAAAGGCAATCTATATTGGTGTGGGCCTACTAATCACTTGCCTATCTGCATTAAAAGTTAACATCGTAAAACCTGAGCAAAAAGAAGGTGAATAGCAAATGACAGCAAGAATTAGAAGACTTGCTTCTGACTGGGAACAGGTAAAGAAAGATTTTACAGGTCACAAGAACATTATTGTGACTCCCGTTGGTGACGAACCTCCGGAAAAGTATCAGGTTACATACTTTGTGAACGGGATATACCTTTTGCCAAATGGAAAAATTGAAACTCTTGGTAGACATGAAATCGAAATAATATTACACGCTGACTATCCAAGATACAAACCCATCTGTAAGATTAGCACACCAATATGGCATCCAAACTTCAGAGATGGCCAGATTTGCATCGGTGATATTTGGGGGGCTGGCGAATCTCTTAGTGATATAATAATCAACATTGGTGATATGATTCAATATAAGTCTTGGAATGCCTATAGCCCATTATCCGCTGATGCAGCAAAGTGGGCTGTAGATAATAGGCACTTATTTCCAGTAGGTAATATCAATCTGCACATTGCTGACTACGCTTCCTCAAAAGACAACGTTGAAATTGATTTGTTTTATGATAAAGATGTAACAATAAAAGAAAGTAGAGTAGAAGAAGTTGCAAATGAAGATGCAATTGCAACTTCAAAGATTGCTGAAAAGAATAACGATGAGAATGATTTTAACATTACAGAAGAAGAATTAGCTGGCATTGAATTTATTCCAATTTCTCAAAGAATGCAAACCATATCTCATGGCGAAACGGTAAAAGGCGGAAAAATCAATTTCAAGACAATTTTGGTAAAGGGGTTACTTTGGGCATTAGTTGGGGCATTCTTGGGATTTGGAGTATCTGAGTTAACTGATTTCTTTACCAATAATCAATCTGTTGCAAAAATGTTTGGCTATTCTGATTTGGTTAGTTTTTATAATTTTACTGAAAAAGCCAATACTATTTTTGAAGTTGCATTTGATGAGTTTAAAGTTTATTGCAAAGCTAATAACAAGAATCCTGAGGAAGAAGGTGTATTTATTAGTTGGCATTCTAACAGTGCATCAATTTATGCTAAAAACGCATTAGATGATTATTATGAATACAGCGAGAAGGCAGACGATGCGTTGTATGAAGCATATAAAAATCATTTTCGTTCCGATAAAGATTTACTCCATAGTGCACTATTGAGGATTCAAAGAACTCATACCGCACTATGGGCGGCGGTAATTGCTTTGTTTATTGGTTTGTTTCTAGGAATAGGTGAAGGTATATTTTATGGTTCAAAAAAGAATGCTGTTAAGTATGCAGCTTTAGGTGCAACTGTTTCTATCATAATAGGACTAATTAGTGGATACTTAGCACAGTGGATGTATTCTGAGATGCTTTCTGATAATCCTGCTGATTTTACAGCTGCATTCGTAAGAGGACTAGGCTGGGCAATTATGGGGCTTGGCGTAGGTATTGCTGTGGGACTTATTAAACCCGAGAAAAAGAGGGTATTTTTCTGTGCCACCGGTGGTTTGGGCGGAGGATTCTTAGGGGGGTTCTTATTCAACTATGTTGGAGACATTATTCCCAATGCTGTTGTCGCAAGAGGGGTGGCGATTGTAATAATGGGCACCCTCATCGGGGTGGGGGTTGGGTTACTTGAACAGTTTGCAAAACAAGCCTGGCTCAAGGTTATACGTGGTGAATTTGAGGGCAAAGAATATCTTGTGTTTTCCGGAACAACAAGCATTGGTAACAATGGTAATAATACAATTGTGCTCTTCAAAGATAAGCTTGTTGCGCCCCATCACTGTGATATTAAACTTGAGGGAAGCAAGTATATTTTAATTGACTGTGGTACACCAATGGGTACCGTGGTAAATGGATCTAGAACTACACGGCACGTGTTACGCCAAGGCGATACTATTGCTATTGGTAATTCTGTGCTTATTTTTAATACGAAATAAGGAGGTGAACAATATCGCAAAACCATTCAAATTATTACTTTATTTGCTTTGTGTAGTAACGGTATTGTACACCACACTACTTTCAACTGTGGCAATGGGTTTTTCCACTGAAGAAGCATACAATGCCGTCTATGTTATTGATTCATACAATTCCTTAGGCAGTGGGTTTGCCCTTGGAAAAAATTGTATTGTTACAAATGAGCATGTCGTTACCAATTCAGATAAAATAAATTTAATATCATATTCTGGGAAGCAATACAAAGCTGTCGTTATGGGGCTTAATAAAGAACTAGACATTGCGGTGTTATATGTACCGAATGCTACTTTTCCCCATTTTACCGTCGGTAACCAGAGTAAAATAAAAGACGGGGATGATGTGTATGCCATAGGTGTGCCAAAAAGCATGTCATACACACTAACAAAAGGAATAATTTCTGCGAAAGAACGTAATTTGGGAAGATACCCATACATACAAATTGATGCAGCTATTAATGAAGGTAACAGTGGTAGCCCTCTTCTTAACGAGTATGGCGAAGTGATCGGAATGATTACTTTTAAAATAGCCAACAGTGAGGGGATAAGTCTTGCAATTCCTATTAAAAGAGTATGTGAGTATTTGACACAGTTGAATATTGAACTTGACCATGTAGGTAATGTAGTCGGAAATATTGAAAAGTCAGACAATATTATAAATGAAGTTATTATACCAACCCCTAATAAAGAGGAGCATAATGACAACGTTGACTCATACTTCTCAAATATTACGGTTGTTGCTTTAGTAATTGCGGGAATATCTTTAATTGGGAACATAGTATTGTTGGTTTTATTAATTTATCAAAAAAAGAAAAACTTAGTGTTAACATATAATCAAAAAGAAAGAACCGATTTTGAAATTGAAATATTAGGATAAATTTTATGGGTAAGAAAAAAAGAAAAAACAAGAAAAACAGGACTATCGGTTCCAAAAACAGTTTACCACAAAACATAGTGCTGATTGGCGAACGCGTTGAGGAAGATAAGAATATATATATATCACAGCCAGTCTATAAAGAAATCCACAAGTTTACTCAAAGCAAAACAACAAACGAAAGTGGCTGTATACTCATTGGCACAATCATTGAAGATTTCGGCAAGAAAAACATTATTATAGATGGGTTCATTGAAGCAAAGTACAGTGATGCTACCCCCACGACACTAAAATTCACACACGAAACTTGGGACTATGTGCATAAAAGAATGGATATAAAATATCCAGACAAAAAAATAGTTGGTTGGATTCATACCCATCCAGATTTCGGTGTTTTTTTGTCTGAGTATGATAAATTTATACATGAGAACTTTTTTAGCGAAGATTATCAAATAGCATATGTTGTTGATCCGGTTCAAGATGTTGAAGTTTTTTTCTTTTGGATTAACGGAAAATTAGAACGCTGTAAAGGGTTCTACATATTTGATAAAAATGGCGTGAAAATATCTGTTGATACTGGGAAAAAATCTGTGATTTTCCCCAAAGCAAAAGCCATATTTCCTGCAAATAATATTATAATTATTGTACTAGTAATATGTGTTATTGTTTTACTAATTTCAAACATATTAATGGGCGAAAAAATTAAAAACATACAAAATCAACAGAAAGCAATAGTTAATAGTGCGAATCAAAGCCTTGCGAATATGCAATCACAAATCGACACTCTTTTTTTTCAATTGAAAGAATTGAATCTTATTCTTACGTCTACAGAGGAATTAGATACTACCGTTAACGATACTCAATAATAAGAAAAAAGTCAAAATGATTTAACGAATTATATTGATGAGAACAAGAAAGAGAGAAAAAAACAAATGGATGCTTATTTAGGTAAAATATGTCCATATTGTAAAACTGAAATTAGAAAAGGAGATGATATAGTCATTTGTAGTGATTGTGAAATGCCACACCATAAGAACTGTTTCATTGAAAATCAGAGTTGTACCACTTTTGGGTGTTCCGGAACAATTAAAAATATGGATGGGTCTATCACAGTCATGGAAAACGGAATTAATAATGAAGAGGTAACTTCTAATGTTGCCAGAAATGCTGTGGTATATTGCACAAGATGTGGTTTTAAAAACATCAGCACCTCTTTGTTTTGTGTAAAATGTGGAAATCAACTTGCTTTACTTCAGGCTAATAGTTCTACAAAATCGGCATATTCACAAGCTAAGCCATTTTATATAAACCAGTCTGCATATACCCAACCAAGTTCAAACAATACATATTATCAGCAACAATATATTGGATATGGTTTCCAAGGCTACAATAATAACCAGTTAGACCCTACGATGATACAGCTAATAGGTAAAAATGCCAATTACTATATAATAAAGTTTTATGAAATGAAAACTCAAAATAAGAAAACCACTTGGAACTGGCCTGCCTTTCTCGTTACTCCTTGGTGGTTTTTTTATCGCAAAATGTATAGCTACGGGACAGCAATACTTGCGATTGCTTTTGTAATTCAGTTAATTAATAATCCCATACTTTCTTTTTTAACATATGGAGGATATGCCATAATTGGTGTTTTTGCCAATTATATATACATAAAACATTTGGAACAAACTACACAAAAAGCAAACGCAATGATTGAACCATATAAAACTCAGTTCATAGAAAAAAATAGTAGAAATAATATATCACTAACAGTGATTGGTGCTGTAATATATATAGTATTTATTTTAATATTTTTTTTGTAACGGGGGATTAACGGTGGACAATTCATATTTTGACATAGAGGTACAGGAAAAAGTCGCTGGTGTAGCAAGCGGCATGCAACTCCCATTGAATTTTTTGGGTTTTGGAGAAATTGAAAATAGCGATGTAAAAGTCTATATTAAACAAACCACCTTTAAAGCTTTGGAAAAGTTGGCATTATCAGACACAAGCAAAGAAACAGGAAGTATTATGCTCGGGAATTACTGCGAAGAGTTAGGAAAAACACATATTATCATCTCCGATTACATTGAAGCAAAATATACTGATGCTTCTGCTTCAACCTTAACTTTTACTCATGAAACGTGGGACTATGTGCATAAAATGCATGAAGAAAATCATCCTGATAAAAGGATTGTAGGATGGCAGCATACACACCCTAATTATGGAATATTTCTTTCCAATTACGACTTATTCATTCAAGAAAACTTTTTCAATTTACCTTTTCAGGTTGCTTATGTTATCGACCCTATCCAAAAACTAAGAGGCTTCTTTCAATGGAAAAACGGCAAGATAGTTAAGCTCAAATGCTACTATATTTACGATGAAATTGGAAAACCTATCAAAATTGAACAGACTAAAATTGAAAATAAAAGTGATTCATTAAACCCAAAATCAGATAAAAAATTATATGCCTTGATTACCGCTCTGTGTTTTATAATATTTGCCCTAAGTTTCTCGTCTATATCTCTCAAAAACAAATATGATGAGCATATAAGAAACCAACAAACTATTCTAAATGAGATTTCGAATCAAAAGACAGTAATTGACAACCAATCTACAGCAATTGTCAAGCTACAAGAACAATTAGTAAGCTGCGTTTTGGATAATAGTGGAAAAACAACAGCTAATTATTTAATTAAAATGTTGGAAAGCCAAGAAATGACATTGCCAAATCAAGAAGAAGTTCTTGCCAAGTTGAAAGCTTTTGTTGAAAAAGAAGATAGCAACAAGGTAGAGTTTATTGTTTACACTGCAACATCAGGAGATTCTCTTTCTTCCATTTGTGAAAAAAACGGAATCAATTACTATGCAAATAAAAACATTATTCTTTCCATAAATGGTATTGAGGATGCTAATCAAATCTATGTGGGGCAAAATATTTTACTCCCGGCTTCTTAACATAAAAATGAGGCTTTTCTTGTTTTCTATGTTAATCATAAAAGCACCTCCATATATCGTCTGATTTCATCTTCCATATTGAATTTTCTGCTGTATTTAATAAGTGTTCTCAAATCTTTATCCGCTCTCTTAAAATATCTTGTCACTCCGTCTGTAAATATTTGTTTATCTATCTTTTCTCTGTAAAGAATTATATCGCAAATTGTCCTTTCCATATCGTAAACCTGAACTGTATTCCCTAAAGGAGTTTCAATTTTTGTTGCTCCGACAGGGTGCAGTTCTTTTTTTACATATCGAACCTGTAAGTTCTCATATCTTTTCTTAATATGACTTGCGTTATAGCCTTGGGGGACGGATATACAAAAGGTATTCGGTGTACGGTCGGACAGATTATGAAGGTACAAGGCCGTCTGACAGGAAAAGACTATTCTGCTGCTGTTTGACGAGATAAGAATAAAATCATCTATGATTTCACCGGTTTTTTGATAAACTCCCGGTCTTATCCTTTCAATTACCCCTTGACTTGCCAAGTCGGATAATATGTGCCTGCCTATTCCCATGTTTTCAGCATCTCTGTTCGTAATAATCGGATTTACCGTCAAATATCCTCTCAAAGCATCCATGTCTTACACCTCCTCTTACATTTTCGCTTTAATTATATAGAATAAAAGCGAATTTGTAAAGAGATATCTTTATAACATCACATTTATCCGATGTTTTTCCATTATTCATAAGAAAAAGCCCTGTAAAGTTTTAATACTTTACAGGGCAAAAATTCAGCGGTATATTTTCAGTCTTCCACCTGAATAAAAACAGGTTCTCCCTTCGAAAACTCACATTTATAGCGGTTTCCGGCGATTAGCTTGCCTTCCAAAATCTCTTCGGAAAGCCTGTCCTCAATTTGCGACTGAATGGCTCGACGTAAAGGTCTTGCCCCGTAAACCGGGTCAAAGCCGGCATCGGCGATTTTTTCCACTACGGTATCGTCAAAATCAATTTTTATGTCCATTTCCGCCACTCTTTTTGAGAGATTTGCAAGCAAACGGCGGGCAATTTCTTTAATATCTTCCATTTTAAGCTGATGGAAAACGATTATGTCGTCCACCCGGTTGAGGAACTCGGGGCGGAAGGCCTTTTTAAGTTCGCCCATGACGGAATCCCGAATTTTCTCCTGACTCATAGCCCCCTGTTCATCGCCGGTAAAGCCGAGGGTTCCCACCTGTTTGGAGATAAGCTTTGCCCCGACGTTTGAGGTCATTATTATAATGCAGTTTTTAAAGTCAACTCTTCTGCCCTGGGCATCGGTGAGAATCCCGTCTTCCAGAATTTGCAGGAGCATATTGAATACGTCGGGGTGAGCCTTTTCAATCTCGTCAAAAAGCAGGACGGAATAGGGTCTGCGGCGCACTTTTTCAGTAAGCTGACCGCCCTCGTCATAGCCCACATAGCCCGGAGGCGAACCCACAAGACGGGAGACCGTGTGCTTTTCCATATACTCGGACATATCAAGGCGTATCATGGCATCCTCGTCGCCGAACATGGCTTCTGCAAGGGTTTTGGAAAGCTCGGTTTTACCCACGCCCGTGGGGCCGAGGAAGATAAAGGAACCCGTGGGGCGTTTCGGGTCTTTTAGCCCTACCCTGCCCCTGCGAATGGCCTTTGCCACTGCGGAAACCGCTTCATCCTGCCCGACAATCCTGCGGTGAAGCTCTTCTTCCATATGAAGCAGGCGCTCGCTTTCTTCCTGAGTGAGCTGAACCACGGGAATACCCGTCCAGGATGACACTATCTGCGCTATTTCTTCCTCCCCTACCTCACCGGAAGAGCGCAAGCTTTTTTCTTCCCAGCTTTTTTTAGCCTCTTCAAGTTCCGAGGTAAGCCTTTTTTCTTCATCCCGCAGTTTTGCGGCGCGCTCAAACTCCTGAGCCTTTACCGCCGCCGCCTTTTCTTCACTAATATTTTTAAGCTCGTTTTCCAATTCTTTCAAATCGGGGGGAGCGGTATGCTCTTTCATCCGTACACGGGAGGCCGCCTCATCCACCAGGTCAATGGCCTTATCGGGCAGATAGCGGTCACCTATATAACGGGCGGACATCTTAACGGCGGCAATTATGCCCGCATCCGTGATGCGTATTTTATGGTGGGCTTCATATTTATCCCGCAAACCCTTGAGAATTTCAATCGCCTCGTCTTCGGAAGGCTCATCCACCATGACAGGCTGGAAGCGGCGCTCCAAGGCGGCGTCTTTTTCAAAATGCTTGCGGTACTCATCAAGGGTTGTAGCCCCTATAACTTTGATTTCACCTCTGGCAAGGTAGGGTTTAAGAGTGTTTGCGGCATCTACGGAACCCTCAGCGGCGCCCGCCCCCACAATGGTGTGGATTTCGTCAATAAAGATAATGACATCACCGCTTTCACGCACCTCTTCAATGGCCGCTTTTATGCGCTCCTCAAAATCGCCACGGTATTTTGTGCCGGCAACCATACCGGTAAGATCCAAAGACACAAGGCGTTTGCCTTTTAATGTTTCGGGCACTTCACCGGAAACGATTTTAAGGGCAAGCCCTTCGGCAATAGCGGTCTTTCCCACGCCCGGTTCACCGACAAGGCAGGGATTATTTTTAGTGCGTCTGCTGAGGATTTGAATGACCCTTTCAATTTCATTCTGCCGCCCTATTACCGGGTCAATGAGGTTGTCCTGAGCCAATTTGGTAAGATCACGCCCGAATTGTTCCAGAGTGGGGGTATCCGATTTTTCTTCACGGGGCATCTCCTCCCCGTTTGTCTCCCGAACATTGCCGCTTGCAAGACCGGCGGTCACCTGTTCGAGTACCTCGGCGGGGTTTGCCCCGAGTTCGGTCATGATTTTTAAGGCGACGCTCTGCCCTTCCCGAATCAGCGCTATAAGCAGATGTTCCGTACCGACAAAACCGTGGCCCATGGAACGGGCGTAGAGAACCGCCATTTCAATCATATGCTTGCAACGGGGCGTCAGGTCCTTGGGCGAAAGTTCTGTAAGTTCACCTATCCCCATACTGCTGCGCACGGCCTCTTCAACATTTTCGGCGGTAAGCCCTTTGGATGCAAGAGCCTCGTAAGCCGTCCCGTCCTTACCTTTGAGCAGACCGATCAGAAGGTGTTCGCTGCCTATATAGTCATGCCCCAAAACCTGCGCGCTTTCTATGGCCGCATTCAGAGCAAAGTTTGCTTTTTGTGTAAACCTGTTAAATTTGTACATACATAATCCTCCAAAACCGCCGTCAGCGGTGCTGCGGCATTTTCTATCAAACCCGAAAATCTCACAATCACTTTTTATGCCTGATTTTTCAGGGTCTCTCTCACTTTTTGCGCCCTTAAAGCATCTCTTTGAGGCGCTTTCAAAGTCTTACCCTCCATCGAGTTTATGGTTGCGGGCTGCATATTCACAATCAGTTCGTTTATCTTTTCAAGTTCAAAGGGTAAGAGGCCGTTGGCCGCTCCGAGGCGAACAAGGGATATAAGTTCCATAAATTCGTCACCGCTGAGCAGACGTGCGGTTTGCAACACACCCAAGGCACGCCACACTCTGTCGGCATTTTCTTCCTTTTGGAGCAGTATCTTCGCCGCCTCACGCTCCTGCTTTACAAGCTGGGAGGTGATTGACTGCAGGTTCTCCAATGCGGCGGCTTCCGTAATGCCTAAGGTTATCTGATTGCTGAGCTGATATATATCCCCTTTGGGGGCGGAGCCTTCACCGTAAGCGCCCCTGATTGTCAGCCCCAATTTTGCCACCGTGGCGGCAAGCCGGTTCATATTGCCGCTGCGGGTAAGGGCCGGCAGATGCAGCATTACCGAAGCACGCATGGCGGTGCCCAAGTTGGTCGGGCATTGGGTGAGGTAGCCTATCCGTTCGTCAAAGGCGTAATTGAGTTTCTGATCCAGCTCAGTGTCAATCTCGTCGGCGATTTTGTAGGCTTCCTGTAAGGCAAGGCCGGCTTTCATAACCTGAAGCCGAATGTGGTCTTCCTCACAGAGCATGATGCTTACGGATTCATCTTCCGTGAGCATAAGTGCCCGCCCTTCAAAAGAACTTGCAAATTCCGGGCTAATCAAGTGCCTTTCCACTAATGAGACGGCTTGGGTTCTTGTAAGGTCCTTCATTTCAAGGTAGCCGAAACTGCCGCTCCCCGACTCCAGCAAAGCATCTTTAACAAGGGAATTGACCTGTTGCCTGCCCTTGAGATCAAGCTTTGTCGGAAAAAGATAGTCTTTAAGATTACGGGCCAGTCGGATTCGGGTACTGAGTACTACATCACCCTCGGCGCCTTTTTCAATATACCATTTGCTCATTTTATTCGCCCTCCTGTACGCCGGCATCCTGTTCTTTTTCCAGCGCCTTTATTTCGTCCCTGAGTTCCGCCGCAAGCTCAAAGTTTTGTTCCGCCACCGCTGCGGCTAAATCCGTCTTCAGTTTATCAATGCGGCCTTTGAGTTTGATTTTTTCTCCGGCGGAATCCGCTACTTTTCCGCTGTGCTGAATGCGCCCGTGCAGGCGCTGAAGAGAAGGCAGCAGTTTGTCGTAAAAGGCGGCGTAACACTCGGCGCAGCCTAACTTGCCTTCCCGGGCAATATCTTCAAATGAGTTGCCGCACTTGGGGCAGCGCAGCACTTTAGCCTCACCCGCAGAGTGCAATGCGGCATTGGTAAAACCGCCCAACAGTTCACCTAAATTCAGGCTGAAGCCTGAAAACACGTCGCCGTAGCCCAAATGCGCGGCGCAATCCCCGCATAAATGAGTTTGGGTCATCTCTCCGTTCACCACACGTTTAATATGGGTGGTGGCCTCGTTTCGTTCACAGTATTGACAAAGCATTTTTATCTCCCCTTAAAAGCTTATTTATTCAGGATACAGTCAAAAGCATTTTTTTAAAAAGCAAAGCCCTTATTTGATCCCTGACCTCGGGTTCAAGCGGACGCAGGCCGCTGTCGGAGGTTACGGCAAGCATAAGTTTTGCCGCCTGCTCATCGAGAACATCCTGATGATGTAAATTAAGAATGTGTGCCCGACAGGTTTTTTCATCTATGGACTGCCCCACCGTATTAACCACATGCATCAACAAAGCGGAAGAATCCATGCTTACCCGGCTGATGCGTATGAAGCCCCCGCCGCCCCTGCGGCTTTCAACCGTATAGCCCTGCTCAGGCGTAAAACGCGAGGCGATAACATAGTTGATTTGACTGGGGACGCAACCTAAACTCTGGGCAAGCTCATTGCGTTGAATCTCGATAAAGTCATCCTCTTCGAGCATTTCCAGAATTATACGTGCAATGTTCGCACTGATACTCAAGGGCAACACTCCTTTTAGACTTTGACTATCTTTGACCTTTGTGTTTATTATAATGCCTTGTCCACGCTTCGTCAATAGCATATTTTTAAACTGTTTGTGAACTTTAAAAGCCCAACCCTTTGCGTATGATTAAAGGGTCAGGCCGCAATGTTTTTGTGTGTTTACCGGTTGAGCTGTTCGAGTATGACCTGCGCTTCTTCCGCCGTCATACCTCCCGGGCTGTTGACAAAGTTTTTCGGCACCTGCTCCGCCCATCTTTGAGCATACTCCTTCGCCTCGTTGGCGGAAATACGTATATCCGGCAGGGCCGTAAGCTCAATTGCCGCCGCACTCACCTCTTCAAAATCCGAACCCGTAATATCCCGCATCTCCCTAGATTTTTCTTTTTCAAAGCGGCGGGCACGTTCCAAAAAGGCGGGCAGGAACATAGCGCAGGCTTTTCCGTGGGGGACGCCGTAATTTTCCGTCAAGACATAACCCAAAGGATGAGGGAAGGCGGTTCCGCAAAGGTTAATTGCAAGGCCGGCATAAAGGGAACCGGCATAAAGGTTATCCCTTGCCGCATCGCTCGGCAAAGTATCTTTTTCAAAGGCTTTAATCTCTTCCCACAAAATCTTAAGCCCCGCCGAGGCGTAAAGTTTATTGACACCGGTACATTGGGGTGTGAACCAGGCTTCCGCCGCATGACAAAAGGCATCCAATGCGGTAGAAACCGTGATGTCATAAGGCACGCTGTAGGTATATTCAGGGTCGGCAAAAGCAATTTCGGCATAACAATCGGGGCCTGAAATACTCTTTTTTCTGCCGGTGGAATCCACGGTTAAAACGCTCACAGCCGTGACTTCGCTGCCCGTGCCCGCCGTAGTGCCCACAAGAGCCACCGGCAGAGGTTCATTGTTATAAACCCGCCTGTATATGTCTTCCGGTGTTAAATCTTTATTAGCCGCATAGATGGCTACGGCTTTTGCGGCATCCAGGGGGGAACCCCCGCCGACACCGATGATAAAATCCGCTCCCATGCTCCTTGCCTGTTCCCCTGCGGCGTGACATGAGGATATCAGGGGATTTTGCCCGATACCGTCAAACACCCGATAGTCAATCCCCTCTTTTGAAAGGGCGGTCTCCAAATCCCCCAAGGCTCCGCTTTTGCGGGCTGAGGCGGCGCCCGTAACAATAAGGGCTTTAGTACCGAGGGTTTTTAAAAGAGCGGAGTTGTTAAAAATGGCATTATTGCCGCTAACCACTCTGACGGGCATAAAAATGTCAAAATCAAACATCTGTATATCCTCCCTGTGCTTAATCGATTTGAATATTATTCAGATTTTACCACAAGCTTGCCGGCAGTTCCATTAATCTTAAGTTTTCTTTAATAAATTATAGTATACTTTATCATTGAATATAACGGACTTCGGGTATATAATGTTATAAGTTTATGCTCGTATATGGAGATGATAGCTTGGCGGTTCGCTTCAAAAACAATCGTGTGCTTCCGATTATAGCTGTTATTGTTTGCGTTGTTGCTGTTACCGCCTTTACTCTGTATGATGCCTCCGTACACACCCGGGAGTACAACCGAAGTGATGTAGTCATGGGTAGTGTCGTTTCTTTGCGTTTGCACGGTCCCGGCGGAGAACGGTATGCCGATCAGATTCTGGAACGCCTCAAATATATTGAGGAAGCAAATCTGTCCCGCTCTTTAGCCGGTGCGGATATATATCGGGTAAATTTATCGGGTGAAGAAGGTTCTATCGTTTCCGGCAACACGGTCAAGTGGCTTGAAAGAGCCTTGAAAATCTGTAAAGACAGTGACGGCGCTTTGGACATCACCTTAGGGCGTTTAACCGAGCTTTGGGATTTTGATTCGGGACAAAACCTGCCGCCGGAACCTGAAGAAATTGAATCCCGCCTGCCCTTTGTCGGATGGGAGAAAGTGAACCTGAAAGGCAACACGGTTACCCTTTCAAAGGGTCAGGCACTGGATATGGGCGCCCTCGGTAAAGGGATAGCCTGTGACGAGGCCGCCGACATCTTGAAAAAATATAACGTTAAGTCGGCGATTATTTCCGTAGGGGGCAGTGTTCTGCTCTTCGGCAAAGAAAATGTTCGTGTGGGAATCAGAGATCCGAAAGGTTCCGTTTCGGACTATATGGGAACATTGAAGTTAAAGAACAAGTTTATTTCAACCTCCGGCAACTACGAAAAAAGCTTTACCTTTGACAATGTACTTTACCACCATTTGCTGGATGCAAAAACGGGCTATCCCGCCCGCAGCGGTCTGGTAAGTGTTACGGTGGTGTGTGATTCGGGTCTTGATTCGGATGCTTTGTCCACCGCCTGTTTTGTGCGGGGTATTGAAAAAAGTCTCCCCCTGCTTGAAAAATACAACGCCCAGGCGGTATTCATTACCGAGGGGGACAAGGTATTTGTAACGGAGGGTTTGTCCGACAATCTTAAAATAACAAATGAAGCTTATGTTTTGACTTCGGATATAAAAGCGCAATGAAAAAACTCTTTAAAAAAGCCGACTTTATTCTGATTATTGTTTGTTTTCTTCTTGCCTTTGCGTTTTTTTTGCCCCGGCTTGACAGGGGAAAAGAATTGCGGGCGGTTATCACCTGCGGCGGTAAAGAATACCGCACCATCGAATTAAACAAAGTGGAAGCCGCTTACACTTTGGAACCCGAATGCAGTCCCGCCGTGGTTATTCGTGTGGAAAAAGGGGCTATCGGTTTTGTTAAGGCAGACTGTCCCAACAAACTTTGCGTTAAAAGCGGAATGCTCACCCGCTCAGGCCAAACGGCGGTTTGTCTGCCCGCCAAAACGGTTATTACAATAAGCGGCGGCCAAAAACAGGCAGATGAACCGGCGGTTATTACTTACTGAAGCAACTTTACCTGATTTACCGTTCGGTTTGTTAGCGCGAAAATACTGTCGGATAGGAGTTATGTATGGCGGACCGGGCAAAAAATGCAAGCAAAAAAATTGCGCTGCTCGGCATTTTGGGCGCTCAGGCGCTTACCCTGTCTTTTTTGGAAAACCTCATACCTCCCCTGCCGGGGCTGCCGCCGGGAGTAAAGCCGGGTTTTTCAAATATTGTTACCATGTACGCCATACAGGCATTAGGGCCGGGAGAAGCATTTTTTATAACCCTGCTCAAAGCTCTGTTTGCAGGCCTTACCAGAGGCCCCGTTGCTTTTGTTTTAAGTTTTGCCGGCGGGATGCTCAGTACTGTTGTAATGATACTGCTTTTACGCCCCCGCTCCCCTTTCGGGTTGGCGGGTGTTTCCGTGGCAGGCGCTCTCGCCCATAATTCGGGGCAGCTGGCGGGTGCCGTGATTTTGACGGGAACGGCAAAAACCGCCTTTTATGCGCCGCTTTTAGTTTTGTCGGCAGTGGTTACCGGTATTATAACCGGAACCGTTTTGAAGGTTGTTATGCCCGTGCTGGAAAAACAGCGCAAATATTTTATGTGATTAACCAAGCGTCTATAAGAATGGAGGGTGGTATCTTAAATGAGTTTAAAACGTACCGGTGTCATCCGAAAAGCGGCCGCCAAACCCCGCGGCGGCGTGGCGGTGGCGCACCACAAAAACACTGCGGACATGCCTGCTGAAAGGCTGCCCGCGCCGCCGACGGTTATTCTGCCTATGCAGCAGCACATAGGGGCTCCCTGCGAACCGGTGGTAAAGGTCGGCGATACGGTAGGCTTGGGGCAGCTGATTGCCGACAGCGAGAGACCCGTGAGTGCCCCTATACATGCCTCCGTTTCCGGCAAGGTTACCGCCATAGGCGAAACTCCTCTGCCCAACGGGGTCATATCCCCAAGTATTACAATTGAATCCGACGGGGAGATGAGACTTTTCGAAGGGATTGCGCCGCCGAAAATTGAAACCAAAGAAGATTTCATTAAGGCGGTGCGTGATTCCGGCCTTGTGGGCTTGGGCGGCGCCGGCTTCCCGGCTCATATAAAGCTCAACACTCCCCCGGGCAAGGAAGTTGACACCCTTATAGTCAACGTTGCGGAATGCGAACCTTTTATAACGGTGGACTACCGTGAGTGTCTGGACAATTCCTGGGACGTGCTTTCCGGGATATGTACAATCAGAGAGTTCCTCGGCATCAAGAATGTAATTATCGCCATTGAAGATAATAAACCCCTTGCCGTTGAGGAACTTAAGAAGCTTGCCGCAAACAGCTGCAATGCCAAGCAGAACATTCAGGTAACGGTGCTTAAATCCCGCTACCCTCAGGGGGCGGAAAAGGTCATAATCCATGCCGTTACCGGGCGTAAGGTTCCTCCCGGCAAACTGCCCGCCGATGCGGGCTGCCTTGTTATGAATGTGGCAAGCGTCGCCTTTGTGGCAAGGTATCTTAAGTCCGGAAAGCCTTTAACAAGCCGCTCTCTGACAGTTGACGGTTCCGCAATAGCCGAACCGAAAAACGTACGGGTGCCCATAGGCACCGACATAGGCTATATCATTGAACACTGCGGCGGCTTTAAAACGGACCCGTATAAACTTCTGATGGGCGGCCCTATGATGGGGCTTGCTCTGATCGGACCGAATATCCCCCTGCTAAAACAAAACAACGCTATACTGGCATTTTCCGCCAACGACCGCAGGACTAAAACCGAGCGCCCCTGCATAAGATGCGGCCGATGCGTAAAGGCTTGCCCCATGCTGCTGACTCCCTTTGCCATCGCCCGCTTTGCCAGAACCGACAACTTTGAAAAGCTTGAACCTTTAGGAGCTACCGCCTGTATGGAATGCGGCTGCTGTGCCTATGCCTGCCCTTCCGGCATACCGCTGGTTCAATACATGAGGCTTGCCAAATCAATGCATAGCGAACAGGAGGCGAAAAAATGACTTTTGATAAAAAACTTACCGTAAGCGCCTCCCCTCACCTCCGCAACGGCGTAACTACAACCGGCATTATGCTTGACGTGATTATCGCCCTGTTCCCCGCTTCGGCGGCCGCCGTTATTCTTTTCGGGTACAGAACCCTTGCAGTTATGGCGGTAACTATAGCCTCCGCCCTTTTGAGCGAATATATTACCGTCAAGATACTTAAAAAGCCGGGAACTCTGTCCGACCTGAGCGCCGTTGTCACGGGCCTGATATTGGCGCTGAACCTGCCGGCTTCCATTCCCCTGTGGATGGCGGCTATAGGTTCCGTGGTTGCCATTGTGGTGGTTAAGCAGTTTTTCGGAGGCCTGGGACAAAACTATGTCAACCCCGCCCTTATGGGCAGAATCGTACTGTTTGTATCCTTCCCTGCCGCCATGTCAAAGTGGACTAACGCCCTCGCTCAAGGAGGGGTTGAGGCCGTTACAACCGCCACGCCCTTAGCGCTGTTAAAAGACCTCGGAGCGGGAACCAGCGTAAGCGAGTTAACGGCGGCCGGCAGTCTCCCCGGCCTGTGGCAAATGTTTTGCGGAGTACGCCCGGGCAGCATGGGCGAGGTTTGCATTGCAGCCTTACTCTTTGGCGGCTTATATCTGCTTGTCAGAAAGGTTATCTCCCCCGCTATTCCTTTTGCTTACATAGGTACCGTTGCCCTAATCATGCTGATTGCGGGTAAAGGCGACCTCAACTTTTTGGCTTATGAAATTATGGGCGGCGGCTTGATTTTAGGTGCTTTCTTTATGGCGACGGACTACGCCACTTCCCCCGCAAACACAAAGGGAAGAATTATCTTCGGCATAGGCTGCGGAATTATCACGTCGGTTATCCGTCTGTTTGCGAATATGCCCGAAGGCGTTTCTTTTTCCATCCTCCTGATGAACATACTGGTTCCCCACATTGAAAGAATAACGGCTGTCAAGCCCTTCGGCACGCTCAAAGAACCCAAAAAGAAGAAGGGAGAAGCAAAATGAAGAAATTTACTTTTAAAGAGTTTTTGCTCCCCGGTATTGTTTTGTTTGTCATTTGTGTTGTTACCACCTTTTTGCTTGCCTGCACAAACAAGCTCACCGTACCGAAAATTGAAGCCATAAACGCGCAAAACGAGGTAGAGGCTCAGAAAAAGGTGCTTGGCAGCGCCGAGAGCTTCGGCGAAGCTTTGGAACTGGAGTTTGAAGGCACGGCTTACAGGTACTTTGAAGGTAAAGACGGGAGCGGTAACATTGCGGGTTATATTTTTATAACCTCCGCCAACGGTTACGGCGGTGAAATCCGCGTGATGACCGGCGTTGATACCGACGGCAAGGTTGCCGGTATGGAAATCCTGCAGTTAAATGAAACGCCCGGTTTGGGTATGAAGGCCGCCGAAGAAGGCTTTATTGAACAGTTTTTCGGCAAAGGCGGACAAATAGGCGTAGATAAAAATGCCGCCGGAGAAAACTCGGTAAAAGCCTTAACCGGCGCCACAATCACAACATCAGCGGTCACGGATGCGGTTAACACCGCGCTGGAACTGTTTCAGACAATTCAGGTAAAGGAGGGGTAAACAAATGGCTGAAAAGAAAACACTCCGGCAGGAGCTTACAAAGGGCTTTTTAATTGAAAACCCGGTGCTTCGCCTTGTACTCGGCACCTGCCCCACTCTTGCAATTTCGACCTCGGTAACGGGTTCCGTAGGCATGGGTATTTCCGCTTCTCTGGTGCTCATAGGTTCGAATGTAGTCATATCTCTGCTGCGCAAGGTGATTCCCGACAAAGTGCGTATCCCCGCCTATGTCATTATCATTGCTTCTTTCGTCTCAATAGTGCAGATGCTCGTAAAAGCCTTTGCGCCGGCCATTGATGAACAGTTGGGGATTTACCTCCCTCTCATAGTTGTCAACTGCATTATCCTCGGCCGAGCCGAAGCCTTTGCCGGCAGCAACCCGGTATTGGCTTCCGCAATTGACGGAATCGGAATGGGAATAGGCTTCACCGCCGCCATAGTGAGCATGAGTATTATACGGGAGTTTTTGGGTTCCGGCAGTCTGGCGGGAATGCCCATTCTCCCCGCCAGCATCCCTCCCATGACCATATTTATACTGCCTCCCGGCGGCTTTTTCGTGTACGGAGTTATGATGGCCCTTGCAAACAAACTGTCGGAAAAGAAAGGTCTGCCCAAGGCGGAATTGAAGGGTTGCGAACACTGCCCCATGAACGACGCATGTGCCGTGAGGCCCCTTAAAGAAGAGGAAGAAGCCAAGGGCAAAAAAGGGGGTAAGGCATCGTGAAAATCTTTATGTTCATCATCTTTACGGGATTGTTGACGGAAAACTTCGTTCTGGCAAAGTTTTTGGGTATCTGCCCGTTCTTGGGCGTTTCCAAAAAACTTAACACGGCCATGGGTATGTCGGCGGCGGTTATTTTTGTTATGGTGCTTTCCACCGCAGTCACCTACCCCATAAATGAAAAACTCCTTGTTAAGTACAATATGGAATACCTGCAAACCATCGTTTTTATTTTGGTTATTGCCGCCCTGGTACAGCTGGTGGAAACCGTGCTTAAAAAATACATGAAGCCGCTTTACAACGCCTTGGGCATATATCTGCCCCTGATAACCACTAACTGCGCGGTGCTGGGCGTTGTGTTTTTGAACCTGGAAAAAAACTTCACATACACCCAGTCCCTTGTAAATTCCTTCGGGGCGGGCGTGGGCTTTATGCTGGCAATATTTATGTTTGCCGGGGTGCGGGAACGCATGGAAAGCTGCGACATTCCGAAAGGTCTGCAGGGCCTGCCCATCACCCTTATTTCCGCCTCCCTGACTTCCGTTTCATTCTTAGGTTTTGGCGGAATTGCCGAAAGATTGTTTAAGTAGGAGGGCAAAAGAATGAATGAGATTTTGCTCGCAATAGTGATAGTCGCCGCCATCGGCCTTATTTCCGGTCTGGGGCTTGCGGTAGCCTCAATAATCATGGCCGTACCGGTAGACAAAAAGGCGGAAGAAATCGAAGGGATTTTACCCGGTATTAACTGCGGCGCCTGCGGATTTTCCGGCTGCTCCGGTTATGCAAAAGCACTTTCCCTCGGGGAAACGGTTAATACTGCCCTCTGTTCCCCCGGCGGCAATGATGTTTCAAAAGAAATTGCCGTAATCACCGGCCTTGCCGCAGGGGAGGTTTTACCCTCTGCGGCGGTGGTGCTCTGCCAGGGCAACAACATCAACACCGGGGAAAAACTGGTTTATGCCGGTGTAAAGAGCTGTAAGCTCGCCGCCCAGCTTTTCAGCGGCCCCAAAACCTGCAATTACGGCTGTTTAGGTTTTGGCGACTGTGTGGAGGCCTGCGATTACAACGCCATTCATATTTGCGACGGCGTGGCAAGAATTAACCCCTCCGCCTGCAGAGCCTGCAAAAAATGCGTGGCGACCTGCCCGAAGGGGCTTATTGAAATGCTCCCCCTGCACGAGGCAAAGGCGGCGGTACTTTGCGCCAACAAAGAAAAGGGCGCTCTAACAAGAAAACAATGCAAAACCGGCTGTATAAGCTGTACCCGCTGTGTGAAAGCATGCGAATTTGACGCAGTGAGCATCGTAGACGGCTGTGCCGTTGTGGAGTATGACAAATGCACCGCCTGCGGCAAGTGCGTGGAAGTCTGCCCCACAAAGGCCATAGAGATTATCGATCTGGAAAAAATTGTGGGTAAAGAAAAAGAACCCGCATAACAGCGGGTTAAAACCTCAGTTTCATCGGCAGGCAGACAATCCCTCCTTGGCCTATGTCCACAACACCGTATTTGCCGTCGGCTATGCTGCCGGGATTGAAAATATGAAGCCCGTCGTCATAGTCATATTCCTGAACATGGGTATGGCCGAACAGGACAAGTTCCGCATTTCGGGCTCTTGCCGCACTCTTCAGTTCATACAGACCGAACTTGACCCTTTCCCAATGGCCGTGGGTGCAGTAAATCCGTTTGCCTTCAACAGTTTCAATGCTTGAATACGGAGCGAGGGAGGCAAAATCGCCGTTCCCCCGAATCTGAACAACTCTTGTTGCGGAGAATGAAGCCGAAACGGCATCCATATCCCGCTGACCGTCCCCTAAATGAATAATCATACCGGCGGAGGGCTGAGAGGCAACGGCAAATCGGAGGGAAAACTCATCCCCGTGGGAGTCGGATACAACCAGAATTCTTATGTAAAACGCCCCCTCCGCATGAAAGATTTTGCCCGATTATTATATGCCCTTTGAGTGTGAATCGTCAAACTTTTACATTCTAAAAAAGCGGATGATTTTTTGTAAAAACCGGCATTGTTTCGCCTTGACAAAACTCCTACCATAATCTATCATTACCAAATGTGTTTTCCGCTATTTGCCGGATTTAAGGTTTAATTGAGGTGCGATAACTGCAAAATGAAAGAATTTGATTACAGCCATGTTCAAAGCTACAAGTTTGCCGAGGTTATGAAACCTTTTTTGAAGTTTCTGGCAAAAACATTGATGAAAATAGAATATGACGGGCTCGAAAACATACCGGAAAAAGGCGGATACATCGTTGCCGCCAACCATGTTTCCGCACCCGACCCCACCTACATATTAACGGAAATTAAAAAGCCCGTCCATTATATGAACAAGAAAGAGCACTTTAAAAATCCGGTTATGAGGTGGATTTATACCCGTTTCAACTCTTTCCCCGTGAACCGGGGGCAATCCGACCGTAAAGCCATCGACTATTCCATTAAGGTCATTGAGGCCGGGAATGTTTTAGGCATCTTCCCCGAGGGAACAAGGTCGAAGGATTACAAACCCAAGCAGGCGAGAACGGGCGTAGCCCTAATTGCGAGGGAAACTAAAGCCGATGTCCTGCCTGTCGCCCTCTACACATCGGACAGGGCAAAAGCGTTCTCCAAACTGACTGTCCGCTTCGGCCCGCTGATTCCCTATGAAGCGCTGGGCTTCGGTGAAGGCGGCAAGTCGGAGGAACTCAAAGCCGCAGCGGATATTATTATGAAAGAAATCGTCGAACTCTGGAAGCAGGGGCACGGCGAAAAAAAGAATACCTGAGGAGGGTATAGCCCATGAAAAAGCGGACGGCCCGCTACAATCCTATCCCCGAAATCACTACAGTTAAAGGAATTCTGGAGTACGGCATAAATCGGGGCGGAAACAAAAAATACCTTATCTACCACGATGACAACGGCGTTGAGCAAACGGTTACTTCCGGCGAAGCGATAGACAACGCCAGACAGTTGGGCACCTTTATTTTTCGGGAAGGTCATAAAGACAGTAAAATAGCAATCATCGGCGAGAACACCTACCCGTGGATGTTGGTTTTTTTTGCGTCTATTCTCGGAAAAAACGTGTTTGTACCCCTCGACTGTGAACTGCCTGCAGACGAGTTGGCGGATAAACTTATTGACTGCAGTTGTGATGTATTGTTTTATTCTGAAAAGTGTTACGATAAAGTCGAACAAATTAGAGCAACGGAAAATATGCCCGTACGACAATATTATTCTCTGGCCGATGCCGATACTTTTATGGCTGAGGGCGGGAAAGCTCTGTCGGAAGGCTACAACGAGTTTTTAGAACAAGTGGCAAAGCCTGAAGACCTTGCCTGTATTGTATATACCTCCGGCACAACCGGCAGAAGCAAGGGCGTCATGCTCACACAAGGCAACATAGCTTCAAATGTAGTGGCCTCCTGCCGTTGCCTTAGCGGACGCAACACCGTAGGCTTTCTGCCCATGAACCATACATTTTCCTGGGTTTCCTCTATTTTCGCAGGTTTTTTATTCAATGAGTACGGATACATGTGCAAAAGTTACAAGGAGGTTCCCAAGGCTTTTATTGATTACAGTCCTCAAAACTTTTCCGCTGTACCGTTGGTGGTTGAAAAAATCTACAAAACAATCTGGCGGACAGCCGAAAAAACGGGCAAAGCCGATTTGCTTAAAAAAGGTCTGAAAATAAGCCGCTTTCTTATGAAGCTGGGCATTGACAAACGCCGGGCTATCTTCCGTCAGGTTCATGAGCGCCTCGGCGGCAATCTGGAAATGATAATCTGCGGCGGCGCAGCCCTTGACAGAAAATTTGAAGAAGATTTGTACTACATGGGTATATCCGTTCTCAACGGCTACGGCATCACCGAATGTTCCCCCGCCGTTACCGCCAACAGACCGGACAACTTCCGCTTCGGCAGCGTCGGTCTCCCTCTACCCTGCAACGAGGTTAAAATCGACAGCCCCGACGAGGAGGGCGTCGGCGAGATCTGGGTTAAAGGCACTAATGTAATGGCGGGCTATTACAATGACCCGGAAGCAACCGCCCAGGTCTTTGACGGAGACTGGTTTAAAACCGGCGACTTCGGTCACATGGATGAAGACGGTTTTTTATACTTTGTCGGGCGCAAAAAAAATCGGATTGTTCTGTCAAACGGCAAGAATATTTCTCCCGAAGAACTTGAAGATAAGCTCATGACCGTTTCTTTCATCAAAGAGGTTATCGTATCTCAGGAAGAAGATACAATCATCGGCGAGTTTTTCCTTGACGAAGAACTTGAGCCCGATGCACGCCAAAAAATTCACGATGTGATTAAGGATTTTAACAATAATCTTCCTTTCTTTAAGAGAATCCGTAAGATTATCATCCGTGACACGGAATTCCCGAAAACAACTACCTTAAAGATACGGAGATAAAGTACGGGCAAAAAAACGGGCAGGAGGTTAAAGACCGTTGAATGTATACGACTTTGACAACACCATATACCGGGGCGAATCAGGGGTTGATCTTTTTTTCTTTTACTTGAAGAAAGACCCGTCGCTTTTAAAGAGTATCCCCTGGGGAATTAAGCTGATTATCAAATATAAAACCGGCAAAATGACACTTCAACAGGTGCTGGACGACTATTCCGGTCTGATTGTGGAATACGGCAACAGACTTGACAGTTTTGAACAGGATATGGTTGAGTTCTGGGATAAACATGAACACAAAGTCAAGCCCATCTACAAAAAACTGCACCAACCTGACGATGTGATTTTGACCGCCTGTCCGGATATAATAGTAGGTGAAATTTGCAAACGCCTAGGTATAACCAATATAATCGCAACCGAAACCGAACCGGGAACCAAACGGCTTATCCGCTTTTGCTACCGGGAAAACAAGGTGAACGCTTTCCGGGATAGATATCCGGATGCGGTTATTGAAAACTTTTACACCGACTCTTACAACGACAAAGCCGTGTTTGATTTGGCGAAAAATGTTTATTTGGTCAAAGGCAATAAAGTCAAAAAAATCAAATAGGCAATATAAATCAACGCCGCAAGCGAGTTTTCGTTTGCGGCGTTGCCGGTAAAGATTGTTATTGATATAAAAAAATAAGAATTAACGGAGGGATTGGATTTGAAGATTTCAACACAAACAGGCGGTTTATACAAGCGGGTCGGTGACGAGAAGGCAATCCGTATGCTGGCCGAGGCGGGGTATGACGCCCTGGACTATTCGATGTTCGATTTTGATGAAGAAACTTCACCGGTATTCGGTGCGAATTTTGAGAAAAGAGCCTTGGAACTTAAACAGTTGGCTGAAGATTGCGGAGTATACTTTAATCAGGCTCACGCACCCTTCCCCTCTTACCGGGTCGGGGATGAAGAATATAACCGTGCAATTAATCCGATGATTAAACGCTCCATTGCCTTTGCCGCCATCTTGGGAGCGAAGATTATTATTGTGCACCCCATTGCCCTGGGAAAAGGTCAAAAGGAATTTAATCTGGAATTTTACAATTCCCTCATACCCGTATGCAGGGAGTACAACATTAAGGTAGCGCTGGAAAACATGTTCGGCGGCAACCGGAATAACGGCAATATTATACCTAATGTATGCAGTACCGGTTATGAGTTTTGCGAATTTCTTGATGCTCTGCCGAAAGAGCACTTTACCGCCTGCCTGGATATAGGGCACGCCGGCCTGGTGGGAGAAACGGCGGAAAATATGATATTGACGCTGGGGCACGACAGACTCAAAGCCCTCCATGTGCACGACAATAATCATCTGCGGGATCTGCACACTCTTCCCTTCACTCAATCCCTTGACTGGCAGGCTATCACCGGCGCCCTGAAAGAAATCCGCTACACCGGCGACTTCACCCTTGAAGCGGACGGCTTTTTGGATAAATTCCCGGACGAATTACTTGCCGCAGCCTGCAAGCTTATGGCTCAAACCGCCCGCTATCTGGCTGACCGAAGCGAAGCCTGAGGAGGGTATCTGAATGGTTTTTGCCAATCATGCCCATATCTACCCGAGCCGGCTCCGGCCGGAAAGCGACCTGGATGCTCTGAAAGAGCTTATGCGGGAATGTGAAATTGACCGTTGTGTAGTCTTCGCCACCATTCCGGATCGGTTTAAAGAGTTGGGGCTGCCCGTCAACACCAACGTTTGGCTAAGCGAGCAGATTAAAAACGAGCCCGCTTTTACGGGCTTCGGCTTTGTGGATTTTGAACTCGACAATCAGGAAGAACAGGTGGATGAAATTGTGTCACTCGGACTGAAGGGTATCAAACTGCATCCCCCCGCTCAGGGTTTTGCCGTTTTGGAAGACAAGGCTCTTAGAGTCTATGAGAGGGCGCAGCGCCATAACCTGTTTTTAAGTTTTCATACGGGACTGCACTGGTCAAGGCTCAAAGATAACCGCACACTTGATTATGACGAGGTGGCCTATAACTTCCCCGAACTGAGATTCAGTATGGAGCATATCGGCGGCTACAGTTTTTTTAACGAGGCTCTGGCGGTTATTGCCAACAACAACCGGGGCGGCAGACAGCCCCGTGTTTTTGCCGGGTGGACAAGTATTGACAATGAAAAGGGCGGGGCCTGGAGTTTAACCGACGAACAGCTTGAAACCGTCATAGAACAAACCGGAGAAATGAAAAGCATTTTCGGCCTTGATTTTCCGTTTAAAAAGGCGGAATACATTAAAAAACTCATGGCTCGAATCAGAGCTTTGAACATTACCGATACGGCTAAAGAGGCCATACTAGGGGGCAATCTTTTGCGGGAACTCGGCGAGTGAACGGAAGATATTCAATATAAATACTAAACAGCCTATATTTGAGAAAATGATGGGTTTTATTATAAGTTGCCAAAGAAGGCAATGCAGACGCCACTCCCCCGGCTGTCGCTCTGCTAAAATATGGTATAATCGGTATCACATGTAAAACAAGTGCTTTAATATAAGTTTAACCATTGCATGTAAACATATTTTGTCAACAAACCGACAAGAGGGAAATATATGCTGAAGTATAAAACAAGAGGAATGTCCAACCCGCAGGGAAAGCCGAGGGTGTATTTCTGTGCTCATCCCGCTGACCACAGATTTTTTGATGAAATATCCGACGAGCTTCTGGGAATACATAACTGTGCGGTTTGGTATGACAGCACCCCCGAAGATGAGAGCGACGATGAAAATCTTCTTGAAGATTTAAGTCAAATGCAGTTGTTTGTTATTCCCGTTACTACTAAATTCCTTACCGAAGAATGCAGGGCATACGATGTGGGATTCCACTTCGCCATAGAAAAGCATATCCCCGTGTTGCCGATAATGCTTGAGTCGGGGCTTGACGATATATTCAACCGCAAATGCGGCGATTTGTACTATATTGATAAAAACAACCGAGAGCAATCAGGCGAAAGTTATAGCGAAAAACTGAAAAAGTATCTTGACTCGGTAATTATCGGGGATGAACTTGCTGAAAAGATTCGTGCGCTGGCGATAGCCGAAAACGATTCTTCCGCCGAACACAACTTTTTTATAGGGCTTGATTATCTTAACGGTATTGATGTTGAGGTCGACTTTGAGCGCGCTGTTGAGCTTATCGGCGGCGCCGCCGAGTCGGGATTGTGCGAAGCAATAGAAAAGCTTGTGTCAATGTACCAAAACGGTGAAGGTGTCAAGCGAGATTACTTTACGGCGGTAGAGTGGCAGAGAAAGCTCACGGAAATCAGAAAAGAGAAATTTGAACAAAGCGGTGAAGAGGAAAACTGCTTTGAACTGTTGGAATCTCTCTTTAATTTAGGCGATTATCTTGAAGCTTTAGGAAAACTGACGGAGGCAAAACAGGCGTATACTGAAATGAGCCAAACGGCACTTAGCCTCAACAATCACAATAAATCCAATCGTTCTCAAAGATGGCTATCAATCAGCTACGACAATCTCGGCAATATTGAAAGTAACCTGACAAGGGCTACGGATTTTTATCTAAAAGCGTTTGAGATAAGGAAAAGGCTCGCTGAGGAAACGGAGACCGTGCAAGCAAGGTGCGATTTGTCGGTCAGCTACGACAATCTCGGCAATATTGAAGAGGCACAGGGTAATTTGAGCGTAGCAAAGGATTTTTATTTGAAAGCGCTTGACATAAGGGAAAAGCTCGCTGAGGAAACGGAAACTGTTCAGGCAAGGCTGGATTTGGCGCTCAGTTACGAGAATCTCAGCAATATTGAAGAGGCACAGGGGAACCTGACTAAGGCTACGGACTTTTATTTGAAAGAGCTTTCTATTTTTGATAAGCTCGCTGAGGAAACGGAGGCCGTGGAAGCAAGGTGGAGTTTGGCGGTCAACCTTGAGAGCCTCGGTTTTATTGAAAAGGTACAGGGTAACCTGACTAAGGCTACGGATTTTTATTTGAAAGAGCTTGACATAAGGGAAAGGCTCGCTGAGGAAACGGGGACCGCGGAAGCAAGGCGGGATTTGTCGATCAGCTACGAAAAGCTCGGCGATATTGAACGAGCACAGGGTAACCTGACCAAGGCTACGGATTTTTATTTGAAAGCGCTTGTCATAAGGGAAAGGCTCGCTGAGGAAACGGAGACCGTGGAAGCAAGGCGGGATTTGTCGGTCAGGTACAACAAGCTCGGCGATATTGAACAAGCACAGGGCAACCTGACTAAGGCTACGGAGTTTTATTTGAAAGCGCTTGACATAAGGAAAAGGCTCGCTGAGGAAACGGAGACTGTTCAGGCGTACGACGACTTGGCTGTTAGCTATTGCAACATTGCACTTGTTGAAACAGGCTCTCAAAGAAAAAATGCACTGAACGCTGCATATACGATATGGAAAAGGCTATGCAAGCTACACCCTGATTATCCCGAGTTCAAAGATAGATGCAAAACGGCACGCAGTTTGCTGAAAAAACGTTGAAGAACAATAGTACAGTTCAGCGTAGTTTACAAATAAGCAGTTATACATAACTACGAAAGTTCAAACCGAAGAAAGGAAAAGCATTTTCGGCCTTGATTTCCCGTTTAAAAAGGCGGAATACATTAAAAAACTCATGGCTCGAATCAGAGCTTTGAACATTACCGATACGGCTAAAGAGGCCATACTAGGGGGCAATCTTTTGCGGGAACTCGGCGAGTGAACGGAAGATATTTTTTGCGGGGGCGGGCCGAGGTTCCGCCTCCCCTTTTTTGCTAAAAAAACAAGTGACATCATATGATAATTATGTTATAATTTCATAAAATATTACGGAAGGCTATGCAAATTTCAGGGAGGAAAGGGATGTACGAACAAACCGTCAATATTGACCGTTTGGATGAAGCGGTCAGCCTGTTCGGCAGTTTTGACGAAAATATAAAACTTATTGAAAACGCCTTAAACGTCACGGTGATTGCCCGAGGGTCTGAAATTAAGGTTACCGGCAACGAGGCGGATGTTCAAAAGGGAGTACGGGCAATAAACGGCCTGCTGCTGCTTATCAGCCGGGGAGAAAATATAAGCGACTTAAATGTCCGTTATGTGCTGTCCCTGGTGCAGGAAGGCACCGACGATAAACTTTCGGAACTGACGGAGGACTGCGTGTGCATAACCTCCCGCGGACGGCCCGTAAAACCTAAAACTTTGGGGCAAAAAATATATGTGGAGGCCATGAAGGAAAACACCATTGTTTTAGGCGTCGGCCCCGCCGGTACGGGGAAGACTTATCTTGCCGTGGCAATGGCGGTTACTGCCCTCCGCAATAAACAGGTTAACCGGATTATTCTGACCCGTCCCGCCGTTGAAGCGGGGGAAAAGTTGGGCTTTCTGCCCGGCGACTTACAGCAAAAAGTTGACCCCTATCTGCGGCCGCTTTATGATGCGCTGTTCGATATGCTGGGAGCCGAAAACTTTTTAAAGCATCAGGAACGGGGCAATATTGAGGTTGCGCCTTTGGCATATATGCACGGACGCACGTTGGACGACAGTTTTATTATCCTTGACGAAGCGCAGAACTCCACGGGCGAGCAAATGAAGATGTTTCTAACAAGGCTTGGCTTCAACTCCAAAATGGTGGTTACCGGCGACATAACTCAGATAGACCTGCCCGAGGGTAAGCGCTCCGGCCTGGTTGAGGCGGTAAAGGTGCTCAAGGGCATTGAGGATATTGCCACCGTAAAATTTACCGAAAAGGACGTTGTACGCCATAAGCTTGTTCAGGATATTGTAAAAGCCTATGAAAAGAGCGAGGAGGCTAAAAGGAGAAAATGATTGGGAAGATTAAAGTAGTCATATCCAACGACCAGCGTGAGGTGAAAATCCCCACGGGATTGCGTCTGCTTGTGCGCCGCTGCTGTACGGCGGTGTTGGTCAATGAAGACTTCAACGGTTCGGCTGAGGTAAGCGTGCGTTTTGTAAACGATGAAGAAATTCAGCGCCTTAACCTGCAGTACAGAGGAATTGACTCCGTTACGGATGTTCTCTCTTTCCCGCTGGGGATTGAGGGGGTCTACGATATCAACAACGACACCGGAGCAAAGCTTTTGGGGGACATAGTTATTTCCATGGAAAGGGCTGTAGCCCAGGCGGAAAAGTACGGCCACTCTTTACAAAGGGAAGTTGCCTTTTTAACGGCTCACTCCATGCTCCACCTTTTAGGTTATGACCATGAGGGCGGCGGCTTGCCGCTTATGCGCATGCGGGAAAAGGAAGAAACCGTGCTGACCCAGTTGGGCCTGAAGCGCAACGGCAGCTATTACATGGGCGACGAAATTTGATTGAAAGGCAGGTTCTGAATGAAAGCCCTGGCAAGAAGTTTTTATTATGCGGGTCGCGGCTTTATTTATTGCCTTAACTATGAGCGCAATATGAGAATCCATCTGGCGTTCACCGTTTACATGTACTGCTTTTTATTATTCTTTGATTTTTTCACCCTTGACCGCCGTGACTTGGCTCTTTTGTTTACAATCAATGCTCTTGTTATGATGGCTGAACTGATAAATACGGCCATCGAAAACACCATTGATTTGGTGGAAATCAAAGTAAATCGTCTGGCACAAATTGCCAAGGACAGCGCCGCCGCCGGAGTTTTGGTCGGGGCCGTTTTTGCGGTTCTTGTGGGGGGCGCTCTGCTCTGGCAGCCGGAAGCCTTTAAAAAAATGGCAAGGTATTATATTGACCGGCCTTTAATGTTTGCCCTCTTTATTTTGAGCCTGATTATCAGTTTAATCTATATATTTGTCGGCCCGCTGAAAATCCGTGCGATGATAACCGGCAAACCCGTACCGGAAAAAGGTGAAAACAAAAACATTGACAAAGGAGCGGGGCAATGACAAAAACCGCTTTTATCTCCATAATAGGCTGCCCTAATGTGGGTAAATCTTCCATACTCAACCGTTTGCTGGGTCAAAAGGTGGCAATTGTTTCTCACCGGCCGCAAACGACAAGGACAAAAATTGTGGGAATACTCACCAAAGGCGAAACCCAACTTGTATTTACCGACACCCCCGGCTTTCACCGTCCCCGCACCAAGTTGGGTGAAGTGATGATGAAAAATGTGGAGGAAAGTATATCCGGAGTTGACGCCTGCTTAATGGTTGTTGAACCGCAGGGAGAAATCCGCAGTGCGGAAAAAGAGATGATCGGCATTTTAAAAGCGGATAAAATTCCGGCAATTTTGGCTATAAACAAAATCGATTTGCTGAAACAAAAAGAATTGCTGGCCGAAAGAATTGCCGAATTTAACGCCCTCCATGACTTTTCGGCAACGATCCCCGTTTCCGCAATTAACGGGGATAATATGGAGGCTCTTGAGAAGGAATTGTCCGCCTTGGCCAAACCCTCCCCCCACTTTTTTCCCGAAGACGCCTTAACCGACCAGCCCGAAAGGGTGCTTGCGGGGGAAATTATCAGGGAAAAACTGCTGCGCAATCTGGATAAAGAAATACCCCACGGCACAGCCGTTGTGGTGGAAAAAATGCGGGAAAGGGAAGACTCGGATTTAATGGATATAGACGCCGTGATTTACTGCGAAAAGGAAAGCCACAAGGGTATTATAATCGGTAAAAACGGCTCAATGCTTAAAAAAGTCTCCACTCAGGCAAGGGAAGATATGGAATACTTTTTTCAATGCCGTATAAACCTGCGTTGTTGGGTAAAGGTAAAGGACGGTTGGCGCAATAAAAGCGGGCTTATTCATCAGTTCGAATTGGACTGAAAACCGCAAACAGAGGAACAGCAATGTACTTAAACACGGACGGTCTGGTAATAAGGGAATACCGGGTCGGAGAAAATGACAGAGTTATAACCGTTTTGACCGGCGATTACGGAATTGTCAGGGCTTTCGCCAACGGTTCCAAAAGGATAAAAAGCCGAACGGGCAGCGCGACACAACTTCTGAGTTATTCGCGCTTTGTTTTTTATGCCGGAAAAGAAATCTATTCGGTAAACGAAGCTCAGAGCATAGAGATATTTTTTGACCTGCGGGAGGATATTGAAAGGCTGACACTTGCTCAATACTTTTGCGAGTTAAGCGAGGAACTGGCCCCCGAAATGGAAGATTCCCGCTCCTTTTTAAAACTGATACTCAACGCCCTGCATTTTTTGGCCAAAGGTACCCGTCCTCCCCTATTACTCAAAGGGGTGGTCGAATTGCGCCTTATGACGCTTGCCGGCTATATGCCGAACCTGACCGCCTGTGAAAAATGCGGAAAGTTTGAAAGCGACACCATGTATTTTGACACCCGCAACGGACAGCTCAGCTGTTCGGACTGCACACCTCAAGGTTCACCGGTGTCTGCGGGTGTTTTGAAGGCTATGCGGCATATTTGCTATTCCGACGACGTAAAGCTGTTCGCCTTTACACTCTCGGAAGAGTCGGAAACCCTCCTTTCCGCCATTACTGAAAGGTATGTTGCCGCCCATATATCAAAAAGGTTCAAAACTTTGGAGTTTTTTAAAGACTTAACCCGTAACCGGGAAGGGAGCGCCTTATGACCGTTCAAAAAAATAAAACCGGCGACCCGATGCAGAGGCATAGAGCCGCCCTTGAACTTGATAAAATATTACAGCGGCTGGCGGAATTTGCCGCCTGCTCCGACGCCAAGAAGAGAATAATGAAACTTGAACCGGAAACGGAACTTTTTGCCGCAAAGGTTTTAATTGAGCAAACCGCGGACGCCCACACCCTTCTTGCCAGATTCGGCTCGCCTTCATTCGGCGGACTTATCAATGTGGAAAACGCCCTTTCCCGCGCTCAGGCGGGCGGTGTTCTTAATATGCGGGAACTGCTGGACATTGCATCGGTTTTAAGTTCCGTGCGGGGGCTGGTGCAGTGGCGAAGCTCAAACAAGGGCGTGGAAAGCATCCTGGACATCTATTTTGACGCCCTGACACCCGACAAAGATCTGGAGGAAGCAATTCTTTCCGCCATTTTATCCGAGGAAGAAATGGCGGATAACGCCTCCCCCCTGTTGTACGACATAAGGCGAAAAATCAGATTGCAGGAAACCAGGGCCCGTGAGCAGTTGGAAAAATATGCCCGTTCTTCCTCTTATTCCCGCTTTTTACAGGATAATATAATCACCATGCGAAACGGGCGCTATGTCATTCCGGTTAAAAACGAGTACCGCAGTGAAATACCCGGTCTGGTTCACGACACTTCTTCCAGCGGCGCCACGGTTTTTATTGAACCTTTGCCCGTTGTGGAAGCGAATAATGAGATTAAGGTTCTTAAAAGTGCGGAACTTGATGAAATGGAACGGATTTTGGCGGAACTTTCCGCCCGAACGGGAGATCTTGCGGAAAGTATCGGTTACAGTTATGACTGCGCCGTGGATTTAAATGTAATTTTTGCCAAGGCGAATTACGCTTACAGCATTAAGGCGACCGTACCCCAATTAAACGACGAGGGCGATATTAAGCTCAACGGGGCACGCCATCCCCTTATAGACCCAAAGGTTGCGGTACCCATAGATATAGCCCTGGGCAAAGACTTTGATACCCTTGTAATAACGGGGCCGAACACCGGCGGTAAAACAGTTTCCATCAAAACAGTGGGGCTGCTCACGCTCATGGCCATGTGCGGTTTGCTTATCCCCGCCAAAGATAAAAGCCGCCTTTCGGTATTCAAAGAGGTGCTTGCGGACATAGGCGATGAGCAGAGTATCGAACAGTCCTTGTCCACTTTTTCAGGCCATATTACAAATATAATTGATATTATAAAAAGGGCCGACGACAAAAGTCTGGTTCTGATTGACGAGTTGGGGGCGGGTACCGACCCGGTGGAGGGTGCGGCCCTGGCTATGGCAATATTGGAATCCCTTCACTATAAGGGGGCAAAAATTGCCGCCACCACCCATTATGCCGAACTGAAAGCCTACGCCCTGCAGACCCCTCGGGTTGAAAATGCCAGCTGCGAGTTTGACGTGGCGACCTTACGCCCCACTTACCGTCTGCTCACAGGTATGCCGGGGCGTTCAAACGCCTTTGCCATTTCCGAACGTTTGGGTATGCCTAAAGAGGTGGTGGACAGGGCAAAAGAGCTTGTGTCAACCGAAAACCTGCGTTTTGAAGATGTGGTGGATAAGCTGGAACGCAGCCGACTTCAGGCGGAAAAAGAGCACGAATATGCCCAATCTCTTTCCGCAAAAGCCAAGGCGGCTCTGGAGGAGGCAAACTCTTCAAAGGATGAAATTCAGCTTCTCAGAGAGCGGGAGCTGGAAAAAGCCAGGGCGGAAGCGGCAAAAATAACCGAACAGGCCCGAAGAACAGCCTCCGCCCTTATGGCTGAACTGGATAAGCTGCGCAAAGAAAAGGATTCGGGCAAAGATACGGCGGAACTTGCACGCCGTGCAAGGGCGGCGGTTAAAAAAGGCATGGCGGAAATTGACGCCGCTTCAAACCCCGTTACAGCCAAAGCGGACTTCGGGGACTCTCCTCCTCTCCCCCGCCCCCTCCGTGTGGGCGACACCGTTTTGATTGCCGAGATAGGCAGTACCGCCGAAGTGCTGGAATTGCCCGACAACAGCGGCCATGTTCAGGTGCAGATAGGCACGGCCAAAACCCGGGTTAAACTTGAATCACTACGGCTTATAGAAGAACAAAAAGCCTCCCCCTCCCGGGCCGGCAGGCGTGCAGGTATAGATAGCAAACTCGGCGCCGCAGTTGATACACGTCTTGATTTACGGGGTATGACGGTAGACGAATGCCTTATTGAATTGGACCGTTTTATAGACGGTTCCCTCCGAACGGGCGTTCACGAGTTTACCGTTGTTCACGGCAAAGGCACGGGAGCACTCCGCCGGGCGGTACAGCAATACCTGAAAGACAGCCCCTATGTAAAAAAACACCGTCTGGGCGTTTACGGCGAAGGGGAAGACGGGGTCACCATTGTGGAGCTGAAATAGTTCCGCAGGACGGTGCGGATAAGTAAAAGAGTGTAGAAAATTTGCCTAAAACTTCCCCTTAATTTGAACAGTTTAGTTGTCTGTGACAATTTCACAAACAATGTGGAACAATTTGCAAATTCGGGTTGAATACTGCGGCGCTTTGTGGTATAAGATAGACGTAAAAGCGGAATATTTGAAAATCGACGGAGAGTTTCAAGAACAAATCTAAAATTTTAGTTTTGTTTTGGACCTCTCCGAATGTTTAAGAGGGTCTTTCAAACGAAAGGATTGATTTTATCATGTTGCCGGCAGAAATTCTGACTAACATTCCCCTGCCTGAAGAGTTGAACAAAAAAGCGGCGGAACTCTTAAAAAGCGATGAGAGGGCAATGTTTTCCCTTGTGGGGGATTTGAATCTTTCCGGCAGGTATGCCGTATCGGCCCTTATTGCCACCGATAAGCGCCTGATTGTTTTTGACGAGAAGCACGAGGGCGGTGTTTTTACTCTCCCCCACTCCGATGTGGAAGAAGCGGATGTAAAACGCATGTACGGCAATGCGGTGCTTCGTATTAAATTTAAAGATAACGGGCGGCGGCTGAGCATTTTCCGTTTTACCTACTCCATAGCGGAACTTGCGGATGCGGTTGCCCTTTTTACCGAAAACATTGCAAAGGGCGCAGACCCCGATGAAGAGTTTAAAACGGTTGAGGCAACCTTTGAAAAGAAAAAGTCCGTCTGCCCCAAGTGCGGGCGCACACTCATAAGGCAGGGTGCGGAATGTATAAACTGCGCTTCAAAGGGTAAAATTTTTAAAAAGCTCGCCGTGTACTTTAAGCCCGAATTAAAAAGAATGATCTTTTCCCTTGCGCTTTCACTGGTAACTACTACCCTTGCCCTTGTTCCCCCCTATGCGACAAAAATGCTGGTGGACGACGTGCTGAAAAACAGGGACGCCAAGATGCTGTTCAGCCTTGTGTTTGCTCTTTTAGGTGTTTATGCCTTACAACACACCTTAGGCGCCCTGCGGGGCTATTTATTGCGAATAACCGGGGACAGGATAGTCGCCTCTTTAAGAAATGATATATATGAAAAAGCCCAGTATCTTCCTTTAAGCTTTTACGATAAGACCAGTACCGGCTCGGTTATATCCCGTGTCAGCGGAGATACCTCCACGCTACAGGCTTTTATGCTGCGTATTTCTCAGGAAGCGGTAATCCAGTTCTTCCTGATGGTAGGTATTATTACCATCATGTTCGTTATGAACTGGCGGCTCACCCTGCTATCCCTTATTCCCGTACCCCTGGTGGTTTTCGGCGGCAGGTTCTTCGGCAAGCGTATAGCCCCTATTTACAGTAAAATCTGGAGACGCTGGGCCTCGGTAAGCTCCGTTTTGTCGGACACTCTGCCCAGCATCAGGGTAATAAAATCCTTTACAGGTGAAGAAAGGGCGGCCAACAAGTTTGCCGCATTTAATAACGAATGGCTGAAAGAGGACAGAAAAGCGGCGGTGCTCTCAAACGTATTCCCCTCCGTTGTCACCTTTTTAGTCACCTGCGGCTCCCTGCTTATCTGGGCGGTGGGCGGCTATTGGGTGGTTTACACCCCCGAATACATTTCAGTCGGTTTGCTGGTATCCTTTATTTCATACGCGAGTATGTTTTACGGGCCGATTAACTTTTTTGCGACCCTAAATGACACTTATCAGAACGCTCTTACTTCCGCAGAACGTATTCTGGATATTATAGATGCGGAACCCGAACAGAACTTCGGCGAGGGGCGCACGATAAATACCATAAAGGGCAAAATAGAGTTTAGAAATGTAAACTTTTCTTTTGACAGGATAAAGAAGACGCTGACAAACATCAATTTTGTTATTGAGCCGGGCGATATTGTGGGTATTGTGGGTACAACGGGTTCCGGCAAAAGCACCCTGGTAAACCTGCTGATGAGGTTTTATGACAGCTATGAGGGCGATATTCTTGTAGACGACATCAACATAAAGGATATTGATTTAAGCTCCTATCGCTCTCAGATAGGCTACGTTCAGCAGGAACCGATGATGTTTAAGGACACCATTTTCCGCAACATCGCTTACAGCTCCCCCGAGGCAAATGTGGAACAGGTTATCCACGTCGCGGATGTGGCAAACGCCCACTCATTTATAGCAAGAACTCCCGACGCCTATGACACAATGCTCGGCGAAAGGGGCGTAGGGCTTTCCGGCGGGGAACGGCAGAGAATATCCATAGCACGCGCCGTACTTAAAAATCCGAGCATATTGATTTTTGACGAAGCGACCGCCGCCGTGGACTCCGAAACGGAACATCTGATACAGGAGGCCATAGAACGCCTGATACGGGGGCGCACCACCCTTATGATAGCCCACAGGTTGTCCACACTCCGCAAGGCGAACAAGATAATTGTGGTGGATAAGGGCGAAATCATTGAGTTCGGCTCCCACGACGAACTTATGGAACTCAAGGGCAAATACTTTAAACTTATTGAAATTCAGTCGCTTTCGGAAAAAATCCGGGAAGGCAAAGAGGCGGAAAACTTTGAATAAACGGCGGGGTTTTTGCAGCGCACAGGCGGCCGCCCTGCGTTTTTTAGTGACAGAATAAAGGATTTGGTGTATAATGACAGAGCGAACTTACATAGAAAATGACAATGCCCGAATCACTCGGGGTGAAGGCATTCTGCTAAAGGTAGAGATGTATGACGGCAGGATTTTTGAAGATGTGGAAGCCCGGCGTCTGTTCCCTGTTACCGGCGTCTATAAGTACATAACCCTCCTTGACAGCGAGGGTGCGGAACAGGCGGTAATCCGTGACCTGAGAAACCTTACCCCGGATTCCAGAGCCGTTGTAGAAGAAGTACTCGGCGAATACTACCTGGTTCCGAAAATCACGCAAATCGAAAAAATCATTAACAAAAAGGTTAAAATTATTTTTCATGTCATAACCGATAACGGGCCACGGGAGTTTGAGGTTAAAAGCATTTATTCCGACATAAAAACGCTCTATGACGGGCGGGTGCTTATCAAAGACTCAAACGACAACCGCTATGAGATCAGCAACTTAAATGCTCTGAGCAGGGACAGCCAGCGGTTAATGGCCCCATATCTGTAAGAAAGGAGAACTTTATGAAACTTATCATTGCCGTAATAAACAATGACGACAGCGCGGAGGTCACCGAAGCGTTGACAAGAGAGGGGCACCGTGTTACGAAACTTTCCACCACGGGCGGTTTTTTGCTTACGGGCAACACAACGCTTTTAATCGGAGCCCAGCCCGACCAGGTTGAAAATGTTCGGGATATTATCGCCGCTCACAGCAGCACCAGAGTAAAACGGGTGCCTACCTTTGACTCTTTCGGACGGGGGCTCGGTGCGGCTGATGTGGATGTTACGGCCAATGTTAAGGGCGCTACCATTTTTGTGCTGAATACGCAAAACTCGGATTCGAAAATAGAAAAAATTGAAGACGAAAAATAATTTTCTCCCGAAGTTTTCAACAACCGCTTTTCAGTTTTTTCATACATATTGAGGTTCATTTAAACCCTAAGCGCAACCTGTGCCCCCTGCTTAAGAACAAGTTGATTATTCAACGGATTTTCAACGGGTTTTAAACAGAAAAAGATGTTCCGGTGTCATTATTTTACCCTTGACACCGTTTTTTTCATCTTGTATAATGGGGCCCTGTAAAGCTCCGAGCTTTACACGCAAAGTGTTCGGCTCGTTTTTTTATGTTTGTAGAGAGGGTGTCAAAATGGCAAAAAATCTTGAGATAACACTGCTTCTGGATTTTTACGGCGATATGTTAACCCAAAAACAAAGGGATTTTTTGGGCTATTACTACAACGATGACCTCTCCTTATCCGAAATAGCCGTTAACGAGGGTATTACCCGCCAAGGAGTGAGGGACGCCATAAAACGGGCGGAAACTCAGCTTTTTGAAATGGAAAGCCGTTTGGAGCTTGTCCGCCGCTTTGAAGAAATGCGGGAGGGGCTCGGGCAAATAATTGACCTTGCCCAGGAAATTAACGATTACAACATGAAGCACAGCCTTTCCAGGGAGATTAACGAGTACTCCGTAAAAATCAAAACTCTTTCTCAGCTTTTGCTTCAATAATATTTTTCAGGCTTTAAACACGAAAGGATGTTTGATCTTTGGCATTTGAAGGTCTTTCCGAAAAACTTGAAAACGCTTTTAAAAAGTTACGCAGCAAGGGCAGCTTAACCGAAGCCGACGTACGTGACGCCATGCGGGAAGTGCGGCTTGCACTTTTGGAAGCGGATGTAAACTATAAGGTTGCCAAAGATTTTACTACCACCGTTACCGAGCGGGCCATAGGCGCAAAGGTTATGGAAAGCCTTACCCCCGCACAGATGGTAATTAAAATTGTCAACGAAGAACTCATCGAGTTAATGGGCGGCACCAGAACCCGGCTCGCCAGTGCGGCCCGTCCGCCCACGGTTGTGATGATGTGCGGCTTGCAGGGTTCAGGTAAAACAACCCACTGTGCAAAAATCGCTCTGATGTTAAAAAAACAGGGCAACCGCCCTTTACTTGTTGCCTGTGATATATACCGCCCCGCCGCCATAAAGCAGCTTCAGGTAGTCGGTGAACAGGCCGGAGTTCCGGTTTTTGAGATGGGAACACAAAACAGCCCTGTAACTATTGCTAAAGAGGCTGTTAAACTTGCCAAAGACCACGGCTATGACTACGTTTTTTTAGATACCGCCGGCCGCCTTCATGTAGATGAAGAGCTGATGACCGAGCTTAAAAACATCAAGTCCGAGGTAAAACCCCACGAAATTCTTCTTGTAGTGGACGCCATGACCGGTCAGGATGCAGTGAATGTGGCCGCCTCCTTTAACGAAGCCCTGGGCATAGACGGCATGGTGCTTACAAAGCTCGACGGCGATACCAGAGGCGGCGCCGCTCTTTCCGCCCGCTCCGTCACCGGAAAACCCATAAAGTTTGTAGGCGTGGGTGAAAAAATCGAGGATTTAGAGGACTTTCACCCGGACAGAATGGCTTCAAGAATCCTCGGCATGGGGGACATGCTCTCCCTTATTGAAAAAGCCGAAACCGCTCTCGACGAAAAGAAAGCCCTTGAGCTGGAGAAAAAAATTCGCCAGAACAAGTTGGATTTTAACGACCTTTATGACCAGATTGTTCAGGTCAGAAAAATGGGCAGTATCCGCGACACCCTTTCGATGTTGCCCGGAATGGGCAAAAAACTTGACGATGTGGAAATTGACGAAAGAAAGTTTGACCATATCCTCGCCATCATCACTTCCATGACACCTAAGGAAAGAAGCAATCCCGAAATTATCAACCCCTCCCGCAAGCGCAGAATCGCTGCAGGCAGCGGTCAACAGGTAGAGGATGTAAACAGGGTTCTTAAACAGCTGAGGGATATGCAGGCTATGCTCAAGCAATTCAGCGGCAAGGGTGCAAAGAAAAAGCTCAGAAGAATGGGGATCAACCCGCCGCCCGGCGGCATGAACTTTATGTAATCTCAATTTATCATGGATTCATTTTAAATTGCAGACATACAACAAGACTAAATTTTTGGAGGAATTTACCATGGCTGTAAAAATCAGACTGCGTCGGATGGGCGCAAAAAAATCACCTTTTTATCGTATTGTGGTCGCGGATTCCCGCTACCCCCGCGACGGCAGATTTATTGAAGAAATCGGTACTTATAATCCGCTTATAGATCCCCCCGAAGTTAAGGTTGACGGGGAAAAGGCTAAGCAGTGGATAGCTAACGGCGCACAACCGACAGACACAGTTAAGGCCCTTCTTAAGAAAAACGGCATTATCTGACGGTCGGATTTTATCTATTATAGGAGGACAACCCCATGAAAGAACTGCTAATCTCTATTGCCCAGGGACTCGTTGAAGACCCTTCCGCCGTCTCGGTCACGGTGGATGAGCCTTCGGAAGACGGAACGGTCGTTTATCACCTGCATGTCGGCGAAGCCGATATGGGCCGTGTCATCGGCAAACAGGGCCGTATTGCGAAAGCCATTCGCACCATCATGCGCTCGGCGGCCAATCGTGTTGACGAAAAAGTTTCCGTAGAAATTGATTAAAGAATACCTGGAAATCGGTCGGATTGTAGGTACCCACGGCGTTAAAGGCGAACTGCGTGTTCAGCCGTGGTGCGATTCCCCGGAGTATTTCAGGAATTTTAAAACCCTCTATCGGGACAACAAAGGTGTGCAGGCGGTCAAAGTTTTAAAAAGCCGCACGCACGGGGGTATAGTATTGCTTAGCCTTGAAGGTGTGAGCAGCATTGAAGATGCCGCTCCCCTTCGCGGCAAGGTTCTTTTTATGCGCAGAGCCGATGCTCCCCTGCCCGACGGTCACTATTTTATCAGTGAACTGACAGACTGTACCGTGGTTGATGCCGACGACGAAGGCAAAGAGTACGGAGTTTTGACCGATGTCAGCCAAACGGGAGCCAACGATGTCTGGCATATAGAGGATAAACTCGGACGGGAATATCTGCTGCCCGCTATCCCCGATGTGGTAATTAATGTTGACGTAGTATCCGGGATAATTAAAATCCGGCCCCTGAAAGGGATTTTTGACGATGAGGATTGATATTCTGACCCTTTTCCCCGAAATGTGCGAAAGTGTTTTGCGCGAAAGCATAATCGGGCGGGCAAGGGAACGGGGTTTGGCGGAGATATACTGCCGGAATATCAGGGATTATTCTGCGGATAAACACCGGCGTGTGGATGACGCTCCCTATGGGGGCGGTGCCGGTATGGTTATGACGGCCCAGCCCATATTTGACTGTTTTAATTCCCTTTGCAGGGACTTGGGTAAAAAGCCCCGCCTTATCTACCTTTCGCCGCAAGGCAAGACACTCACTCAGCAGCGGGCCAAGGAATTGGCGCAATTTGACAATGTTGCACTGCTTTGCGGTCATTACGAAGGCGTGGATGAACGGGTACTGAGCGAAATCGTTGACGAAGAAATTTCCATAGGCGATTATGTGCTGACGGGGGGAGAATTACCCGCCCTGGTAGTCACCGACTGCCTGGTTCGTTTGCTCCCGGGCGTTCTTGCCGGGGATGAAGCCGTGGAAAACGAGAGCCATTATTTCTCCCTTTTGGAACATCCTCACTATACCCGACCCGATGTTTGGCGGGGCAAAGAGGTTCCGGAAGTCCTGATTTCAGGCCACCATGCAAACATTGAAGCCTGGCGCAGACAGCAGAGCCTTTACCGCACTTTTATGCGAAGACCCGACTTGTTGGAGAATGCCGATTTGCAGCCTGAAGACCTTGAACTTCTCGCCTCTTTTCGCCAAAAGGACGAATGACACTGTCTTGCAGATTGTCCCCATATTCATATTTCGCTCCACCGGCAAAATGTCTAATTTAGCATTTTAATTTTATCAAAAATGCACAAGAAAGCCGGTCAAAAGTTTGACCGCTTTGGAATACAAAACGAATTCGTTGGCAGAGGGCAAAAGTTGACTCAATTAAGTTGACTGAGCCTTTTTTTATGGTATACTTTATATAGTGCCTTGCGGCCTATTTTACTGTTTAGGGGATATATATAATGTATGTTAAAGATGTAGTCGTAAAGAATCAGGTCGGCCTTCATGCTCGTCCCGCAACATATTTTATTCAAAAAGCAAATGAGTTTAAATCCTCCATCTGGGTCGAAAAAGAAGATCGCAGAGTTAACGCAAAAAGCCTTTTGGGCGTTTTATCTTTGGGAATAATGGGCGGCACCGAAATTCGCATAATCGCCGGCGGTCCCGATGAAGAAGAAGCAGTTAATGAATTGGTTAATTTGCTCAACTCCGGCTTTGCCGATGTCACCTGATAAATAAATTCACACCTACGAGGCAGGCTTAACGGCCTGTCTTTTTTTTATCGGCTCTTGCATTGTGATGTGAGGAAAGATTTGTTATTATAAATGTAATCAAACTCTTTACGGTGAAAAGATGACTAAGAATATTAAAAACCTGCGTGAAAAGGCCATGCACCTGCCCCAATCCCCCGGTGTTTATCTGATGAAAAACGCCAAGGGGAGAGTTATCTATGTGGGTAAAGCCAAGGCCTTAAAAAATCGGGTGAGCACATATTTTTCAGACCGGAGCGACCGGGGAGTCAAAGTCATCAAAATGGTGGAAAATACCGCCGATTTCGATTACATTATGACCGACAGCGAGTTTGAGGCTCTTGTGCTGGAATGCAGCCTTATCAAGCAGTATCAGCCCAAATACAATATTCTGCTCAAAGACGACAAAGGCTACAGCTATATAAAAATCACCCCCGGCCAATGGCCGTCTTTGCAGGCGGTTAAGCAAAAACTTGACGACGGCGCTGAATATATAGGCCCCTTCACAAGTTCTTTTGCCGTAACCAAAGCCGTTGATGAGGCTCTGAAAATCTTTCTTTTACCTCAATGCTCCAAAGTTTTTCCTCAGGATTACGGTAAAAGCCGCCCCTGCCTTAATTACTTTATTCGCCAATGTGCGGCCCCCTGTGCGGGAAAAATAAGTTGCGAGAACTATAACGAGGCGGTGAAGGAAGCCGTAACTTTCCTCAAAGGCGGCAGCGACGCCGCCCTTAAAGACCTCGGAAAACGCATGGAAGAAGCGGCGGATAACCTGGAGTTTGAAAAGGCGGCCCGCTTAAGGGATACAATAAACGCAATAAATAAAACCAGAGAAAAGCAGAAGGTCGTGGCCGCCGGCGTTAAAGATCAGGATGTATTCGCCATTGTCAGAGGCAGTGCGCAGGAAGATTCCCGTACAAAAGAAAAGGCCTGTATGGCGGTGCTCCGCTTTTCACAGGGGCGGCTTTTTGACAGCGAGCACTTTATTTTTGAAAACCCCGAGGATTTATCCTCCGCACGGCGGGAACTGCTGCGGGGGTTCTATATGATGAGGGACAGGGTTCCTCCCCTTGTCACCGTTGACGGCGAAGTTGAGGACGCCGAACTGATAGAGCAATGGTTAAGCTCAAAAGCCGGACGAAAGGCGGAAATCAGCGTACCCCTGAAGGGAAAAAGGGCCGAACTTCTGGAAATGTGCAGAACAAATGCCGCACAAAAACTCGCCTACAGCATTGGCCGAACCGGCAAAGATACCGCCGCCCTGGATGAACTGGCACGTTTATTGGGGCTGCAATCTCCTCCGGAATACATTGAGGCCTATGATATCTCCCACACCGCGGGGAGCGAAAATGTTGCCGGAATGGTGGTTTTTAAAAACGGACGGCCATTTAAGGGCGGCTATAAAAAATTCATTATTAAAGGTTTTTCCGGTCAGGATGACTATGCCTCAATGGCTGAAGTGCTCACCCGCCGTCTGGAAAGATATTTTAAAGAAAAGGATTCCGCTCAGGGCTTCGGCAGACTGCCCGACCTGATTTTACTTGACGGCGGCCAGGGTCAGGTCAATGCCGTGCAGACGGTTTTGGACAGATTTAATCTGAGCATTCCCCTTTTCGGCATGGTAAAAGACAATCGTCATAAGACAAGAGCGATTACGGGCGGCGGAGAGGAAATTGCTCTCAACTCCAAACGTTCCGCTTTTACCCTTGTGTCCTCCGTTCAGGAAGAAGTACACCGCTTCACTGTCGATTATCACCGCCAAAAAAGGAAGACCTCCACCCTGTCGGGCAGGTTGACGGAAATTCCGGGCGTGGGAAAAGCAAGGGCAAAAGCCCTGCTGACCCATTTTAAAAGCATAAAAGCCATAAAAGAAGCTACCGTGGAAGAACTGGCAGCGGTAAAAGGGTTGAACAAAAAGACAGCCGAAAACATTTTTGAAGCGATGAAAAACGATTGATGTGAGCTTTTTTCAACGCTATATCTGACAAAGTTCACTCCCCTGCCGCCACTTTTCAAAGCGACTGTGTTCATTACATTAACGTAAAATATAAAACATTATAGTACGGGAGCTTATTAAGCGTATTTTCCTTGACATTTGACTGCTCTTGATGTGATAATACAAGTTACAAAAACGATGGAGTATTTTGATGAGAGTAATCACCGGCAGCGCCAGAGGCAGAAAACTGAAAAGCCCCGCCGACGAATCCGTCCGCCCCACTTCGGACCGGGTTAAAGAGGCGGTTTTCAGCATTATTCAATTTGAACTCGAAGGCCGCCGTGTTTTGGATTTATTTGCCGGTTCCGGTCAGATGGGCATAGAGGCCCTCAGCCGAGGGGCGGAGCGGGCTGTTTTTGTGGACTCAAGCAAAGAGGCCATCGGCATAGTAAAGGATAATCTGGCTTCCACCAAACTTTCAGAAAATGCCGTTGTTTTGCATGCGGACGCACTTGCCTTTTTGCGTGAAAGCGGGCAAATTTTTGATATAATATTTGCAGACCCGCCTTATAAAGAGGGCATTATTTTAAAAATGCTCCCCCTTGCCGCCGCAAGGGTTGCACCCGGCGGGATTCTGATGGTAGAAACGCCTTACGGCGAAAAACTGCCCGAAACCGCAGGCGACCTGACCCGCACCAAAGAGTATAAGTACGGAAAAACCGCTATAACCACTTACCGCTGAAAAGGAGGGGAAATATGAAAATCGCTGTTTGTCCGGGAAGCTTTGACCCCGTCACAAAGGGACACGTGGACGTTATTAAACGTACTGCAAAAATGTTTGATAAGGTCATTGTTGTAGTTATGGCCAATTACCATAAACCTGAAAGCGCTTTCACCACCGAGGAGCGGGTAGAGCTTATTGAGCGCTGCACCCGCAATTTTGACAATGTGGAAGTTGATATGTACAACGGCCTTTTGGCTGATTACGCCCGGCAACACGGGGCCGTTGCCGTTGTGAAGGGTCTTCGTGCCGTATCGGATTTTGAATACGAGTTTCAACAGGCGTTGACCAATAAAAAGCTCAACCCCGATTTGGAAACGGTTTTTGTCACCGCAAGTGCGGATTACATGTTTTTATCCTCCAGCATGGTAAAACAGGTTTGCGGTTTTGGCGGCGACATTACCGACTTTGTACCTGAAGAAGTAAAAGACGATATTGTTAAAAGGCTTAAAGGAAAGGAAGCACGCTCATGACTGTTGAAGAACTGCTTACAAAATTGGAAGACGAATTGGAAAATGCTAAAGATTCGCTCTTTTCGTCAAAAGTTCGTGTGGATGCCAAGGAGATCTCATCAATAATTGCGGAAATCCGCATGGCTTTGCCGAACGAAATACTGCGAGCAAAGGATATAATCGGCCGGGAAAGCAGAATTATATCCGATGCGCAAAAACAGGCGGCCGAAGAAGAAAGAAAGGCCAAAGAGAGGGCAAGCAAAACAACTGCCGAGGTAAATGCGCGGATTAGCGAACTCAAAATCCGCGCCGAGGAGCTTACAAAAAAGATGGTTGCGGATGCGGACGAAAGAGCACGGAGCATAGATGCACGCGCTCAAGCCCAAGCCGCCGCCATGGTTACGGAACACGAGATTACCCGCAAGGCCAATGAAACTGCCAACGCCTACTTACAGCAAGCCCGTGCCCAATCGGATGAGATTGTGTCCAGAGCAAAGGAGCAGGCGGACAATCTGCTTTCTTCGGCTCAAAACTCAAAAGAAGATGAGATTAAACAATCAAAAGAAAAAGCCGACATGATTATGGCCGATTCGGACAGGTTTTCCAGAGATTTGCGGGAGTCCGCTTGGACATACGCCGACCGGATAATGGGTGAAAGCGCCGAAATACTAAACTATTGCGCTAACAGTATAGCCGATTCTCAACGGAAGATTTCCGAAGCCCTGCGCAGAATTCAGGAATTGAAAGGGCCTGACGACAGCATCAATTAAAACCCTTTCGATTAAATATTGAATTGCGACAAACTGCGGGGAGTGATTTTTATCACTCCCTTTTATCGGAAAGGCCGGTCTCTTTCCGCATTAAAAAACGGTTGATTTCACCGGTGCTCCGTGATATAATTGCAACACCTTTGCGGGATTAGCACATCGGTAGTGCATCGGCTTCCCAAGCCGAGGAGGCGGGTTCGACTCCCGTATCCCGCTCCACGGGCTGTAGCAGAACTTAAATTTTGCACAGCTCTTTTTTTTATCCGTTTCACCCCGCTCCCCGTCTTGAACCCTAACGCCGATTGTGTTAATATCTATAAGGCTTTTGGATGTGTAAAATCGGAAGTTAATTACCGTCAGCCTGCCGAACACTTTAATATTATTTAAGGTGACATATGAAAAAGAAACTGACTAACGAAAAAAACATTTCTCCATCCTGTTCGACTTGCCAACACGGCAAGCTTTCTCCGAACAGGCAAAGGATTCTCTGCTTAAAAAAGGGCATAATGCTCCCCTCTTCCCATTGCCGTAAATACATCTATGACCCTCTCAAGCGTCAACCTGTGCGCCCGCCGGAAGCACCGAAATTCAACCCGGAAGATTTTACTCTTTAATTGCAGAGTTATTATTTGTCCGCAGTTTCTGAAACGATGAATTTAAGGCTTCCAAAACTGCATAAACACATTATATTACCAGAAATCTGTTCGTTTTCGATGCCGGTTTGACGACAAGGCAAACAGCTTTACACCGATTTGATTGACTAAATCGCTATTGACCGCTTTTCCTTTAAACAAAATATAAAGATAGGACCTCACAAACGGCGGCTTGCCGACTGTGAGGTCTTTTTTAGGACAGGCTTACGCCTGCCTTTTTGGCCCGCCCGGAGGGATTCGAACCCCCGGCCTTCAGAATCGGAATCTGCTGCGATATCCATCTTCGCTACGGGCGGATAATTATCCTGCCCGGAGAGTATAGCACATAGATTATGCCCGTGCAAGATTCGAACATATTTTTTTATCCGTAAAAGAAGCCGCCTTCCGGAGAAAGCGGCCGAAATAATCTGAAAGATTTATTTTTTTAATCCGAACTTTTTAAGATAGTAGTTCCTGCGCCTAATCCTGTACCGGCGCAATCGCTCCTTGTTCTCAGCCTTAGCCTGTTGTCTGGCTATTTTTTCTTCTTCAATAAGCCGGGCTACCTCCTGTCGAATAAACTCCTCGCTTATTTCAGTCATATATTCATTGCCGGAAACGGTAGATATTTTTCTATATCCGACACGGTTATAACTACGGTAATAATCGGCTAAAATCAGTTTTCCGCTTTTAAGGTCATAGAATATCTCAATTCCTCGGCCTTTGGACAAGTTATATCTCTCGACTGTCTTTTTAATGTTCCGTCGCTTAGGAATTTTGATTTTTGATGCGAACAAACAAGAATCCCTCTTTCAATTTTCAATGTTGGAAGTTCCGCTTACATCGTGCCTGAATTATCTCACAAACCGTGCCATAAAACAAGCCTTTTTTTAGAAATAATTAATATTTTATTAAGTTTTTTTAAAATGCACACTAAACACAAATTTTCATATTGGGGTTGTTCGGCAAGCGCTGAAATCAAACGATTTTATTCGGCTGTAATAAACACCCCTTCACGGTTGTCCAACAACAAATTGCATTTGTTTCCGTCTATTACCGCAGGTACGCCTTTTTGATAAACAGTGAGTTGCTCTGCCCCTTCGGCGGAAAACTGTACACAGGCCTTTTTGCCCGTTTCCGGTTCCCACATATTAACTACGCAGTATGCTTTGGAATCATCGTCCTTTCCCTCAAAACAGCCAACAAGCAAGGGACTAAAGCTCTTTATCTCGGGCTTAAACTCCTCTTTTACAGGCATTAAAAATCTAAGTATGTTTGCTCTGCTCATCAGGCCGTTGTGCATGAATGCCCCTTGATTGTTGTATTTTCCGTAAACATCTGCAAAGGCTTTAAGCTCAAAATTCACCGTCTTTGCGGCATAATAAGTGTCGGTTCGGTTCCCCGCACCGTCAATAAGATGTGAGCCTCTGTCCCACCACCCGCTGTCATAGCAGGCATGGATGATAGCCTTCGCTCCGAAGGCAAGGCTTACAAAAGCCTGCCAGCGTATATCCTCCGGGGTGTCACAGTATCTCATAGAACCTTCGCCGTCAATTTCGTCCCCGGCGGCCTGGGTGATAACCCAGAGGTCCCGATTAGTTTCGCGGCAGGCTTCAGCTAAAATATCCAGATTGCGAAGCCACATATCATAAGTTATAAGTTTTCGTTCACCTGTCTTAGTTCTTTCGACTCTCAGGGGGTAAATATCAACGGAGATATAGTCCGTGTCTATTTTGTTGATATAGTCTGATACATGTCTTTTATATCGGTCAATTGAGTCATTGGAAAAATCGCTTAACGGCAGGAAAAGCTTTTTGTACCACTCAATCTCCGGCGAATTGCCGAGCTGTTGGGAATTGGCATAGAGGGGGAAGAGGTTGATAAGAGGCAATTTGCCCGCAGTGTTCGCATAATAATGGTTGACAACCTGCCCCAGAGATGCAAAACCTGCGGCTGTAGGCTCGTCAATCAAATCATCCCCCCAGAGGGCGGGATGATCTTTGTAGGTGTCGGGAGAAATAGCGTACCAGGGCGCCGTATTGCCGGCATCCCAATACATGGCCGGAGCGTTATATCCTTTAGCGATTACGCCCACACCGTTGGCATGGCATAAATCCAGAAAGTTGTCGTTTGCCCAGGCAATTAAAAAGTCGATACCCGCTTCATTTACCCAGGCTACATGCTCATTGTCCGCATGCCTGTGGTCATAGTTGTAGCCGCCAATCAGGAGTCTTTCATTGTCATAGCAGTAATCCCTTCGCGTGGCTTCTATCGCCTCTCCTTCAGTGACTCCGACTGCGGTGCCGAGCTGAGCGGAAAGGAACACTGTTAAAGCCATTAAAAATGCTATGAGTTTTTTCCAAAAGAGCAACATATAATTTACCTCACTTTCTTATCACTGTATCCCCGCTTAACAAAAAATAAAGGAAGCAAAATCAACAAACCGAAGATTGCTGCCGCTATAAACATTTCCGGCACCGGCACAGTCACAACCTCATCAAAATCATTAAGATACGTGCCTGCGGCGTGGTTTTCTGAGAAAATCTTAATCACAAGATTGCCGAGGAACGGCCCTATAATCATGGGAATAAGCACAAAGAAAATCATACGAACGCCTTGGAAAAGACCGACTTTGTCTTCCGGAGTAAAGTCGCGCACAGCGGCATTCAGTATAATCATCAGCAAACCGTAGCCCGCAAAAAATATTGCGGCGGAAACGGCAAAAGTTCCGAGGGTTTTAGCAAGACCGGCAGATATAAGCCCTACGGCAAATACAAACACTGCAGGATAAACAAAGCGTGCCTTGCCGATTTTATCCACTAAAACACCGAGGCCGACGGTTACGGCTATAAAGCCCGCCAATACAACAACCGCCAAAACCGCCGTCACGGGCGTAATATTGAGGTTGTTTATATCCAGCCCCAAGTAATGCTGAATGTAAATCATTATGTAGGGGAAGAATATTTGCACTGCAACGCCGAAGATGCATACACAGACCAAGGTCAGGTAAAGCCGGCCGTGTTTTTTGACAACGCTCGGACGAAAACCGTAAATCAAGTCATTAAGAAAGCTGCCTTGCTTTTTTTCACTTGTGCCGGACTCTTTGATAGTGAATAAACCGATTACGCCGCAAAGAGATACGCCGGCCCCCAAAGCGGCAAAGCAGACAGGATAACCCAGCGATGCAACCCCGGCACCGAAGCCTATTGTCACTGCAAACATCGCCAAGGTGGGAAGCACGGCCAAAATACCCTCAGCCGTCCCCCTGTTTTCAGGTACCGTAACTTCGGTAACCCAGGCGTTAAAAGCGGCATCGTTGGCGGTAGAACCCATAAAGGTCATAATGCAGTCCATAATAATTACAACGCTTACGGTTGCGGCTATTATCCCGGCTTTATCCGTCAAACCGAATAAGGTAGCCACGGAGTCCCGGGAAATAAAGGCAAATGATACCACCGTAAGCCCCCAAAGAATATACCCGAAACAAATAAAACCTTTACGCCGTCCGAGTTTGTCGCTGAGCGCACCCATTGCAAAGGTAGTGATAACAGCAGTTGCAGCGCTGAGGGCGACCATTCTTGAGATATCCTTTGTAGTACCCCCGATATAGTTAAAAAGAAATGTGTTGAAGTAGATGTTTTCCATGTTCCAGGCTATTTGACCCATGAAACCGAATAAAACAAGGTTTACCAGTATTCTTTTGCTTAACCCCGATTTTTTCATATTCTTCCCCCTTACAATAAAATCAGATTTCTTCCACTACCTCTCCGGATTTTGCTTTGTTTTCTTTTATAAATGCAGTTACCGCTTCCACAGTAGGCATGGCATCGGAGCAACTGTGTGCGGAAACGAGCATAGAGGCGGAAGCCGTAGCAAATTCCAAAGCCCGCTTAATTTCCCATCCCTGAAGAAGGGCAAATATAAAAGCGGAAGCATAACCGTCGCCGCCGCCGAAACCTTTCAGCATTTTTACGGGGAAAGGGCGCACCTTATAGCTTTTGCCGTTGCTTAAATAGGCCATGGAACCTTCCTTGCCGTGCTTTATTATTACGATTTTGCTCCCGTATGAGTGCCACAGGGCGGCGGAAGTTTTATCATCCGGGCAAACGCCCGAAACCGCTTCCGTCAGATTATACTCTTCCCGTGAACCCAGAATAATGTCGGCATTACGGGCCGCCATCGTGTAATAAATTGAAACTTCATCCATATTTTTCCAGGTGTAGGGACGGTAATCAATGTCAAAAATCACCACGGCACCGGTTTTCTTCGCCAGCATCACGGTTTTGAGAGCCGCTTCCCTGGAGGGGCTTGCACAAAGGGCGGTGCCGGAAATCACCACCGCTTTTGCACGGTTTATATACTCTTCGTCCACATCCTCGGGGGAAACCTGCAAATCCGCCGCACCCTCCCGGTACATCAAGATACTGCTTTGGGTGGGACTAAGAATTTCCGTAAAGGTAAGCCCTATTTTTTCGCCGTTTTTACAGCGGAAGATATGGGAAGTATCTATCCCGTCTTTTTTAAAATAATCAGTAACATAATCGCCGAACTGATCATCGGACACCCGGGCAATAAAGCCGCATTTGGCTCCCAAACGGGCAAGACCGACGGCAATATTCGCCGGTGAGCCGCCGACATATTTATTAAAGTTTGAACTTTCCGACAGAGGTTTGTTTATATCCGTAGGATTAAAATCTATGGCTATACGTCCTATGGGTATTACATCAACAGGTTTTTTCTTGTCAAAACTGATTAAACTCATTTTTATTATCCTTTCTTTTTTAACATTATATTCGTTACACTATACAACGCCTGATAAAAACAACTTACAAAAACGCCTTTCCGGCGCTGCCGAACAATTCAATATGACGTAAGGCGTTTTCGCAGGCCCCATTGACCTCTGCCGTTTGCAGGTCGTAGTATCCGTTAATTCTGTCCGCCTGATACTCCTGACGCACACGGCTTTCCACCGCATTAAATGTGGCGGTGGCTATGTTTATTTTTTTAATGCCAAGTTCTATACACCTTTTGTAATCTTCATCGGTGAGGCCCGTGCCCCCGTGTAAAACCAGAGGTACATCCACCAGAGAACTGATACTTTCTAAAATATCAAACCGCAGCTGCGGCTTTTTAATGTAGTTGCCGTGAGCGTTGCCTATGGCTACCGCCAAGGCATCTACGCCGGTTTTTGCAACAAACTCAAGGGCCTGCTCCGGAGAAGTGCATCGGACGGCTATGTCCTCGGTGTTGTCTTCACTGCCGCCGACACTGCCTATTTCTCCCTCCACTTCAGCGCCGTATTCCCGAGCCGTTTCAACTATCTCTTTTGTAACGGCTATGTTCCGGTCAATCGGGAGTTGTGAGCCGTCAATCATAACTGAACTGAAACCGAAATCCAAAGCCTGCTCAATAACTTCCGGCGTAATGCCGTGGTCAAAATGTACCGCCACGGGTATATCCGCATTTTCGGCCGCACTTACCATCAGAGGGCCGATCAGTTCCAGCGGCGAGTTTTTAAGGCGAACCTCGGCAATTTGCAAAATGACCGGGCTTTCCTTTTCCTCAGCGGCCATGAGGATGCCCATAACCATTTCCATATTAGCAACGCTGAAACTGCCCACGGCCCAGTCGCCTTTTCGGGCTTCGTTAAGCAATTCGCCCATGTTAACAAGTGGCAAAACAAGCACCGCCTTACGCAAAAAATAATCCCCAGTTTTCGCCAAAAGTATAGCACCGCTCAGGGCAAAAGGCAACAATTTCGCCCCCCTTACATTATGCTCCTGAAAGGTCTTTATGCTTCTTTATTGTTTTTTTATTACTGAAACACTGTATATTGTTGCAGATTGCACAAAAGCTTGATATAATGTGTTAAGCATTTTAGTCTTTGTTTCAACTCCGCTTCACATTGTTTTTTTAATGTAAAATCTTTTACTCTGTTACAGGGGGAAGGGAGGCTTCCGTGGATAAATACAAGAATATAGGCAAACCGATTTTCAAAAATATAATCCGTCTTTTCACATCTCTTTATGCCGCCTGGTTTATAATGAGCGGGATTTTTTTGGCTTATTTTTGGTTTAACAGTATCGCCGATATAAAGAGAAACGCCCTCACAGTTGCGGAGGTAGCCGCCCGTTCCCTTGATGTTGAAGCAATATACAGACTTAAAGGCACACCGGAAGACCTCGGTACGGAAAATTACGAGTCCGTTAAGAATTCGTTGGCGCATTTGGCCGACTCGATTTCGGGGGCTCGCTTTGTATATCTTTTAACTGAAAAAGAAAATAAAATTATTATAATGGCGGATTCCGAGCCGCCGGACTCCTCGGCTTATTCCCCTCCCGGTCAGGTTTACAGCGAGGCTCCCGCATCATTTTTTCAATTTTTTTCAGCGGAAACCCCTACTACTTCCATTTCGACCGTAATCAAAGACCGTTGGGGTAAATGGAAAACAATAACAGTCCCGTTGGATAATCCTGACGGCAGCCGTCCGGAGATTGCTTTTAATGTGGATTATCCTACTTGGATTTGGTACGATTACGCAGTTCGAGGAATAGGCAGAGGACTTTTTTTGATCTTCATAACCTTGTTATTAATAACTGCTTCCTACGCCTTGGTGAGCAAAAACAAGCAGTTGAGACAGGAACAGGAACTGCTAAAAGCGGCAAGAGATGAGGCGGAAGAAAAAAGAAAAACATTGGAGTTATCTCAGGTTGAAATAAAGAATTACAGCAAATTTCAAGAAACCTTGCTGGATATATCCACCGTGTTTTCCGATCTCGACTCTGAAAACATTAATACGAGTATTCAAAAAGCTCTGAAGAAAGTAGCTAAGGCTGTGGATGCGGACAGCGTATATGTGTTTGAGTATGACTTTAAGGCTCAGACCTTTTCAAACACTCATGAGTGGCAAGTTTCCGAATCCGTTTCCCGCAATGCCGATCTTCAGAATGTTCCTCTGTCATTGATGGAAGAATGGCCGTATATTCACATAAGCGGAAAGCCCGTTTGTATTCCGGATGTCAGGAACATGCCTGAAGACGGTCCGCTGAAACAGTTTCTGCTCTCTCAAAACATAATAGGGCTTTTAACTGTGCCCATGCTTGCCGGTTCCGATTGTAGGGGTTTCATCGGTTTTGACAATATCACAAAAACTCATTTCTACTCCGAAGCGGAAATGCGTTTGTTGGCTCAATTCAGCAATCTGCTTATTCTGACTCTTGACAGAGTACGCCTTTATAAAGACCTCGGCGATAATGAGGAAAAATACCGCAACATATTTGAACACTGCCCCGCAGGCATTTTTAACTTTGACAAAGATTGCCGGATAATTGATTGTAACGATATTTTTGTAAACATTGCCGGCACTTCAAAAGAAAACCTTTTGGGCTATAATATGCTCGCTTCACACAACCACCACATAGCCGATTGTATTAAAAGGGCTATAAGAGGCGAAGTCACTGAATACAGGGGTGAATACCACTCCAGAACCGCTGACAAGTCAACCCCGATATTGGGGAAAGCCGCACCGATTTTTTCTTCTGAAGGTGAAATAATCGGCGGTACGGGTATTGTAGAAGATATTACCGAAAGGAAAAAGTTGGGCGATGAGCTGCGCCTTAAATCCATGGTGCTTGATCAGTTGGAAGAGTTTGTTGCGGTGACGGATTTAAACGGCAATATCAATTATGTCAATAAAGTGCACACGCAGTTTTTTAAATTCAGGAACAGGCTCTCGGACAAACAAAAAGAGAATTTCTGCGAAGAAATGTTCATCGACAGCGGTCAAAACTCCACCGTTTTGGAATATACTATCCAAGGGGGAACCTGGCGGGGAGAAATATCCGTTCCGCAATCCGACAGTGAAGAGCGATTTGCTCTCTGCAGAATACAGGTTGTCAGTAATGAAAAAGAAGAACCTGTTGCCCTGTGTAAAATCGGCTCGGATATTACTGAAAGAAAGATAATTGAGCAAGAACTTTCTAAAGAAAAAGAGCAGTTTAAAACCACTTTGCTTTCCGTCGGCGACGGCGTTATTGCAACGGATGCAAAGGGTTGTGTTACTGTAATCAATGCCGTGGCGGAAAAATTATTAAGTCTTACCAATGAACAAGCTGTCGGAAAACCGTTGGATGAAATAATGTACCTTATTGATGAGGACAGCGGGCAAAGAGTTGAGACCCCCGTAAAAAAGGTATTGAAAACGGGTAAGACATATGAGTTTGGCAACCATACAATAATGTACCTGCCGGACGACACCGGAAGATACATAGAAGACAGCACCGCTCCGATTAGGGACAGTAAAGGCAGAGTTACCGGTGTTGTTATGGTGTTCCGGGATGTTACACAAAAAATAACGGAACAACGATATATTGAGTATCTCAACATCCACGACCAACTCACCGGGCTCTATAACCGCAGATATTATCAGTGGCAGGTTGCGCACCTTGCAAGTGCGGAATATTACCCTCTCGCCTTAATAATGCTGGATGTTAACGGTTTAAAGATTACCAACGATGCATTCGGCCATGAAGCCGGCGACACTCTTTTACTGAAATTTGCGGCTATACTGAAAGAGCTATGCCGAGAGGAAGATGTTTTGGCAAGAATCGGCGGAGACGAGTTTGTTATGTTAATGCCCAAAACGGATGAAGCTGCAGCGGAAATCGCCGTTAAAAATATTCACGAAACCATTGAGCAAAAAAAGGGTGAGGTTATCCTCCTTTCCGCTTCCATAGGCTATGCCGTTAAATACGATGATGAAGAAAGTATTAACGATGTTTTTATGAAAGCCGAAGATGCTATGTACATTAACAAACTCACCGACAGCTCGTACATGTGTAATAGGGCAATTGATCTTATCATGAACAGTCTCTTCGCCAAAAGCGAGCATGAAATGTTCCACAGTAAGCGAGTAGGTGACCTCTGTGAATCCATCGCCGAAAAAATGGGATTTTCCGCTTTGGAAGTAGAGCAAACAAGATTAGCGGGGCTTATGCATGATATAGGGAAAATCGGCATAAGGGACGAAGTGCTGAATAAAGCAGGCAAGTTAACTGAAGAAGAGTTTAAAGAAATCAGGCGCCACTCGGAAATCGGCTACAGGATTCTCTGTGCTGTCAACGAGTTTTCAAGTATAGCGGGATTTGTGTTCGAACACCATGAGAGAGTGGACGGCAAGGGTTTCCCCAGGGGCTTGACGGCTGAGGAAATATCCCCGCAGGCAAAAGTTATTACGGTTGCCGACGCTTATGATGCCATGATGAACAGCCGCCCTTACCGTGAAGCCTTAACCCAAAAACAAGCAATTGAAGAAATTAAGAACAATGCGGGGACTCAGTTTGATGAAAAAACTGCCCGGGTTTTCGTTGAGAAGGTTCTTGGCCTTGAATGGTGACCAAAAAGCCGGAGACAACTTAATGCTGTCCCCGGCTTAAATTTTAATTACCTCATTCTTTCCGCTGTGTAAATGTGCAGTTGAAACAATCACCGGTGCACCCGACGCAAGCGCCGGGGCTTTTCTTTTTTTTACGCCTGATTGCGGCGATTGCCGCCGCTGCGCACAAAACAAGTATTAAAATGACAATATAATCCTGCCAACCCATTTTTATCTCCTACAAAAACAGTCCTGCCAATTTATAAACACCGAAAGCGGCCACCCAGGCAATTACACACTGTGCAGCCACGATAGCCGCCGTTACAAGCCGGGAATTCATCTCCCTTTTAATTGCGGCAATTGCGGCAAAGCAAGGAGTGTAAAGCAAAGTAAAAACCAAAAAGCTCAGGGCAGAAAGCGGAGTAAAGAGATTTGTCAAAGAACTTAAAATGTTTTCCGTTCCGGCTCCCGTAAGAACACCTAAAGTACTTATAACGGCCTCTTTTGCCGTAAGACCCGCTACAAGCGATGTGGCAATCCGCCAATCGTTAAAGCCTAAGGGTGAAAATACGGGTGCGAGAAGTCGGCCCAAATAAGCGAGAATACTTTCGGAACTGTCGGTAACCACAAAGAACTTAGGGCTGAATGTCTGCAAAAACCAGATTACAAGGGTTGCAACAAAAATTACGGTAAACGCTTTTTGCAGAAAGTCCTTAGCCTTCTCCCACAAAAGCAGGGCAACCGTTTTAGGCGACGGCATACGGTAGTTGGGCAATTCCATTACAAAAGGAATCGGTTTGCCGCGAAAGGCGGTCGCTTTCATAAGCAGTGCAGTAACAATTCCCGTAAGAATACCGCCAACGTACAGGCCTATCATCACAAGAGCCTTGTGCTTTTCAAAAAACGCATCGGTAAACACCGCATAGATGGGAATTTTTGCCGAGCAACTCATAAACGGGACTAAAAGAACTGTCATCTTCCTGTCCCTTTCGGAGTTTAAGGTTCTTGTAGCCATAACCGCAGGCACGGTACAGCCAAATCCTAAAAGCATGGGTACTATACTGCGGCCGGACAAACCTATTTTTCTTAACAGCTTATCCATTACAAAGGCCACCCGTGCCATATATCCCGCATCTTCCAGGATTGACAAAAAGAAAAACAGTACGATTATTATCGGTAAAAAGCTCAGCACGCTGCCCACTCCGCCGAAAACCCCGTTTACAACAAGAGAATGGACAACGGGGCTTATACCGAGGGCCGCTAACCCGGCGCCGACTTTGTCCGTAAGCAGTGTTATGCCGCCTCCAAGTAAATCCTGTAATGCGGCACCGAGCACATCAAAAGTGAGCCAGAATATCAAAAACATCAGGCCGAAAAAAATCGGCAACGCAAAATACTTGTGAGTCAAAACCGCATCAATACGTTTGCTGCGCATCTGTTCTTTGCTGATTTCTTTTTTTGTAACGGTTTGTGCAGCCAATTCTTCAACAAAATTATAACGCATATCCGCCAGTGCGGCATGCCTGTCCAGCCCACGGTCATGCTCCATTTCCAAAACGCTGTGTTCAATCAGTTCCTTTTCATTCTCACCAAGTCCCAATAATTCCGCAAAATCGGAGTCGCCTTCTATGAGTTTTGTGGCAGCAAAACGCGGAGAAACACCCAAACGCTGAGCATGGTCTTCGATAATATGGGTAACGGCATGAATACAGCGGTGAACCGGTCCCTCGGGACAAAAGTCTATTTTTGGGGGAATCTCTTTTTCCTGAGCGGTTTGTATTATTTTATCCACAACTTCCGAGATACCCTCATTTTTAACTGCACTTATCGGTACAACCGGTATACCCAGAATCTCGGACATTTTTTTAACATCAACCGAGCCCCCGTTACTTGTAAGCTCGTCCATCATGTTTAAGACGAGTATCATGGGGATTTGCATTTCTATAAGCTGAAGGGTCAGATAAAGGTTTCGCTCAATATTTGTGGCATCTGCAATATTAATTATCCCGTCCGGCTTTTGGTTCAGCAAAAAATCCAAGGTAAGGATCTCTTCCCCGGAATAGGGACGAATGGAGTAAATTCCGGGCAGGTCCACCACAGTGATATCCTTATGACCGCGGATTTTGCCGCTTTTTTGCGCCACTGTAACCCCCGGGAAGTTGCCCACATGCTGATTGGAACCGGTAAGGCAGTTAAACAGAGTGGTTTTTCCGCAGTTTTGGTTCCCTACAAGTGCAAATTTCATAATACTTCCTCTCCGGATGATACTTCAATATTTTTTGCGTCCTCTTTGCGGATACTAAGACGGTATCCTCTCAATTGCAACTCGATAGGATCCCCCATAGGCGCTACCTTTTGCACGGTAACTTTTGTCTTGGGTATAAGACCCATGTCCAACAGGCGGCACCTCAGCGGTCCGCTGCCGCCCACTTTGGTTATTGTTACGGTTTTGCCTACAGCTGTCTTATCCAATGTCATCGGTTTGCCCCCGTTCAACAGTTAGTTATCGCTAACTTCCGTTAGTTTATTATAACCGGTTTTAAAAGTCAATGTATTTGAGGTGTTTTTCTGCATCTTTCCAAATTATCGGTATGCTTTTCTCCGAAGCCGCTTTCGACACGCCATTATTGACGGAATTATTTCTTTCCGTTATAATCTCGGTGTAGATTGAGGAGGTTTTTTCTTTTTGAGATAAGGGGTATTCTTAATGAGCGAAGATAAAAATATATTAGCAGAAAATGCGGGTGATAATAACCCGGATAACGAACCTTTTGATAAGGAAGAATCAAATAAAGGTAAAGCCTCCGGCACCGATGATTTTAATACCCGTGACTCTTATTCACATCGCAGTCATTCGGCCAGCCATGGCGATTACTCTTCCCATAGCCATTCAGGCAGCCGAGGGGATTACTATTCTCATGGTCATTCAAGCAGCCGCAGAGAGCACTCCTCACACAGTCATTCGGGCAGTAGCGATAATTACCACCGCTCTTCCCGGAGCCGGTCGGGCAGCCATGGCGACTATTCTTCCCGCAGTCATTCAAGCAGCGGCCGTAGCAGTTCCTCTTCCAGAAGCCGTTCAGGCGGCAGCCGTAGCAGTTCCTCTTCCAGAAGCCGTTCAAGAAGCAGCCGCAGCAGGAGCGGAAGAAGCGAACGTGACAGGGTCATGTTTGAGCGTCGGTTGAGAAATGCAAGGTACGACTTTAAAGTGTTCCTCAAAAAAAATAAACCCAAATACGTATGGCGCAGAACAGTCCGGTACTTCAAAAAAGCCAGTTTACAAAAGAAGATTGCTTTTATCATGCTCGGTTTGGCTTTTTTCACCTTGTTAGGTTTTTCCATAAAGATCGCAGTTTCGCAAAACCCGCCTTACGAAAGCGGAACCGTTATAATTGAAAAGATTACCAAACCGCCCGTCCCCTACAAAGAAAAACCGCCCGAAGTTAAGGACGGTTATGTGTTAAATGAGCTGCGCGAAAGCAAGGATGTTCCCGGCTTTTTTACCGGATTCAAAATTACGCTGCCTGTAATCGAGTCGGAAGAAGAAGGCCCCGTGTGGATAAATGAGCAAATCAGCCACCTTTGTGATGATATTAAAGAAAAATATGCGGCCTCCATCGTTTCCGGCGGCAATACAAAACAATATGATTACTCTTATAATTATTATTCCACCGACAGCGTACTTTTCATCTCCTTATACAAACAGGAGCAAAACGCAGGCGAAGAACCTGTTGTAACCCACTCATATTACTTTTATAACTATATTGAAGATGTGCTCGTCAGAGAATACGATTTGGCCACTCTCTTCAGTATGAGTGAAACACATATGATTGACATTATCAACTCCAAACTGAGCGCCATCGGAGCCGACCCTGTAGAGAGCATTGAGGGACTTGAGCTTTTTGTTAATAAAAACGGAAAACTCACCACGCAAGTTATGGCAAGGGGTTCGGGTATCACCGAAAAACTTATTGATGTAGTGCTGACTTAGGCTTTTTATCTCCACTGCCAAAATTAAATATTGAAAGGAAAATTGTAATGTTTAAAAAAATCGTTTCGCTCTTTTGTTCCGCTCTCCTAGTCCTCACAATGCTTACAGGCTGCCAATCCGTCAAAAAGGTAATTGACAAATTCAAACCGGAAGAAACCGGTATCAGCGGCAGCCTTGAGGATACTCAGAAAGAGGATACTTCAGGCAAAGAAGAAACTGCAACCGACTCACCCGCTACCGAAACAATTAAAGCACCTCAGGTTATTACATATTACACAGTAAAAAAACTCGTCACTAAAGATGAGGTTGATATCGGCTTTGATGTGGAAATCCCGAAAATAGTGACTGATAATCCCGGAGCCGAGATAATAAACACAAAAATCGATATATACAAGGTCAAAATAGAAAAAGAATACGCAAAATCAGGCAATTTAGCGGAGTACGATAAGATTATCAAATGCAACTACAAAACGGCCGTTAAAGACAATCTGCTTTTTATTTCCGTATATACCTCCGGCGGTGTTCTGTACAGCGAGGGGTTCGCCGAGAATTATCACTATGCATATGATTATGTGGAAGACAGAGAGCTTTCCACCGATGAGCTGATTGACTTTTTCGGCATGAATAAAGATCAGATTTTAACAAAAGTAAATACCGCTCTCGTCAAAGAGGGAATGGAGTCGGTTGCGGGCTTTGATAAAATCAGCTTATTTGTAGATGAAAACGGTAAGATTTGTGCGGATACCTTGGCACCGAGCATGCTGGGACCGGAGTACCCGTTTATCGTTATTTTAGACTGACAGTTTGCGGCGCTGCCTTATGCAGAGCATTATTTAATCGCTTAGCGTATCGGAGTTATTTGACACTCCGACTTGGCTTATTACGTTTATTTTTAAAAACTCACGGGGGCAATTATGGAAAAAAGCTTATCACTTCTCTTAATCTATCCGGACTTTCTCGAAAGTGAAAAGTATACAAGAGGTAAATTGGGCAATTACAGCGAGGGACTTGCGTCAATTTCCGCCGTATTGAAAAACGCCGGTTACAGCGTTGAATTGTATCATCAATGCTATATGCCGGACGAAAAAGAGTTTATCGAAAAGGTTCAGAGCTTTAATCCCGACCTTATAGGCTTCACTGCCAGAACTACCGCCATACCGTTTATTACGGAGATGTGCTCATGGCTTAAACAATCCGTACCGGAGAAAATGGTCATTATCGGCGGCTACCACCCCACTCTGGTTCCGGAAGAAGTGCTCGCAATTGAAGGCTGTGACGCCGTAGTTGTAGGCGAGGGCGAATACCCCACATTAGAACTTATGGACTGCATGAGCAAAGGTGAAGATTACACAAACATTCAGAGCATCTTTTTTAAAACGCCTGAGGGCGATATTATTAAAAACCCCATAAGACCTTTGCTGGAAAACCTGGACGAGCTCCCCTTCCCCGACTTTGAGCTTTTTGATTTTGAAAACCTTGACCGGTCAAAAAACTTTACTGCCATGGTTATGCTTTCAAGAGGCTGCCTGTTCAGCTGCACCTATTGCGGCAATTCCCAGTTCCGCAACGTTTACCCGAATAAAAGCAAATATTCACGCTTCAGAAGTCCGCAAAAGTCTATTGAGCTGCTTGAGCTTCTGCTGAAAAAATATCCCTTTATAAAGTTCCTCGAATTCCGCGACGCTATTTTCAACATGTACAAAGACTGGTTCTATGAATTTATGCCCATGTACATCGAAAGGATTAATCTGCCTTTCAACTGTAATCTGCGCTTTGACATGCTCGATGAAGATATGGTCAGAATGCTTAAAGAGGGCGGCTGTTATATGATTGACATCGGGCTGGAGACCGGCAACGAGGAATTCCGCACCAAGTACCTGCGCCGCAAAATGAAAAATGACCATATTATTGAAGTTTCCAAATGGTTCAGAAAGTACAAAATCACAACCCTGACGTACAATATTGTGGGTCTGCCTTATGAAACGCTGGAACTTTCGCTGGAAACCATAAAACTTAACGCCAAAATGGATGTTGACAAGGTTACCCCGAACATTTTTTATCCCTATCCGATGACTGTTCTTGAGCAGACGGCAAAAGATGCAGGCTTTATGGACCCTTCAGTTGACCCGAATGACCCGGTTCAACTTAGGATGCCGCAATATAAAAAGTCCGATATTCTGTTTATCTCAACTAACTTCAATCGGCTTGTTAAAAAATACAAAGCCATCTTTGCCTTACCGCCCGAAATTGCCAAGAAGAAGGAAGAAAAGCTGGATAAACGGATAATAAGCAAGTATTACCCGAGATTTTTGCTTTATAAAATTGCCTATGCTAAACGAAGGGCAATGGTAGTTTTTAAACGGACGCTTAAAAAGGTTTCTCCCAAGCTTTTTGTGTTCCTCAAAGGCAAAACCATGAGGGAAATGACAAGTTAAGTACTTTTACTTTACACTCAAAAATGAGCCGCCGGCGAAAAGCCGACGGCCTTTTTTGTGTAATTATAATTAAAGCGGATTAAAGCAGGCTTACAACCAAATCCCCCATTTGAGTTGTGCCGACTTTTTGGCAGCCTTCCTCGTAAATATCAGGTGTGCGAGCGGTTTTCATCGCTTCGCTGACGGCTTTTTCAACTGCGGCGGCGGCTTCATCAAGCCCGAAGGAGTATTTAAGCATCATCGCAACGGAAAGGATGGTCGCCAAAGGGTTTGATATGCCCTTGCCGGCAATATCCGGCGCAGAACCGTGAATAGGCTCATATAGTCCGAAGTTGCCGTCGGCAAGGCTGGCGGAGGCCAACATACCTATGGAGCCGCTGAGCATGGAAGCCTCGTCGGAGAGGATGTCGCCGAAAATGTTTGAGGTCACGATTACGTCAAATTGAGAGGGATTGCGGATAAGCTGCATGGCGCAGTTGTCAACATACATGTGGGAAAGCTGCACATCCGGGTACTCTTCAGCCAATTCCACTACGGTTTCACGCCACAGACGGGAAGATTCCAGAACGTTGGCCTTATCCACGGAGCAGAGGCGTCCGCTTCTTTTGCGTGCCATTTCAAAACCGACTTTCGCTATACGGCGAATTTCCGGCACGGTATACATTTCCGTATCAAAGGCGGCGGGGACACCGTCTTTTTCGCAACGGCCTCTTTCGCCGAAGTAAATACCTCCGGTCAGCTCACGGACAACCATTATATCCAGGCTGCTGCCGATAATTTCTTCCTTTATCGGAGACGCGGCCTTTAAAGCTTCAAAAATCCTTGCGGGACGAAGGTTAGCATACAGCCCCAAGCCGCCGCGAATACCCAAAAGTCCGGCTTCCGGGCGAAGATGTCCGGGTAAAGTTTCCCACTTTTCGCCGCCTACGGCGCCCAATAAAACACTGTCGGCTTTTTTGCAGGATTCCAAAGTTGCTTCCGGCAGAGGTACTCCCGTTTCGTCAATGGCACAGCCGCCCATGAGTTGAAAATCATAACGGGTTTTAAAGCCGAATTTTTCCCCGGCTGCATCAAGGACTTTAAGGGCCTCGTCGGTAATTTCCGGGCCGATTCCGTCGCCCTTGATTACGGTAATGTTATAAGTTTTCATCAATAACTCCTCATATATTTATTTTTCAGTTTACGGTATTTTATCAAAAACCGTCTTTGGGGGCAAGAGCGCTTACTTTTTTAATGAGCGGTTTATTGCACAGAGTATACCCCGTATTGAAGCATAGTTAATGTTGTGGGAGATACCCACGCCGAAAACGGTCTCACCCTCGGGGGTCTCCAACTGGATATAGGAAACGGCCTTTGCGTCCGACCCCACCGAAATGGCGTGTTCCGCATAATTAACAAACTTGTAGCCGCTTATCCCCACCGTGGAAAGAGCCTGGAAGAAAGCGTCAATCGGGCCGTTACCTCTGCCCGTTATATCCACAGGCTCGTTGCCGTTACACTTAAGCTTGCCCTCAAAGCGGGCCCTCGGACATTCTTCGCCGTTTTCGCCCTCATCATAGAACTTGTTGGCTGTGAGTTTATAGGGTTCACCGTTATCAATATATTCACTCTTAAACAAGTCCATAACCTCGTCCGCCCGGACTTCCCGGCCCACCTTGTCGCTGTACTCCTTGACCACCCTTGCAAAATCGGGATGCATGGCCTTCGGGAGGTCATAACCGAAAACATTACTCATTATAAAGGCTACGCCGCCCTTACCGGACTGGCTGTTTATCCTGATAATCGGCTCATATGCTCTGCCGATATCCGCCGGGTCGATGGGAAGATAAGGTACCTCCCAATACTCGGTGCCGCTGTTTTTCATATAGGCTTCCCCTTTGTTGATAGCGTCCTGGTGGGAGCCGGAAAAGGCGGTAAATACCAGTTCGCCCGCATAGGGGTGACGAACGGGTACAATCATATCCGTTGTACGCTCATAAATTTCCTTTATCCGATTTATCTCGCTGAAATCCAGACCCGGGTCTATGGCCTGAGTGTACATATTCAAAGCAAGAGTGATAATGTCCAGATTCCCCGTTCTTTCTCCGTTGCCGAAAAGCGTACCCTCAACTCTGTCTGCCCCCGCAAGCAAGCCCAATTCGGCGGTAGCCACCGCCGTTCCCCTGTCGTTATGGGGGTGCAGGCTTATAATGGCGGCTTCTCTGTTGGGAAGTTTGGAGCAAAAATACTCAATCTGGTCGGCAAACCAGTTGGGGGGGCTGCTTTCCACCGTGGTGGGCAGGTTAAGTATAATCTTATCCTCTTTACTTGAGCCGAGCACTTCCATTACGCCGTGACAAACATCCACCGCATAGTCCATTTCCGTACCCATAAAGCTTTCCGGGGAATACTCATAGCGGATGTTGCAGTCGGTTTTTGCCGCCGCCTCATCCCCGAGCGCCTTAATAAGCTTTGCTCCTTCTATGGCAATTTTCTTTACCCCCTCCATATCCTGCCTGAAAACAACTTTGCGCTGCAGTTTGGAGGTGGAATTATAAAAATGGACAATAACATTTTTCGCCCCGTCAATGGCCTCGAACGTTCTTTTTATCAGATGTTCCCTTGCCTGGACCAACACCTGAATGGTGACATCGTCGGGTATATGTCCGCCCTCAATCAGCTCACGCAGAATTTCATACTCAGTTTCGGAAGCGGAGGGGAAGCCCACCTCAATCTCCTTTATACCAATATCACAGAGCAGCTTAAACATCTCAAGCTTTTCTTCAAGATTCATCGGGTCAATCAGAGCCTGATTCCCGTCCCTGAGATCCACGCTGCACCAGATAGGGTGCTTTTCGATTTTGTTGTTCGGCCATTGTCGGTTCTTCAGCTCAACAGGCTCAAACGGAATGTACTTTTCACAGCCTTTTTTCATAAGAACATCTCCTCCCAAAATAAAAACGCCCCTATGCCTATATTTCGGCAAAGGGGCGCGGATTTACTCCTCGCGGTACCACCCTAATTCAGCGGCAAAGCCGCCCTCACAGGCCTCCAACAAGGCCCTGACTGTTAACGCTGTCTTGCGTCCTGCCCTAAATAACTCAGGCAGGCGACTCCGGAGTGAGTTATGCACACATTTTGCGGCACCGGTTTGCACCAAACACCGGTTCTCTGAAGCTCGCCGGGCGAAAGGCTTAGTTTCGCTGTGTCTTTCTTCCTTCACGGTCTTTCGGGTAATCAATATTAAACTTTAGGACTATTTTAACAGTAAAAATCGGTTTGTCAACTATTTTTGCCGTTTTTTCTTTTACAAGTTATCATTGGCTGTCCGTTTATTCCCAGTATTTTTTCGAGGTTTAAAGACAGTTATCACCCTTAACATTTCAAATTTCACACTTTGTGGAAGCTCTGAAATCCTTTTGAATATTGCATTTTGCCCCTTTAGCATTATTATGACATACTCCCCTGAGAAGAAGTCATAAATAAAACGCTGTTTTGGGCTGTTTTTACATTCACAAAATCCCATAAAATCAAGCTTTTCCGAGTGTAGCATTTGTTTGCTCCCTGACTAAGTTTATGGTACTAAATGAGGGCATTTTTTTCAAGTTATACTTTGAAATGTTGCCCCTTATTTTTGCAATAAAACCGCTTCATATCAATCTTTTAATTGCTATCTGCTAAAAAGCTCGACAACCTCCCCCATAATGTTCGCCCACAAAACTGCAAAGACTATTGTCGGCAACATATTTGCCACTTTCATTTTTCTTCCCCATATAAGATTAATGCCGACACAGAATATCAGCATGGAGCCTGTCATAGACATATATGACAGAGCCGTTTCGCTTAAAAAAGGCTCTAAAAACTTTGCAAATAAAGTAACCGTTCCTTGAAAGATCCCGACCGACAATGCGGAAAATGCGGCGCCGATTCCCATTGACGAAGTCATAACAATAATAATTATAAAGTCTAAAACCGATTTTGCATATAATAAAGACGGGTCTCCCGCCAAAGCATCTTGAATAGAGCCGACTACAGCCATAGCACCTATGCAGACCGTAAATGATGCATCTAAAAAGGCATCTGTAAATCCCGCATCTTTTTCGTTCCTCGTTTTAACTTTAAGCCATTCCCCAAATCTCTGCAAACGAAACTCTATGTCAATCCATTCCCCTACAAGTGAACCTAATACAAAACAGCATATTACCATCAAGCTTGCACCGCTTTCAATTTTTCCGTTCTCCACGGTAAATGCCTCTTTCAAGGTGCCGCTTATCCCGATAAAAAGCACGCTTAAGCCGACCGCCTTGGATACAATGTCCTGCATTTTTTCTTTAAAGGCCTTTCCGAAAACTCGTCCTATAACGCCCGCCGCAATAATGGCAACTACATTTACAATCGTCCCTGTTCCTATCATTTTATCTCCGTTTCTAATATTGTTTTTTACAAATATATTTTGAATTATCATGGCATCGGCGCCATCATCGGCTTAAAAAGTTCTACATTGATGTACTATTATGCATCGTCAGAAAGTGTTTCTGCCAATTCAATATATTCTTTTAACTTCTTCTGAAGTAGTTTTTTATCAATCAATTTAAGGTTGTATTCCGAAACCATTGTCGGAGACAAGCTGCGACTAAGGGCAAATTCCACAACCTCATCATCCTTGCTTGCACAGAGAATTACGCCTACACTGGGATTCTCATTTTCTTTTTTCGTTTCACGATCGAGGGCTTCTAAATAGAGATTCATCTTGCCTACATACTCAGGCTTGAATTCACCAATTTTCAATTCAAATGCTGCAAGGCACGAAAGTCCTCTGTGGTAGAATAATAAATCGATATAATAATCGTGCTTTCCGACTTGAATACGATATTCTTCTCCAATGAAAGTAAAATCTTTGCCAATTTCAAGAATAAAATCTTTCAAATTTCTTATAATAGATTTCTGTAAATCACGCTCTGAAACAGTTTCAGGCACGTCAAGAAAATCAAGCACATAATTATCAAGGAAGACATTTCCCGTTGACTTTCTTGATTCTTCTATGGCAGGCATTATCGGTTTTTGAGACAGCATATATCTTTCGTAATAACCGCTGTCAATTTGCCTTGCCAATTCCCTTGCGCTATATTTTTCTTTTACGCACATACTCATGTAAAATATGCGTTCTTCCATCGTCTTGCACGCAGACATTATCTTTAAATGATTGGACCAGTTCAATTGTGTCAACAGTGTTGACACTTTTTGATTTTCCTTATAAAGCTCATAAAACTGCTTCATTCTGTAAAGTCCGCGACGATTAAAACCTTTCAAGTCAGGGTAATTCTCTGCAAAAAAGTCAGCCAATTTCTGAACAAAGGCATCGCCGTATTCAGTATTTTCGGACTGCAGGCTAATATATTCTCCAATATCACGATACATTAAAATCAGTTCCTCGTTGACTTTACGATAAGCACGTTCTTTGGCAGACTCGATAATATCAATGATTTTTTCAAATTGCTCACTATAATATATTAAATCATTCATAGCCGCTCTCCTTGGAGATTAATATTTTCATCACTCTATTACTTTCAATTTATTCAAAATGGATTATACCTTAGCCCATTATATTCATTTTTAATTTCATACTTTCTTTGCGGAAGCTCTGAAACCCTATTCGTTTTAATTTTTCATTATTTCTTTACAAAATCTTATTGTTTATTGATTATTTGAATGTGATAATAGATTCACAATTATTGAATGAATTATATCATATCTTTGCACTGATTTGCGCGGATAAAGCATATTATAGCCATCGGCTCGACAAAGAAAACATCATTTTTTGTCATACTAAAGCCGGAAATTCAAAAAGATGGGCTGAACTTCCGTAAAGCTCATCCGCTTTACAGAGCAAAATTGAGATTATGTTTGATGTGCGCCGTTCTTCACCGTCTAAACCCTTCCGTTTCTGTTGAAAGTGTGCCCTCTTATATGGTATAATTTTGGCAGCGTTATGGAAACGGTAAAAAGCATGTTTTGCCGCAACCAATTATGCGGAAAGAGGTAAAAAATTGCCTAAGGATCCTGTTCCGTCTTATCTGTTCCACCAGGGGAATAACTTTAAAGCCTACGAATACCTGGGTTCGCACCCGACGGGTGAAAACTCCGCCGTATTTCGGGTCTGGGCACCCGAGGCAAAAAGCGTCAGCGTTGTGGGCAGCTTTAACAATTGGGAAGATAATGCAAATCCCCTCAAGAGGAAGACCGAAAACGGCATTTGGGAAGGAACAGTCGAAGGTGTAAAAACCTTCGACTCTTACAAATACAGAATTACCACCGCCAAGGGCAAAAAACTTTATAAGAGCGACCCCTTTGCCATGCATGCCGAAACGGCGCCGGGCACGGCTTCAAAATTTTATAATCCCGACGGGTTTGAATGGACGGACAGCGAATGGATGAAACACCGTGCCCAAACAAGCCCTTACGATATTCCGATTAATATTTATGAGGTGCATGCCGGCTCCTGGCGCCAGTATGAAGACGGCAACCATCTGTCTTACAGGGCTCTTGCGGAACAGTTGGTGCCTTATGTGGCGGAAATGGGCTACACTCATATTGAGCTTATGCCGCTGAACGAGCACCCCTTTGACGGCTCCTGGGGCTATCAGCCTACGGGGTATTTTGCCCCCACTTCCCGCTACGGCGAGCCTAAGGACTTTATGTATTTTGTGGATGTATGCCACAATAACGGTATCGGGGTAATACTCGACTGGGTTCCCGCACACTTTGTTAAAGATGAGCACGGGCTTGCACTGTTTGACGGCAGCCCCTGTTATGAATATGCCGATGTTATGAAGGGCGAACATCTTCAATGGGGCACAAAAGTTTTTGACTACGGCCGCAACGAGGTGCAGAGTTTTCTTGTTTCCTCAGCCTTTTGCTGGCTTGACCTTTACCACATAGACGGCCTCAGGGTAGACGCCGTGGCTTCCATGCTTTACCTGGATTACGGCAGGAAGGCAGGCGAATGGAGACCCAACAGTTCCGGCGGGAGAGAGCATTTGGAAGCCGTTGCCTTTTTGCAAAAGCTCAACAAGGCTGTCTTTGAGTTTTTCCCAAACGTGTTGATGATAGCGGAAGAGAGTACCGCCTGGCCCTTGGTTTCAAAGCCTGTGGATATCGGAGGTTTGGGCTTTAACTTTAAGTGGAACATGGGGTGGATGAACGACTGCCTGAAGTATTTTTCTTTAGACGGATTGGCACGCAAACATAATCACAACCTGCTTACCTTCTCCCTCATGTACGCTTTTTCGGAAAACTTTGTGCTGCCCATTTCTCACGACGAGGTGGTACACGGCAAGTGCTCACTGATAAACAAAATGCCCGGCACTTATGAAGAAAAATTTGCCGGTGTCCGCGCCTTTTTGGGCTACATGATGGCTCACCCGGGTAAAAAGCTTCTATTCATGGGGCAGGAGTTCGGCCAGTTCATAGAATGGGACTATAAAAAAGAGCTGGACTGGCTGCTTTTAGGTTACGAAACACACAGGCAACTTAAGGATTACACCGCCGCCCTCAACCGTTTTTATTCGGACACTCCCGCATTCTGGGAAATTGATTACAGCTGGGACGGATTTAATTGGGTTTGCGGCGATGATAAGGACAACTCCGTTTTAGCTTTTATCCGCAGGGATAAACAGGGTGAAGAAATAATCGCCGTGTTTAACTTAACACCCGTAAAGCGGGAAGGCTACAGGCTGGGTGTCCCCGCACCCGGGAGTTACCGTACAATATTCAACTCTGACGAAGCCCGTTTTGGCGGAGAGCAAACAGAAAAGGTTAAAAGCGCCAGAGCCAAAGCTGTTCCAATGCACGGGTTTGAATACAGCATTGAGTTGACCTTACCCGCCATGAGCGCCCAGTACATTAAAAAATCCGTACGGCCGAAAGCGGGGCAAAAGAAGAAAAAATAATACACCAAAAAATATAGAGAGAGGAAAACCGCCATGTACAAGAAAAATGAATGTGTCGCCATGCTCCTCGCCGGAGGACAGGGCAGCCGCTTAGGGGTGCTAACCAAAAATATTGCAAAGCCCGCAGTCCCCTACGGCGGCAAGTACCGTATTATCGACTTCCCCCTTTCCAACTGCGTAAACTCCGGTATAACCACTGTCGGAGTACTCACCCAATACCAGCCCCTGGAACTCAACGACTACATCGGCAACGGTCAACCCTGGGATTTGGACAGGGTAAACGGAGGAGTTCATATTCTTTCCCCCTATCAGCAAATTAAGGGCACCGCCTGGTATAAGGGTACCGCAAACGCCATTTATCAGAACATGGCCTTTATTGAGAGGTATGACCCGGAGTATGTAATGGTTCTGTCAGGCGACCATATCTACAAAATGGATTATGCGAAAATGCTGGCCTATCACAAGGAAAAGAACGCGGACTGCACAATTGCGATGCTGGAGGTTCCCTGGGAAGAAGCCTCAAGGTTCGGATTGATGATTGTCAATGATGACGGTTCAATTGCCGAGTTTGAGGAAAAACCGAAGAATCCCCGCAGCAACAAGGCTTCTATGGGAGTATACACCTTTACCTGGTCCAAACTGAAAGCCTACCTGACAGCGGACGAGGCCGACGAATCTTCCAGCAACGACTTCGGTAAAAATGTTATCCCCGCCATGCATGAAGCGGGCGAAAGAATGTTCGCCTATGCCTTTGACGGCTACTGGAAGGATGTGGGAACCATTGAAAGCCTTTGGGAGGCCAATCTGGATCTCCTCAACCCGAAAGTCGATTTGGATTTAAGCGATGACGACTGGCGCATATACCCCAACGCCCCCATTGCTACCCCCCACTTTATTACCAATAAGGCCGATGTTCAAAACTCCATGATAGCCGACGGCTGCGTAGTGGCGGGCAAAGTGGATTACTCCATACTTTTTGCCAATGTGGATGTGGACGAGGGGGCAACGGTGGAGTATTCCATTGTTATGCCCGGTGCAAAAGTCAAGGCCGGCGCCGTTGTGCGCTACGCAATTGTGGCTGAAAATGCGGTAATCGGTGAAAATGCCAAAGTAGGCGAAAGTCCCGAAAACTTCCCCGACAGAGAAAATTGGGGCGTAGCCGTGGTGGCATCGGGAGTCAATGTCGCCCCGAAAACCGTTGTTTTACCTAAACAAATGCTGGACAGCGAATAAGGAGGCATAAAAACATAATGAATATAAATAATGTACTTGGAATAATTTTTTCCAACTCCTATGACTCGGCTCTGCCCGAACTTACGGGAGTCCGCACTATGGGTTCCGTACCCTTCGGCGGGCGCTATCGCCTTATCGACTTTGCACTGTCAAATATGGTGAACAGCGGAATCTCAAAGGTCGGTGTGATTACCAAAAGCAATTATCGTTCCCTTATGGACCATATCGGTGCCGGAAAAGCTTGGGATTTGGCCCGCAAAAGAGACGGACTGTTTTTATTACCGCCATTTTCCGCCGCCGGTACAGAAGGCGTTTTTCGCAACCGTTTTGAGGCGCTGAGGGGTAACCTGGATTTTATTACCCGCTCTAAAGAAGAATTTGTTGTACTTTGCGACAGCCATGTGGTTTGCAACCTGGATTTCAACGATATCCTCAACGCTCATATTGAAAACGATGCCGATATAACCATAGGTTACACCACGGGAATTGCCCCTGATCTGGAAGATTTGACCGCCCTTACTATGGATGATACCGGCAGAATTACGGGGACTTCCCTTTGCCGCTGCGGAGAAAACGTTTCATACTCCCTTCACATTTATGTAATCCGTAAAGCCCTGCTGGAAAGGCTTATAAACGAAGGCATCAGTTCACCCGTACCGGTGGACCTTGAACGGAACCTTATCCGCGGCAATGTAAACAACCTTAAACTGTTCGGTTTTGCCTGTGAAGGTTTCGTAAGATCACTTGACAGTTTGCAGACATACTACGATGTGAGTATGGAGCTGCTGAACCTTGAAAACCGCAATGCTCTGTTTAATCCCAAACGTCCGATTTATACAAAACTGCGGGACGATATGCCCGCGATTTACTCTCCCGGCTGCCGTGTTAACGGCTCCCTGGTGGCGGAAGGCTGCAAGATAGAAGGAGAGGTGGAAAACAGCATCCTTTTCCACCGTGTAACCATAGCCAAAGGTGCAGTAATTAAAAACTCCATAATAATGCAGGACACCTATGTGGGTGAAAATGTCAACCTGGACTGCGTAATAACCGACAAGCGAGTTGTTATTAAACCCGATAAAACCCTCAGCGGCGCTCCTAACTTCCCGCTGTTTATTGGCAGAGGAATAGTTATTTAACACCGATTTTGTTATAGGAAGGTGACGGCAACGATGTACGACGGTCTCAGTAATTCCCTTGAGAATCTCTGGCGGCTTTCAAATGCAAAAAGCCGATCAATATCTGCGGAAAATCCCACGGGAGAAGCCGGAGGCGGCGCCGCCTGTGAGGTTGAAGACGGCATCGCAATAGGCGCCGCTTGGGATTTGGGCAAGGGTTGGAAGGTAAACCCCTATATAGCCTTGGGGGTAGGCGAAACCCGGGTTCTTGCCGATATTGAAGGGCCCGGTATTATAAATCATATATGGTGTACTCCCAGCGACAACTGGCGTTTTTTGATATTGCGCTTTTATTGGGACGGCTGCGAACAGCCTGCCGTAGAATGCCCCTTAGGGGACTTTTTCGCCTCGGGTTGGGGCGAGTACGCTCCGCTTTCGTCTTTGGCCGTATGCGTAAACCCCGGCCGTGCTTTTAACTGCTACTGGCAGATGCCCTTTAAAAAACGCTGCCGCATAACTCTTGAAAATCTCTGCGGAAAAACAACGGTATTTTATTATCAGGTAGACTATACATTGACGGAAGTTCCTGATGAAGCCGCTTATTTCCACGCTCAATTCCGCCGGGTAAATCCACTGCCCTACAAGGAAGTTTATACCATAGCGGACGGAATAGAGGGCAAAGGCGCTTACGTAGGCACCTATCTTGCCTGGGGGGTCAATAACAGCGGTTGGTGGGGCGAAGGTGAAATAAAGTTTTACATGGATGACGATGAGGAATACCCGACAATTTGCGGTACGGGTACTGAAGATTATTTTTGCGGTTCCTATAACTTTGAAAACCGACAAACACAGCGGTATGAGACATACTGCACCCCATATGCCGGTTTGTCACAGGTTATTTGCCCCGACGGTGTATACAGGTCACAGCAGCGCTTCGGCATGTACCGCTGGCACATTACCGACCCCATACGGTTTGAAAAAAGGCTGAAAGTCACAATTCAGGCTCTGGGTTGGCGGGAAGGCGGCCGCTACTTGCCTCTTCAGGACGATATTGCAAGCGTCGCTTTCTGGTACCAGACCCTGCCCTCGGCACCTTTTCCGCCTCTGCCCGACCGGGATTATCTTGAGATTATCTGAAGTACGCTCACATTTTTAACTTCTGTTTGTTTTACAATTCACCTGATCGGAGGCATTAAATATGAAAATTTTATATGTAACCAGTGAAGCCGTTCCTTTTATGGCCACAGGCGGCCTGGCGGATGTGGCAGGTTCCCTGCCCAAGGCGCTTAACGGAGGGCCCGTTTCCTGCCGGGTAGTTATGCCCCTTTACGGCGGCATTAAGCAGGAGTTCCGTGAAAAGATGGAATTCATTACCGACATTACCGTCCCCGTAGGCTGGCGCCAACAATACTGCGGTATTTTCAGCACAAAGCTCGACGGCGTCACTTTCTACTTTTTGGATAACGAGTATTATTTTAAGCGGGACGGTATTTACGGCCACTATGATGACGGCGAGCGGTTTGCCTTTTTCTCCCGGGCGGTGCCGGAGATTTTGCCCGTAATAGACTACAAGCCCGATATCATCCATTGCAACGACTGGCAAAGCGCCCTTGTGCCGGTTTACTACTCCGTTTTATTTGCCGAAAACCCCGATTTTGCCGGGATAAAAACAATCTTTACCATACACAACATCCAGTACCAGGGGGTATACGGCCACAGTATTCTGGGCGATGTTTTCGGTCTGCCCGCCCACAGCGCCTCTTTACTGGATTTTTCCGGAGCGCTCAACCTTATGAAAGGCGCTATTGAGTGTGCAGACAGAGTTACCACCGTTAGCAAAACCTATGCCAAAGAAATAATGGACCCCTGGTTCAGCCACGGTTTGGACTCTATTCTTCGCCAAAGGTCGTACAAAGTTTCGGGAATACTTAACGGAATTGATTTTGTAAACTATGACCCTGCGAAAGACAAGGTTATTTTTGAAAACTATTCCGCCAAAAAACCGGAAGGCAAGGCCAAAAACAAGACTGAACTGCAAAAGCTGCTCAAGCTTGAAATTGAGGAAAACAAGCCCCTTATGGGCATTATTTCCCGCCTGGTATCACACAAGGGGCTTGACCTGATTATGGCGGTGTTGGACGACATTGTTTATTACTCGGATATTCAGTTGGCGGTTTTGGGTTCCGGCGACAAAAAGTACGAGGACTTCTTCCACTCCGTCAGCTCCCGCTATCCCGGGCGAGTTTCTTTCACCTGCGGGTTTGTTCCGGATTTGGCAAGAAAAATCTATGCCGGCAGCGATATGTTTTTAATGCCATCCAAGAGCGAGCCTTGCGGTCTTTCTCAAATGCTTGCCCTGCGGTACGGCTCAATACCCATAGTACGGGAAACGGGCGGCCTTAAAGATTCCGTAACGGACAGCGGCGACGGTGCAGGCAACGGCTTCACCTTTAAGAGTTATAATGCGGATGATATGAAAGACGCCGTTTACCGCACACTCGAAAAGTATAAAGACAAAGAGGGCTGGCAAAAGCTCAAGCTCAGGGCCCTAAAATGCGACAACAGCTGGGCCGCTTCGGCTAAAGAATACCGGGCGCTTTATAACGACTTGTTGAAATAATAAATAACTCCCATCGCCGTTGTCCTGCCGGATGGCGGCGATGGGAGTTTTGAGCAAAGCAGTTTAATTGATTTTCCGGTTATTCCTCTAACGGCTTATAAATCCGGTCAATTTGCTCCAGTACATACTTTTCCACCTCGTCTATCAGGGTCTTTATGCATTGAGGAGGTTCTTCATCATCAATCCTTGAAGAATCATTTTCCAGCGAATTGACTAAAGTGTTTTGCAGTCCGCAAATGCATTCGTAATAAATATCCGTTCCCACCACGGTATTGCCGCCTGTCCAATTTTGCGGTAAATTTCCGGCTCTTACTGCTGAAATTAAAAACCTGTACATGCTCAGGGAAAAGTATTGAATAAAAATATCTCCGTAAGACGAGGGTCTGTTCCGCAGCCTTTCATGCAGAACCGACGAAATACGAAAAACGGTGAGTGAGTCAAGTTTTTTATCCTCCGGGATATCCTCTTTTGTAAAAAAGCCTTCATGTAGCCCCGTCTTAACCGAATGAACTCCCAAAAGATAATCACAGGTTACACCGTAGTACTCGGCCGCCCTCACAACAAAACTCAGGCCGCATTCCCGAATCCCTTTTTCATAGTGTGACAATAGGGCCTGAGAAATACCAAGCCCCTTTGCAGCATCCTTTTGGCTGAGCTGCGCACTCTTCCTGAGATCCGTCAATCTGTTGGCAAAACTGGTGTCCACAGCGCCCCTCCTTTATACAATAAGTATATTTCTGCGGTTATTATACTCAATTATTACCGCCTTGTACATGTTTAAATTATAATTCCATAATCTTTTTCGGGAGATAATATGAAAACATATAAAATCCACTTTATCAGAAACGGCATGACTGCGGCAAATGTTGACGGAAGATACATAGGGCATACCGACGAACCCTTATCCGAGCAGGGGAAAAAGGAGCTTTTTGAACTTAGCAAAAAGGGCGGTTACCCCGACCCTCAAGCCGTGTTTGTAAGTCCGCTTGCCAGGTGCGCCGAAACAACCGCCATACTTTTTCCGGAGAAAAAACCTATTATTATCAACGACTTGATTGAATACAACTTCGGTGAGTTTGAAGGAAAAACCGCCGCCGAACTGCATAATCATCCCCTCTTTTCCGCCTGGCTTGCGGGCAAAGCGGATGTCGCTCCTCCTTTTGGAGAAAGCGCTGCGGATTTTTCAAAAAGGATTATGCGGGGCTTCAGCGGAATTGTCACCGGGGTGTTGAAAACAGGCATAACCGAAACGGCCATTGTTACCCACGGGGGCGTTATAGCGGCGCTGTTGGCCAACTACGGTTTACCCGAATTGCCCCTGCACGAGTGGTTTACCTCGGGCGGCTGCGGTTATACCGTGAGTATTATGCCTTCGGTATGGACAAAAGCGGAAAAGGTTGAAATTACCGGGCCGATTCCGGAACGGAATCGTTAAAATCGGCCGGCTTATCAGGGCAACTAATTTTTCCTTGACTTTTACGGGTTTTTATTGTTTAGTGTATGTGAAAGGGGGATAGTAATCCGCTATAATTCGGGCGCTAACTTTATCCCTTTGGCAACGGTGTTCGTTTTTTTGAGAAAACTGTTTAAATTTTTAAGGAGGTTTTGTTATGGAAAACAAGGTTTATCAGCCCCACAAATCTTCTCTGGGAGAAATCGATGCAAACGTTATCGCAGTGCTTAGTTATGGAGCCGCAATTATCTTCAGCTACATACCAGTACTCAAGTTTTTTGCCTGGCTTGCACCGCTTATAGTCTATTTTATTGAAAAGAAAAGTCCTTTAGTAAAATTCCACGCCTTACAGGCGCAGGTTATTAACGTAGCCGGTTCAGTTATTTCCTTTTTCTTATTTATTATCGGCAAAATCATCTCCCACGCACTTACCAGCAGAACATATGACCTTTGGAACTACGAAGATTATTACAGCAACATACAAAAAGCATCAATAGGCGCCACAGTATTTTTTGTCCTCAGTCTTATTGTTACCGTTGTAATGATGGCAATTGGAATTATCGCAGCGGTTAAGGCCTTTCAGTACACTGAGTATAAACTGCCCGTAATCGGTGATTTAGCGGCAAAATTGAACGAAAAGCTTGGCAAAGTTAACTTGGGCGGAAATAACGCTCAAACAGGTCCAACACAGCAGCAATGGACACCTCCCGGACAACCGCAAGACGCTCCGCCTGCACAGCAGACACCGCCGCAACAGTGGACACCGCCCGCACAGCAGGCACCTCCGCAACAGTGGACACCCCCTGCACAACAGGCGCCTCCGCAGCAATGGACACCGCCCGCACAACAGGCGCCTCCGCAGCAATGGACACCGCCCGCACAACAGGCGCCACCGCAACAGTGGACTCCGCCCGCTTCCCCTCCCGCTCAACCAGCAGTTGAAACTCAACCGGAACAACCTGTTGAGCCTCCCCCTGCAGATGCGCAGCCCAAATTTGACCCTCAGACCGGTCAGCCCATTGAACCGCCAACGGAAAACTAATTAAATCAAACGGCTTGTAAAACACTCAGCGGGAGAAAACCGACGGTTTTCTCCCGCTGATTATTAAGTGCAAACTACTCTGCCGATACGGTTGCAGGCGAAATAAACAGCACCTCGTCCCCGTCTTTCAGACGGGCTTTTTTTGATTTGCAACGGACACCGTTAATATAAATCAGAGCATCGGCAAAGGTGAGGCTTAACTTTCCCTCCAACAATCCGTTGATTTTGTCCAGCATATTTCCAACACAAGCGGCATCTATTTCCGCATTTCCCATTCCGGAATCGGCTCTCATGACGCCGAAAAACCTTACATTAACTTTAGCCACCTTGCTCCCCCTTTATGCATCAATGCCGAGTTTTTTGAGCGTAGACTTTTTCGGCACTCCGTTTTTCCATCCTCTTATGCGGTAGTAGCTTTTGAGCATTTTATTCAGCGGGACTTTGGACTTTTTATTCCCCGCCTCCTGCTCTTCGTCAGTCAGGCGACCGGGCAGCCTGTCCGCTCCGGCGCTTTGACCCAAGATAATGTTGCACTGACGTTCAAGGTTATAACCGCGCTCCCCGATTCTCAGCATTTTGCCGATGTTCATCTTCATCCCCGCAGCGTATTTAAGCGCATAGGGGTACTTGATAAGAGGAAGATTGATACCGGCTATTGCCGGGTATTTTACCATCAGAGCTATGACGGGGCCGACAGCAATAAAACCGAAATTTATGAACTTGGTAATAAAACTGTTCGGTTTGGCAATAAGCGGCCCGGGGAAGACCACATAGGAGGTAAAAAGACAACTGCCCGCCGCAGATATGGCCTCCATAAAGTTTTGGAAAAATATGTTGATTGCCGCTTTGCTCTTGGGGGTGTAGGGATTTATGTGTAAACCGAGGCCCTCAACCACCACCAGATAACCGGCATTAAGGTGGCAGCCGCCCCGATTTGCCGTGGCGTAGCCCAAGCCCTGCCCGACCGCACCCCGGGGTTCATAGGCGGCAAGTTCCATTCCCTTTGCCTGAATTGCGAACTCTTTACCGCCAAAACGCTCAGACATTCTTTTTGTGCCCTCCGCCAGAATATCGCCTATACCCCTGCGGGCAGCTATATCTTCAAAAAGTTCCGATATTCCGTCGGTTTCGCCGAATTTAAGGCCGTTGTCCCACAGGCCCTTTTCCGCCAACTCCATGGCGAAAGCTATGCTGCCCGCAGCGGACATTGTGTCCAAACCCAACTCGTCAAGTTCATAATTCCAGCGGTTGATAAGTTCAAGGTTGCTGTTTAAAAGATTCGGACCGAGTAAACCCAACGTTTCCAACTCCGGGCCTTTGACCACCTTGCCGTTGACTTCCACCCGCCTTGTACACTGAATCACACAGCTTGTGCAGCCGGAGTTTTTAACCAGATACTTTTCGGCTAAGGTTTCACCCGACACTTTTTCAAACTCGTCAAAACGCCCGGCGCTGAAATTTTTAGTGGCAAGTATTTTTTGAGCCTGCATAGGAGCCACCAAGCCTGCCGTGCCGAGTTTTGGCAGTTGCCTGCCCGTGAGAGGATGTTTGCGGAGTTGCTCAATCCATTTTTTGTTGGTTTCTTTGAGCTTTTCTTTGTCCGCAACCTCCGGTTTAAAAGAACCGGCCGCAGTAACCGCCTTAAGGTTTTTGTCACCGAAAACGGCACCCACACCGCCTCTGCCCGCAGCCCTTTCACCGCTGAACACGGCGGCATACAGCACCTTGTTTTCACCCGCCGGCCCTATAACCATTTTGCCGGTTTTAGGGGGCAATTTTTCCTGAGCCGGGGTCACATGCAGACCCCATAAATCCGCAGCATCAACGAAGACTACAGTTTCCTGTGTGATTTCCAAAACCGTCGGTTTTTTAGCTTTCCCCGTTATAATCAGGCCGTCATATCCCGACCTTTTAAGGAACATACCGAAATCCCCTCCGCAGTTGGAGGAGGTAAGAATGTTTGTGAGAGGTGAAATTGTTGAGATGTTAAACCGGGAACTGCTCGGGCAGCCGCAGCCGGACAACGGCCCCGTTGTCACCACCAGCCAGTTATCCTCATCAAAGGCTTTCATACCGGGCTTTATGTGGCGAAAAAGGATTTCCGCCGCCATAATTTTGCCGCCTATTGTTCTTTCCCTGTCCTTATCTGTCCAGGGGTACTCCTCCCAGGTTTCATCGGTCAGGTCAACTTTTAATACCTTACCGGCATACGCACCGAAATCAGTCATAACACACCTCTGAATCCGCTTATTTTTTCAACCCTTAATCTTTTTAACCAGGGCTGTACAATCATCTTCAAACATAATTTTGGGCACCGGATACAAGGGATTGGCTTCATGAAGGGCTCGGGATACAATCAGAGGAATATCCTCATCCCGTATTTGTTCAAAATGTTCCGGTATATCAAACTTCCGGAGCAGTTCTTTAACGGCTGAAATAAATACTTTAGCCTTTTCTTCCGTACTTTGATTTGCCGAGGCAAGCCCCGCAAAATCGGCAAGCTCTGCCAGAGAGCGATAAACGGAAGAACCGTAGTATTCCAACACATAGGGAAGCACAACCGCATTCGCCAAGCCGTGGGGTATGGAGTAAAGCCCCCCGAGATTATGGGCAATGGCGTGTACGTAACCCACATAGGCTCTGGTAAAGGCCAGGCCCGCATAGTGGGACGCCAAAAGCATCTGCTCTCTTGCGTAAATATCCTCACCGTTTTGATAGGCTTTTTCAAGACTTTCAAATATGAGTTTTACCGCTTTAAGACCAAGCTCAGCCGACTCTTTGGTATTCTTTTGCCCGATATAGGCCTCCACCGCATGGGTAAGGGCATCCAAGCCGGTCCAGGCTGTTATATGCTTAGGCAAACCCAAGGTAAGTTCCGGGTCCAAAACCGCATAAAGGGGACAAAGTTTAAAGTCGGTTATTGCATACTTTTCCTGAGCTTTGTTATCCTTAACAACCGCCACTATGGTGCACTCCGAACCGGTACCGGCAGTTGTGGGTACGGCAAACAGCGGAGGCAGGCTATTAGTTACTTTCAGTAATCCGCGCATTTTTTTGACGCTTTTTTTAGGATTGGCAACCCTCGCTGCCGCCGCTTTTGCACAATCCATGGGGGAACCGCCGCCGAAGGCTATAACCCCTTCGCAATTGTTTGCTTCATAAATTGATTTTGCCTGTTCAATGTTTTCAACCGAAGGATCCTGTTGAACGCCGTCATAAACAAAGTACTGAATATTATTGCTGCTTAAATCCTCCATAAGCGGGTTCGGAAGCCCTAAAGCGGATAAGCCTTTGTCGGTAACAAGAAGCACCCGGTTGATTTTATGTTTTTTTAAAACTTCCGGCAGTTTGTGTATGCTTCCGGCACCCGTAATTAAAATCGGTTTTCGGTGGCGCATCAGAAAAGAAGCGACATAAAAATTAAACTGATAAATCCTGTAGTTAATTATCCTGAATAAGTTGAGCATAAAATACCTTCTCTTGATTTGATGTTTTGACATAATGCCTGCCCGGATATATTGACTTAAATTCCCCGCATTAATTGACAAGGCTCGCCGGGGGGAATACAATGTCAGGGACTTAACGTGCGCAATTTTTAACCCTTGCGTTTATTAAATCCGCGGCGTGTTCCAGCACGGGCAGAACCGTTGACAGATTTTCCGTAACCGCCTTGGGACTGCCGGGAAGATTTATAATAAGGGTTTTACCGCGTACACCGGCAACCGCCCTGGAAAGCATTGCCCGAGGGGTTATCTCAAGGCTTTTTTGCCGCATTGCCTCGGCAATCCCGGGTATTATACGCTCCACCACCGCCAAAGTGGCTTCCGGTGTCACATCCCGGGGAGAAATCCCCGTTCCGCCTGTGGTAAAAATTATATCCGCTTTGTTTAAGTCGCATATCTCGCCGAGTTTTTGCATAATCCGCTCTTTGTCGTCAGGCAGACATTCATACAAAACCACCTGCGCTCTGCCTTTCAGCTGCTCTTCAATAAGCGGGCCGCTGTTATCCTCCCGCTCACCGGCAAAGCCGCTGTCGCTTATACAGAGGACTGCCGCTTTTAAAACGGTTATCGGGTTTTTTTCATCGGTTTGCGGCATTGAATTATGCACCTCCTTCCAGTGTGCATTATACCACAAAGGCAGTGTTATTAACAATTTTTTCGAGGTCGATTATGGAACTGAAAAGAAAACCGCCCTGGCTTAAAAGTAAAATATCCGCCGCCCAAGGGGTGCAAATGGCCAACATGCTGCGGGGAATGGGACTCCACAGTGTTTGTGAAAGCGCCAACTGCCCCAACCTGGGGGAATGTTTTGCCAACAAGACCGTAACCTTTATGATTCTCGGAGGAAGCTGCACAAGGAACTGCGCTTTTTGCGCCGTGCCAAAGGGCGGCGTTGAACCCCTTGACCCCGAAGAACCCGCAAAAGTGGCTGAGGCAGCCAAGGCTTTGGGCAGTCTGCATACTGTTGTTACCTCCGTCACCCGGGACGATTTGCCCGACGGAGGAGCCGAACATTTTGCCAAAACCGTAAGAGCGCTGAAAGAAACTTTGCCCGGCAGCACGGTTGAAGTGCTTATACCGGACTTTAAAGGAAACCCGGACGCTTTAAAGACCGTGCTTGATTCGGGGCCGGAAATAGTCAACCACAATATTGAAACCGTGCCGGCCCTTTACCCCGATGTGCGCCCGGGAGCCGTTTATGAACGCTCTTTGGAACTTATAAAAAGAATAAAAACCGCAGCGGACGGCATTTACAGCAAAACCGGCCTGATGGTGGGCCTGGGTGAATCGGAAGAGGAAGTTTTTGCGGTTTTTGACGACCTTGTTTCAGTCGGCTGCGATATGCTCACCATAGGCCAATACCTTCGGCCTTCAAAAAATCATCACCCCGTGGCCGAATACATTCATCCCGCACAATTTGAAAAATATAAAGAAGCCGCTTTGGAAAAAGGCTTAAAATTCGTCGCCTCCGGCCCTCTGGTAAGAAGTTCCTACCGGGCGGCCCGGGGCTTTGAGGAGTTGAATAAAAACATTGATTTACCTTGAAAGCGACAGCTCCGATGCGAACTTTAATTTTGCACTTGAAAGCTACGCCATGGATGAACTGAACATAGGCGACTGCTATTTTATGTTCTGGCGCACAAATCCAACTCTTATGGCGGGGCGCTACCAAAACATCTTGGCGGAAATCAATATGCCTTTTGCAAAAGAGAATAACATTCATATTGTCCGCCGCATTACCGGGGGAGGCACCATTTACACCGACCTCAACGGCTGGCAATTTTCTTTTATTGTAAAAACGGAGGGAGAAAAGCAGATAAATTTCGGGCGTTTTACGAAGCCTGTCATTACGGCTCTGCAGCGTCTGGGCGTACCCGCTCAGGCGGGGGACAGAAACGACCTGCTTATTGAGGGCAGAAAGTTTTCCGGCAACGCCCAATATGTACGCAAAGACCTTACCCTGCACCACGGTTCCCTCCTGTTTGACACAAACCTTGAAAACCTGGTTCGGGCTTTGACACCGGATGATGAAAAGCTGGTCAGCAAGGGCATAAAGTCCGTCCGTCAGCGGGTGACCAATATAGCCGAATACCTGGATACAAAAATAACTTCGGAAGAATTCCGGGATTTAATGTTGGAATACCTGCTTAAAGATACCGAAACATACAGCCTTAACAGCCATGATTTACAGCGTGTTAAAGAGATAAGCCGTGACAAATTTGACAGTTGGGAATGGAACTTCGGCGGCAACCCGAAATTCAACATCTCAAAGGAAAATCGCTTCCCCGGAGGGAAACTCCGCGCCGACTCGCTGGTAAAAGACGGCCGAATAAAGCGTATAAGCTTCAGCGGCGATTTTTTTGCCAACAAAGAGCCAGCCGCACTTGAGACCGCTTTGACGGGCTGTTTATATGAAGAAAATGCTGTCAGAAAAGCGCTGGCAGAAAACGATGCCGGCAGCGTATTTATGAACATAAACCTTGAACAAGTACTCAGTTGTATTGTATAATTGTAACCGGTTAAACCGCTTGTTACGGTTTTAGCGCATTGCGTTAAAATATAATTCGATCCGATTTTTACGGCCTAAGGCTTTGCTATGGCTGTAAAAACGAAGCCAAAATACTTTCATTGGCTTAAGGGCAGGGTTTGGAAACGTCCCCGCCTTCCGTGCTTGAAAAGGAGAAGAATTATGAAAAAATTGCTCTGCGTAGGTCTTTCCCTGTTACTTGTGCTATCCCTGTTCGCCGGTTGCGAACAAAAGCCCGAAACTCCCACCGGCACAACTGTCAACAAACCTGCAAACCCCGTTCTGCGCTGTTCCACCACCACCTCCGTTAACGACTCAAAGCTGATGGCCATGCTGGAACCCCTTTTTGAAGCCGAAACCGGCTACGACCTGCAAATCACCTCCAACGGAACCGGAGCCGCTATAAAACTCGGTGAAACCGGAGATGCGGATGTGATTTTGGTACATGCCAAAGCGTCGGAAGAAGAGTTTATTGCAAACGGCTTCGGCATCAAACGCATTCCCTTTATGTTCAACTTCTTCGTTATTGTCGGCCCTAAAGATGACCCGGCAGGGGTAAAAGGCAGTGCAAGCGCCGCCGATGCTCTTAAGAAAATTTCCGAAAAAGGCAGCAAACTTGTATCCCGCGGCGACGATAGCGGAACCCACAAAAAAGAACTTGCCCTCTGGAAAGCCGCCGGTATCGAGCCGAAAGCGGAAACGGACAAATGGTATATCTCAGCCGGCAAAGGCATGGGCGACTGCCTTAACATGGCTAACGAAAGCGGCGCCTATGTTCTCACGGATAAGGGAACATATCTGTCCATGAAAGCAAACCTTGAAAACCTTGAAATTGTACTGAACGAAAGCGATGATATGAAGAACACCTACTCCCTCATCGCCTGCAATCCGGAAAAGAATGCGGGGCTCAATACCGAGGGCGCAAATGCCTTTATAGAATGGATGACCAAAAAAGAAACCCTTGACAAGATCGCCGAATTCGGAATCTCCCAATACGGCGAAGCCCTTTTCTTTGTAGAATAGTTGTTTTTTAACGGGGTTGCCGTCCGCAGGGGCGGCAGCCCCTTACTGTTATCGGTGTTTTAAATGGAAGCTTTTCGTGAGGCTTTGCGCCTTGTTTTTTCTTTTGATAAAGAGCTGTGGCAAATAATCGGCGTAACGATGAGGATGTCTTTAACCAGCACAACAATTTCCTGCCTCCTGGGTATTCCTTTAGGGGTGCTCTTCGGCAGTACAAATTTTCGGGGTAAGACAATGCTCATGCGGGTATTGCACACTTTGATGGGGCTCCCCCCCGTTGTGGCCGGTTTGTTTGTGTTTCTGCTCCTCTCCCGCAGCGGTCCCCTGGGCTCGTTAAGACTGCTTTTCACCGTTGAGGCCATGATTATAGCCCAGTGCGTACTCATCACCCCCATTGTAGCGGGGTTGAGTTCTTCCATTGTGGGCGCCACCGCTCCGGCACTTTTGGAAAAAGCCAAAGGCCTTCACCTCTCCCGAAAAACGATATTAAAACTCCTGCTTGCCGAAAATAAAATTACCCTTATTTCGGTAGTTCTTACAGGTTTCGGACGGGCGATATCCGAGGTGGGGGCGGTTTCCCTTGTGGGAGGCAATATAATGTTCAAAACCCGGGTGATGACAACCGCCATAATGTTGGAGACTAATAAGGGTAATTTTGAGTTCGCAATAGCCTTGGGAATTCTTTTGCTGTTAATTGCTTTTATAATAAATTATGCGGTTTCGTTTTTCAGAAAAGACGGAACCGTTCTCCGGTGATTGCGGAGCCTTGTTTCAAACTCAAAAACGGTCGGAGTTTATAGATGATTGTAATTGAAAACTTAAAAAAATATGCCGGGGAACGCCTTATAGTGGATGTAGACTCTTTTGAGATAAAACCGCAAGACCGTCTTGCGGTGATAGGGCCAAACGGCAGCGGAAAGACTACCCTGCTGCGCCTTTTGGCGGGCCGTTTAAAGCCGGATGAGGGAAGTATAACCTACCGTGACTCAACGCCTCTCCCCTATTATCTGCCCCAAATAAGCCAGAGTTTTTCTCTGAGCGTAAAAAACAACCTGCTTACCTGTCTGCCAAAAAGCATAGGTATGCAGGAAAGGCATAATCTGGCCGACGCCGCCCTCAAACGTTTTAAGTTGGAAGCGCTCGCCCATAAAAATGCCAAGCGGCTTTCCGGCGGGGAAACGCAGCGCCTGGCTCTGGCCTGCCTTTTAGTCACTCCCAAAAAGCTGCTGATCTTGGACGAACCCACCAGCGCCGCCGATATTGAAAGCGTTGACCTGATTGAAAAAGTTCTATTGGAAGACTCCATAAAAAATGACACCACATTGATTTTTGCCACCCACTCCCCCCGCCAGGCGCTCAACCTTGCCACCAAGGTGCTGCTGCTGGAAAACGGGGCGGCGGCCGAAACGGGTTCTCCGGAAGAACTGCTTAAAAACCCGAAAACCGAATGGGGTAAAAGATTTATGGAGCACTGGCAGATTTAGCATGCCCCGACTGCCGTGCAAATATAAGCCGATAACCGTTTTATGAAAGAGGAAAAATGTTAACCGTTAAATCGTCTGAAGAAACTTTGGAGATATGCCGCAAGGAATTCGGCGACATCCGCACCCCTTGTGAAACCGTGCCCCTGAAAAGCGCTTTGGGGAGGGCGGTTTTTGAGGATATAGCCGCCGACCAATATATACCCGGCTTTAACCGCACCACCGTTGACGGTTTGGCCGTTATTGCCGCCGACACCTTCGGCAGTTCGGACACTATCCCCGCTCAGCTTGTTTTTAAAGGGGATATCCCGATGGGGGTAAAAAGCAGTATCTGTATAGCTTCAGGGGAATGCACCTCAATTTCCACGGGGGGCGAACTGCCTCAGGGCGCAGACGCAGCCGTAATGGTGGAAAACACCGAGGACTTCGGCGACGGCTTCCGCTACATTTTAAAACCTGTAGCCCCCGGAGAAAATATAGTCCGCAAGGGCGACGACGTTTGCCCCGGCAAACCTGTAATAAAACAATCCGTGCGTATCAATGCAAAAGACATAGGCGCATTGGCGGCCCTCGGAATTACCGATGTGCCGGTATATAAAAAACCCGTGGTTGCAATTATATCCACGGGGGACGAAATTATTCCCGCCGACAAAACACCCGAAGGCGCTCAAATGCGGGACGTAAACTCCCACATGATAGCGGCGGCGGTTAAAAACTGCGGAGGGGAACCTTTAACGGCGGGAATAGTGAAGGACGACGAAGAGGCTTTAAGCGCCGCAGTGACGGATTTTTTGCCCAAATGCGATATTCTCATTATCTCCGGAGGTTCTTCCGCCGGTGAACGGGATATAACGGCAAAAATCATAAACAGGCTCGGCAAAGTACTGCTGCACGGAATCGCCGTTAAACCGGGGAAGCCCACGGTTATCGGCAATATATCCGGCAAACCCGTCTTCGGTCTGCCGGGGCATCCGGTTTCCGCCTGGTTTGTCTTTCAGCTTTTTGTACGGCCTTTGATCTGTTCCATGAACGCAACCGAACCCGTACAGCATACACGACCGGGAATATTGGGGATAAATCTGCCCTCCAACCACGGCCGTGAAGAATATGTGCCGGTAAAAATACAAAAGGACGGTTTAACCGTCCTGCCTGTACCTATTAAGTCCGGCCTGATAACTCTGCTTACTCAAGCCGACGGATTTGTAAAAATAGAGCGCAACCGGGAAGGGCTTGCAAAAAACGAGGAAGTAACCGTTTACCTGTTTTAAGCCGCTCTTATTCCCCGGAATCAGGCTCAATTATTATCTCGTCCCCCGCTTTTATCGTTCCGCCCGTCACTACCTTGGCAAAAATCCCCTCTTGAGGCATTATGCATTTACCCATAAGTCTTTTTATCTCACAGCCGTCATGGCACTCTTTGCCGATTTGACTAATCTTCAAAACCGCGTCGGCAATCCTTAACTTTGTTCCTACGGCTAAAGTATAAAGTTCAATGCCCTCGGTGGTTATGTTTTCGGCAAAAGAGCCTTCACAAATACCCTTGACCCGTTCCGGGTCCTTTGCCATAGCCTTCGACTTTTCCACACTCTCTTTTGCAAGAAGACTCACCTGACGGTGTCCTTTTCCCCCGTGAGCATCTCCCTGAAGCCCGAAATCCTCAATCAATATTCCTTTTTCGACGGCCTTTTTGGCCGTCCCTTTTTTTTCGCTTATATTTACCGCAACAACTTTAGCCATTTTAACCCCCTATTTCCTGAAGAGTATAGCCCAAACCGCACTCCGGTTCAAAATTATGGCTCGGAGGTTTAAAATGCACGGCTTTTTTAATGGCGTCTGTCAACGCCGCCTCATCGTCAAGCAAGGGTTTTAAGTCCACAGTCCCCTCATCCCCTAAACAGGTTTTTAAGCGGCCGTCAAAAAGCACCCTTATCCGGTTGCAGCTATCGCAAAACTTATCGCTCATGGGGCTTATAAAGCCCACCTTCCCCTTCCAATTAGCCGCACTGTAATCAACCGAAGGTTGGGAACGGGTAAAGGGTTTTACCGGAGTTAAATAGGGGTGGCGCTCCAGAATTTGCGAGTTGGGTACAGGCGCAAGGCAGTTCTGTTCCTGCGAAAACGGCATAAGCTCAATAAAACGCACCGTTACCGGATTTTTTCTGGCATAAAGGATAAAATCATCCGCCTCATCATCGTTTACGCCCCGCAAAAGCACCACATTTATGTGTAAAGGGTTTAGCCTTGACACCAGCGCCGCTTCCACTCCCGCCAATGCCTCATCCAGATTCCCGCCGCCCGTGATCTCCTTATATCTTAAGGGTTTCAGGGAATCTATGCTTATGTTTACCCGAGCAAGTCCCGCCTCTTTTAATGTAAAGGCAAGCTCTTGCGTGAGCAATGTGCCGTTGGTGGTCAGAGAAATCTCTTTTAACCCGCCAACAGCGGCGGCCCGCTCTATTATTTCCGTCAAATCGGTGCGAAGCAGCGGTTCCCCGCCGGTTAAACGGAGCCTTTTTACACCGCATTTTACAAAAGCCCGCACAAGCTGCTGAATTTCAAAAGCGCCCAACTCACCGCTTACCGAAAGGCGGTTTTTATTGCCGCAGTATGTACAGTTTAAGTTGCAGCGCCGGGTTACGGCAAGCCGCAAATAATCAATTTTACGGTTAAATTGGTCATGCATGGATTTGCACCCGCCTTTTTCTTTCAGAGAACCCCGAACGGGCCGGATTTTCCGCCCCGTTTTTCAAGAAGTCTTACATCGGTAATTATAATCCCTTTGTCCACCGCTTTGCACATATCATAAACCGTGAGGGCGGCGGCGAAAACCGCCGTCATGGCTTCCATTTCTATCCCCGTTTTATATTCACAGCCCGCATGTGAGAGTATTACCAGTGTGTCCGGCTCTTCAACCTTAAAGTTTATCTCCACAAAGTCAACGGGTATGTTATGGCATAAGGGAATAAGTTCAAAGGTTTTTTTTGCCGCCATAATCCCGGCTAAACGGGCGGCGGCGAACACGTCGCCTTTGGGCATATTGTCGGAAAGGATGAGTTCCAAGGCGGCGGGCAGCATTTTTACAACCGCCTGCGCTTTGGCGGTTCGCTTGGTCACGTTTTTTCCGCCTATGTCCACCATGGAGGCTTCACCCTGTTCATTTATATGTGACAGTGACATAACTATCTCCTTCCCCGGCAGCGGATTTAAAGCCGAGCCTTAACACTTCCCGGAGCCTTTAAGCTGTAGCCGCCCATTTCGCTGAGCCGCTCAAAAAAGGCCTCGCTTTGTAAAATCTTTATAAAAGCCCTGACCCGCGGGTCGTCAATATCTTCCGCACGGCAGATAAAATCATAGGCCTCGTCCGCTATGGGGATAAAATCCAGCCCGTTGATTTTTGCCGCCGAGTATATGCCTAACCCGGCATCGGCGCTGCCGGCTTTAACAAGAGCCGCAACCGCCGTATGAGTAAACTCTTCCCTGTAATAACCGTAAACCTCGTGCGGGTTGATACCTGCGGTTTTTGCCAAATGGTCGCAAAGAATCCGTGTCCCCGAACCCCGCTGACGGTTTACATATGACAAACCGGGCTTCGCAATATCGGCAAAACTCTTTATGCCTTTCGGGTTGCCCTTTGCCACCATCAAGCCCTGCGCCCTGCCCACGCCCTCAATAAGGATAATCCCGCCATCGGGAAAATGTTTTTTAAGGTAAGAGAGGTTGTACTCCCCCGCCTCGTCAAGCAGGTGTATGCCTCCGAGGTGAGCCTGTCCCGCTTTCAGAGCCGTTATAGCCCCCATACTGCCCACATGGGAAGATGAAAGGCCGAAGGAAACTCCGCTTCTTTTAAGCATATCGGCAACTTCGTCAATGAGGGGGTCATGACTGCCCGTAACAACAAGCATCTCCATAACCTCTTTGATATCAACAAGGGGAGTTACGGGCACTTTTTCTCCGCTTTCGTAACCTTCCCTGTTCTGTGGAACGTCAATAACCGCATGGGCGTTTGTAAAACTTGTTATCACTCCTGCTCCTCTGCTGAGAGGTACGGCAGTTAAGCGCCCGCCGGCAAAACTCAGCCTTGCCCGTACAAATTCCCGGTGTTTTAAGGATGATGTTATTTTATTTGCCAGCACCGCCTCAAGAGGTTCGGAATCAAAACCGCAATGCCGTGCAGGGGCGTTATCGTTCTTTTTACTTTGCCTGCAGAGCAGACGGTCCGCAACAACCCGCACAACTTTTTCCATCACTATAATGGCGGAAACGCTGTAACCGGGCACGCCGACACAGGGTACAGCCCCTATATGTCCGAGCACTGCGGGTTTGCCCGGTTTTATTGCCAGGCCGTGAATGACAAGGGTGCCCGTATTTTCTACGGCTGCCGCCGTGTAATCTTCTCTTCCTGCGGAAGAACCGGCAATCACCAGCACCATGTCGCACTCTTCGGCTGCGGTTTTTATAGCCCGTTCAATTAAAGGCAGTTTATCGGGAACGACGGGATAGGTTTTACTCTCGGCTCCCCACTCGTTCAGCATACCGGTAAAAATTACGGAATTAAACTCCATAATTTCGCCCTCGGCGGGTTTGCCGTCCGCCGGAACAATCTCATCTCCGGTGGGGATAATACCCGCAAGAGGGCGGCGGAGCACTTCAACTTCCGGATTCCCGCTTGCCAAAAGCGCACCTGCCAAAGCCGGTGTGATTTCCGTAAAAGAGGTCATGAGCATATCGCCCACGCACATATCCTCGCCGATTTGCCGAACATGCTGCCAGGGGACCGCCGCTGCGCTTATTAAAACTCCGTCGGGTACTTCCGCCACTTCCTCGGTCATAATAACGCAGTCCGTACCCGCAGGCAGAGGATCTCCCGTATCCACGGGGGTAAACTGTTCTCTATTAAGAACCAGCGGATTAAGTTCGGTTGCGGCGGAAGTGACGGCGGCGGAGACGGCAATGCCGTCCATTGCGGAAGCGTTGTAATGGGGGGAATTAATTTTGGCATAAACCGCTCTCGCGGTAATCCGCCCCGCGGCTTCAGCCGAGGGAATGACCTGCGTCTTATTAGCAAGACCCGCCGCTTCAAGTGCGCTCATATATTCTTTTACCGCTTCATCAAGCGGGACATTGTTAAGATAATTGTGCTTTACGGCAACCACCTCCGGGGAACAGCCCACAGGCAACTTAAATATACTACCCTTATAATACGACGATTGTCGGCTATTTTCAACGGGCTTTAAGCCGCTTCTTTTCTTGTCAAAATTCTTATCCAGCCGAAACGGTTAACTTTTACCACCGCTACAAAGCATTTGGCTATCTGGTCGGATTTAAGCAGAGCAAAGGTTACAACGACGGGGAGTTTCAATATAAAGGCGGAAATTGCGGACAGGGGCAGCACCATCATCCACATAAAAATAATGTCGTTGAACAAAACAAACTTTGTATCTCCGCCGCCCGCCACAATACCCGTCAGAGAGGGCATCTGATAGGCGGTGCCTATAACGGTCACGCAGAGCACAAGAATAAAACTGCCCGTGAGCGCCGCCGTTTCCGCCGAGGCGTTGTAGAGGTCTATGACAAACGCTTTACCCGCCAGTAAAAGGGCGGATGTCCCCAAGCCTATGCCCAAGAACAGCACCTGCATGGTTTTGGCATACTGTTTTACTTTGGATAAATCCCCTTCCCCTACCGCTTTGCCTATAATTATATTTGAGGCGTTGGCGGAGCCGCCCGCCACCACAACCGCCACTTGAAAAATTGTAGTGGCAATACTGGAAGCGGCAATGGTAGAGGCGCCCAGCCGCCCGAGGATAGCCCCCTGTACACCCATGGCTATCCCCCATGAGGTTCCGGAAAGCACCGTCGGCAAGCCGGTCTTTTTAAAGTCGAGTATATAACTTTTTTCAACACTGAAAATATCCTTTATGCGGAGTTTCAGCTTTTTATCGATTAAAGCCGCATAAACCGAAACAGCGGCAAGTTCAAACACCCGAGCTAAAAGGGTGGCTAAGGCCGCCCCTTTGATACCCATTGCACTAAAGCCGGCTTTACCGTAAATTAACAGGTAGTTGAGCCCTACATTAACAAAAAGGGCGAGGAAGGAAACCCAAAAACCCACCTTTACCGTCTCCACACTTCTCAGAGCTCCCAACAACACAGTGGTAATTGCAAAAATTACGTAGGAACAGCAGACGATTTTAAGATATTCCACGCCTTGCGCGATAACCGCTTCTTCATTTGTTATCAGGCGTAAAATACCGTCGGGTACAAAAAGGCAAAGAACCGTAAGGGCAACACTCACCGTCACCGCAAACCAAAAGGCCACGGCGAATGTTTTTTTGATAGGTTTTGTCTGCTTTTTACCCCAATATTGGGCCGATATTACCACCAAGCCGGTAACAATGCCGTTAACGCACACTTGCAGTAAAAACTGAATTTGATTGCAAACGGCCGCTCCGCTCAGCGCAATCTCGCTGTAGGAGCCGAGCATAATGCTGTCAGCCAGATTGACGCTGAAAGCTATAAGGTTTTGCAAAGCAATTACAAATGTGAGGGTAAAAAAAGAGCGATAAAACGCCTTATCTTTGACAAAAAAATTCATTGTCGGCGAGCCTCCGCGGCCGCGGCAGTAATGGAAAGACCGCGGTTCTTTACAGCGGCGAGTTTATCATATATACTGTTTACTGTCAATAATATAAGCGGCTTTGAGCCATGCTGCAGGAGGGGGAAAATATGGAAAAAAGAACATATTTTAACGGCAGATTTGAGCAACGCACAAGGAGCCTTGTTACAACGGCGCAGGGCCTGCCTTCAAACAAAATACCGGCCGTTGCTTATGACAAAAAGGGAACCCTTTTTGCAGGAACCTCAAAGGGACTTGCCAAGATAGAAGACGGCAAGGCAAGCCTTATTAAATTGAAAACCGCCAAAGACGGCGGCGAGGTTTCCATGCTGTTTACCGACAGTAAGGGGCGGCTTTGGGCCGGGTCAGGCTGTGAGCTCTTTTGTATAAACGGTAAAAAGGCCGCAGTTTTCCCCGCCTTTAACAAACCCGTTGCCGACATGAAGGAGAGTCCCGATGGCACACTCTGGCTTTTGACCGAAGATTATCTGTACAAAAAGACGGAGGACGGTTCCGGCTTTGAGCGCCATATAGATGTCCCCGGCATCGCTTCTTCTCTGGCCGTCAGTGACGATAACGCTATATTTGCGGGAACAAAGAAGAGCGGCCTTTTGGGACTTATCGGCAAGCGCCCCCACTGGGCTGAGCTTTTTAAGGAGTTCACGGGGCTGATAAGCAATAATGTAAACTGTGTCGCCTTTGACAGCGTAGGCTATGTATGGGTGGGCACGGATAAGGGGGTTTGCGTTTATGACGGCAAGGGACACTGGCTTTCCGCACGGGAAGTGCCCGAACTGCCCAGAGGCTGTATCAATGCCATGACCTTCACCCCTGACGGAAATAAATGGTTTGCCACTTCAACAGGTCTTGTACTCTTAAAAGACGGCAAGCTCAAGTATCTCGGTTTTCAGCGCTGGGTTCCCTCCCCTGCAGTTTTGAGCGTGGCCGCTTCCCCCTCAGGCACCGTTTGTGCAGGCACCGACGAGGGCTTAAGCATAATTGAAACCGCCCTTATGACCCTTGAAGAAAAAGCCGCCCACTACCAGAAAACGGTGGAAAAATACCATGTGCGCCACGGCGGTTATGTGACAATACGGTTGTTGGATGTACCGGGGGATATTGAGAGCGGTCATGTAGAGGTTTCCGACAATGACGGTACATGGACCTCTATGTATATGGCAAGCCAATGCTACCGTTACGGCGTTACAAAAGAAAAAGACGCTTTGGAAAAGGCCCGCAGAGGTTTCGGCGCCCTTAAACAGTTGGCCTATATCACCGGCATACCCGGCTTTACCGCCCGGGCGGTACGTTACCCGGATGACCCGGGTGCGGGCTTCGGCAACGGGGACCCGGAGTGGCATCTTGACGCCGACGGGGAATGCGAGTGGAAAGGCGAAACTTCCAGCGATGAGATGGTCGGTAATTTTTACGGATTTTCCGCCTATTACGACATAGTTGCAAACGACAAAGAAAAGGCCGAAATTGCCGATATAATCAGAGCGATTATGGAGCATATACTCGCCAACAACTTTAAGTTGGTTGATACCGACGGCCTGCCCACCACTTGGGCAAACTGGGCGCCGGAGGACTTAAACCATAATGACCACTGGCATGCGGAACGGGGGCAGAACGCTTTGGAGCTTTTATCCATGCTTAAAACCGCCTGCCACATGACGGGGGACGAAAAGTATAATAAAGTTTACCTGCGTATGATTAAAGACCACCACTATCTGATGAACACCATGCACTATAAACTTGAAGATTACCATTCCTGCCATATTGACGACGAGTTGGGAATGCTCACCATTACCCCCCTGTTAAAATACGAAAAAGACCCCGTAATACGCTCCTACCTTCTGCTCGGCCTCACCCATCACTGGGAATATGAACGGGTGGAACGCAGTCCCCTTTGGAGCGTAATTTACGGGGCTTTGACTGGCAGGCACTGTGACATTGAACTTGCCGCCAAGTCATTGGAAGAACTGCCCTTGGACTTAATACATTGGCCGACTTACAACAGCCACAGAGATGACTTGGAGTGGATTACGGCTTCCGAAGAGTTTTGGATGCCGCCCCAACTTAAAGAGCCTCTGCCTTATGACGAAAAACCCATGAACAAGTATGACGCCAGCCCCTTCAACGCCGACAGCGGCATCAAACTTGTAACAAAGACCGATGCCGACGGGAACGAAACAACGGCTATTGAAATCAGCAGTTCCCCTCATTTGAACGGAAGACGGGCGGAAGACGGGACGGTATTTTTACATCCCTATTGGATGGGCAGATACTACGGCTTGCTGGGGGATTAATTAACCGAACCCGAACAACGCCATTAAACTGAAATTCTAAACAAACCGGCTTTATAGGTTGAAAGATTTTTAGGAGTGGATTGGTTGAAAAAGTTTACCCGATTTTGCAACGGCAGGCGCCTGTTGGCGGCATTGTTAGTTATCGCTTCACTTTGCGCCCTTGCCGGCTGCGACCTTGACGCAATAGCCCCCGAAAGGGGCGGGCGTGAGCCTAAGGTAAAGTTTGAGTCCTGCGGGGAGGAACTGACCTTAAGCCTGTTCAAGGGCACTTCCGCACATAAGCAGTACAAAATACCCGATGAAGTTGACGGCAAGCCCGTTACGGCACTGAAAAGTTTTGCTTTTTCAAACTCCGAATATCTTCAGGAGATTTCTATCGGTGCGGGCATAGTCGAAATTGACAGTTGGTCGCTGACAAACTGCAAGGAACTTAAAGCGATCAAAGTCAGTATGGACAACCCGGCTTATAAAGACATTGACGGCGTGCTTTACACAAAGGACGGTAAAACCCTTGTGGCTTTTCCCAATAAAAACACCGAACACCTGAGTTTGCCCATAGGCGTGGAAGAAATTGCCGACAACGCCTTTTACAAATGCACCAACATTAAGACGGTTGACTTCCCCGAGGGACTTAAAACCATAGGGGCAAGGGCTTTCCTCAAATGTAAGGGGCTTGAAAAGGCGGACTTGCCCGATTCCCTTGAAGTAATCGGCGACGACGCTTTCTCTTTCTGCCACTCCCTTACCTATGTTTACATCCCCGCCTCGATAAAGACTGTCGGCAACTTTGCATTTTTTGATGCGGAAAAATTGGGTGCAATAAAAATCGCCCGAGCGGAAGATGACAGCGAACTCATTCTCGGCAAGGACTGGAAAAGAAGAAAAGACGCAAATATAAATGCAGATGTGCCGGTTGAATGGGGGGCTGAGAGATGAGTAAAATCAAAGCTTCTTTCGGCAGGCTTGTTACAATGCTTACCGATGTGAAAAAATACTGGCACAACCCGAGAGAGGGCGACTACGTACCCTACAAAGAGTACACCAGCTACTGCCTGGGGCTTTCGGGCAGTATGCTGGCAGGCAACGTAATGTCCTACTTCAACTTTGCGGCAAGCTGCCTGCTGGTAGGTGCGATTTATGAAATCAGCTTTCGGGATATCTATATTTTAGGGCTTATAGGCATGCCAATAGGTCTTGCCCTTTCCCCCGTTCACATGATGCTCACCGACAACCTGGGCATTCTCCGCAAAGAGACCATGAAAAAGATGAACGTCCTTTTTATCACCATGGGCATAATCGGTCTGGCCCTCTATTTTGTGCCCCAGGCGCCATTTGAAAGTTTTTTGCCCGCCCTGCCCCAGGTTCTGGGAACAATACTGCTGATTAACTGTCTGGCCTTTTATTACAAAGTTATCGTCTATCAAAAACTTTCGCCCAAATACGGCAAATACCGCCCATGGATTATTACCGGCGGCATACCCACTTTTATCATCATCGTTTTGCTCGCTTACCTGCCTTTTAACTCCATGCCTTACTACACCAGGTTCTGGGTTCTGCATCTGCTTTTTTCCGTTTACAACAATGTAAGCAGTTTTGCCGTTCAGGCAAACAACATTATCAATGTAATCTCCCCCAACAGCGAAGAGCGCACACGCCTGATGTCCATAGGTACGATTATAGGCTCGGCTCTCCCCTCCGTTTTGAATGTGGCTCTCCCCGTTCTTGCCACCATGACCGGAGGATATGAAAACCTGCGCACTTACCGGATAGTTATGCCGGCGCTTTTGCTGCTGTTTATCCCCATGGTTTACCTGCTCGCCTACAAGGTGGAGGACAAGGTAATAGTGGCCAAAGACCACAAGCCGCAAATCAGCTTTAAGCAGGGCGCCAAAGCCGTTTTGAGCAATAAGTACAACTGGATTAACACCATCTCCGCCCTTTTCGGCAGCATAAACGCCGGCAGCGTAAACTTTGTGACCCTTATGTTTGTCTACGCTCTGCGCAAAGAGTGGCTTATGGGAATATATCTGACAATCATCGGCGTGGCATACAATCCGGGGCTGATACTCGCTCCCTCAATCATCAAAAAGTTTGATAAGCGCAATGTGAGGCTCATTGCCTCCGCCGCAGGGTTAATAAACCTTTTCGGCCAGTACTTTGCGCTCAAAACGGGCAACATTATTATTTTCACGCTCTCGGCCTTTATCTTCATTCTGATAAATACTCCCTCCGATGTAGCCGCCAAAGCCATGGTTGCCGACCAATGGGATTATCAGCAGTACAAATACGGGGAGCGGCTTGACGGCTTTTTGGGGGTCTTCGGTTTTATCACCACCCCCCTGACTACCCTCACGGGTATGATTGTCCCGACAATCTTCGCTTCCATCGGCTTTACCTCCGACTGGGACATTCTTTATGACCCCGTAATGCGCAACAAAATTTTGTATGTTGCCCTGATTATCAATGCCGCGGCCCTTGTCTTGAGTATTACCCCCTACTTTTTCTACGACCTTACGCTGGACAAACACAAAGCGATTATCGAAGAACTGAAAAAAAGAGCCGCCGGGGAGGAAGGCGTTTTAAGTGAAAACGCCGATACTCAAACGGAGGTTCCTGCGGAAGAAAGCTGACACAGCTTACCCTGATTAAATTTGCATTTTGATATGAAGAAACCGCCTGTCCGAAAGGAGGGGCGGTTTTAAAAATATCAATTCAAATTTACACGGGTCTTATAAAACTTATGGCGTGGTAATGCGCTTTCAGTTCAATCTTGTTGTGGAGACCGGCAAACTCCCCGTCCACCGTCCAGAGCACATACTCTTTGCAGGTTAAAAGCGCCGACTCGGCTTTTTCAAAAATAACGGAGGGATTATTCGGATTTTGAGTCAGTAACCATCGGATAATATTTGCCACACCTGATAAATTACGGGGTTTGCGGAAAAAAATCAGTTCAAAAATTCCGTCGTCAAGACTGATTGTTTTATCCTTTAGCTTGACCATACCGGCAACCGATTTTGAATTTGCAGTCCCCCCGAGAAGAAATTCATCCTCGAACACCTTATCCTCAAACTCCACCTTAACATGATAAGGTTTCATTCTGAAAAAATACGGTGCAGCCTTAAGAAGATAGGCGGAGTGGCCTAACATATTCTTCATTTTCTGGGATGTCAGATAAGAGATGTCGGACATAGTACCGAAGGAGGCGACATAAGAAAAATAGATATCCCCGTTAAAAGAACCGATGTCATGGGGAACGGGTTTTCCTTTTATAACATCCTCGACGGCTTTAATCGGATCGGAAGACAGACCCAACCCCTTTGCAAAGTCATTGGCGGTCCCCATGGGGATGTAGCCTATAGGCACGGAAAGCGATGAACTCATCAAGCCCGTTATGACTTCGTTTAAAGTTCCGTCACCCCCGCAGCATACAACGGCATCAAATTCCCCCGCCCTTTCCGCAGTAAAACGTTGTGCGTCACCGGGGCCGGTGGTGCTCATTGAGGTCACCTTAATGCCGTGGCGGCCGAAAACATCCAGAATATCCGTTAAGGTTGACATGGGCTTTTTTTTGCCCGCCTTGGGATTGATAATAAGCAGTACCTTATCTTCGTTATTCAACTCCCGCCTCTTTCTTTGTCATCAGGCTTATTGGGGAACTATAAACCGGACAGCATGATGACAAGCTTCAATTTCTACACGCTTGTGATAACCGCCGAACTCCCCGTCAAGAGTCCAGGAAACATATTCCGGAGCGGTTAAAACCACGGACTTGGCTCTCCCGTAAATCACGATCGGGTTATTTTCATTCTGAGTAAGCAACCAGCGGGCTATGTTAGCCGCATCCTTAACACCCTTGGGCTTGCGGAAAAACAGGATTTCAAAAACACCGTCATCAAGTTTTACCCGCCTGTCCTTCAAATGAATGAGTCCGCCTATAGCGTGGGTATTGGTGATGTTCCCCAAAATAAAATCACCCTCGGCAACCTTGCCTTCAAACTCCAGGGTCATATGATAGGGCCGCATGTTAAAAAAGGATTTTGAGCCTTCCAGAATATAGGCCGCATGACCCAGTCTGTTTTTCATTTTCTGGCTGGTTATGTGCGCAACTTCCGCCATTGAGCCGAAGGTGGCTATATAGGTAAAGTGAGTATCGCCGTTAAATCTGCCTATATCGTGGGGAACCAAACGCCCGTTCAGAACATCCCTTGCCGCCTGCTCCAAGTTGAGGGAAAGGCCCATAGTGGAGGCAAAATCATTCGTTGTCCCCGTGGGAATATAGCCGATAGGCAAGGGCTTTTTCAGGCTCATAACTCCGTTGAGTATTTCATTAAGAGTACCGTCACCGCCGCAGCAGACAACCAAATCATATTTTGCCGCATACTCTTTTACATAAGTTGTGGCGTCCCCTCTGCCTCTTGTACTTAACGCATCCGTTTTACACCCGGCGGCGGTAAAAATACCGAGTACTTCCGACAAGACGGACATGGGCTTGGTTTTACCCGCCTTGGGGTTGATGATAAGCAGAACTTTTTTACCGCGGAATTGAGAGTTTGTCATTTTTTATTCCCCTCAAAAATCCCCCAAACTTGTCGGGGGTTGTTGCAATTAATGATAAGCAAAGCGGAACTGTTTGTCAATAAACCGACTCTCATTTTACAAATCGTTAAAACTTACCGCCAATGCGCTCGCTTGCTCAAAATTGTGCAACAGTATTCCGGCAACCGATTTTACCGAGTTAACCAAACAACTGCCATGAATCAGTTTTACTCTCAAGACGGCTTAAATTTGTTTCTATCGTTCCGTCAGCTTTCACGGCGACCACATATCGGGCTCCCGCAGAAACGGCAACAATGTCTTTCCACTCCATCAGCTTTTGATATCGGAAATCAACGTCAAACGCTTCCGCCTCAGACTTCACAACTCCCGTATAAGCAATCGTTCCGTCCGTTTTTAAAGCTATTGTCTCGGAGGCGCCCGCTGAAACGGAAACAATATTATTCCAAAAAGTCACCGCAGACTCTTTCGTGTAATTTGACCCTGCAGCGGTAACCCGTCCGCCGGATTTCAAGCCGACACTGTGCGTCCAGCCTGCTGAAACGGCAACGATGTTTCTCCACAGTTTTACATCGCATTGTCCCTCTCCGTTTTGACCGGTTGCCACCACTCTTCCGTTCGCTTTTAAACCAAGGGTATGATTGGGACCGCAAGATACGGACACAATATCTTGCCAACCGGAAACATCACACTGACCATAATCGTTTTTACCAACGGCAACAACTGTACCGTCAGATTTAAGACCGACGGTAAACTGATATCCGGCTGACACTTCAACAATGTCACGCCAACCGCCCACATCACTCTGACCGCAATCCTGCAATTCCTCCAAATTAAAATCGACCGCCAAAACGGTTCCGTCCGATTTTAGCCCGACAATGTGTCCTTCCCCTGCGGCTACCGCTTTAATATCCCGCCATTTTTTGATTTCAGCCTGTTCTTCAGCATAATCCTCATCGCCTGCAAACAGGACGGTACCGTCCGAATTAAGGCCGACAGTAAAGAATTGACTCGAATCAACCACCTGCATGGAACGGGAAAGCTGACGAATATACTGCATGCTGTCTTTATAGCGATAAGATTTCATAAACAGACTCAGCGCCTGTTCCTTTGAACCTGCGTTTAGGGCTTTAACGGCGCAGTTGTAACGGTAAGCCGGTAGAATAAACATTTTTGTTGCTATCAGCAAGAGTAAAATCAAAAGACTGAACAAGACAATAAGACTCTTTTTTCTGTTGCACGATTTTAACATAGCACAAAACCCCTCTCTCTTTTTAATTTAAAAGGCAAAAAAATACAGACCTATGAGGCAATTTTGCCGTTTTTAATTATCGGAATCATATCATTATCATCGTCTACGGTCATAATGTAATAATCATTGTTCTTTAACGGCGTGCGGGCAATACCGTCATATGCGGATATGAAAATCCGTTTTCCAACGGTTATAATGTTGTAAGTATTTATGTTTTGTATTTTTTGGTCAACCTCCGCTACGGTGATGTATTCTTGAGGATTGTCAAAAGAAAAGCGGATTAACTTTTTATTAAGCAAAACAAGATATGAATCGGTTTTGGAATCATAATAAATATCCGCCGGATTCAGTCGGGCAGTTTTTTCATCCGTCATTTTATTGCAGACTGTTTTCTCACCCTTCAAATTAACGGCGTTGCAACATATTCCGACTTCCTGATCCTCAATCGGGACAGCGGAGTTTAAATCCGACTCCATATTCTCTATGCAATTAAAAACCGTTTCATGCCAATAAATATGGGCTATCCCGGAAGAGGCATAAACCGTTTTTTCGTCTTTACCGTCCATAGACAGGCGGTGAACGCCGGAGCCGTTCCGATAATATATACCGTCATCCATGATGTTCAGTTGGTTCATGGAAATATCTTTGTAATGCTCAAAGCCCGTATAGTCGGGGTCGTAATCGGGGCTGTCCTTCGGCGGGTTAGGCGGTACGGGAATACCCGACACATGATAATCGCTTTTGATTTTTGTAAGGCTCTTTGGTTCCATATCAAAACGATAAAGCGTTACCCGGTTTTCCTGTCCGTTTATTGTGTTTTCATCAACCTTAAGGTCAATGCTCATGTCATGCACAAAAAAGAGAGAGCCCTGATGTTCCGTAATGTCGTGGCAATATTCATTTATCGGAGTATCCAAAAGTGTTTTTCCGTCAAGTTCTTTTATGCGTTCGGGGGGTTCTTTACCGTACTCTAAAATCGGGTATTTCGCCCCCGTTTTTCGGTCTTGAGAATAAAGGCCGGATTTATTGCAATAAAAATAGTACTCATCATTAACATAGAACTCATAAACCGCTTCATCTGTCACGGCTTTAATTTTTTGTGCGACAGGATCGTATGAAAATAATTTATTATCTTTTCCGACATCGGTAAAATAAAGCAACGTTCCGTCAGTAAACAGTTTTACATCGGAATAAGAGTTCTCTTTCAGGCTGCGGTTCTGATATACAGCAAAAAATGTTCCCAAGCCTATAAAAAGCAGAAGAAAACATGACGCAAGCGGGATTGCCCATTTTTTAAAAGGCGCATTATTGCCGATTTGCCGTGACCTAACTTTGGAATCGGTGTCGGAATATACTTCATCAAAATAGTTGTCCTGTTGCATACTTATTTCGCCTCCCATCCGTTAAGCTGTAATAATCCGGCAAAAAGTTTCAATATAATTAAATAAATCTAAATTTCAAACTCACATTAACCATAACTGAGAATTTTGTCAATGCAAAATATGCACAAAAAAACGCCGTCCCATATGTGAACATTGCCCACATGTCAATTATTGCCGAAGCGTTTTTATAAATATTGCAAATGTTGCCGTGAAGTGTGATATAATTGCCCTGCGTCATTTTAAGAAGGAGGAACATGCGTGAACGTCTACGATTTTGATAACACTATTTACCGGGGAGAAAGCAGTCTGGATCTGTTCTTTTTTTATCTGAGGAGACACCCTTCGCTTTTGCGTTATTTGCCCAAGGCGATGTTAGGCGCAATAAGGTACAAACAAGGCAAAGTGACTATTGACGACCTGCTGAATAACTACGCCAATTTTGCCGAGGACTTTGTCAAAAATCTGGACGGTCTTGAAAAAGACATCAGCGATTTTTGGGACCGCAATATGCATAAAATCAAGCCTTTTTTTAAAGAGCAGAGGCAGGATGACGATTTAATAATTTCCGCCAGCCCGGATATTTTACTGGATGAATTGTTTGCCAGACTCGGCATTAAAAACTATATCTGCTCAAGGGTAAACAAACAAACCGCCAAAATTGAGTTTTTATGTTACCGTGAAAATAAGGTGCCGGCCTTTAAGGAAAGGTACCCCGATGAGGCAATTAAAAACTTTTACACCGATTCAATCAACGACAAACCCCTTATGGATTTGGCGGAAAATGTTTTTATGGTTAAGGGAGATAAAATAAAGCGGATTAAGCCTTGAGGTTATAAACTGTCAGATAAACTCAAAACAGTAAAACAGGGCGGGTAAAACCCGCCCTGCGCTTTTTTGCCCGGTATCAGTTATTGTCTGCCCGCTATATGCTCTTCGTAAAACTTGTCAATAGCGGCAAAAAAGTCTTCCACGGTGCCGTCATTGTTTATAACATAGTCGGCCATTTGTTCCGTCTTACTTGTTTGGAAAAGTTTTTCTTCCCCCAAGTCGTTTTCCCTGAGCTTTTCCTTGCTTGTGCCGTCCCTTGCGGAACCGCGGGCAAGCATACGCTCATAGCGAACATCGTCATCAGTTATGACCACGTTTACAAGCACAAAGTCATCACCGAAAGCCGCTTTTAAAAACATCACGTCGGACAAAGGACGAACGCCGGATACAAGATAAACCTCGCTCCCCGATTCTTTGATTTTTGAAACAATCTGCTCCGGGAAAAAGGTCTGCCCGTACTTTTCCATATATTTTTTTGATGTTTTATGCAGGTTGTCCCTGGTGAGTTCCAAGCCGTCGTTTGCCGCCAACTCTCTGACGACATCGCCTATGGAAATCATGGGTAAATTATGCTTTTTTGCAAGATACTCCAAAAAGTAATCTTTGCCTGTACCGTTTTTGCCTACCGCTGCCAATACCATATTGTTACCTCCAATAAAAATTCCTTGCGTATGTTACAGTAGAATCGCCGTTTTGTCAACTTTTGCCCGGGTCAATCAATAGTCAAAAGGTTGATTATTGAGCCGTTTTCTCTGGCATAAACATGCGCCCAGTAGTTGTGGAGCGGCCCCTTATTGCGGGCATAGGCAAAGTAAATACACCCGTTAATCATTAGTTTTGCCACGGCGTAATAGGCGGGGAAGACCTCATCTGAAAGAAGGTTAAGGCTGAACGAATACGCTTTCCTTTCCCCCGGGGCAACGCTAACCTTTTGAGTGCGGGGGCTTATATCCGCAAAGGCAAAGGGATTGCGGGATTGCAGGCCCCAGGTTTCTATCGGGGTTGCCAATGCCAGCTCGCCGCTCAAGGTTTCTTCGGTAAGATTCATTACGTTAACCCTGATTTCATTCCCGTCTATCTCCATATCAAGGGTCGGCATAAAGTTGCCCACTTCAAAAACATCTTCAAACAACTGTCCGTCATCCTTGTAGTTAAGGCGAATAAGGCCCTTTGCATCGGCTGAGGGTTTTGTAATTATTACGGGGTAAACCCCGTGTCCGCCCGGCTCAATGTTGTAATTAATTTTTTTGAAGTCGGAGGACCAGCCCTTGGGCAGGGTAAGGTTCAAGGTTCCCTTTGCTTTCATATCGGGACGATTATTGACCGCATTTATCTCCACACGGAAATTCAGTTCGTCTATTTTTTCAACCTTTTTGTCAATAACCGCCGCCACTGCAAGGTAGCCCATGGGCATACTCCCCAGGTCATGCTCCCAACTGCGCACATAGGTGGGTTCCACCTCTTCCCGCATTGCACCCAAAACCGAGTGCCCCAACTGCTGTTCGGGCAGCACGGGCGAGAGGGCAAAGGTTTCTATTGAGTGGGGCAATGTCAAAAACTTCAGGCTTGTTTTGCCGTGGGCAATATCTTCCGGCTCCTCCTCCAAAAGGTTGACCCTTTGGGCGCCTTTAAGCCCGAAACCGAAAGTCAGCTCCGCCTTACCCTTTGCCCCGTCGGGTTCAAAGCCCCTCAAGGCCAGACCGCGGCTTTGAATATCGCCTAAATTCCCCCGCATTGAAGCCGCAGGATAACCTTTGAGTTTGAAAGCGGTGACAATAAAGTCCGCATTGGATTTTAAAAACGACTTTTGCTCCGGCAAAACGGGCTTTTTCACTTGGCTTACGCCGGAAACGGCAATGAGGGGGTCATTAAATTCCAGAGCCTTGCGGTAAACCTGCGCCTTGCGGTATGAGCCCTCATGGGGATAGAGGGCGTATGTGAACACATGGGATTTCTGTTCGGGGATAAGTTCCCCTTCCCCCGTGGTTTTGCCGCTGTTGCCGTAAAATTCCGCCGTGTGGAACAGCATCAGGTTCATAAGACCGCCGTTTTCTATACTGCAGGCCAGATTCCCCGTATTAAAAACGGAAACTCCGTAATCATCCGCAGCGCCGGGACGGACGGCAAGAACCGGGCTGTCAAAAGCGAAGCTCTCCCCTTCTTCCAGCCTTGCGGCGAAGGCTTCGGCAAATTCATTGAGTTTGGCAATCTTTGCCGCCTTGATTAAAAATACATCAATGCTTTTGTTCCAAACATTGTCGCTGTCTTTCAGATACATAACGGCTATACCGTCACGTTCAAGTGTTTCCTCAAAGGCTTTAAGTTTTGCAGGCGGGCAGGATTTTAAAAGTTTTTTCTCGTATTCGTTTTTCGCCTTGCCTACGCTCAGTACAAAACGGGTATCGGTGTTAAACAGATCTTCATTAAAATGAATAAGGCGGCATGAACGGGGTTCCCTCGTTGTATCCGGGTAGCAGGCAACGGGTACGGCTTTTTTTGTCAGCGCTTTCAATAAAATATCCGCCGCATTCATCAGGGAATCTTTTTCCTGACGGATAATTTGGGTCATACCCACATTCACACTGTTTTTGCCCTTTAATGAAAGAGTGACGGTGGGGCCGTAATCCAGCCATTGGTTGGCGGCATAGACCTGACAGCGTGAGAACATGGCGAACTGATGGGTTTGGAAAACAAGTTTTTGCTCACTCTCTCCCCTTACGGCGGGAGCAAAGCGGTCGTCAAACACCGGTCTTACCCCTTTTATATTGAGGGGGAAAGTCAAAGTGAACAGGTCGTCTTTATCCTGATAATCTTCCACAACGGTTTTCATATCTATGCGCTTTACGCCCTTGAAAAGTGTGATTTCCTGCTTAATTACGGCTACAGTTCCCATTTTTACTCTGATAAGGAGTTTTGTAAAGTTCTCCCCCTTTACACTCTTTACCTCGGCGGGGAAGTCGGAAGAAACCATTTTGTGGCCGGTTGTGTAAAACTCATGCTGAGTTTCCATCCTGTCGGGGACTTCTCTGAGGATAACAACCCGGTTACCCGGCCCGTCTTCCCCTTTTATGAGTACCTCACGCTTTGCAGTCTTGTCATAAATGCCGACTATGCCGCCCCCTTTGGCGGGGTCTACTTCCAGACGGTAATATCCGTTTTCTATTACTCTGTCCTCAGCCTCAACGGGGAGTTTTTTAGCCGCCTTTTCTTTAAGATAATAGACGGCGTAGCCCAAGGCGGGAACTTTGGGTATAAAAACCGCCTTTCGGGTCGAATCCGCAGCAGTTTCAAAAACCTGCAATTCCGTCTGCCTGCCCTGTGAATCTTCAACAATAAAGCGGGCGGGGTCTTTGCCGGCGGGGAGGTTTATAACGCAGTGTTCTTTGCGCTCCCAGGTGTGGGGATTAAAAACGATGACGGGGGTTCCCGATTTTTTTGTTTTTATCCCGGAGGCAAGGTAGGCAAGAGAACGGTTCAGGGTATCCGCCGCAAGTTCGGCGGCCTCCCTGTATTCAATCATAAGGTCTGCAAAAGAAACCTCATTGTTGGTGCCCGTTATTGAATCGTGGTGCTGACCGCAGAGCAGTTGCCGCCAGGCCTTATCCAAGGCCTTTTCGGGGTATTCCGCCCCGTAAAGGCAGGCGAGGGATGCAAATTTTTCCGCCGAGATAAGCAGGTTTTCCCCAAGGCGGTTGGCCTGCTTAAAGTCCGTCCGTGTCAGCGACACACCTGCATGGTAGAGGGAAATATCCCGGGAAGTTCTTTCCGCAAGCGGTCTCCCCGTTTTCCGTTCATGGCTGTTATCATCTTCAATAACACCCTTGTGAAAATCGGACATAACCGAAAACTTTGCATGGCTCAGTGTGTTTTTCATCCAGGCGCTGTCCCCGTCACGGGGATAGGCGGTGGCTTTCGGGTCCAAACCGGAACTGTTGTGGCAGTGTGTAAAGCCCATCTTCAAAGCATCCCGCCGTGAAGTATGCCCCCTGACATGAAGCAGTTCCGTGCCGTCCGGCGACATATGGCGGAACAGGCAGTCGGTGCCCAAAATGGCTTTACCCCAATAAATACCTATGCAACCGCCCTTTGCGCAGATCTGGGAGAGCTGATTGGGGTGGCCGAACACGTCCCCGGGGCCGTAAACGGGGGTTATAGCCCCCATAACATCCCTGTGATAAAGCTGGCCGTAAACCAGATTGCGCACAAGGCCTTCCGGCGATGAGGTCATTTCATTGGGCTGGTTATAAAAGCAGTCCGCTTCCGCCCTGCCGCTTTCGAACATACGGCGCAAAACATCACGGTGAGCCGGGTAAAGGGAGTAATAGGGGTGCAGATAATCCACTTCCGAAATAATCGCTTTAAAGCGTTCATCTTTTTCCAGCAAATCAACTATGTTGCGCATAATATCAAAGGCGCCCAAAGCATAGGTCCTTTGCTCCTGATGGTAGGTGGTGTCAAAATGGAAGTCCGAATAAACGTGTTCCGTACCCTCAAACCCGTCCCAAGCAACGGTATCGGCACCGAACCGGCCTTTACCCTTATTCTCACCCTCTTGCAAAAGCACCTGTGCGGTGACAGTTTTCCCTTCGGAACCGGCGGGCAGGCTGAGCCTTACAACACCGCACTCGCCCTCGTCCATTGCGGGAATGCTGAATTTTTCCGAATGTTTTTCACAATTCAGGATAAGTTCGCCGTTTTTAACCGGGCCGAAGGCTCCCACAAAGGCGGGGAACACCTGCCGGGGGGCGTCTTTTTGCCCGACAAAGGCGGCGGTGGTCATGGGATAGGCAACACCTAAATTGCCCGCTTCCGCCACCAGGGGGAAGAGTGCGCAGTTTGACATGGAAAAGTCGATATTGTCGCAAATATAACCCGTTCTGATTTTGAACATCAGCAGGTTTTTGCCTTTTTGCAGCCTTATTGCCACCTGCTTGCCGTAATCGCCTATCCCCTTTACTCTGCCGTATGGTTGGTTGTCAATGAGTTTGCCGTTCAGATAGACAAGACTGCCGGAGGTTTCATAATTAAGTATGGCCCTGTATTCTTCGGCGCAGTCTATGTAGGTGGCGGCGTAGTAGACGCAGTTGCGCTGTTCGGTGGCATAAAGCGCATCGTTGCATGCCCTGTACGCACCTGAATCAAAACGCAGGCAGTCCCACTTATTGACGCCCATCTCCCACGACAAATACTCGGGGCCGTAATAATCATTTTTACACTTTAAGCCCAGGTAGGGGGCTGCGGAGGCCTCCCCGCCGGAGGAAGCCAGATAATCGCAGTCCAGAACCTTGTGCCTTTCGTAAAGATACTCCGTTTCCAGCGCTCCGCCCGTTTCCAAAACAAAGGGGCCAAGCACCATAAAGTCCATTATTCGCTTACGGGCAGGAGCCGCCTTGGGCGGGGGCAAAAAATCTTCAAAGCGTTCCGATGTAATCTTACCTCTGTTGCCGGCCAAAATATACTCATTAACCATCCCGACTCCCCACTTTCTTCGGTTTTATTATTGGTAATATATCATACGGTTGGCAATCATACAATCATTTATGCAATCTTTTAATCAAGGTTCCGGCATTTACAAAACCGCTGTCGGTCGGGTATAATTCCCGTTGCCGGCAATGAAAATATCACACCCGGAATTTTAGTGACATTGTCACGGAAGAAAACTTACTTCAAGGGTATAATGACAACGAAATCCGAAAGAAACAGGAGGAAATAAAAATGTCAACAGTAAATGTAACAAACGCAAATTTTGAGCAGGAAGTTCTGAAAAGCGATATACCGGTCATTGTGGACTTTTGGGCCCCCTGGTGCGGCCCCTGCAGAATGGTCGGCCCGATTTTAGACGAAATCGCTCAGGAAAACGCGGGCAAAGTCAAAGTGTGCAAGGTAAATGTGGACAACGAACAGGAGTTGGCGGTAAAGTTCGGCGTAATGTCAATCCCGACAATCATCGCCTTTGAAGGCGGCAAAGTTAAGCAGACTTCCATCGGCGCAAGGCCCAAGCAGGATATTTTGAATTTACTCAAATAAGGCCGGCCGCAAGACTACGGTTTGCAAAAACCGGCGGTGCGTGTATAATGAGTTCGGGCATTGAACAGCCTGAACTTTTATACACGGAGCCGAGAAGATGGATAAAAAAGACCTGGACTTTTTGCGTGAAGTTTTGCCTTTTTGGGAAAAACTTGAACCTTCTCAACAAAAACTATTGGAGGACAACGCCGCTTTAAAAACTTATGAAGCGGGGGAAAGCCTGCACAGCGGCGATATGGACTGCTCGGGGCTGTTTGTCCTTCAAAACGGGCGGATAAGGGTATTTATGATTTCGGACTCGGGCAAAGAGGTCACCCTTTACCGTTTGCTGGAAAGGGATGTCTGTCTTTTTTCCGCCTCCTGCATATTCAACAATATCACCTTCACACTCAATGTTGAGGCGGAAACAAAAACACAGGCAATTTTAATCCCTACGGCCGTTTTTGAAAAGCTGAATAAGAACTCCCTGCCCGTCAGTGACTTTGTAAACAAAATCATGGCTGCCCGAATGTCCGACGCCATGTGGGTGATGGAGCAGGTGCTTTTCAGCAGTTTTGACCGGCGCCTGGCGATGTTTTTACTGGATCAGGCCAATCTGGTGGGCTCGGATACTCTGATTATCACTCACGAAGCGATTGCAAATCACCTCGGTTCAGCCCGGGAAGTTGTAACCCGTATGCTTAAATACTTTGCCGAAGAGGGCATGGTTCAGGTTCACAGGGGCGGTCTTGTTATAACGGACCGTAAAAAGTTAAGCGCACTGGTTTAGTTTTTATAACGGCACTGAATACTTAAAGTTTACCCGTTCACCGGTCAGCCGGTTTAATTATAGAACACACAAACTGAAATAAATTAAAAAAGGAGTAATTGTTATGTTGTGGAAATGCACTGTTTGCGGTTATTTACATGCGGGAGACGCCGCCCCCGAAGCCTGCCCGAAATGCGGAGTACCGGCGGATAAGTTTGCAGCCCTTTCCGAAGAGGATGCGCAAAAGGTTATCACCTCCGAGCGCACCAACGACATTCACATGCAGATTTCAAACCTTGCCTCTAAAATTGAGGTATTGGCTCAGGAAGGCATTGACCTCAATCTTGACCCGCCCTGCCTGACCCTGTTTAAACAGGCGAAAGCCGAAGCGAGGGTTATCAAGCAGAGAAGCAAAGCCGAAATTGCCGGTCATGTGGGCAAAGGCAAGTGGTAACAGTTCTTTAAAAACAGGCAAAAAAAACGGCGCCTCATTTTGGGGCGCCGGATGTTTTTATTTGTTTAAGAATTTGCCTTGACCAGATCCTGCAGGTATTTAAAGCTGACCTCGGTGGATTTTAAAGCGTCTTCGTCAAAGTTGTTATCCTGCTCGTAAACTATGTAGGGAATATCAAGTTCCATACAGGCCTTAAAGCAGGCGTCAAGGTCAACTTCCCCAACACCCAATTCGGTAATCATGGGGCAGTCGCTTTCAATCTCGCCGTCTTTAAAATGGCAGACCTTCACCCTGCCTTTCAGGCGTTTGATATACTCCGCCGGGTTTTCGCCCCCCACCTGAATCCAATAAATGTCAGGGATAAAGTGGACATACTCGGGATCCGTTTCTTCAATGAGCATATCCATAACGGTTTTATCCCCGAATTTTTCAAACTCGAAGGCGTGGTTATGGTAGGCGAACTGAACACCCTGCGCCCGCATTTTTTTGCCGATTTCGTTAACCTGTTTGATAAACTCCCTTACGCTTTCGGCGGATTTTCTGCTTTCGGAAGGCATACTCCCGATACCTATGCAGTCGCAGCCCATCATTTTGTGCTCCGCAATCAGATTATCCAGGTCATTGAGCATACGGTTAAAATCTTTGTGGGTAACGCAGACATCCATTCGGTACTTATTGACTAAAAAAGCGACTTTTTCCGGTTCTATGGGGCCTATGCCGGAAATTTGAATAACATCCGCACCGATACGCTGCAAAAAGGCAAACAGTTTTTCGGTATCTTCGTAATTCTGAATGTACTCCCTGAGAGTAAAAAGCTGAACCCCGATTTTCGGTATTAACATTTTGTCCTCCCCTCGGCTTATGCCGGTATAAATATTCGCTGAAACCGCAGGGCCTTTCAGACTCAAAAGCCCGCACCCCAATTGTATCACAAGTGAAAAAGAAATTCATCATACAGCCAAAAAGAGAAAAACATATTCATTTTTCCGCCATAATCACGGATAATTGATGTAAATTTATAAAAAACGGTTGACAACGGTTTTTGAGAGTGGTAACATTGTTTCACTTTTGCGAATAATGATCTTTGAGATTCCACCAAGTTCTCAAGCGAAGGAGAAAATATGACAGGCGTTTCCGGTTTTGCGGTACTTATACTTATCGTAGGCATTATCGTCATTATTGTCGATGGTGCGCCGAGAGTTTTACCGAAAAACAGCCTGTGAGCAAACGCTAAAGCGTAAGTCAGCCAAGAGCCTGTGGTAAAACTCACCACAGGCCCTTTATGATTATAGGACTAATTTTCAAAAGCGGAGGTACTTATATGAAGTTGACGGGAGCACAACTGCTTATACAAATCCTGTTGGAACAGGGTGTGGATACCGTATTCGGTTATCCCGGCGGCGCTGTTCTGTCCATCTACGATGAGCTGTACAAATCGTCCGACAAAATCCGTCATATTATCACCTGCCATGAACAGGCGGCGGCTCATGCCGCAGACGGCTATGCCCGTTCCACGGGGAGGACCGGTGTTGTTATTGCCACATCCGGCCCCGGAGCCACCAACCTTGTTACCGGCCTTGCCACGGCCTACCTGGATTCCGTACCCGTTGTGGCTATCACCGGGAATGTGGCCTGCCCTCTGATAGGGCGGGACAGCTTTCAGGAAGTTGATACCTGCGGCGTTACACTGCCTATAACCAAGCATAACTATATTGTAAAGGATGTCCGCCGTTTGCCCGACGTTCTCAGGGAGGCGTTCCGTATAGCTGCCGAGGGCAGACCCGGTCCCGTGCTGGTGGATATCCCGAAAGATTTGCAAACCGCTGCCGTTGAGTTTACGCCCGCAGTTGAATCGCCCAAAAAAGCAATTGTTAAACAGCCGGATTCCGACACGCTTGCGGAGGCTGCAAAGTTAATTAAAAATTCCAAAAAGCCCTTTATCTACTTCGGCGGCGGCGTGATTACGGCAAATGCATCCGCTGAACTTGCCGCCTTTGCCGAAAAAATCGGCGCTCCCATGGGTTCAAGCATGATGGGCCTTTCCGCCGTACCGAATGACCATCCCCTGTTTTTGGGCATGACGGGCATGCACGGGCGGTTTGCCGCTTCCAAAACCATGGCCTGCTCGGACCTGCTTGTTGCCGTGGGTGTAAGGTTTTCGGACAGGGCGACGGGCAACAAGGCGGAATTTTCAAGGAACCGCAAAGTTCTGCACATAGATATTGACCCGGCGGAAATCGGCAAGAATATTCCCGCCTATATCGCATTGGTCGGCGACATCAAGCAAACCCTGACGCTGCTGCTTGAAGAGGATATATCCCATTCGGTAACGGCCTGGCATAATGAGGTGGAAGAGATTAAAAATATGCCCGACAGCCGTTTGGGTATGGATATGAGCCGGCTGAACCCGCAAATGCTGCTGGAAGCCGTCCGTGAACGCACAAATGACGATACCGTTGTCGCCACCGATGTGGGACAGCACCAAATGTGGACGGCGCAGTATTACAGTTTCTCAAAACCCCGCACCTTTATAACTTCCGGCGGGCTCGGCACAATGGGCTTCGGCATGGGTTCGGCAATCGGTTCGTGCATAGGCACGGGCAGGCGCACCGTGCTTGTTACCAGCGACGGCAGTTTTCACATGAACATGAACGAACTTGCCACGGCGGTCAGCTATAATCTGCCCCTTGTAATAATGCTGCTGGACAACAACGCCCTCGGAATGGTGCGGCAATGGCAGACAATGTTTTTTGAAAACCGCTATTCCCAAACCACACTCAACCGCAAAACGGACTATGTGAAACTTGCAGAAGCCTTCGGTGCAAAAGCGCTGAGGCTTACCGACAAAAAAGATCTCAGCAAAGTGCTTGATGAGGCTTTTGCCCAAAAGGGGCCGGTGCTTGTCCACGCTCTGATTGACAGTGATGAAAAAGTGCTGCCCATGATTCCCCCGGGCGGAACCATAAACGATATTGTTACGAAAGGATGACAAATATGGAAAACGAACGTTTTTTACTGTCCATGCTTGTAAACAACGAGGCGGGCGTTCTCATCCGCATTTCCGGTCTTTTTGCAAGGCGGGGTTTTAACATCGCCAGCCTTTCCGTAGGCGAAACCGAAAATCCGGAAATTTCCCGCATGACCATTGTGGGCACAGGCGATGAGTATTTCCGTGACCAGGTGGTCCGTCAACTGGAAAAACTTCAGGATGTGCGCATTGTGGAGCTTATGGATATGAACGACACGGTGACACGGGAGCTTTTTCTGATTAAAGTCAATGCGGCTGACCAGACCAGCCGCAGCCAGATACTTGAAGCGGTCAACATTTTCCGTGCAAAGGTTATTGATCTTACCCCCGTTTCCCTGACGATTGAAATAACCGGCGAAAGCGGCAAATTAGGCGCTTTTATAGAGTATCTGAAACCCTACGGTATCAGCGAACTGTGCCGCACGGGTGTGACGGCAATAGGCAGAGGTAATAATATTTTGGGAAAACCAAAAAATAAGGAGGAAAAATAAATGGCAACCATGTATTATGACAAAGACTGTAACTTTGAGGTACTCAAGAACAAAAAAGTCGCCGTTATCGGCTACGGCAGCCAGGGACACGCCCATGCCCTTAACCTGAAAGACAGCGGTGCGGATGTAATTGTGGGCCTGTACGAGGGTTCCAAATCCTTTAAAACCGCAGGCGATGCGGGGCTGACCGTAATGGTCACCGCAGATGCCGTAAAAGCGGCGGATATTGTTATGATCCTCGTAAACGACGAAAAGCAGGCGAAACTTTACGAAAAGGATATTATGCCCAACTTAAAACCCGGCATGACTCTGGCATTTGCCCACGGGTTCAACATTCACTACGGTCAGATTGTTCCTCCCTCGGATGTAAACATAATTATGATTGCTCCCAAGGGACCGGGCCATACCGTAAGAAGCCAATATCTTGAAGGCAAGGGAGTTCCCTGCCTTATCGCCGTTTATCAGGATGCCGACGGAAAGGCCAAGGATATAGCCCTTGCCTACGCTTCCGGAATCGGCGGCGGCAGAGCCGGTATTCTGGAAACCACATTCAGAGAAGAGACAGAAACCGACCTTTTCGGCGAACAGGCCGTACTTTGCGGCGGTGTTTCCGCTTTGATGAAGGCAGGTTTTGACACCTTGGTGGAAGCGGGCTACCAACCCGAAAGCGCCTATTTTGAATGCGTGCATGAGATGAAACTCATCATCGACCTGGTAATTCAGGGCGGACTTTCTTATATGCGCTATTCCATAAGCGACACTGCGGAATACGGCGACTATATGACCGGCGACCGCATTATTACGGAAGAAACCAAGAAAGAAATGAAAAAGGTTCTTAACGAAATTCAAAACGGCACCTTTGCCCGCAATTGGATCCTGGAAAATCAGGTCAACCGCCCCGGCTTTAACGCCCGCAGAAAGGCCGCTCAAAGCAGCCTGCTGGAACAAACCGGTAAAGAACTGCGCTCCAAGATGAGCTGGCAGAAAAAAGACGAGTAATTACCTTTTTCCCGACTCGGGGAAAGGCAAAACCGGGGGCAACCCTCGGAATAAAGGAGATATGTTTTAATGAGATCGGACCTTATGAAAGCGGGCTGTGAGCGGGCGCCTCAGCGCTCTTTGCTCAAAGCAAACGGCTTGACCGACAAACAGATTGAACGCCCGTTGGTGGGTATTGTCAACTCTTTTAACGAGATTGTCCCCGGCCATATTCACTTAAATCAAATTGCCCGGGCGGTTAAAGACGGGGTTCTTGCCGCAGGCGGTACTCCGCTGGAGTTCAACACCATCGGTGTATGCGACGGCATAGCCATGGGGCACGAGGGAATGAAGTATTCCCTCTGCACAAGGGAAATAATAGCGGACAGCATTGAATGCATGGTTAAGGCTCACCGCTTTGACGCTCTGGTATTTATCCCGAATTGCGACAAAATCGTCCCCGGAATGCTCATGGCGGCGGCGAGGCTGAACCTGCCTTCAATATTCATTTCGGGCGGGCCGATGCTGTCGCTGACGGAAGAGGGTAAAGCTCTTGACCTTAACAGCGTTTTTGAGGCCGTTGGGGCTATAAAAATCGGCAAAATAACCGAAGAAGAGCTCTGCGATGTTGAAGACAAGGCCTGCCCCGGCTGCGGTTCCTGCTCCGGAATGTTTACCGCCAACTCCATGAACTGCCTGACGGAAGTTCTGGGTATGGCTCTGCCCGGCAACGGCACGGTACCGGCTGTCTATGCTCAGCGCATCCGCATGGCAAAGCGGGCGGGCGAAACGGTCATGGAACTGCTTAAAAAAGATTTGCGGGTTTTGGATATTATCACCCCCGCATCGGTCAATAACGCCCTCACCGTGGATATGGCTTTGGGCTGTTCCACAAATACGGCTCTGCATCTTGCAGCCGTTGCACATGAGGCGAAGATTGAACTGACACTTGAATCAATCAACAAAGTCAGTGCCGTTACCCCGAACCTTTGCCATCTGGCGCCTGCGGGTCATCATCATATGCAGGACTTAAACTCCGCCGGCGGTGTACATGCGGTAATGGCCGAGTTGGCAGAAGCCGGACTTTTGGACACCTCCCTGCCCACGGTCACGGGCAAAACCGTCGGGGAAAACCTGGCGGGCGTTAAGGTTAAAAACTCCGAAGTTGTACGGCCCGTCACCGACCCCTATTCAAAAACCGGCGGCCTTGCCGCTTTGTTCGGCAACCTTGCCGAAAAAGGCAGTGTAGTTAAACAAAGCGCCGTTTCTCCCTCCATGTTAAAGCATACCGGCCCCGCCCGGGTGTTCAACTGCGAAGAAGATGCGGTGGAAGCGATTTATCAAAACAGAATACGCCCGGGCGACGTGGTGGTTATCCGCTACGAAGGGCCCGCAGGCGGCCCCGGCATGAGGGAGATGCTCTCCCCCACCTCCGCCATTGCGGGCATGGGGCTTGACGAAGAGGTAGCCCTTATCACCGACGGGCGTTTTTCAGGCGCTACAAGAGGAGCCGCTATAGGCCATATCTCACCCGAGGCGGCAAGCGGCGGTCTGATTGCCTATGTTGAAGAGGGGGACCCCATATCCATTGATATTGTCGCCCGTTCAATCAGGCTCGATGTCCCCGAAGAGGAGATTAAACGCAGAAAGGACAATTTTGTCCCCGTTGTCCGTCCGCCCCTTACCGGTTACCTTAAGCGCTACGCCGCTACGGTTTCTTCTGCGGACAGCGGTGCGGTACTCAAAGATTAGTACCCGGCAAAAATAAAATTCGGCCCCGTTCCCCGGCTTGCAATCGGGGCATCCGGTGCAAAACAGGAGGCTTACTTTGAAGATAGAAATCTTTGACAGCACACTGCGTGACGGCGCTCAGAGTGAAGGCATATCCTTTTCTGTCAGTGATAAAATCAATATTGTAAATACCCTTGACAAATTCGGCGTAGCCTATATTGAAGCGGGCAACCCCGGATCCAACCCCAAAGATATTGAGTTTTTTGAAAAGGCCGCAAAGCTGAACCTGAAAAACGCAAAACTCTGCGCCTTCGGCAGCACCCACAGAAAAAATACGGCTGTGGAAGACGACCCCAACATTCAGTCTTTACTTAAAGCCGGAACGGACAGCGTTGCCATCTTCGGTAAGGCCTGGGATTTGCATGCCCGAGAAATACTTAAAGTTACAACGGAAGAAAACCTGGCTCTGGTAAGGAATACCGTCGCCTTTTTCAAACAGCGCGGCAAAGAGGTTATCTTTGACGCCGAACATTATTTTGACGGCAGAAAAGACAACGCCGATTATGCCATGGCGGTACTTAAAGCGGCGGCGGACGCCGGTGCGGACGTGCTCTGCCTTTGCGACACAAACGGCGGCGCCGCTCCCGAAGAAGTCTTGCAGGGTACAAAAGAGGCGGTAGAGGCCTTCCCCGGCGTGCGGGTGGGTATTCACTGCCACAATGACATAGGCTGCGCCGTGGCCTCCTCCATGCTGGCTGTTCAGGCGGGTGCAACCCACGTGCAGGGCACATTCACAGGTATAGGTGAACGCTGCGGCAATGCGGATTTGAGTATTCTTATCCCCAATCTTCAGCTTAAACAGGGGTACGAGTGTATAGAAAACGACCTTTCTTCTCTGACGAAAACGGTTAAGAAAATCACCGAAATTTCAAACATGTCGCTCCCCAACAACAAACCTTATACGGGTTACAGCGCCTTTGCCCACAAGGGCGGTATGCATATTGACGGGGTCAACAAACTGACCCGTTCCTTTGAACATGTGGACCCCGAAGCGGTGGGCAACAATCGGCGCTTTTTGATGAGCGAGGTTTCCGGCCGAACAACCGTACTGGCAAAAATTGCGGATTTGGCGCCCGAACTCAAAAAGGATTCCCCCGAAACGGCGGCAATTGTGGAACGGCTTAAAGAGCTGGAGCATGAGGGCTATCAGTTTGAATCGGCGGACGCAAGTTTTGAACTGATGGTACTCACCCTGCTGGGCCGTTTTAAGCCGCACTTCAAACTGCTCATGTACCGTATCAGCGGAGAATTCCCTTTCCCCAGCGGGGATGACAGCGCCTCCGCCATGCTCAGCATTGAGGTAAACGGAAAAACGGAAACCGTGGCCGCCATGGGACAGGGGCCGGTTAACGCCCTTGACATTGCCCTGCGCAAAGCCCTCCGCGTATTTTACCCCGAACTTTCAAAAATCCATTTGACCGACTACAAGGTGCGTGTTCTGACAGCCCAAAAGGCTTCCGCCGCAAAGGTGCGGGTTTTAATCGAAAGCTCTGACGGAACCATGAATTGGACCACGGTCGGCGTTTCAACGGACATTGTCGCCGCCAGCTGGCGCGCGTTAGTGGATTCCATAGAATACATATTGAACAAAAAAGAAGAGGTAATTTAATGGGAATGACAATGACTCAAAAAATCCTCGCCGCCCATTGCGGGAGGGAAAAGGTAGCCCCGGGGGATATGATAATGGCAAACCTGGACCTGGTTCTTGCCAACGACATAACCGCCCCGGTAGCAATTAACGAGTACCGCAAGGCGGGCTGTGAATCCGTTTTTGATAAGGAAAAAGTGGCCCTTGTTATGGACCATTTTACCCCCAACAAAGACATTAAGGCCGCCGAACAATGCAAAATGGTGCGGGAATTTGCCGGAGAAAAAGGGATTGTCAACTTTTTTGATACCGGCGAGGTAGGCGTTGAACACGCCCTGCTCCCTGAAAGGGGTATGGTCACCGCCGGCGATCTGGTAATCGGTGCGGACTCCCACACCTGCACCTACGGCGCTTTGGGCGCATTTTCAACCGGCGTCGGCTCCACCGACATGGCAGTGGGCATGGCTTACGGCAAAGCCTGGCTTCGTGTCCCCTCCGCCATATCCTTTGTGCTAAAAGGCAAGCCCTCAAAGCACGTGTCCGGCAAGGACGTTATTTTGCACATCATAGGCAAAATCGGCGTGGACGGCGCCCTTTACAAGTCCATGGAATTTTCCGGCGACGGGGTTGCAAACCTTACAATGGACGACCGCCTTTGCATCTGCAATATGGCAATTGAGGCGGGTGCGAAAAACGGCATTTTCCCGGTGGACGGCAAAACTCTTGAGTTCCTTAAAAATGCCGGTGCCAAACAGCCAAAGGTATATGCGGCGGACGAAGACGCCGTCTATGATGAAGTAACGGAAATCGACCTGGCTCAGATTAAGCCCACGGTAGCCTTCCCCCATCTGCCCGAAAACACCAGAACTTTTGACGAAATCGGCGATGTTAAAATCGACCAGGTGGTTATAGGCTCCTGCACCAACGGCCGCCTTTCGGACTTTGTGACCGCTGCCGAAATACTTAAAGGCAAAAAGGTTGCCAAGGGTGTACGGGTGATTATGATACCCGCCACGCAGAAGATTTATAAGGACGCCCTTAAACTCGGTTTGCTTGAAATCTTTATTGATGCGGGCTGTACCGTTTCCGCACCGACCTGCGGGCCCTGCCTCGGCGGACACATGGGTATTTTGGCAAAAGGCGAGCGCTGTGTAGCCACCACAAACCGCAACTTTGTGGGCCGTATGGGTCATCCGGAGAGCGAAGTTTATTTGGCAAGCCCCGCCGTTGCCGCAGCCTCCGCTTTGGCGGGCAGGCTTGCGAGCCCTGAGAACTTATAGGGGGAAAGAAAGATGAAATTAAAAGGCAGAGTTATAAAATACGGGGACAACGTGGACACCGACGTTATCATCCCCGCCAGATACCTGAACACCTCGGACCCCAACGAACTGGCCGCCCACTGCATGGAGGACCTGGATAAGGACTTTGCAAAAAAAATAAAGCCCGGCGATATTATCGTAGCGGACAATAACTTCGGCTGCGGTTCCTCCCGCGAGCACGCTCCCATTGCCATTAAGTACGCCGGAATATCCTGCGTGGTGGCAAAGAGTTTTGCAAGAATTTTCTACCGCAACTCCATCAATACGGGTCTGCCCATCATTGAAATCGACGCCGAGATTGAAAACGGCGATGAATTGGAAATTGACCTCACCGCAGGCGAGATTAAGAACCTGACTAAGGGTGAAACCTACACTTTTCCGCCCTTCCCGGAATTTTTGCAGAAGATTATTGACGCAGGCGGACTTATGAATGCAATGAAAACTATGTAAAGGCAACTCCCTTTACAGACTTGCAGGTTAAAAAAGAATGAACCGCTGGGTGATTTTGCCCGGCGGTTTGCTTTTTGTTGCAGAATAATTAAAAATGTTTCATATATACCGTTGACTTATAGTCAACAATACGGTATTATTAACGCAACAAAATAAGTTTGGGGGCAACAAGATGATAAAAAGTTTAGTCGGGCAGGAAATCAGGAAACTGAGAATGCGCAGAGGGTATAGTCAGGAAAAGTTTTCGGCTGTTTGCGGTTTGGACAGAACATATATTGCCGGTGTGGAATTGGGCAAACGGAATATCTCTATCGAAAATCTTTATAAAATAGCCGATGCCTTGGATGTCAGCTTATCCGAGCTTTTTAACTTCGGAATACCGATTGAAAAGACAATTCTTTTGGATATCAACGGTGAAAAATTTATTCTTGAAAGCAAGGAAGAATTAACCCCTGAAATAAAGACAAGTTTAGAAATAATTTGCCGAATTGCATATGATGAGGATTCCGATTTTAATCTGCTGTTGGAAGAAGATGAATTTGAATATAATTTGTCGGAACTGAGTAGTTTTGATATCGCCGAGATGTTCCAAAAGATTGTAAAGAAAGAATTGGGGCTTGATGTATCTTTCAAAGCAATTGACTTGGAGTTGGATATTAAAGGTTAAAGCTTTTTGAGTTGCGAAGACGATAAAATGCCTTTAAGGGTTTTCTTATTTTAGGGAGGTGTTGTTTGTGAGAAACGGAACAAATTGGAGTAGAGAAGAAACAATTGTTGCCTTTTATGTATACTGCATAGTGCCTTTTGCAAGTAGTAGCAAAACAAATCCAACCATTATTCATTATGCAAATATGCTTGGAAGAACTCCATCTGCATTGAACATGAAAATAGGTAATATAGGGAGATTAGACCCTGAACTGAAAAAGAAGAATATTACAGGGCTAACTCATGGAGCCAAAATGGAAGAAGCCGTTTGGGACGAATTTGAAAATAATAGAGAAGACTTAGTATTTGAGGCAGAAAAAATAATAGAAAGAATATCTCAAAATACACTAGAGAATATTCATCTTGATGTTCATGAAAAAGACTACGCCGGAGAAGAAAGAGAAAGATTAGTTAAAACGAGAGTAAACCAGAATTTCTTTCGTTTATCAGTTTTATCGGCGTATAACAGCACATGTGCTATTACAGGGATAAAAATAAATGAGCTTTTAATTGCAAGCCACATTAAACCTTGGGCAGAAGATGTAGCCAATAGATTAAATCCCCACAATGGTATTTGTCTGAATGCTATTCATGACAAAGCTTTTGATCAAGGTTATATTACAATTGACAATAATTATCGGGTTATTGTTTCAGGAAAAATTAAAGAGTGTTATACAAATGATTTTGTTGAAGATGTTTTTTGTAAATACGACAGACATATGATTTCAATTCCGAATAAATTTAAACCGTCTATAGAATTTTTAGAATATCACAATGATGCTATCTTTAAAGGTGTATAGAATGTGGAATGTTAAAAAACGATTTATGCTTAGAAAAATTAACACACTCTATGTAGACACTTGAGTCTTACAAATCTTGTTTCACAACAAACTGACGATATGTCCGTCATACGCAACGAACCGCCGGGCGATTTTTCCCGGCGGTTCGTTCTTTGTTGCTTTAGTTCGATATTTTCAGTCTTCCTTGGTAAACTCCCGCAAGTCTTCGATGTCAAATACCTGTAAAATGCCGGGAAGCATAACGGTGTAGGCGTTGTTGTGATTGTAATACTTTTGTTCAGCCAGACTGCGTAAGCTTTCCAGCGGCGCCCGCTCCGTTACTTTTTTAATGCGGGAATCCGCAAGTTTTGCCATAAGTGCGTAGAGGTTAAAATGGCCGTGGGTAAGAATGCTTATTTCGCTGCCCTTGCCGGCAATGTCTTCCGCAACATCAACGGCTTTCAGCACTCCCCTCACCCGCATGGCGGGCAGGCTGTCGCCGTTGACCAAAAGGTCGGCACAGAATTTTGTCAGCCTTGTGTAGTAAAAATCGGGGTTCCAATAATGATAAAGCCCGTCGCTGACTGTGCCCGTGCCGGTTAAATCTACAACAAAAACGCCGTAACCCTGTTCGCACAACTCCATAATACTGCAAAGGTACCTGTGCAGCAGAGTGACACCGCCGTCCCAAAGGGCGATAACGGTTTTGTCGGGATTTTCGGAATACTTTTTAAAATAGATGCCGAAGTTGTAAATATCCTCCTGCACAAACCAGGTCAGCGGCTGCAAATCCAGATTATAGACGCTTAAATCCATATTTTCTTTTGGATAAATCCGCTTGATATACAGGGGGTAATCGTCGGCTTTTTTAAGAAGAGAAGCTACAAAATCCGAGGCTTTTTGACGGCGTTCAGCGGGACTTTGTTCGGCTTTTTTCTTATCGATTTGTTTCAGTTCGTCCAAAACAAAATCGTGCACAATGCGGGAAGAAAGGGAGGTAACTACCTGGCCGGTTTTTGTCGCCTGAAGCAACGGCAGTTCCAATATCTTTTCTTTTTCACGGTAAGGTGCGGGACTCCCCTTTAAGGCGCGGGAGAAAAAGTCGGCGGCGGCGTTTGCCAGATTATGGGTGAAGTTATGACGGGATGCGTCTGTAAATTCTTCAAGTTTATCCTCATTACCGCTGATTGCCCAAAGTTTTCTCGCCTTTTCAAGGCTGCGGTGACTGCCCTCCAAGGGGAAAAAGTCGGAATCCGCCAAAAGGAGCATTACGGGCTTGGGCGCCATACAGGCAAGGATATCCGCATGATCAAAGCCGTCTTTTGCCATATCCGGCCAGATTTGCTCCAAATCCTGGGGAATTCTGGTATTCATAATTGCCATACGGTCGGTTACAAAGGTGGCGGGAGCGGCCGCCGCGATCTTTTCAGGCGCTGCCATCATAAGCATGGATGTTTGGGTGCCTCCCCCGCTGGAACCGGTCACGCCGATTTTGTCCGGTATAACGTCGCTGCGGGAGGCAAGGTAGTCTAATGCGGATATACCGTCATGGACAAAATAGCGGGTAACGGTCGTCCCCGCAAGCAGGCACTGTATTCCCGCATACTCGTGTTCCTTGACACAGGGGGGAATGCAGGGTTTATCTCTGCCCTCTTCCAGATAACTGAACCGTTCCCCCTGCCCCAAGGGGTCAAGACCCATAACTACAAAGCCCGCTCGGGCTATCAGGCGCTGAACGTTCTGGTAGTCTTCATCCATACGCCCCTCGGCGCTGTGGCCGCAAACCATAAGCACGGCGGGGAGTTTGCCCTCACTGTTAAGGGGTTTATACACGTTGGCGGTTGCAAACCAGCCGGGCAGGGTTTCGAGTATGAGGTTTTCGCATTGCAGACCCTCCGTTTCAAAGGTCTTGGTGATGTTCACCTTAACCTCAACCTTTTCGGGCAGTCCGCAAATAGCCCTGTTGAAAGAGGCTCTGACAGCCGCCTGATATTCTTTAAGGGCGGCCTCATCCTTTACCTGTTCCCGTACTTTATCGCCCCGCTCAAGGTTTTGCCGGGTCAGGTTGTCGGCAAAAATCTCCAGCTGGTTGGGGTTTACGCCGAGAATGCTTGCACTGCTGAATTTACTGATGTCCGCAATATTCATCGCCTGTTCCTCCCGCAATTATCGTTAATATTGATATAAAAATTTTAATTAAATGCCGATAACCCTTCAGCTTACAGGCGCTTTATTGTTGCACAGCGGATGTTGTTCAGGCCTTTTTCATCGTCATAGCTGTAACTGACATATATTGTACCGTCCGCTCCCTTTGTTATTGCGGAATAATGGTACTCACGCCTGCCCTTGGTGTCAAGTTCCAACGGGGTTAGCGACCAGGTTTTACCCTCATCGGAGGAAACGGCAATTTGAAGCCTTGAACGGTTGTGAGCGCGGGCCCCTTTGCCTTTGTAAGCATCGGTTATGCTCATAGCCCAAAGGGAATTGTCAAGTTTTACAATATCGAACCCGCCCTCATGTTTAAGGGCCGGTTCTTTGCGCAGATTGCCGTAAGTATGACCGCCGTCTGTTGATATATAACTGATAACGTGATTTGCCGGTTCACCGTTGCGGAAGTAAGAGCGCACCGAACCGTTTTGCATATCCACATCGGCAGCCTGTTCGGGAGCCGTGGAAGCGAAAGGCAGGCCGTAGCCCCATGTTTTGCCGCCGTCATCGGTATAGGCGGTGAGGGAGCAATGAATACCGTCGGAATAAAGGGGCAGTAAAAGCCGGGTTTTGCCGTTGTAATCAAACTCCAAGGGCTTGTTTTTTGTTTGCCAGCCCAAGGCTCTGGTTATAGGCTTCCACTTTTTATAGGGGCTGTTGACTCCCGCCGCAATTCTGCAAATTCTTTCGGCCTCCTGCCAGAGGTAAATCTCAAAAAACGGCGTCATACCGGCATAATGATGCTCAAAACGGGCAAAGTTTACCGCCTCTTTTGTGGAGTTGCGCAGAGCAACCACAAAGCTGTCGGTGATATAGCGGTCTTCGATTTTTACATATTCTTCCGGCTTGAGGGGATTTTCTTTAAACTGTTCTTCCGTAATATATCGGCACTCACCGTTTACCGGGCCGTAGATATACTCATTGTTTTCAAAACCGATTGCTCTGCCCTGAAGTTCCTCCGGCCTTGAGGGATTTAAAATACCGTAATCCGCCCAATCGGGTGAAAGGGTAAAGCCGTTGGCATACTCGTAACTGCCTTTGGGCGCTTTGCGGTATTTGGTTTGAGAGGTCTCCCAGCAGTTGGCAAGCACGGGGTACCAGAAAAGCCACAGGTTATCTTCCCGGTCAACATAGACGGTCGGATTGCAGTCCGCCATACCCGCCACATCTGCTATTACAAAGGGTTCCCGCCAAACGCCGTCCACGGGTTTTCTTGCGGCTAAAATCCTGCCGTCGTTGCCCCGGCGCTCCCCGTCGGACTGAAACCATACGCTGATAAGTTCACCGTTGTGGAGGCAAGCTATACCGGAACCGTGGGCATGTTCTTTAATGAGGGGAAAAATATCTTCCGCTACCGGAACGGCATACCCCTCCAAGCCCTTTATTTTTACCTGTTCATAATCGGTGAAAGAAATCTTATTATCCTTTTTGTTTGAAAAATCCATAAGCCGTTCGTTCTTAATCAACTCGGCGGCCAATTTAAAAAACTTTATCGGGGTCGGCCGCCTTAAAAAACGAGCCCTGTACTGTCTGTACCACTTTTTCTCTTTCCGCGGTTCTTCACCCGTTCCGCTGACAGGAACAAAAAGGGCGGGGTCATAAAGATTTTCCCAAGTCCTGCCTAAATCCTTTGTTTTGCCCACCGGCAAAAGCCCGGAGGAAGACTTGATTGAAAGGGAAAGTCCTTCCCCCTCCTGTTCCAAAACAAACTCCTCATCACGGCCGAGTGAGCAGAGAATATAGTCATGGCTGTCAAAATTTTCGCCGTCAAAAGAAAATACAAGCAGGGCGCAGGAGAAAATATCGGAGTATATGGGAAGCACCGTACAGGTTTTACCGTCAAACCGTGTTTCTATCGGCATTCCCCTCAGGCAAAAGCCGAATCGCCGGGCATAGGGGTAATGGTTTTTGTCAATTTTAACCCCGTAGAGTTTGCCTAAAGCGAGGTCCCTTTTTTCCGCCACAAAACGTTGAAACCGTTCCCGTGAAAAGCCCTCTTTTTCAGCGAGAGTCTCCCCTATTTTCTCATATCTCCGGCACAGTTCGGGTGCAAACCGATCTTCCTGCTCGTTTACCCCGGCGCTTTGACGTGCATCCGTAAAACTCCCGCCGAGCCGGGGATAAACGGCATCGGTTATTCTCCAATTAATTTTATCCTCAAAGTAAGAGCCTTTCGGGGACACGGCATACATGGGCTGGGCTGCGTCCGTTTCCATAGCGCAGTGAACGGCGGTGTAAAAAAGATAGAGGTTATCTTCTCCGTCTAAAAAAAGGTAAGGGGCGGCGCAGTGAAATTCGGCAACTTCAGCCGCAACTGCTCCCGACCCGGAAGATGTTACACTGATTACTCCGTCTTTTACGGCTGCGGTAAACGTCGTGTTCAGTGACGGAATAAAAACTTCGGATGAATCCGGGCCGAAGAGAGGCCGGGGAGCGGCATTTCCGTTGCCGTAATCAGGAATAGTCTTACTCATAATAAGCCTCCGCTTTTACACTAATCGAATTTAGTTATATCCAAAACCCTGAATATACATTATCAACATTTACTGTTATAATATTAGCATACACGAATAACATTTAGGAGTGTGAAGAACAAAATGAAATCGATATTGAATTACAGAAAGCTCGTCTTTTGGATTATTATCGTTGCTCTTGTTGCGGGTATTGCGGTTGGGGGATATTTTATAGTGAACCAAAGAATTCCCGTTGAACAAACCCCAAATGAACAAGTAGGAGAAAAAATCAAAAATGAGGAATTTGTATTTACCAAAACGTATTATCGGCAGATAGGCGGCTTATGGGCGGCGGACGAATTCACTTATAAGTACCGGTTGGAGATAACCGGCAGGATGATTAATTCACCCAAAAACATTACTTATGTGGTGCTGAGCAACACAAAAGACCTTACCTTTGAACAGATTTGGAAAGCAAGCGGGTATAGCAGCTCATTAAGCGATTATTTTGAACCGAAAGACGTACTGATTGTGGGTTACAGGATTTTTCTTTAGCAATTTAATAATTAAGGGGCTGTGACGAAAAGAAAATCTTTTTCATCACAGCCCCCCTTTAAAAGCATACTGTTAATCAATTATACCGGCTAATTTAACCAATATATCCGGTTCGGCGTAGTAATACCATCCCGCCAGGCCTTTTATTGCGTGAGCAGTATAAGTCACTTCGTAGCTGTCCAGATCACCCTCAATAATATAGTGAAGTTTTACTTCCGCTGCTCCCCTTGGCACACATTTATGATAATAATCCAATCCCGGATAGAAACCGAGCACCTCTTTTGTTTCTTCCTCATCAAGTTCCCTGCTGCTTAATACTTCAACGGTAATCTTTAAGTTTCCTCCAAGATCAGCTTCAATGTTCTCATAATAAGCCGTTTTTTCCTCTTCCAACGCAGCTATTATTTCATCATCGCTCAAATTATATTTGTCCCGCATATAGAATTCAAGGTCTATGAAAGAATAAGCCACAAGGTCGGTATAGTTATATTCAATATCCGCCCACTCACCGGCCTCAACCACACTTTCGGCGCTCATGATGGGGCTGTCATTGGCGTAGTCGTCAAAACTCCAATCGGTTTCGCCGTCGGCATCCTCAGAAAACTCGTCCCCGACGGTGGTCGAAATTTCCATCCACTCATTGTATTCCCCGTTGATTATTCTTGACGCCACAACGCCGCCGATGATAAAAGCGGACAATAAAACAATTACAAGCACCAACAATACTATGCCTACGATAAGACCGGTTTTCTTCTTTTTAACCGGCGCCGAGGGCGGTTGTTGGAATTGCTGTTGGGGATACTGCGGTTGGGGTTGTTGCCATTGGTTATTATATTGTTTTGGCGCCATCGGAGGAGGCGGTGCTTGCGGCTGAGATGCCGCAGGAGGTGTATACTGTCGGGCGGGAGCCTGATCGGGGCTTTGCGCAGAGGGCGTTGCATCGCTTTCGGTTAAAGGTGCGCCGCAGGAAGCGCAGAATTTAAATTCCGCTTCATTTTTTTGTCCGCAATTCTTGCAAATCATATCGTGTCCTCCCTCTTTTTACTATGAAAAAAGTATAACAAAGGCCGATTGCAAATGCAATAGTTGCAATCGGCTGTTTTTGTGAGTATGTAAACGGCGTCAACGGTCTTTTTTATCCGTTAAATACTCTTTTAAAAACCATATCGCCTCTTTATAGCCTGTAAAGCCTTTACCCTTTACAGTTTTAAGGCAGGCCATACCCGTATAAGAAACATGCCGGAACTCCTCCCGACTGCCGATATCGGACAAATGCACCTCCACCGCCGGCAGATTTACGGCTTTCAGAGCATCAAGTATGGCAATGCTCGTGTGGGTATAGGCGGCGGGGTTGATTATTATAGCATCCGCCTTGCCCAAAGCGGACTGAATGGCGTCCACAATGGCTCCCTCGTGGTTGGACTGAAAAAACTCCGGTTCAACCTCCGCCTCTTTGCAGACTCCGGCAATAAAATCAAGCAGTTCGCTGTAAGTACCCGTGCCGTAAATCCCTTTTTCCCTGATACCGAGCATATTGATATTGGGGCCGTTGATTACAAGTATTTTCATTGTTTTGCTCCCTCCCAGCCGGGCAGATATTTTTCAAATTCTTTGAGGATTGCTTTTGCCGCTTCTTCCGGGCTTGCGTTGCTGTCCGCCGAAAAATCACAGAACTTTTCATACCGCTCCCTGCGTGATTCAAACAGCTTTTTCAGCGCTTCAATGTCGGGAGAAAGGGGTCTGTCCTTTGTGGAAAGCCGGGACAAGTCCCGTTTCAGGTACACAATCACACCGTTTTGTTTAAGCGGGCCGTAGTTTTCATCCCTCAGTACGGCGCCGCCGCCGGTGGCAATTATCTGACCCTTTCCCATACCGGTTTTTTCAATAGCGGCGGTTTCAAGGTTGCGAAAATGCTCTTCACCTTTAAGGCGGAAAAGCTCCGGAATATCGGTTCCGCTTTCTTCCTCTATCAAAAGGTCCGTGTCTATAAAAGTTTTGCCCGTCAGTTCGGCCAGGATTTTGCCCACGGTGGTTTTTCCGCAGCCGGGCATCCCGATTAAAACAATGTTGGCAAAACGGGAACCCAATTGCGCCGCTATTCTATCCGCATCGTTTTTGGGTGCGAATTCATCACCGAAAAACACAAAGGCCGAGCGAACCGCCTGGGCGGCGAGCATTAAAAGGCCGTTTGCAAAGGGTATGCCCCTTTCCCGCGCCTGTAAAAGCAGGGCGGGATACATGGGGTTATATATGGCGTCAAGCACTCCTTCGCAAAGGGGGAAGCGGCTCAAATCCGCAGGGCTTGCTCCCGTTTTGGGATACATACCCACCGGTGTGGCGTTGACTATGACCTGAGTGTTGTCAAATTCATATACGTTTCGGTAATTCACCTTTCCCCGGCGTGAGACGATTGTGACGCTTTTTGCGCCCTCGTCACTTGCCGCGGCTTCAACGGTCTTACCGGTGCCGCCGCTGCCAAAAACCAGCACATTTTTGCCTTCAAAGCTTATACCCGCCCGCTTTGCCATGTAAGAAAAGCCGAAATAATCGGTGTTGTCGCCAAAAAGGGTGCCGTCCGCCCTGTGCAAGACGGTGTTGACGCTGCCTAAACGCCGGGCAATCGGAGAAAGCTCGTCACAGTAGGGTATGACCGTTTTTTTGTAAGGAATGGTAACGTTCAGCCCCTTAAAATCTTTCCGGCGAAAAAATTCCGGCAAGGCCTCGGCTTTGATGTTACGGATAGAATAATCATAATCCCCTATAAGGGCATGTATTTCTTTAGAGTAGCTGTGGGAAAGTTTTTCCCCTATTAACCCGTATTCCATCTTTCCCCCTCACAAATCCTGTATTTTAATGCGGAGATCATACCTCTGCGTAATTACCCAAAAAGCCGAATTGCAGGGAGTCCGCGGCTATTTCACAAAGAAGGCCCACAACCGCTTCGGACTCTACCGAGGCCTCAATATCAAAGTAGAACATAAACTCAAATTCTTTTTCCGGCACGGGGCGGCTTTCAAGTTTTGTAAGGTTCAAACCCAAAACCGAAAACTTGCTCATCAGTTCATACAGTGAGCCGGGACGGTGGGGAATTGAGAGCATAAGACTGACTTTATTGGCTCCCGGGTAAATTTCAAGTTTTTTAGAGATACAGATAAAGCGGGTGAAGTTGTTGGGGTTATCCTGTATTTCGCCGCCCAAGGTTTCAAGACCGTATAGGGAGGCGCAGTCGCCGGAAGAAATTGCCGCCAGGTCGCTGCGCTCCGACTCCGCCACTGCCCGGGCCGCCGAAGCGGTGTTTTCCGCAACGGTAATCTTTACCCCTTTCAAGGACTCCAAAAACTCTCCGCACTGAGCTATCGCCTGCTCGTGGGAGACAATCTCTTTAATGTCCCCGAGACGGGTACCGGGTTTAGCCAAAAGCGAGTGGTCAATTTTAAGTTTTAAGCTGCGTACAATATGAAAATTATGTTTTTTCATCAGGTCGTACACCTGAGTAACGGAACCGTGGGAGCTGTTTTCAACAGGCAGAACCCCGTAACGGCAAAGCCCTTTTTCAACCGCCCGGAATACTCCCTCAAAACTGTTGAAGTACATTATGTCGGCTATTGAAAAAAGTTTGTCCGCCGCTATCTGGGAATAGGCTCCCTCCACACCCTGGCAGGCTACTACCGCTTTTGTGGGGAAAAGGGAGGGCGTTTCTTCCACGGCGGCTTTAATGTCTTCAGCGAGTCGGTTATTTTTAGCAACAATTGTGTTCTGGCGGGAACGGCTCATGCTGAAAAGGGTCTGAAAGAGGGTTTTTACATAGGCTTCCAACTCCCGGGGGGCGTTTTCCGTAACCCGGAAGAGAATCTCCCTTTCCCTGGTTCTGTCCTGCACAAGCATTCCGTTTTCTTTTTTAAATCGGGATACTTCCTCGGCGGCTTGCATACGTTTTACAAACAACCGCGTCATCTCGTCATCGATACCGTCAATAATCTTCCTGAGTTCCTGAATATCCATTTTCTCACTCCGTTCCGTATTTTTTATTTTCAAATAAGAAAATCCGCAAGCACTATTGCCGCTGCCGCTTCCACCGCGATAACCGCTCTGGGCACAATGCAGGGGTCATGGCGGCCCTCAATTACAAGGCTGACATCGGTTTTTTGTTTTAAATCCACCGATTTTTGCTCAAGACCTGTGGAGGGGGTGGGCTTAAAAGCGGTTCTGAAAATTACGGGCATACCGGAGGTAAGGCCCCCCAAAATGCCGCCGTGGTTGTTTGTCCGGGTTGCTACCTTTCCGTCCTCATAATAATATGGGTCGTTATGCTCGGAGCCTTTCATTTCAGCGGCCTCAAATCCCGCTCCGAATTCAATTCCCCTCACTGCGGGGATGCCGAAAATTGCCGCCGCCAAGCGGTTTTCGATGCCGTCAAACATGGGGTCCCCCACTCCCGCCGGCATACCCGTGGCGGCACATTCCACAACTCCGCCCAACGAATCCCGCTTTTCCGCAACCGAATGTATCAGGGCAAGCATCCGCTCCCCCGCTTCATCGCTTATTGTAGGGAAACTTTTTTGAGTTATAACTTCAAACAGACCGGGATCGACGCTTACAGGGTCGAAAGCCTCGTCTTTTTCACTGCCTATGGCGGCTATGTGAGCGCCCACATGCACACCTCTGCGCTCAAGAATCTGTTTGCATACCGCTCCCGCAAAGCAAAGGGGCGCCGTCATTCTGCCGGAAAAATGCCCGCCGCCCCGAATATCATTAAAACCCCCATATTTAACATAGGCGGGATAGTCCGCATGGGAGGGGCGGGGCACATAACGCAGGGCGTCATAGTCTTTTGAACGGGCATCCGTATTCTCAATAACCGCACAAAGGGGTGCGCCGCAGGTAATGCCGTTTATCAGACCTGAAAGTATAACGGGTTCGTCTTTTTCTTTTCGTCGGGTAACGTGACTGCCGCTGCCGGGGGCACGCCGACTTAAAAAGTCCCGCACCTGCTCCATATCAATTTTCTCACCGGCGGGCAGACCGTCAATTACCGCGCCGATGGCCGCGCTGTGGGACTGGCCGAAAATAGTGACCCTTATATTTTTACCTAAATCAGATGACATCCGCCTTACCTCCGAGTTTGTTATAGTCCCTGAAAAACAGGGGATACGATTTTTCTACCGCTTCGGCTCCGTTAATAACAACTTTATCCCGGCAAACACAGGCAGCCGCAGCAGCAGCCATAACAATGCGGTGATCCCCGAAGCCCTCGGTTGTACCGCCTGTAAGTCTTTCTTTACCGTTTATAATCAGGGAGTCCTCTTCCTCACGCACATCGCCGCCCAGGGCGGTAAGCATTTTTGTAACGGCGGTGAGCCTGTCGCTCTCTTTAAGGCGCAGTCTGCCGGCGTTTAGAATGCGGGATTTCCCCTCGGCGGCGGCCATAACTGCGGCAAGTACGGGGACAAGGTCGGGAATGTCGGCAACATCCGCATCCAAGCCCCTCAGTTTTCCGCCGCACACATTTACGGCGCCGCCCCGCCGGGATACATTCGCTCCCATTTGTTCCAGAATCTCCGCCATGCGCTTGTCCCTCTGCAGGGAATCGGGATTAAGCCCCGTACAGGTGATTTGACCGCCGAGAGCGCCCGCCGCCAACCAAAAGGCGGCATTGGACCAGTCCCCTTCCGCCGTAACCTTGCCGGGGGAAATATATTTTTGCCCGCCGGGGACAAAGTAGCCTTTTTCGTTTTGCTCACAGTTTACGCCGAAGCGGAAAAGTGCGGAAACGGTCATATCCGTGTAGCCCCCGGATTCAAGGGGGGAAGTCAGAATAATCTCGCTGTCCCCTTCCAAAAGGGGCAGAGCAAACAGCAGACCCGAAACAAACTGGGAACTTACATTACCGGGTAAATAAAACTTACCTTGACGCAGCCGTCCGCTGACCCTCAGAGGAAGTCCTTCCCCCTCAAAGTTACAGCCGTTTTGAGCCATTGCCTCTTTTATTGGCCCCAAGGGTCTTTCGGGGAGCCTGCCCCTGCCGGTGACGGTAAAACCGTCAAAAAGAGCGGCGGCAACGGGGAGTAAAAAACGCAGGGTGGAACCGCTTTCGCCGCAGTCCAGAACGGGGTTTAAGTTTGAAAAATTGCTGGGCGCAGACACATTAAACCCGCCCCCGGACAGGGTGTTTACGGCACAGCCCATGGCTTTCAGGCAGAAGACGGTAGCCTCCAAATCTTGGGAAAGGTCGGTTAAGGCCACGGCAGTCCCCTCTGCGGCCAGACCGGCACAGATTAAAAGACGGTGGGCGTCGGATTTTGAGTCGATTGCCCTTATTGTCCCCGCCAGGGGTGTCGGTTTAACAGCGATATTCACGCCTCGTCCTCCCCGCTTAAACCGCTACATATAAAAGCTTCCAATTCCTCCACCGGCAGGGGCATAATTTCCGCCTCCCCTATCCGGCGGGGTACTATCAGATTGATTTTCTCTCCCGTTCTTTTTTTGTCGGAAAGGGCGGCCTCTGTAAGCTGAGCCGCATCATAATCACAACTTACGGGCAGTTCCTGTTTTTTGAGCGCCACGATCAGGGAATTAAGACTGCCCTTTTCGGCTATTCCCCGGCGCTCCGCCGCCCGGGTTATTAAAACCATACCGACAGCCACCCCGTGACCGTGGGCAACGGTATAGCCGCTGAGTTTTTCAATGGCGTGGCCCAAGGTATGGCCGAAGTTTAAAAGCTGCCTTTCGCCTTTATCCAACTCGTCTTTATTGACAACTTCGCCTTTAATCTCCACACAGCGGGCAACAATCTTTTGAGTCAAGTCCCGCCAATCACCCTCACAGAATGTATCGAAAAGATTTTTGTCTTTTATCACGCCGTATTTTATTGCTTCCGCTATGCCGTCGGCCATAACTTCCCGGCTCAGGGTGTTAAAACTTTCGGTGTCGCAAATCACCAGTTCGGGCTGCCAGAAGGCGCCCGCCAGATTTTTGCCCGCTTTGAGGTTCACCCCCGTTTTACCCCCTACGGAGGAATCTGTTGCTGCTAAAAAAGTGGTGGGTATCTGGACAAAGCGGATGCCCCGCATATATACGGCCGAGGCAAAGCCCGCCAAATCGCCGGTTACGCCCCCGCCCAGGGCTACTGTCAAATCCGACCGGGTGACGCCGTTTGCCGCCATGAACTCCAGAAGTTCGGCTAAAACTCCAAGGTTTTTGGAGCCTTCCCCGTGGGGAAAAACAAACTTAAAAGTGTTAAATCCGGCCTTTTTTAAAGACTGTTCAACTCCGCCGGCATAAAGGCTGTCCACATTGCTGTCCGTCACCAATACGGCGGAACAGGGGGACATATATTCTTTTAGAATCTCCCCCGTTTTTTTGAGCAGCCCTTCACCGATAAGAACATCGTAACTCTTATGTTTGCAATCTATTTTTACCTTTGTCACTGTAAAACCGCCTCCCGCAGATTTATTTTCACCGGCCTTTACTCATCATTAAGGGCCTTTTTGCGGTCGCTTCCTTCCCGAAGCATATCATACAGAGCCTCGGGTTCACCCGTTTTTATAACGGCGGAATATTCTTTCAGCCGTTCTATGAGGGAATCAAGTTCCTCAACCAGGTTATCACTGTTAGCCAAAAACAATTCTGTCCACATTTTTGCGTTCAGTTTAGCCACTCTTGTCATATCCCTGTAACTTCCGGCGGAAAACCCCTTGTGATTGAGCGCCGACGGGCTTTTCACATAGGCGTTTGATACCACGTGGGCAAGCTGTGAGGTAAAGGCTATCATTCGGTCGTGTTCTTCCGGAGCGGTTATTTTTACAACATAAAAACCTATTTGCAGAAAAAAGGTTTTGAGTTTGTAAACGACTTCAATTTTTGTACCCTCATATGGGGTCAATATCATGGAAGCCTTTTCAAAGAGGTTCTTTTTTGAATATTCAAACCCCGAAAACTCCCGCCCCGCCATGGGGTGCCCCCCTACAAAGATAAAGCCGTTTTCTTTTGCGGGCTGTTCCAGAGCATCGCAAACTTTCCGCTTTATGCCGCAACAGTCCAAAACAATACCGCCCTGTTTAAAAAACCCGGCACGGCTGATTACATAATCGACAGTGTCCCCGGGATAAATGGCCACAATTACCAGGTCGCACTCGCAGAGAAGCTCATCTTCCAACTCCCCGTCAATTACCCCCAACAGCCTTGCCTTATACATAACCTGTTCGGATATATCCCTGCCCAAGACCTTGCAGTCCGTATTATCTTTTATTGCCTTGGCTATGGAGCCACCTATAAGGCCGAGACCTACAATTCCTACAGTCATTTTTACCCTCCGGAGAATTTATGTTTTTTAAGCGTTTATTCAGCTGTATTTATAGGCATAGGGCCGGATAGCGTTCACCTGCGCCATAAGGGTATCAAAATCGGCAGGGGTGAGGGACTGAACGCCGTCGCTGAGGGCACGGGAAGGCTCGTTATGCACCTCCACCATCAACCCGTCGGCACCGGCGGCAATCGCCGCTAAAGCCATGGGCGGCACCAGACGGGCATAACCCGTAGCGTGGCTGGGGTCAATAACAATCGGCAGATGAGTATGCTCTTTAAGCAGCGGAACTGCGGAAAGATCCAAGGTGTTCCTTGTGGCGGTTTCAAAAGTCCTGATGCCCCGCTCGCAAAGGATTACGTCCTCATTGCCCTCCGACATAATATACTCCGCGCTCATAAGCAGTTCCTGAATGGTGCTGGAAAGTCCCCTTTTAAGAAGAATCGGCTTTTTCATCCGCCCAAGTTCTTTGAGCAGTTCAAAATTTTGCATATTGCGGGCGCCCACCTGAATCAAGTCCACATCGGCAAACAAATCCAGCTGAGATACATCCATAACCTCCGTAACTATGGGGAGGCCGGTGAGTTTTTTTGCCGTAAGAAGAATTTCCATCCCCTTTGCTCTCAGCCCCTGAAAAGCGTATGGGGATGTGCGGGGTTTAAAGGCTCCGCCCCGCAGAACGGTTGCACCGGATTCTTTTACGCTTTGAGCTATACCGCAAAGCTGCTCCTCACTTTCTATGGAACAGGGACCGGCAATAACCTGCACGTTGCCGCCGCCCATCTTAACATTGCCGACGTCGATTACCGAATCTTCCGGATGAAACTTTCTGTTGGCCTTTTTGTAAGGTTCCTGAACAAGCTTGACATCTTCCACAATGCTCAGCGCCCGAATAAGGTCGGCATCCACTACGGTGGTATCCCCCACCAAGCCCAAAACGGTGTGATTGGCACCGGCGCTCAGGTGAATATCCAACCCCATGCTTTTGAGCCAATCCTTCAAATTGCCGAGTTGGTCTTCGTTGTAATCCTTTTTCAGTATGACTATCATTTATAAATCCCCTTTCGTATTCCGATAATTAAAAAAACTCCTGCAGCGAATTTCGCTGAGGAGCTTAAAAGCTTTGTAGGGTAACTATCTTACAAGCGGTCTCCTATTTTCAGCGAAACTCATACCGGCCCTGCTAAAGTAAGCAAAGCCGAAGTAAAAATAGTTTGCTGAAAAGTTTTGAGCGGTCATTTTACCCTCCGCCAATATGGAATGGAATGATTATTGCACAAGGCAGTCCCGTTGTCAAGGAAAATTTTTTACGGCAATTTTTAAGATTGTAAAAGCAAATGAAACAAGTTAAAATGAGGTATCTCAAATCTGCTTATAATTCCGGATAGGAGGACAAACAATATAGGCTATACTATTGAAAGGATAAAAAGCATGATTAAAAAGGCGATGAAAGCAATGGACAACGCATAACGCACCGGGTCATATTGTTTTTATGGAAACTTTATATTATCAATCCATTACACACACCATGGAACAGTCTATGGCAAAAATAACACAGGAGGAACAGCCACTTAATAAGAAAGGTTGTATAAGCAAAAATGATTACAGTAATTTTAATTGTGATTTTTCTATTTGTTTCTTGGATAGCATTCATCCCGCCTCTTGATGAATATCACTTGATTCAATCTACTTATCCTGTAATAATAGGCTTGGTTGCCGTAGTAATTACCAGCGCGACCATAATAATCCGAAAACTTGATCGTATATATAATGAAATTAAAAACATCAAGGATAATGAGAGAGATAAACCGAAAGACGACAATAGCCAATTACAGTAACTGAGCTTGAGCAAATGCGTTAAAACAAACTTCACACAAACACGAGCCAAATTGCTCCCCCTAGGTCAAAAGCCGAGGGGGATGCAAGGCGGTTCAACATTTTCCCCGGCATAATCAGCATAGGCTATGATAACGCTTTTACTTAAAAGCTAAAGGCTGTGCTAATACGCAAATGTGATATAATCGGTTATCAGTAAGTCGTACCGTTAAAATAGGGGTGTATGCAATGAACAAAAACATAAATAGGAGCGAAATAGCGATTGGCATTGTTTTGCCGTTGTTTGTTTGGATATTAGCGTTTTTGCTTACCGGTGAGCTTTTTGGCGGTGGAGATATGTTTGATGTGGGTTATCCGAAATTAGAGTTAGATAAGTTAGGGGTAGGACAATTAGGGTTAGGGAAAATATATTTTGTATTGTTTTTGGTGTACAACATAGGTATTGCAATATTTGCCAAAAAGAAAAGTAAACACACCTTGTTTTTATGCTCCAGCATTGTGATTGCAATTCCGTTACTCAGTTTTGCGGCTTCTTTTCTTTCATATTTGACCGGTGTAGGCGGTGAATTTCTAAGTACTGTACTATACATTATAGCTATCCCTGCGGGAACGGCAATATATACCAATGCTGACAGTGTAGAAATGACAGTAGTATCATGGGTTGTCGTTTTTCTTGCACCGATAGCGGGGCTTATCACCTATAAATTTACAAAAACCGACTAAAACCACAGCGGACTTTCACCACAGATTGACGGCATGCCCGTCATAAATTATTTGCGTAGCAGTCAATAAAGGCTGTTGCGCTGTTTTCTTTTTAAACAACACATTCTTTTTTCTTGACTCTGTATAAGAGCAGAAACATATCCCGTATGTAAAAGTTGATTGACATCCGGAACAAAACAACAACTTGCACAAAAACAAGGGCAAAACTTTGTGCAATATTTTTTGTAACCGTTTTGATTTTGGCAGACTATATAAGTAGAGGGATAAAAACCATGATTAAAAAGGCGGCGATACCAATGGGCAATGTTTAACACAGTTTTTAAAAAATAGCCGTAATTGCGGTAGCGGAAACTCTACTTTAACTTAGTTCAATTTGCAATGCGGAGTTACACAAAACTTTAGTAAGGAGATGGGTTTTGATGAAGAAAATTGTATTTATTGCAATCTATTTTATTTTGTTTCTATTGGGAGCAATAGTAAATTGGGAAGCAATGGCTTCCGGAGGTCGGGCAACCGTAACGGGATTTTCCGTTTCACTATTATTTGCCTGTGTGCTTCTGATTCTACCGTTTTTAGGAAAAAAAGAGAAAGGCTTTATAAACTTTTCACTGGTTTTTACCGTTTTTCTTTCTGTTGCCTCAATCATTGGCATACTGAAATATAGCGGCAACATCGCTTCCGACTTCGTCATTCCTCTTATTGTATTGCCCCTTGCGCCATTTTCGGGGCTAAAATACATACTCCCCTTAAATGTTCTATATCCTGTGCTAATCACACTTTCATTGATTAGCACTGCACTATCAACACTAATTCTATTTAAGAAAGGAAAGGCAAAATCATGAAAAATATATTATCTAAAAAAAAGTGGATTATTTTTTGCGTTTGTTTACTCTTAGTTTTGAGTCCGCTTGTAGCAATGGCATCATCTTCACTGGATATCTTTAAGCGAGAGTACGCTGCTCTTGACGAAAAAGAGGTTTCCGAAAAATTGTCGAAGTATAGTTTTGAGGAACTCTGCACTGAGATAAATATACTAAGTAAAAGCGGGATAGGATTGCCGGATTTGATCTTCCACTCCGCTACACTCGCTGAAAAAACAGATAAATTTTCAGCAAGTGATTTACTGAAAATTGTCGAGAACAAAAGCAACAGTGAAAATCTGAGAATAATATGTCTCCAACTAATTGATTATGCTGATATTAAATTGTACTCACAAGACTCTTTGAAACTTTCGGAAATAATTTTATCTGAAAGCGAAAACAGCCTTGTACGCCAAAATGCGGTTTGGCTGTTAACCCCTACCGAAGAATCATACAACATTCTGGAAAAAGTTATTTTTCAAGATGACGAAAAACTTGCCTTCCAAGCACTCAAAAAACTAAACCATTGTGCTCCTGAACGGGCCAAGACTGTAGCCGAAACTCTCTTAAACACAGAAGAACATAACGACAAACTGAGAATTACCCATTATATATAATTGACATACAAAAAGAAGAAATTTACGCAACAAATTTTTCGCCCCCTTTAAGTAAACCATATTTTGTTGGCATACAGTCACTGGCAAATGACAGTCTGCTTGTTCAATATTGTGATAACGGTTCATATGACCCCCAAAAAACTAAACAATACATTTTAGATAAAGAAATAATAGCGGATGAAATATCCCATATTTCTAAAACAACTATTGGGAATATAAAAATCACCTAACAGAAAAAGCTTAATGCTTCATTTTTATAGTTAAAGATTACCGCCCAAGCCGCTTTTATTCCAAAAAACATACTATTATTTGAGAAAATCGTGGTAGAATGTTTTGACTAAACAAAGTAGTGGAAGTCATTTTCGGTTTCTTCATCCGGTTTGATTTCGGCAAAATACAACTTCACTCCGATCGGGCTTTGTTTTGCGGTAATCGAAGTTGCTTATTAAGGTGTGCGGCTTCGGCCGGGCACTTTTTTGGAGGTTGAGTGATATGCGACTTGAATTGAAAAACATCTACAAATCGTTTGGCGAAAAAGAAGTTCTTAAAGGCGTTAATTTTACTGCTGAAAGCGGCAAAGCCTTCGGTTTGCTCGGCAGAAACGGCGCCGGTAAGACGACAACCATCCGTATTCTTATGGATGTGTTCCCCGCAGACAGCGGTGAGATTCTGGTAGACGGCAAGCCGATAGATTATGAAGAACTCGATTTCGGCTATCTGCCGGAAGAAAGGGGTTTATACCCCAAAAAGCTGATTATTGACCAGCTTGTATATTTTGCGGAGCTTAAAGGGATGGGCCATAAGGAGGCGGTTAAAGCCGTTGATTACTGGCTTGACAAGCTTGAGGTAAGCGAATACCGCAATAAGCGCCTTGATACCCTGTCAAAGGGTAATCAGCAAAAAATACAGTTTATTACGGCGCTTGCCCATAACCCGAAGATTATTATACTTGACGAGCCGTTTTCGGGACTTGACCCGGTGAACGCCATACTGCTTAAAGATGTGGTAAAAGAACAGATTGCGGAAGATAAAATCGTCTTATTTTCCAGCCACCAGATGAGCTATATTGAAGAATTTTGCGACAGCATTGCAATTATCAATGCGGGTAAGGTTGCCCTTTGCGGAGATTTGCATGATATTAAGCGAAATTATGTGCGTGACCGCTTGGTTGTCCAAACAACAAATCCTCAACCGATTCAGGCGGATTTTGCTTCCGCCTGTACCGTGAGGGAAAACGGCTCACTGCTTATTCAGCTTAATGACCCGGCCGAAAAGCAGTCTGTAATGAAACGTCTTGTTGAAAGCTACGATATCGACGAGGTTAAGGTGTTTGAACCTTCGCTCAACGATATTTTTGTAGAATATGCGGGTGAACAGATATAAGGGGGAGCGGAAATGAAACAGTTCGGAAAAATATTAAAATTTGAACTTTTCGGATATTTAAAAAACAAAGTTTTTGTAGGGATAACAATATTCCTTGTAATTGCAATTGCCATAGCCATGTTTATCCCGAACATCGTTGATCTTTTCAAGCCTGATGAGGGAGAGGGCGCTTCTTCCGTAATTGTTGACGGTGGGGACAGCGGGTTGCCCGTCATGCTCATATATGCGGAAGACGGCAGACTTGCGGCTTTGGTAAAGCAATATTTTGCCGAAGCCTTTACCGGTTACAACGTTTCAGTTGCTGAGGGAACCCTTGATGAAGTAAAGGACCGGATTAAAAACGGCGACGTCAAATGTGCTTTTGCAATGGACAGCGCCTCTTCATATACCTACTATGTAAACAACCTTTTGATGTATGATACCGACAAAGCGATTGCGGATACGGTGCTGCAAAATGTTTACATAGCAACGGCGATGATTCAAAACGGAATGACGCCCGAACAGGCGGGAAAGGTTATTTCCGTACAGATTAAAGGCGAAACGGTTACGCTCGGCAAAGACCAAATGCAAAACTTCTTTTATACATACTTTATGGTCTTTGCTCTGTATATGGTTATTCTGCTTTACGGGCAGATGGTGGCAACCAACGTTGCGACGGAAAAAAGTTCCAGAGCCATGGAACTGCTTATTACAAGCGCCAAGCCGACAAGTATGATGTTCGGCAAGGTGCTTGCCTCCTGCATAGCGGGGCTTGCACAGCTTGTTATTGTTTTCGGCACTGCCCTAACACTGTACGATGTGAACAAGGATGCCTGGGGCGACAATATACTTATTGAATCAATGTTCAATATCCCTGTAGAGTTGTTTGCTTACCTGCTTGTTTTCTTTGTGCTCGGCTTCCTCATCTATGCTTTTTTGTATGGCGCTATTGCCTCAACCGTGTCAAAGCTTGAGGATATAAACACGGCGATAATGCCGGTTACATTCCTGTTCGTATTTGCGTTTTTTGTCGTAGTGTTTTCCATGTCCAGCGGAAATGTGGACAACACCGTAATGAAAGTTTGTTCCTACATTCCGTTTACATCGCCGATGGCAATGTTTACACGCATTTGCATGAGCACGGTAGCTTGGTACGAAATTGCAATCTCAATTGCTGTTTTAATCGGTTCCACCGTCGGCGTAGGCTTTTTGGCGGCAAAAATATACCGTGTAGGCGTATTGCTCTACGGCAAACGCCCCAAAATCGGTTCCATCCTCAAAGCCGTCCGAAAAGCCTGAAACTGCCGCCTTCCCCGCACCGCACATACAGTGAATCCAAATAAAAATCCGATAAACTCGGAAATCCCCGCTCTGCGGGGATTTCTTTTTTACAGGGAATAATCACCTGTCGGCAAAGGCGGCGGCCTGCCCTTTCACAAATTGCGCCGTAGTGATACAATAGGACGGTAAAAGAGGAGGGATTTTTTGGATATTCGGAAGATTGAAAAGAGCTTAAAAAACTGTCCCTGCGGGCGTGAACACCGCTGTGATGTCCGCAGTGCGGAAATTGCTCCGGGGATTACTTCAAAAACCGGGGAGATTTTAATTCAAAACGGCTTTCCCAAAAACATTCTGCTTGTGGCTGACGAAAACACTTTAAAAGCCGGACAAGGGCTGGAGGAAAGCCTTGCCCGCTCGGGCTTTAAGGTTAAAAAGCTGATTTATAAAAACCTGCGCCGGGCGGATATGGAACAGGTGGAAGAAGTTGAGGGCGCATGTGAAGATGTTGAGGGCATTTTGTCGGTTGGAACAGGTTCCCTGAACGACATCTGCCGCCTTGCGGCTTTCAGACAAAATAAAGAGTTTGCCGTTTTTGCCACCGCCCCCTCAATGGACGGCTTCACTTCAAATTCCGCCCCCATTACAAAAAACAATTTTAAATTCTCTTACCCGGCCGTTCAGCCCTCGGTGATTATTGCGGACACCCGCATTCTGGCGGCGGCGCCGGCGGAGCTTAAATCGGCAGGGTTCGGGGATATGATAGGCAAATACATAGGTTTGGTTGACTGGAAGATTGCCCGGCTTTTGATTGATGAATATTACTGCGAGCGTGTGGCCGAACTTTCAAGGCGGGCGGTGGAAAAAATTGTCGCCATAGCCCCCAAGGTTACCGCCGAAGATGAAGAAAGTGCGGGAGCCGTTATGGAGGCGCTGGTAATGACGGGGCTTTGCATGGGGTTTGCCCAAAGCGTGCGGCCCGCTTCCGGTGCGGAACATGTGGTATCCCACTTTTGGGAAGTTAAAAAACTGCAGGCGGGGCTGGATTCGGATTTTCACGGTAAAAAAGTCGGGGTAGCCACTGTACTCCTCAACCGGATTTACAGAGAGGCGGCCCGAATAGAAGATATTGAACCCCGGGAAGAAAAAACAGACTGGCAGGAAATTCAGGATATTTACGGTCCGGGGCTTAAAGAGGATGTAATGAAGGCCAATACGCCCGCCACCGTAACTCAGGGCATAAGCCCCGGGGATTTAAAAAAGAATTGGGGCGAAATAAGGAGGATAATCAATGACGGCCTCCCCTCGGACGAAGAACTTTCGGCAATGATGAATGCCGCCGGAGCGGCAACAAAACCGAGTGAGGTTGATGTCAGCCCGGAACTGACGGAACTTGGTCTTAAATACAGCGCCTTTATGCGCCGCCGCTTAACCCTGTTGCGGTTAAGACCGATGCTGAATTTTTGAGATTGTTCAGCACCTTGATTTTCTTGAGCTTTATATGGTAAAGTTAAACGGCGGTGTACCGCAGATTTATTTTGCGGCGGCAATTTAATAAGGCTTATCGCAAGTCCCGAAAAGTTTTTAAAAGGAGTTTGTGCTATGAAGAAAATTCAAAAGGTTAAGAGTTTATTTGCTTTAATCCTTGCCCTTTCCCTGCTCCTCCCCATGGGCATAATGAGTACGGCGGGCGCTCCCGCCAAAGCTCCGGCTGCAAGGGATTACACAATTATCAGCCCTTACGCAACCGTAGACTGGGACACCTGGGACCGCTACAAGGCTAACCTGCACACTCATTCCACCGTCAGCGACGGTAAAGACCCTTTTGTTGATGTGATTGAGGCCTACTATGCCAGAGATTACGACATACTTGCCATGGCGGAGCACGGCGTGGTCAATAAAGGCTGGACAAAAGTGCCCGAAACCGTACCGATTTTGAGCTTTAACTTTTTACTCCCCTTTATGAAACCCGTGCCCTTGACGGAAGAAAGAAACCGTCAGATAACCACCGGCGCGGACAGAGGCGGCCGGGGCATGACGGATATTATGGGTATAGAAATGAACGCCGCCGTACTTATGAAAAACCATGTCAACGGCTTTTTTGCCGATTACGGTCAGGGCTACTGGGGTAAAGAAAACGACTTTGAAACGGTCATAGCCGGAATGGAAGAAGCCGGCGGTTTAACTCACATCAACCATCCCGGCGACTGGCTGGGTTCCGCTAAAGATATCAACATAGCCAAAGACCCGAAAAACATTAAGTTTTTTGCCGACCTGCTTAAAAAATATCCCTCCTGCTTGGGGCTTGAGGTATTAAACTCCCACGACTCCCCCACCCGCCATGACAGGGTACTCTGGGACGGATTGCTGGAAAGCGTTATCCCCTACGGCAGGAACGTTTTCGGTTTCGGCAACAGCGACTCCCATCATATGGGCGAAATTGACACCAGTTTCGGAATATTCATGATGCCCGAAAACACCGTGGCCAATGTGCGCACCGCTATGGAAACGGGCACCTTCTTTGCCTGCGGCAGGCGTGCACGCCCGGAATTGGGGGACAGCTTTGTCGGCGAGGGAGCCTATCCCGTTGTTACAAAGATCAAAGTTGACAATACCCAAAAGACAATCACTTTGCAGGGCGAAGATTACGACACAATCGAATGGATTGCCAAAGGCGAGATAATCGCCACGGGCGAGGCTATCAACCTCAGAGAACATGAAAATGAAATAGGCTGCTATGTACGGGCGCAGCTGAAAGGCCCCGGCGGCATCTGCTTTACTCAGGCTTTTATTATTGATGACGGCACTCCCCCCGAACCGGAGCCGGAAGAAAGCTTTATTGAAAAATGGATTAACGACTTTATATTTGCAGTTAAGAGCACAAGGATTTATGTAATAATCGCAAAAATTGTTGACAAACTTTCATAGGCCAAATCGAAAACCACAGCGGGGCGGAATTTAGTGTCCGCCCCGCTGTGGTTTTTTATAGGTTTTTCGCGTTTGAACTGTTTACTTTTATTTACGGGATTTGCACTGCAGAGGTTACAACTTTTTCTAAGGCGAACTCTTTTTCCAATGTGTTATTTTCACTCATTTTCTATTACCTCATTTACATTTTATTATAATTCGTTCTCATTTGCCTCTCCCCACCTATTATGGAAAATAAGGATTGGGTTTAAACAACAATAAGATTAAGTCCACTATTACACCTATGCCAAACAATCCGACTGTAAACAAATATACTACCCCAAGTAAAACTTTGCCCTCATAGAACTTGTGCACCCCCAAAAAGCCGAAGAAAAAGCACAGAAAGAATGACACCCACTTGTTTTTAGCCATAAATATACCTCACTTTTCATATTATTCGGGAGCAATATTATAAAAATGTTTATTATAGTGCCCCTTTATATACTTTGTAATTTTCTCGAATAATGTGCTGTTAATCAAATAATCACGCTTATTAGCAATGATAACATTTTGTTGTTATCCAAACATAGCTCTTTAATGTACCCTTGTGCTAAGTATTTGATACAAATTCTTTACAAATTCCAAATCAACTTTATTCTACCCTTATTTTAATTTTAATACCGGATTTTTCAATAGCCTATTTACTAAATCCGTACATTTACGCTCCCATATCTTCCACATCTATTAAATCACACCTTAAATCTTGCATTTCTGCAACATTATTTGTTATCTGCATAGTAAATTGATTTATATTAAATTTTATCATCTATAATATCGTTCCCTCAGAAAGAATATCCACATATTTTTTATATACATATTGTCTGTATCTCTCTTTCTCCTCCACAAGTTCCAATATTTCAAGCTCCATTAAATTCCCAAAAATCTTACTTATGGTTGGCTTACTAAGATTTAATAACTCTTTTACATCTTCCGTTTCTAAAAATGGATGTTTAAGCAAATAATCATATACTGAAAGAAGATTTGATATGTTCCCCTTAGAAAATGAACGAATTTTTTCCATATCATTATTTTTTAACTCAACAATTTTTTGAATTGAAGTAACAGCATCTTCGGATATTTCACAAATGCCTTCTATGAAAAATTTAATCCATTCTTCAAAGTCACCCTTTATACGAATATTATTTAGAAGTTCATAATATTTACTCCTATTTTTTTTAAAGAAATAACTTAAATACAAAACGGGATATTCAATCAAGCCTTGTTCCTTTAAAAATAAAATAATGAGTAATCTACCCATTCGTCCGTTCCCATCTAAAAATGGGTGTATCGTTTCAAACTGATAGTGAATTAAGGCAATCTTTATCAGCTTTGAAATTTTACTATCTTCGTGCAAATATTTTTCCAAATCACTTAGGCAAACATCCATTTCATCCGGCGACGGTGGAATAAAACTGGCATTCTTCAGCGTTGAACCTGCATGCCCAATCCAATTTTGAGATTTTCTAAATTCACCCGGCATTTTTTCTTCTCCTCTAACATTAGCTAATAAAACAGAGTGAGTTTCTTTAATTAATCTCATACATAAAGGCAGTTCACTTAATTTTTTGAATGCATAACGGGTTGCTTGGATGTAATTTACAATTTCTTTGGTATCTTTTATTTTTTCTTTGTTTCTGTCCTTTTGCAATACATCAATTAGAGATACCTGTGTTCCCTCTATTTGTGAACTGATGACAGCTTCTTTTTGGACATACATAGATACAAAAAGATCAATATCCGGAAGAGTAATCGCCATACCGTCTAATCTTCCCAAAAGTAGATATGCTCTATTTATCAATCTATGCATGTCGTCATCAATATTTATTTCTATGTCCTTTAAATCATGAGGAATAAAGCACTCATAATCACTTTGCATTCTCTTTAATTTTCCTGCCCTATTACTTTCCAATTTCAAAATTATCACCTCTTAAGTTTAAGTCTATTTAACTTAGAGCAAGTATATCTCTTTTAAGTAATTTTTTCAAGCATATATTTTACTTAAAAGTAAAAATCATTTCTAAGTAAAATAACCATTCAAAAAAGCGATTAGACTGACTGCTTGTCTAATCGCCCGAAATGTTATTGTTTTATTAATCGATGGAATGCGCGTTTTAACGCTCACTTTCATTTTGGGTAAAATTGGCGACACCCCTAATGCACTCTTAATCAAATAATCACTCTTATGACTATTAGGGCATAAATTGAAAGTCACGCCGGACAGCTTTGCTTTTTGCTTACCGTCTTCTTCTGAAAAACCTTTTTGTGCCGGCAGGATCCAAAATCATATACAAAACCAGCATTACAATAAACGCCGTTGTGCCTAAAATGAATATTTGGGGAACGCCGGGGATTGTAAAGGGCAGACCGGAACGCAGGAAGATGAAGTCCCTGCCGGTTTTGCCTAAAAGGGGCGGCAGGTATTCACTGTTAAACAGATGGATGAAGATTCCGACAATAGACAGCCAAAAATACTTTAGCTGCGGTTTAAAGTTGCCCGTGGCGTACTCAAAAACCGGGATGAAAATAATGCCCGCATGCTGCAGAATGCTTTTGAGAATGGGGAAGTTCAGGTAAGCGTTGGTGAAAATATCCACCGGCATAACAAAGGTTATCACTCCCCCTACAAAGGCGAACACATAAAACAGTTCTTTTAATATCTTGTTTTTTGAAAAAGCAATCAGGGGCACAATAATACCGGCTAAGTTGCAGGGGTAAAACGGGTAAAGGTCGATGAGGGCAACGCCCCGCCGCCAATATACAATCCTCCAAAAAACTTCAAAAATAATGGAAAAAACCGCCGCCGTGACGATTATTCTCCGTTGAACGGCCTTGCCCATTTTAAAACCGATTATGCTGACGATGAGAGTGATAACCGTCAGAACAATAACCGAAACAAGGTGAGTGGTGCCGTAGGCAAAGTCGCCGGGTACGCCCCCGGTCCCTTTCCAAAAATCCGTGAATGTCATACAAAGCCTCCGATAGTTTTAATATATACGTCATTAAAAAAAGTTATGGACTTAAATCCGTTTTGCCCGTTGCGGCATAATAAGCATTAACCTAAATCAATTTTATCAGTCAGTTCCGCTACGGGTTCTTTAACCTCATCCATTTCAAAAATAATCAGCTCGTTTTTGCCTTCTTTTAAGAGAGCGGCGGGTATGTAGAGGGTTTTTTGAGGCCCCTCGGGTGTCCAATATCTGCCTAAGTTAAAGCCGTTAATCCAAACCTGACCCTTTGTAAGGCTGTCGCAGCGCAGGAAGGTGTCCGCAACTTTTTCCACATCAAATTCGCCTTTTAAGAACACAGGGCCTTGCAAAGTTTCTTCCTCAAGGGGCTGAAAATCCACTTTGCTTATGTCGTCAAGTTCCAGATTGTAGACCTCCCAGCCGAACTGCTTTTGACCGCCTACAACCACATATTCGGTGATGCCTTTACGGTCTTTCAGCAGGGCGCCGAAGTTGACTCTGCCCATATTCTCCACAAAAATATCCAAAGTTGTTTCGGGCTTTTCAAAGTTATAGTCTATACTCTCATCTTCATCGTTACGGTAAATTATGCCCTGTTTTTTGCCGTCAATAAAAACATGGGCTCTGTCGTGTACGTCAATGAGCCTTACATCGGTTTCACCTACGGGGCGCACCTTTGTACGGTAGTGAATAAAGCCGTAATTCTGTCCGTAATACTCCATGGGTTTTATTGCGGCGCTCTTTTTAGCCCCGCCTGAAAGTTTTTCAAGTTGAGTAAAGAGTTCCGCCTTTTGTGTAAGACGCACCTTGCCGAAAGCTTCGGTTTCGGGGGGTGCGGGGAGGTTGAGGGGTTCCAACTTGCCTATATATTTTTCTATCAGTTCCCGCAGGATATAGTACTTTTTCGTGGGGTTGCCCTGTTCGTCCAAACCGCAGTCATAGTCATAACTGCTGACATCCGGCTGGTACATGGTGCCCAGGGTGTTTGCCCCGTTCATATAACCGAAGGTTGTACCGCCGTGGAACATATACAGGTTAAAAGAGGCGCCCATCTTCAGCAGGCCTTCCGCCCCTGAACGGAATTTCGCCACCGCTTCTTCTCCGGCGTGATGATTTTCGCCCCAGTGGTCAAACCAACCCATCCAAAACTCACCGCACATTATAGGCATATTGGGCTGAAACTCTTTGAGGTTATTAAAAGAATCGGAAGGGTCGGCGGTGGAAAAGTTAATGACCTTAAAAATATGGGGAAGGGTGCCGCCGGTCAGATGGAACATCTGCTCCCCGTCAGAGGTAAACAGGGGCACGTCAATACCGTTTGCACGCATCTCTTTTTCCAAAAAGCTCAGATACTCCGAGTCGTTGCCGTAGCTGCCGTACTCGTTTTCAATCTGCATCATAATCACGGGGCCGCCCCGGGTGCATTGATGTTTGGCAAGGCGGGGCAGCAGTTCTTTATAGTAAGCACTGATTTTTTTCATATAGGTTTTGTCGGCACAGCGCAGGTCAATCCCCTCATTTTGCAGCAGCCAGGCGGGCAGACCGCCGAATTCCCACTCGGCACAGATATACGGGGAGGGACGGACAATAACATGAAGCCCCAACTCACCCGCCGCGGTTATAAAGCGCTCCACATCACAAAGACCTTCAAAGTTGAACTCCCCTTCCCGGGGTTCGTGAAGATTCCAGGGCACATAAGTTTCTACTGTATTAAGCCCCGCTCCTTTAAGTTTTATGAGCCGGTCTTCCCAATAAGGAGGCAGTGTACGGAAATAGTGAATTGCGCCGGAGAGAATACGCAGAGGTTTGGAATCAAAGTAAAAGGAATCCGATTTAATTTCGAAAACGGGCATGATGATTGTCCTTTCTTTTTACTCGTTATTATTTTTAAGCCCGGTTCCCCTTACAAACAAAACCCGGGCGGATGATTGCCTTTCAGATAACTGTATTCGGTCTTACCGGCAAGAATATCCGCTTATTGTAAAGTTTAAATACGGGGAACCGCTTGATTATAAATTAGGATATAGTTTTAACCGCTAAAAGTCAACGCAAAAAGGCTTTACCGCCACCATTTTTCAGTTTTATATAAAGGTATTAACAAACGAGGTTTTGAATATTGAACATTACGGAGAAAAAGGCTAAAATGTTCACAAGGTAAAAAAATAGGAGGGACAGAAAATGAAAAAAGCTATTTCTCTGTTGTTGGCGGTTTGCCTTCTTTCCGGCGGGCTTATGCCTGCGGTTTCGGCAAACAACGGCGCAAACGCTTCCCTTTTGCAGATTTACGGTAACGGTATGCTCTTTGCGGCAAATAAACCCGTCCGGCTGGCAGGTACGGCAAGCCCCGGTGCGGCTATCCGTATGGAAATCAGTCAAGGGGCCGGCCCTGAGATTCGCACGGGTACTTCCACCGCCCTCCCCGACGGCAGTTTTGAAGTGGAATGCCAGGGCTTACCGGCCGGCTACACTCAATACACAATAAAGGCTTATGCAAACGGCGCCCGGTTTGCCGTAATTAATGATGTGGTTTTCGGCGCTCTCTGGCTGGCAAGCGGACAATCGAATATGCAGTACCCTCTTTTTGCAACCTATGAGGGCTTTGCCATTTCAAAAACGGGAGGCACCGACGGCTTTATCCGGGTGCTTGATGTCCCCGCCTACCCGGAGTACAACGGTTCCCCCGATAATTTTCCCGTTGACCCTTTGCGGGATATTAACGGAGCATATTGGTACAAAGGTTCCGAGACTCATAAACTCTTGGGAGTCAGTGCGGTGGCATACTTTTTTGCCGAACAGCTCAGGGCGCAGTTGGATATCCCCGTGGGAATTTTAAACGCTTCTCTCGGCGGCAGTTCAATTTACACCTGGCTTTCCCGTGAAGACATTGACTCGGAACCCGCCGTCAGGGACTACCTTGCTGAAACCGGACGGTATATAACCCGGGAACAGTGGGACAATGTAAACCACAATGTTTATGCGGATATGACCGTCAATTACAATAAAAAAATAGAGCCGCTCGGTGTTTTTGAGCCTGACGGTCTGATCTGGTACCAGGGGGAATCCAATATCAGCGAGCGTTACGGCGCCTATACCAACGCCTTTAACCTTATGCAGAAAAGTTACAGCGCTCACTTCGGCTACGAGGGCAGCCAAATGCCCTTTGTGTTCACTCAACTTGCCTCTTACAATTACGGTAAAAGGGCAGACGATTTTAACAAAGTGGGCAACTTTAATATTCAGCTGGGCGAAATTCAAGCTCAAAGCCCGGGCACCAGGGCCACGACAACCATTTATGACGTCAGCCTGGATTGGGACACCAACAAAATTGACCCGAGCGTGGGCTATGTGGGACCTATTCACCCCATGGTTAAAAAACCGGTGGGGGTAAAAATGGCTTTTGCCGCTTTGGGTCTGGTTTACGGTAAAAGGGAGAGCTACTCCGCTCCCCTTGTGACTCAAAGCGTTATTCAAGGCAACCGTATTCTGGTTAAATTCAATAATGTCGGTGACGGTTTGGTTGTAAAGCCTTATGGCTTTACAGGGCCGATTATCGATTATCGGGAGATACCTCTCCACGGTTTTTCAATCGCAGGGAAAAACGGCGTCTATGTGGAGGCAACGGCCGAAATTACGGCACCGGACACCGTGGCAATTTGGAGCGATGAAGTTAAAAATCCGGTGAGCGCCGCCTACGCTTACTCTCAGGTCAACAATTACTCCAACCTGTTCGCTACGGAAAACGGAGAGTTCACTCTGGGCGTCTGCGCCTTTGTAACCAAGCGTTTGGAAAACGCAAAGTATTTGCAGGACAGATACTGGACCACCTGTGAACTGCCGGAAATCTGGCGGGCAATAGATGAACCCGAATTTTTCCCCGCATTTTCCGCCGATTCGGATCAAACCCGCCTGTCTTACTCTTCAGAAGAAAAAGCTGAGGGCTGCGCCTCGTTAAAAGTTGATTACAGCCTTACGGGGTGGAATAAGTGCTTTTCTTTCGGGCCGCTGCTTACCTATAAAGAAAACAGGCTAAGCACTTCATTCCCCGCTCTGAACACGGACTACTCGGTAAATTCCGCAGTAAGCTTTAAAGTGAAAAACACCTCCGGGCGGCCCGTTACACTGAAGGAAATGCGTTTTTATACCACGCCTTTGTCCTGGTTTACCCCCTTTACCGCCGAGGGCGATACCACCGAGGTTGTTATCCCCGCCGATAATGAGTGGCACACCGTCACGCTGGACCTCAACAACCTTTGCCTGTTCGGAATTGAAAACGGTTTTAAGGCGGGAGCCGATTATCTTGAAAAAGTGACGGAAATTAAGCTTATGTTTGCTGACAGCACGGGGGCAAAAGGCGACAACGGTACAATTTATGTGGACGACTTCCGTTTTGCTCCCCTTGAAACAAATCCGGATTATCACATTATGTTCAACCTTATCAGGGGCATTTTATTGTTGTTGGGGACAGTCGGTAAAATCTTTAAATTGTCTTAACAACCGATTACCTGCAATAGAGAGATTGCATTCTTTTAAAACTGCAAACGAGGTGAAAAGGCTTGGCAACAGGCAAGGACAAATATGTCTGCTTTGACCCCATGAATTCGGCGGCGAAAATTTACGGTTTAACTCCCGGGGAATATAATCGGGCGCCTGAACACCTAAGGGAAAAAATGAACGGGAACCTGAGGGCGCTTTCCGTCAACACCAGCGGCGGAAGAATACGTTTTAACACGGACTCTGAAAAGCTGAGCCTGCACATGGATTTAACCGACCTGCCGGGTTTATCCCACATGCCCGCCTCCGGCTCTTCCGGTTTGGATATTTTTGTAGGCAGCGGAAAGAACATGACTTATGCGGCAACCCGGCAACCCCAATGCAACCGCAAGCGGCTGAAAGAGGAAGTGACCCTTTCAAAGGGGGAAAAGACCGTTACAATCTATCTCCCCCTTTATAACGGCGTAAAGGCACTTAAAATCGGCATTGAAAACGGTACACGGCTGAATGCACCCACTCCCTACACGTTTGAAAAGCCCGTAGTTTTTTACGGTTCTTCCATAACCCAAGGAGGCTGTGCCTGCCGTACATCCAACAGTTATTGCGCCCTGGCCGCAAGATACTTTGACAGCGACTTTACAAACCTCGGTTTTTCCGGCAACGCCAAGGGAGAGCCCTACATGGCCGAATATATTGCCGGGCTTGAAATGAGCTGTTTTGTGCTGGATTATGACCACAATGCCCCCGATGCGGAGAATTTAAGAAAAACTCATCTTCCGTTTTTGCAAACAATTCTCAAGGCACAGCCTGAACTGCCCGTTATTATTATGTCAAAACCTGACACGAATTTTTCATCGACGGACAACGAGAGACGGGATATTGTCAAAGCAAGCTACCTTGCCGTCAAGGACAAACACCCCAAGGTACAGTTCATTGACGGCGGTACGCTTTTCGGCTCCGATTTCAGAGAAAGCTGTACCGTAGACGGCTGCCACCCCAACGACCTGGGCTTTTACCGCATGGCAAAAGCGGTCATACCGGCGCTTGAAAAGGCACTCGGGTTGTAGCGGGAGAATCTCAGAAACCAAAATTTTCAAGGCGGTTTATTTGATGTTATTACTGTATTTTTCAGCCTTTGCCGTGGGACTGTCCGGTGCGATGATGCCCGGTTCCCTGCTGACCTATGTTATACGCAAGGCACTTTCAAACGGGGCCAAGGCCGGATTGATTGTGGTGCTGGGGCACGGAATACTGGAGGCTTCCCTTGTAACTCTGATTTTTCTCGGTTTTGACCGCCTGCTTAAATCTGATACGGCACAAATTGTAATCGGGATAACGGGCGGCCTCTTGCTCTGCCTCATGGGAATTAAAATGGCGGTTGATGCCTACCGCAACAAGGTAAAGGTTGAAGTGGGCAGCGGCAAAGCGGAGGGCGGGAGCATGGTGCTTTCCAGCATTGTCCTTTCAGCGGCCAATCCTTATTTTCTGCTTTGGTGGGCTATTATAGGTTTGGGCTTTATTATGCAGGCTCACGCCTCTTTCGGTTATCCCGGAGTAATAATCTACTATTGCGGCCACATATCTGCGGATCTTGCCTGGTACAGTCTGGTATCCTTCGTTGTGGGCAAAACCAGAAAATTTATAAAAGAAAAACCGTACAGGATAATAATCGCCATTTTGGGCTGCCTGCTTGTGTTTTTCGGGGTCAGATTTATTTATGATGCGGCTGAAAAACTGATTAAGATTATTTGAAATTAAAAGTTTTTGATAATTAATTAGCCGCCGGTTGAATGTGACCGGCGGCTTAATCATTTTAATAATTTTAATATAAATTAACGCTTTACTCTGGCGTTGCCTTCCCAAATGCTCCACACCTGTTCTTCATCGGCAGGTTGAGCATAGTCGGTAAGGAAGGTTGTTGCAAGCGCTCCGGTAGCCCAGCCGAACTGCAGCCATTTTTCACTTTCCCAACCTTTTAAGATGCCGTAAAGCAAGCCGCCCACAAAGCCGTCCCCGCCGCCGATACGGTCAAGAATATGGATTTCGCGAGGTTCCACCACATGCCAGTTGCCGCCCTCGTGCATTATTGCGCCCCAAAGATGGGTGTTGACGCTTATGACTTCCCTCAAGGTGGTGGCAAAAACACTTGCGTTGGGGAAAGCGGCTTTCACGGAGGTAATCATGCCTTTAAAGCTTTCAATTTTTTCGGCAATGTTCTTTCCGCCCGCTTCCGGCCCTTTAATACCCAGGCTGAGCTGAAAATCTTCCTCATTGCCCAGAAGGATATCCGTCACACCGGCAATTTCGGTGAAAATGGAGCGGAGTTCTTCTTCCCTCCCCTTCCAGAAACTGTCCCGATAGTTAAGGTCGAAAGAGATAAGGGTTCCGTATTTTTTTGCCGCCTTGGCAAGTTCCAAACAGAACTTACCGGTTTCGGGGGAAAGGGCGGCAATGAGGCCGGAAAGATGGAGTATGGCAACACCCTCCCGGCCGAAAATACGCTCCAAATCAAAATCCGCAATATTCAAAGTCCTGCCGACTTCCCCCGCACGGTCGTTATGTACCCGGGGGCCTCTGGAGCCGGAGCCGCTGTCGGCTATATTAAACTGGTGGCGGTAACCCCAAGGGCCGCCCTGAGGGACCTCCTTACCCTCATAAACCATGCCACGGGAACGAAGATTGCTTTTAATAAAACGGGCTACGGGACTGCCTTTCACAAAAGTTGTCAGCACTTTGACAGGAAGCCCTAAATAGGAAGATATGCTTGCCACATTGGTTTCCGCACTGGTGGCATGCATAAAAAAGTCTTCACTTGATTCCACCGGCTGTCCGTTGGGGGGGCAAATACGCACACCCATGCTGGTGGGAACAACCATTGCCCACATATAATCTTTTTTAAGCTGTTTCATCACTTTTCTCCTTTACAGTTTTAATCCCCAATCCAGGGGAATTAAACATCATATTGGGTGGCGGCGGTTGTTCCGCCTTCCCCTGTCCAATTTGTGTGGAAAAACTTGCCCCTGGGAGCGTCAAGGCGTTCATATGTATGGGCACCGAAATAATCCCGCTGAGCCTGGAGCAGGTTTGCCGGCAGTTTTTCGCAACGGTAGCCGTCATAATAGCAAAGGGCGGAGGTCATGGCGGGTACGGGGATACCGTTAGACAAGGCCACCGCACACACATTGCGCCAACCCTCCTGATTGGTATCCATTATCGCCTTAAAATAGGGATCCAGCAAAAGGTTGGTTATATCCGGATTTTTATCAAAGGCTTCTTTAATTTTGCCTAAGAAAATACTGCGTATAATACAGCCGCCCCGCCACATAAGGGCAATACCTCCATAGTTCAGGTGCCAGCCGTAGGTTTCCGCCGCTGCACGCATTAAAGCATAACCCTGAGCATAAGAAATAATCTTTGAGGCGTAAAGGGCCTGCTTGATGTTATCAATAAACCGAGCCTTGTCGCCTTCAAAGGCGGCTTTGGGACCTCCCAAGATTTTGGAGGCGGCTACCCGTTCTTCTTTAATCGCGCTAAGGCATCTGGAAAACACCGCTTCACCTATGAGAGTCAGGGGTATACCTTCATCCAAGGCGGCTATCGCCGTCCACTTGCCTGTGCCTTTTTGGCCTGCGGTATCCAAAATTTTGTCAACAAGGGGACTGCCGTCGGTATCTTTAAAAGCAAGTATATCCCTTGTTATCTCTATAAGGTAGCTGTCAAGTTCCTCTTCGTTCCACTTGGCAAAGACCTCGTGCATTTCGTCCGCCGTCATGCCTAACAGGTCCCTCATAAGCTGATAAGCTTCGCAGATAAGCTGCATATCGCCGTATTCAATCCCGTTGTGAACCATTTTTACAAAGTGACCGGCGCCGTTTTCTCCCACCCAATCACAGCAGGGAATATCATTTTCAACCTTGGCGCAGATGGCTTGGAAAATCAGCTTAACCCAGGGCCAAGCGGCGTTTGAACCGCCGGGCATCATGCTGGGGCCCTTGAGCGCTCCCTCTTCGCCGCCGGAAACACCGGTACCAACATAGAGCAGACCCTTGCTTTCAACATATTGTGTTCTGCGGGCGGTGTCGGGGAAGTGGGAGTTGCCGCCGTCAATGATAATGTCCCCCGGCTCCAAAAGCGGTATAAGCTGTTCAATCATATTATCCACCGCTTCGCCCGCTTTTATCATCATCATAACTTTACGGGGTTTCTCCAGCGAATCCGCAAGTTCTTCCAGAGTATAAGTACCTTTTATGTTCTTGCCCTTCGCACGGCCTTCAACAAAATCCGTCACCTTTTGACCGGTTCTGTTGTAGACGGAAACGGTAAAGCCCTTGCTTTCCATATTCATAACAAGGTTTTCGCCCATAACCGCCAGACCGATAAGACCGATGTCCGATTTTTTCATTTTATCTATCCCCTTTTTTATTTTTTAAAATTATATTTTTTGTCTCTCAGATTGCGCATTTTTGTAAGCACCGAATAATCCACAAACATATTGCCGAAACCCGTACCGATTTTTATATGGGGCTTCATACCCGCATGAAAATCCGTACCTCCGCTTACAGCTAATGAAAGCTCTTTTGCCATATTCCGATACTTATTTCCCATTTCTTCGGTGTACTCCGTATAATAGCCCTCTATCCCGTCTAGGCCCATGGCTTTAAGTTCCGTTAAAAACTCTTTTAAAGGCTCATCCTCGAGTTTGATAAGATGAAGGTGGGCTGCAAAAGACAGGCCGCCGGCTGCCTCAATCATCTCTATACACTCACGGGCTGTGAGGCATTGGGAGTTGGAATAGGCAGGTTTGCCGTAACTTAAGTATTTATCAAAGGCTTCTTTGACGGACGAGGTGTAGCCTTTTTCCGTCAGCAGTTTTGCAAAATGCGCCCGACCCACAAGACCCGCCGGCGCTATTGCCAAAGCTTCCTCAACCGTTACTTCAAAGCCCAAATCCACAAGGGCTTGGCAGGTTTCCGCAGTGCGGTTTCTTCTGACCTTTAAGGCTCTGTCAAGCTGTGAAAGGAGCAGCTCGTTTTCCAAATCAATAAAGTACCCTAAAATATGAAGTTCGGTGTTGCTCACGGCGGAAAGTTCAATAGCCGGAATAACCTCCACTCCTATGCGCTCGCCCTCTTCCATGGCCTCCCGCACCCCGGCTATACTGTCGTGGTCGGTCAGGGCTATGGCGGTCAGACCGTTTGCTTTGGCGTGGCGCACCACCTCGGCGGGGGTAAAAGACCCGTCGGACATATTGGAATGGGTATGTAAATCGATTTGTTTATGTTCAGACATTGCGGCTCCCCAAAAACAAGTTTCCAACAGAACAAATTGTAATTATTTGCCCTCATAAATCCAAAGCCCTAAAGCGGGATTACTGATATAGAATATCTCTTCCCCGTTTTCCAGAGTATTAAACCCGTCTTTCAGCGTTTCAGGGTTGTAAAGTTCAACCGCTTTACAGTATGGCATATACTTAAACGCCGCCCCCTCCACCTCTTCCCGGCTTAATTTCCGGGTGCAGTATGTAATATTAAAGCGGCCGTCGGAAGAACCGTGAATTAAATGCGCAGCAACTGAAAGGTTCATCTGCAAGTCGCTGTTTTCTTTAACCAGCTCCAAAACTTTTTGCCGCCCAACATAGCCGTATTTGCGAATCAGCCGGTCATTTTCATCGTCTTCACCGAACTTGCGCACTTCAGGAGCTAAAATAATCAGTTCCCCCGCATCCGCCATTGCCATGCGGGTGCGGTAAATGGCTTTATTGCCCAGCCAAGTGCTTTTAAACTCCCGCTCGTCAAGGAAGACCACCGCTTTTTTAAGGGGGGCGTCAAGCCAGGCCAGGTTTTTCTCCCGGCTCATCTCCACCGCCTGTTCAAACAGCCTGCGCTCATTGCCGATAAAAAGGCCGTGAATAAAGGTATCGTCCCCTATGTTTGTGGTAACCGTCAATACATAGAGCAGAGGAACGTCGTTCAAGAAGTGTTCCTGCGCATAGTCGAAAACCAGACGCACGGGAGAAAAATCCTTACCCATTATCCTTTCCATACCGTAAAAAGCGCCCAACATATGGGAACTGTTTATCATACTGCTGCCGCCGCAGCCCACAAAAATATTTTTGGAGTAGTTAGCCATGCCCACAACCTCGTGGGGCACCACCTGCCCAATTGAAATAATCAAATCATAGCTTTTGTCCATTATCAGGCGGTTGACTTCCACATCTATTTTTGTGTTGACCAACCCTTCGGAAACTTCGCTTACAAATTCCGCCGGCACTTCACCGAGTTTTATTACATCGGTTTTCCAATTATGGGGGATTATTTTTTCGAAAGGAACGTTTTCGCCGAAAAAGGCCAGACATTCTTCCTTCGTCATCGGTTCATGCGTGCCGAGGGCGGGCAGAACATCAATTTCACAACTGTCTTTAAGCATATCGTAATACATTGAGGTAATTGTCCCCGCGCCGGAGAACAGCCTCGTGTAGTCCGGGGGCACCAACAGTACTTTTTTAAGATTCTTCCCCTTAACGGATTCTTTTAAAGCCGAAAACAGTTCTTCGTTTCTTATACCTTTTTCATCTTTACCCTTTATGACCAAATTTAAAAACATCCTTTCTTTTTTGCATAACAGCTATTCAACCATACCGTACACTTCGCCGATATCCTGTATAAACATAATACCTTTGCCCGGGCTTTCCAAATCAAGGTTGTCCCTGATGCTGTCCGCAATAGGAGCCGCATCCTCGGTTTTTGAGATAACAATGACAATCTCTTTTTCAGGCTCAATCTCCATCATAAAAAGCCTCTCCGTTTCATGGGTACCCGATCCTCTGGCGTTTATAATGGTACCGCCCTTTGCTCCGCCCTGAGCCGCCGCATCTATAACTTCTTCAGCATCACCTCTGGGCACAATAACGGTTATCATTCTGTACATAGCTTTTCTTACCCCTTCCGTTGCCTGCGCTTCACCGCCGCAGGCTATACTGTGAGTTCCGGTAACATCACACACCGGTATTGTAAATAATATGCCGTGGTTCGGTTTTTTCATTTTAAGTTCTTCCGTAATCCCGAGTGCCGCCGGACGGACAATTTCCCCCGTTCCCAACATAAGAACAACCTCTTTTTTTGTGTCTGCCAAACCGAGGAACTCTAAGATATGCCTGTGAGCGGTTCCCTTGGCAATCATAACGGTTCCGCCCGTTAAACCGTATTGTTTGCCGGCATGCATAACTTTACTGCCGGAACCGCAGTTTACAATGGCACAAATCAGACTGAGGCCGCCCGCAAACTGATGATTATCCATTCTTTTCAGCGCCTCCTTTTTTTGTCTTTGTCTTTAACAAGAATAACAAACCGAGTATCTGTAAGGCCAAAACCGGAGTCATAGCCACCATGGCAATAATTCCGAAGCCGTCCGCCAAAACATCCGCCCCGGGTGTAGCCGCGGCTACACCCTGAGAAAACGCAAGTATAAAAGTAGCCGTCATGGGACCTGAGGCAACCCCTCCCGAGTCAAAGGCTACGCCGACAAAAAGTTTGGGTGCAAAAAATGTCATTATTATCGAGATGATGTAGCCCGGCAACAAGAAGTGCCAAAGTTGTAAACCCGGGACAAGAATACGAAGCAGAGAAAGGGCTACCGAGGCGCCTACGCCCAAGCAGAGGGTAAATAATACCAGCCGTTTTTTTACATAACCGCTTGTTACATCCTCCACCTGGTCGGTCAAAACATGAACTGCAGGTTCCGCAAGGATGGTAACAAGACCGATCAAAAAGCCCAACCCAATCACAATAAAGCGATTTTCAAACATCGCCATTTTTTTGCCTATCTCCCGGGCGGCATCCATAAAGCCGGCGTTGACCCCCACAAGGAAGAGTACCAAACCGAAATACGTTATTCCCATGCCGACAACGGTTCTGATAAACTGTTTGGCAGGCAATCTGAAATAAACTATTTGGAAAAAAATGAAAATCAAAAGCATGGGCGAGAGCGCTATTGCCACATCGGCGGACACATCGGGAAAATTTTGCAAAAACGGAGTAAAAATTGACTGTGAAACCACCGTATCCGCAGCCATCTCACCCGCCGTGAACTGTGACCTTGTAAAAAGGTTCATCACCATGGGGCCCATTATCGCCCCTGCGGAAACTATGCCCAAAAGGCCGAAGCTGTCTTCTTCCGAAGCCCTGCTGTCCTTTTTCATGGAAGAAACGCCTACGGCAAGGGCAAGAATAAAAGGTACCGTCAGCGCCCCGGTAGTGGCGCCTGATGCGTCAAATGCGATAGCCAAAATCTCAGGCGGGTTAAAGATTGCAAGAACAAATATAATTATGTAAGCCACGGTAAGGAAGATGTTAATGGGTGCGTTATAAACAATCCTCACCATACCCAGAGCAAGCATAACCGCCACGCCTACGGATACGACCACGACCAAAGCGAATTTGGGCAGCAGGCCCTTTGTCACCTCATCAACCTGTTGGGCTAAAATATGAAGGTCCGGCTCTGCAATAGATATAAAAAAGCCGAGGGCTAAACCTGCAACTATCAGAATAAGCAGACTGTTCCTTTTAGCCAGAGCGGCACCCATGTGGTTACCTATGGATGTGATACCTATATTCACACCCATAAGAAAAAGAGTAAGCCCGGCCATAAGCACCACCGCACCGATTGAAAAACGGATTATCAGATGCGGTTCAAGGGGCGTCAGAGTAAAACTCAGAACCAACACCAGCACCGTTATGGGGACCACCGCAAACAGAACCTCTTTTATTTTCTCGACAAGAGCTCGCAAATTTTATCATTCCTCCGGTAGAATTATCGATTTTAATCCAAAATGTTAGAAAGGAACCGTGTCGGGATTCAGCCCGGAACCGCCTATATAAGGCATGGAGTCAATTGTCCGCATATCCTCCGGTTTTATCTCAAAGTCGAATATTTTTGCGTTTTCTTCAATGCGGGCAGGGGTAACGGACTTCGGCAGAGGCAGGGTGCCGTTTTGCAGGCACCAACGTATACAAAGCTGAGCGACCGATTTATCGTATTTATTCGCTATTGCGGCAAGTTCGGGGTTGCTGAGGAGTCTGCCCGTACCCAATGGGCTCCAAGCTTCCACAAGGATATTTTCAGCCTTGCAGTAATCCGCCGTTTCCTTTTGCATAAAGCCGGGATGAAACTCGATTTGGTTTACCATGGGCTTAACATTTGCGGCTTTCATCAGAGGGGCAAGGTGATGTGTTAAAAAATTACTCACCCCGATAGCTCTTACCCGTTTTGTTTCATACAAATATTCAAATGCCCGCCACGTATCAAGGTTAAGTTTTTGCCACTCGTCGGGGCTCCCCTTCGCAGCCGGCCAGTGAATCAGATAGAGGTCCAAATAGTCAAGATTAAGAAGCTTCATCGTATTTTCAAAGGCCCTGAGGGTTGTATCATATCCCCTCTCGGAATTCCACAGTTTACTGGTAATAAAAAGTTCTTCCCTGGGGATTCCGCTTTGTTTAACTCCTTCACCCACGCCTTTCTCGTTACGGTAAGCGGCGGCTGTGTCAACATGCCTGTAACCTACTTCCAACGCCTTGAGCACCGAATTTACGGTTATTTCGCCCTCCGGCGTCTGCCAAGTACCGAAACCCACACAGGGGATGCCCACACCGTTTGATAAAATATAATTGTCTTTAAGCGATTTCATATTTACCTCCCGTTTCAGACTGTCTTTCCCTTAATTTTTAAAGTTCTGATTGGATTCCATCCGATAATCAATATTTTTCCGTTCGGCAAACTCATTCAGTTTAAATTATACATTACCCCGAATTTATAAACAAGATTTTAAATAAAAGCTTATAGTATTGTTTGACACTGAAATAGTAGCGTGATAATATTATTTCAATAAAAACATTTATTAACAGGTTGGTGGTTATTTTGAAGAGTTTGTTGAAAAAGATTACGGCAGTCATTCTAACGGCGGTATTTTTGCTCCTCCCCCTTAACGGCGGAGCTTTTGCCGTCACTCCCGCTGAGGCCGCTCAGCTTAAGTTCGGTGCGGACAAGAAGTTTACCATAATGCAGGTGGCCGACATTCAGGACGGACCGGGTCTGCTCCCCGCTACGGCAAGGTTCCTCAAAAAAGCTGTGGAAGAAGCAAATCCCGACCTTATAGTGCTCACCGGTGACAATATAATGGGTGGTAAAAGCCGCTCGGATGCTGCGACGGCAAATGCCATTGACAAATTTATGTCAATCTTTGAAGAGGCGGGGGTACCCGTTGCGGCCGTATTCGGCAACCATGATGATGAAGGCAATACCTCAAAAGAAAAACAAATGGCTATGTATATGAGCTATAACTGCTTTATCGGCTATGATGAGGGCGAAGATTTATCCGGCGTAGGCACTTACAACATTCCCATTTATTCATCTTCCAACCCCCAAAAGGCGGCCTTTAACATCTGGATGATTGACTCCGGAACTTATGATACGGTAAACGGCGGCTATGCACATGTGCAGCAGGATCAGATTGATTGGTATGTCAATAAGAGCAATCAGCTTAAAGCGGACAACGGCGGAACGCCCGTACCTTCGCTCATGTTCCAGCACATAGCAGTACCCGAGGTTTATGACGCATTCGTTTCGGTACCTTTAGGCACCCCCGGCAGCATATTCAAATACGGCAAATGCTTTGTTCTCAACCCTGAAATGACCAAAGCGGGCGAGCTTAACGAAGCACCGTGCCCGCCGGATATTAACGGCGGACAATTTGAGGCTGTCCGCAATCAGGGAGATGTTTTGGCCATAGCTTTCGGCCACGACCACTTAAATACCTATGAGGTTACAGTGCAGGATGTCGATTTAATCTGCACACCGACAGCCGGTCTTGCCTCCTACGGAGACAATAACCGGGGCGTGAGAGTTTTCACCCTTGACGAAAACGATACCGAATCTTACTCCACATATCTTTACCAATACACCGATTGCATTGACCCGGACTCCGTATTCAGCATAGGCTATGTAATCGTAGATCGTTTCTGGCAATTTGCATTGCCCTTCATGCAGTTCTTCCTGATTATTTCCGAATTATTTTCTTAACCTGTAAAAAGATCGGGACGGCTCTCAAGCCGTCCCGGTTTTTATTTCTAATTGAAATTTTTGCCTGTGTTGTGGATAAGAAAAGTGAAGTGATTAAAAAATGGATTATCAAAAACTGTTGGAAATCAGCGATGACTGGTTGAAGTACGCAATCCGTCTAAACCTAATGTATGAACCTGAGGACAATCTTATTGAAATCAGAAAAGCCGCATTAGCTGATGAGCGAATAAAAAGATACCTTTCAGATATTTCGAATTTTCACAAAACCCTGGTAACAAATCATAAAAACCCGGATTTGCCGATACATAAGCTGCTGTTTCTGCTTGACCTCGGATTTGGTACGGAAGTCCCTGAAATCAAAGCGGCAATTGATGAAATACTTCAACACCGTGAGGAGCACGGCATTTATCTGTCCATGACCAATGTGCCCAGGCATTATGGGGGTACGGGTGAAGATGTATTCAGTTGGTGTCTGTGCGATGCCCCCTTACTTTTACTTGCCCTGCTGAAAGCGGGTATGGATTATCGTGAGCACATTAAACCCGGCGTTGACCATCTGGTATCCTTATGCCGTGATAACGGATTCCCTTGTGCCGTGTCGCCCGAGTTGGGAAAATTCCGCGGTCCGGGAAAAAAGGATGACTGTTGTCCGTATGCGACACTGATTATGGCCGATTTGCTGTCGTATATCCCTGAATATCGGGATTCCCGGGTTGCCTTTTCATCTGCAACAGCATTGCTGAATTTGTGGGAAAACAGCCTTAATCAGCATCCATACATGTTCTATATGGGCACGGACTTCCGTAAGATGAAAGCACCGTCGTGCTGGTATGATATTGTCAGCGTAGCCGGAGTTCTCAGCAAATACGAGTTTGTGCGGGATGACCTGCGTTTTCTTGAAATGATTAACCATATAAAAGGCAAACAAGATAAGGACGGTTTTTTCACACCTGAATCGGCATACCAAAAATTGAAGGACTGGGATTTTGGGCAGAAGAAAGTACCGTCCTCCTACTTAACATATCTTTGCTATATAATTTTTGAACGTCTGAAATAACAGACATGAAAACATTTTGTTAAATATTAAAGAGTACAATACAGCTGTTCAGGCAGCAGACGGCAAAAAAATCAGGACTTATGGCGGTATTTATCGTGGATTTAAGAGCAAGAGCAAATAAGCTTAAAAAGGATATTCCGGCTTTGTTTTTAGCATTGAAAGATAAAAACACTCCCTGTATAGCTAAAGTGTTTGCCGGAATTACTGTAGCATATGCTTTGTCTCCGATAGATTTAGTACCCGATTTCGTCCCCGTGTTGGGATATTTGGATGATATTATATTGCTGCCAATGCTTATTGCGTTAACTGTTCATTTTATTCCGGATGAAGTGCTTGAGAAGAATCGTAAACAAGCGGAAGCAATACGGCAAGATAAAAAACCGAAAAAATGGTATTTCTCAATCCCTATTATTTTGATTTGGCTCCTTATCATAGCGCTGATTGTAAAAGTAATTATGTGAGAAAATGATAGTTTTTTATTTTATTTAGTGTGAAATTGAACAGATGAGAGAGTTGAAAATGACCAGACACCAAACCGTTACCCACCCGCTCCGGCCTCTTTTTCAGGCCGATTCGAAAATTTTAATATTGGGCTCGTTTCCCTCTGTCAAAACCAGAGAATACGGTTTCTTTTACGGACATCCGCAAAATCGTTTCTGGCCTTTGCTTGAGCGGATTTTTGATGTGAAACTGAGTACGGATATTGAAGAAAGAAGAGCCTTTCTTTTGCAGCACCGCATTGCCGTCTACGATGTCATCTACCGGTGCGACATCATCGGTTCCGGTGACTCAAGTATTCAAAACGCAGTTCCCTCAGATTTAAGTCCTATTTTTAAAGAGGCGGATATAAAGCAAATTTTCTGTAACGGCGGAACCGCTTACCGCTACTATAAAAAATATCAGGAACGGAAAACGGGCTTTAAAGCCGTTCAACTGCCTTCTACCAGTCCGGCAAATGCAAAATTCTCTATTGATGATTTGTATAGTCAATGGAAGATAATTAGAGAATACTGATTATAAAACCCTATCCGATTCTGCTTTAGATTCTTCATATATGTGCTATTGTGAATGGTGTTGAGCCAAAAGAGGGATATTATAGAGTTTAAGGCCAAAAAATCAAAACGATAAATGCGGCCAGATAAAGTTTTACCAAGAGTTAATAAAAATAAGAGTTTAGTTCTGATATTCTCCTATTTATAAGGTTTACATCTCAACCGCTTCGGAAAAAGCGGCGAAAATCGTCTGTTTTTATCGGAAAAGGCGGTAAAAAACGTCTAATATCATCGGAGAAAGCGGCGAAAACGCTTGAATTTTATCAGAAAAAGCGCTAAAATGTTAAAAAACCGTGGAGGTGTATTATGTTAAAGCGCAAGATTTATAAGCAAATTGATGATTTTTATAAACGCCAAAAAAATAAAGCTTTGATGATTACCGGAGCCCGACAGGTCGGGAAATCATATATCATTGAAAAGTATGCAAAGGAAAACTATGCGTCCTATATCAGAATTGATTTTATTGAAAACCCCGAATATATTAATATATTTGATAATATCACCTCCACTGCCGACATCTTACTAAAGCTCTCGGCCATTTTTGGCGATAAGATGATTCCCAATAAGACCATCATCTTTTTTGATGAGGTTCAGGAATGTAAAGAACTTATAACTCAAGTAAAATACTTAGTTTCCGAGGGCTCTTATAGCTATATTTTGAGCGGTTCGTTACTTGGAACCGTCATGAACGACATTCGCTCAATACCTGTCGGCTACTTACAAATACTGACTATGTATCCCTTGGATTTTGAGGAATTCGCTATCGCAAACGGCGTTGGAGAAAATATATTTGATATGTTAGAAAACGCTTTCGACAAGCTTACACCCATAGACGACTTCATACATAAAAAGCTCCTATCACTTTTTGAACTCTATCTGATTGTCGGCGGAATGCCGGCTGCTGTCTCAAGTTTTATTTCGACCAAAAATCTCAAGTTGGTTCTGGATACACAGAATATGATAATTGAGCTTTATAAGCGTGATATTTCAAAATATGATAAAGAGAATAAGCTTTACCTCAATAATATTTTAGAACTCATACCTAGTGAACTCAATGCGAAGAACAAGAGGTTTATTCTAAAGCGGCTGAACGAAAACGCCAAGCTATCTATTTATCTCAATAGTTTTTTGTGGCTTAAAAATGCCGGTGTGGCCATAAGCGTTTTTAATGTTGACGAAGTAAAAATACCGCTTGTGCTCTCAAAGTCCTCAAATCTTTTTAAACTCTTTTTAAACGATGTTGGTCTGCTTGCAGCTCTATATGGCGAAGGAATTCAGCTAAAGCTTCTAAACGGTGAACTGAGTATTAATCACGGCGCAATTTATGAGAACTTTGCCGCTATGGAGTTTACGGCACACGGATTTATCCCATATTATTTTAACAGCAAAAAAATGGGTGAAGTAGATTTTTTGATTGAACTCGAGGGCAAAATTGTTCCTATTGAGATAAAGTCGGGTAAGAACTACTACCGCCACAGTGCAATCGACAACATACTTGAAATCGAAAATTATGGCATTGAAAATGCCTTTGTGTTTTGTAATGGCAATATAGAAAAAAGAGGTAAGTTGATTTATTATCCAATCTACATGATAGGCCTTGTTAGAAAAAAAGAAATCAGCGAAGAGATTATCGTTGAAACCGACTTTTCAGCGCTGAAAGACTGACAATTTACAAATAACTTCGCATTCATAATATGTTGTACGTGGTAATTGGAGGTAATCTGAAAAAACAAAAGGCAAAAACTGCCTTTCGAATAACTTGAATTAAAGAAAAGTTACCGCAACCGGCAGGAAATGCGGGCATAAGCACTTGTCGAAATTAAATCGTGTGATATAATAATCGTCGGCAACTTATGCTTTTATGAAAAAGAGGGATATAATGGAAAGGCTTATCGGCACGGTATCCAGGGGAATCAGAGCCCCCATCATTCAGGAGGGGGACGACATTGCGAAGATTGTGGCGGACAGCGTTCTTGCCGCCGCAAAAAGTGAAGGTTTCGGTCTCAGGGACAGGGACATTGTTGCGGTTACGGAAGCCGTGGTCGCCAGGGCTCAGGGGAATTATGCCACCGTTGACCAAATAGCGGAGGATGTTAAGGCAAAGTTTTCTACGGACACATTGGGAGTAGTTTTCCCCATATTCAGCCGTAACCGATTTTCGGTTTGTCTTTCGGGTATAGCCAGAGCCATGGATAAAATAGTTTTAATGCTCTCCTACCCTTCGGATGAGGTAGGCAATCATCTGTTTTCGGCGGATTTGCTTGACGAAAAAGGAGTAAACTCCGTAACCGATGTTATGACCGAAGAAAGGTACAGGGAACTTTTCGGCTATCCGAAACACACTTTCACCGGCATCGATTATGTGGAATATTATAAAGAACTGATACGCGCCGAAGGCTGTGAAGTCCAAGTTTTACTTGCAAACGACTGCCGGGCAATTCTCAAAGAAACCAAGTACGTGCTTAATTGTGATATCCACACAAGGGCACGCACAAAAAGGATTTTGTCGGAAGCCGGAGCGGAAAAAGTTTTTGGACTTGAAGATATACTCAACAGTTCAGTCAGCGGTAGCGGATACAACGAAAAATACGGTTTACTTGGCAGTAACAAGGCTACCGAAACCAAGGTAAAGCTATTCCCCAGGGATTGCACACCGGTAGTGGAAAAAATTGCCGCCGATTTGCTGTCCCGTACGGGTAAACATATTGAGGTTATGATTTACGGCGACGGCGCCTTTAAAGACCCGGTAGGGAAGATTTGGGAACTGGCCGACCCGGTGGTATCACCCGCTTACACCAAGGGCTTGGAAGGTCAGCCAAATGAGGTTAAATTAAAATATTTGGCCGACAACGATTTTTCCCATCTGCACGGGGAAGAACTTGAAGCCGCAGTTGCCGCCTATATTGCCCAAAAAGGTGCGGACTTGACCGGGAGTATGGCTTCCCAAGGAACCACTCCCCGCAGGCTTACCGACCTTATCGGGTCCCTTTGTGACCTGACCTCCGGCAGCGGAGACAAGGGCACACCCATCGTTTTGGTACAGGGGTATTTTGATAACTTCTCCAACTGACGGTGTGGCATTTTGATGCTTTTGAGATAAAACGGAGCGCCTGAAAAGCGGCGCTCCGCATTTAATTCTTTCTCCGTTGTTCTTGACAAAAACTTTGCCTTGATATAATGTTAATCTGTTCAAAAGACACTTTGACCTTGTTTTCGGACAATTCAATATTCGGAAGGTGCGGCAATACGTTGTTGCGCCTTAATAGTAGCAAATTTTTACGGTTTTACGGTTGACTAATTTCTTTTTATATCTATCCCGTTGCGGGACAAAACTCCCACATTTACACGGACTCCACTAATAAAAAAGCTTCGGAGGTTACCGCGATTGAAAAAAGAAAATGTAAACATTGAGGTCATTGATGAGGAAGCGGCACAGAAAGAAGCGCTTAAGTATGTTCATCAGGACCGCCGTTATGTCGGCTCTAAAGAAACCTTTGCATATATTCTCAACGACTTTTCCAACGGTTTCAATATCGGCAAGTACGGCAACCGCTTTATTTGGGACGTTGTAAAAATCGACTTTAAGATCGCCGCCTATGTCAATATTTTTACCGGTATCTGGGACACCATCAATGATATTTTTATAGGCGCTATTGTTGACAGAACCCGTACCCGCTGGGGTAAATTTAAACCCTATATTTTATTTATTAAAATCCCGCTCGCACTTTTCGGGGTGCTTTACTGGTTTATGCCCTTCTTCTTCCCAAACACCGCACCGGATTATATGCCGAAGCTCATCTATTACTTCGTATTCGGAATTATTTCAGAGACCGTCGGAACCTTTTCCGGCATAGCTCAGGCAGGACTGATGTCTACTATCACTCCCCATCCCGTAGAGCGAACACGGCTTATTACTATGGCTAATTTCTGGTCAGGTTGGTTCGGCTCAAAAATTCCAGAGCTTATGATGGGGCTTTTTATCGACCTGATAATTAACGATATTGTTAAATGGAAGCTGCGCGACCTTTTTGTGAGCATGGGTATCCTCACGAGTTTTGTTGCCACCGCCGCTTCATTCTTTTTTATTTTTCTGACCCGTGAAAGAGTCCAGCAAACCATAGAAAAGCCAAGTATAATTCAGGGTTTCAAAGCCATATTTAACAACGTGCCCATCCTCCTGATAACTCTGTCGGATTTTCTTGCAGGGTTCGGAGTGAGCCTTGGCCGTTCAAACTACTTTATTGATGTTTTGGGCGCTGCCAGTTTGCAAACCGTTGTGGGCATTCCGGGCAGCTTTGCATCAAATGCAAGTTATGCACTTATCGGCCCCCTGCGCAAGCGATTTTCCACAAAAGCCCTTTGGATAGCCGAAGATATTTATAATGATATGTGCTGGCTCGGGGTTTTCGTTATCGGTTCAATCAACAACAACTTTACAAAACGTAAAGTTATGATCCCCGTATTTATGATTGAAGAATTTATTGAGATGTGGACCTGGGGCCTGCGGGGAGTAATAGGGCGTGAATTGTATAACGAGGCAATGGACTATTGCGAATGGAAAAACGGCTACCGTATGGAGGCCATGACCGGTGTGGCAAAGGGACTTGTAACCAAACTTCAGAGTATAGGAATGAGCACCGTTCAGAACCTTTTTATGGCAAAAATCGGCTATGTTCAAGGCAAAGCCATCGGTACTCAATCACTCAGAACAAAGTGGTGGATTTTCGCCTTAGGTACCGGCGTCCCCGTAATTACAAGTTCCTTAGATATTATACCTAAGTTTATCTACCCTCTCACCGGCAAGAGACGGGACGCCATGTATGCCGACCTGCTTGAAAGACGCAAGCAAATGGCCGCAAGAGTGTCCGCCGCCGGAGACGATGCGGAAGAATTGGCCCGCATTGCCGAAGCGGAAATTCGCGGTGACTATATTCAAAACTACGACTTTGACAAAAAGGATTAAATAATAAAATAATCCGATATATCTTTTACCGATTATCCTCTCTCCGTTATTTTTTTAAAAACTCTTTCCCGGCACAATTCCCGCAGATTCACGGCTCCCCAATAAAAAATGAGGAGGTTACCGCAATTGAAAAAAGAAAATGTAAACATTGAGGTTATTGATGAAGAAGCGGCTCAAAGGGAAGCGCTTAAGTATGTCCATAAGGACCGCCGCTATATCGGCACTAAAGAAACCTTTGCCTATATTCTCAACGACTTTTCCAACAGTTTTAATATAGGCAAATACGGCAACCGGTTTATTTGGGACGTTGTAAAAATTGACTTTAAGATAATTGCCTATGTCAATATTTTTACCGGTATCTGGGACACGATTAATGATATTTTTATAGGTACCATTGTAGACCGTACCCGTACCCGTTGGGGCAAGTTTAAGCCCTATGTTTTGTTTATCAAAATCCCCCTTGCACTTTTCGGGGTACTTTACTGGTTTATGCCTTACTTTTTTCCAAACACCGCACCGGATTACGTGCCGAAGCTCATCTATTACTTTACATTCGGAATTATTACGGAAACCGTCGGGACCTTTTCCGGCATAGCTCAAGCGGGGCTTATGTCCACTATTTCCCCTCATCCCGTCGAACGAACACGGCTTATTACTCTGGCTAATTTCTGGTCAGGTTGGTTCGGTGAAAAAGTTCCGGAACTTTTGATGGGCGTTTTTATCGACCTGATAATTAACGATATTGTTAAATGGAAGCTCCGCGACCTTTTTGTCGGTATGGGCATCCTTACAAGCTTTGTTGCCACGGCCGCCTCTTTCTTTTTTGTTTATCTGACCCGGGAAAGAGTCCAGCAGACTATAGAAAAGCCCAGTATTATTCAGGGATTCAAAGCCATCTTTAATAATATACCTATTCTCTTGATAACCCTGTCGGATTTTCTTGCCGGATTCGGAGTGGGCATCGGCCGTTCAAACTACTTCATTGATGTTTTGGGCGCCGCCAGTTTGCAAACCATTGTAGGCATTCCCGGCGGTTTTGCATCAAACGCAAGTTATGCCCTTATCGGGCCCTTGCGCAAACGTTTTTCCACAAAAGCCCTATGGATAGGTGAAGATATTTACACGGATATATGTTGGCTAAGTGTTTTCGCCATCGGTTCAATCAACAACAACTTTACAAAACGTAAAGTTATGATTCCGGTCTTTATGATTGAAGAATTTATTGAGATGTGGACCTACGGTTTGCGGCACGTGATAGGCAAGGAATTATATAATGAGGCAATGGACTATTGCGAATGGAAAAACGGCTACCGTATGGAGGCCATGACCGGTGTGGCAAAGGGACTTGTCAGCAAACTTCAGGGAATCGGAATGAGTACCATTCAGAATCTTTTTATGGCAAAAATAGGCTATATTCAAGGCAAAACCATAGGTACTCAATCCCTCAGAACAAAGTGGTGGATTTTCGCCTTAGGCACGGGTGTACCCATAATTACAAGTTCCCTTGGCGTTATACCCAAGTTTATTTATCCCCTCACCGGTAAAAGACGTGATGCCATGTATGCCGACCTGCTTGAAAGGCGCAAGCAAATGGCCGCAAGAGTGTCCGCCGCCGGAGACGATGCGGAAGAACTGGCCCGCATTGCCGAAGCGGAAATTCGCGGTGACTATATTCAAAACTACGACTTTGACAAAAAGGATTAGATAATCAGATATGTCTTTTAAGGATTACCTCATCTCCGTTATTTAAATTAAACTATCGGATAACTCCCCGCAATTTTATGAACTCCCCAACAAAACGCTGAGGAGGTCACCGCGATTGAAAAAAGAAAATGTAAACATTGAAATTATCGATGAAGAAGCGGTACAGCGGGAAGCGCTGAAGTATGTTCACCAGGACCGCCGTTATATCGGTTCGAAAGAAACCTTTGCCTATATTCTTAACGACTTTTCCAACAGTTTTAATATAAACAAGTATAGCAACCGGTTTATTTGGGATGTCGTAAAAATCGACTTTAAGATAGCCGCTTATGTCAATATCTTTACCGGCATCTGGGACACGATTAATGATATTTTTATCGGTACTATTGTAGACCGAACCCGTACCCGATGGGGCAAATTTAGGCCCTATGTTTTGTTTATTAAAATACCCCTCGCCCTTTTCGGGGTGCTTTACTGGTTTATGCCCTACTTTTTCCTCGACACCGCACCGGATTATGTACCGAAGTTGATATATTATTTTACTTTCGGAATTATTTCAGAAACCGTCGGAACTTTTTCCGGTATAGCACAGACCGGACTCATGTCCACTATCACCCCACATCCCGTGGAACGAACGCGGCTTATTAACTTGGCTAATTTTTGGTCCGGCTGGTTCGGCGAAAAAGTTCCGGAGCTTTTGATGGGTCTTTTCATCGACCTGATAATTAATGATGTTGTGCAATGGAAGCTGCGCGACCTTTATGTGGGGATGGGTATTCTTACAAGTATTGTTGCCACAGCAGCCTCCTTCTTTTTTATTTATCTGACCCGGGAAAGAGTCCAACAGACTATAGAAAAGCCCAGCATTATCCAAGGCTTTAAAGCCATCTTCAACAATGTACCCATCTTGCTGATAACTTTGTCGGATTTTCTTGCCGGCTTCGGAGTAGGGTTGGGCCGCTCAAACTACTTTATTGACGTTTTGGGCTCCGCCACATTGCAAACCATTGTGGGCATTCCCGGTACCATTTCTTATAACGCAAGCTACGCCATTATCGGTCCCCTGCGCAAGCGGTTTTCCACTAAAGCCCTTTGGATAGGCGAGGACCTTTATACGGATATGTGCTGGCTGACAGTTTTCGTAATCGGTTCAATCAATAACAACTTTACAAAACGCAAAGTAATGATTCCGGTCTTAATGATTGAGGAGTTTGTCGAGTTGTGGAGTATGGGTTTGCGGCACATGATAGGCAAGGAATTGTATAATGAGGCCATGGACTATTGCGAATGGAAAAACGGCTACCGTATGGAGGCCATGACCGGCGTGGCAAGGGGGCTTGTCCGCAAGCTTCAGGGTATCGGCATGAGTACCATACAGAACCTTTTTATGGCAAAAATAGGCTATATTCAAGGCAAAACCATAGGTACTCAATCCCTCAGAACAAAGTGGTGGATTTTCGCCTTAGGCACAGGTGTACCCATTATTACAAGTTCCTTGGGCGTTATACCCAAGTTCCTTTATCCTCTCACCGGCAAAAGGCGGGATGCCATGTATGCCGACCTGCTTGAAAGACGCAAGCAAATGGCCGCAAGGGTTTCCGCCGCCGGGGGTGATGCAGAAGAATTGGCCCGCATTGCCGAAGCGGAGATTCGCGGTGATTATATCCAAAACTACGACTTTGATAAAAAAGATTAGACAATTCAATAAACAGATATGTATTTTTCCGGTTCGCCCTTTTTTAGAGAGGGGCGAACCGTTTGCTTGCAGCCTTCAATCCGAGTTTAAAACAAATAACGGTATTTCCAAAGTGTTCCGCCTTATTCATTGTTGACTTTTATTTTTAAAGTTGTATGATTTTGATAGCATTAACCCACTCTGTTAAAATATGTAAATTAATCGGGGCATACTTATGAAAATTGTAATAGTCGGCGGCGGAAAAGTCGGCGAAGAACTGTGCAAAAGCCTTTCGGAAGATGAGGAAAACGATATTTATCTTATCGAAAAGGATCCTCGCAGGTTTGAGCAATTAGTCAGCCTTACGGATATTTCCGGCTGTATCGGAAACGGCGTTTTATACGAAACTCAAATGGAAGCCCAAGTTGATGAGTGTGATATTTTTATAGCGGTAACCCCTAATGACGAATCCAATATAATAGCCGCAATTATTGCAAAGAAAATCGGAGCGAAACATACCCTTGTCAGGGTAAGGGATCCCGAGTTTTTTTCACAGATAGATTTTGTCAAAGATAATCTCGGCATCAATATGCTCATCAGCCCCGAGTTTGTTGCGGCTGCGGAAATTGCCGAAATTATAGAGTTTCCTTCCGCCTTGGGTATTGAAAGATTTGAAAACGGGCGCATTAGTATAGTTGAGGTAAGAATAAGTGAGGGCAGCTCCTTAGCGGGTAAAACCGTAGGAAAGCTGCGGAAAGAATATCCGGACTTAATTTTCTGTGTGATTAACAGCGGAGGGGAAGTAAGTATTCCCGGTCAAGATACCCTGCTTCAAATCGGTGACCACGTTCATATCACCGGCAGCAATAAAGATGTGGACCGTTTTTATGTGGAGGCCCGGTGTTACATCAAACGCTTGCATTCGGTTCTCATTGTAGGCGGAGGAAGAATTACAAAGTATCTGCTCCAACGCCTGTCCGCTATGAGACTCAACCTGAAAGTAATAGAAAATGACCCTGAAATGGCGGACTCCATTGCATCGGAGTTCCCTGAAGCCGTTGTAGTTTACGGGGACGGTACCGACCAGTTCTTTTTGGAAGAAGAGGGGCTGAGCAATTATGACGCTCTTATCGCCCTTACAGGTGTAGATGAAGAAAACATTCTGCTTTCAATTTTCGCTTCTCAACAAGGCATCAAGAAAACAATTTGCAAAATAAACCGTCTTGAGCTGCTTAATGTGCTTAAACAAGAGGATATTGATTCCATTATTTCCCCAAGCCGTTTGATTGCGGACAGGATAATTCGTTTTGTCCGTTCCAGAAAAGGCGCCGCCGACTCCAATGTAGACGCTCTTTACCGCCTGGAAAACAACAAAGTTGAGGCTTTGCAATTCCATATCCGCAACGCCGGCAAGGCCGCAGGTGTGCGCCTGAAAGATCTGGAGCTTGTGGATAACCTTTTCATAGCCTACATCTTCCGCGACGGTAAAGCCATCTTCCCCACCGGCGAAGATATGATAAAAGACAATGACAGAATGATTGTGGTAACCACCCGCCACAATATCCGCGATTTTAAAGATATTCTCGTTTAAATCTCTGCGACTATTATTAACGAGGCGGACAATTAAGTTATGAACTACGGTATTATTCGTTATGTTTTGGGTAAGATTTTTCTGACTGAAGCTGTTCTTTTCATCCCATCTCTCGCTGTGGGAATTATTTACAGCAAAGCGGACGGTTGGAAGCCGTTTTTTTCCATCCTTGTCACTATGGGGATTCTTCTTCTTTTAAGCGCCGTTTCGCATGTAAAAAAACCGGAAATGAAAAACATGTATGCCAGAGAAGGTCTGGTTATCGTTGCCTTATCCTGGTTTTTACTTTCTTTTTTCGGCGCTCTGCCCTTTGTTTTTAACGGGACTTTACCCAATTTTATCGATGCCTTTTTTGAAACCGCCAGCGGATTTACCACAACGGGATCAACTGTGATAAACAACATTGAAGAGGTTGAGCACGCCATTTTGTTCTGGCGGAGCTTTACGCATCTGATAGGCGGAATGGGAATACTCGTTTTCTCCCTTGCGCTTCTGCCCAAAATCGGTTCTCAGAGCGTGCATATAATGAGGGCGGAGGTTCCCGGACCAATTTTCGGCAAGCTGTTGCCCCGGGTACAGGGTACGGCAAGAATTCTTTACAGCATCTATCTGTCAATGACAGCGGTGCTGATTCTGCTGTTGACGCTGAGCAAAAAAATGGATTTGTTTGACGCCTGTTGCCATGCTTTCGGTGCGGCGGGCACCGGCGGGTTCGGCATAAAATCGAACTCCGTTGCATTCTACGACAGCGCTTATATTGATATTGTGCTGGGCGTTGCAATGATTTTGTTCGGCATAAATTTTAACCTTTATTTCTTTTTGCTGCTGCGCCGTTTTAAGCCTGTTATAAAAAATGAAGAATTGCGTTGGTACTTAGGCATAATCGCCGCCGCAATAACAGGTATTTGCATCTTAGTTTGGCACCGGTACGACTCCCCTACCCGATTGTTAAGGGATGTCTTTTTTACGGTTTCTTCCATTATTACCACAACCGGTTACACCACGGCGGATTTTGGCGATTGGCCTCTGGCCGCCCATGTCATACTGCTGATAATCATGTTTGCGGGAGCAATGGCGGGTTCCACCGGGGGCGGTTTAAAGTCCTCCCGTGTGGCAATCTATGTTAAATCCGCAATACAGGAGGTCAGACAGAACCTGAACCCGCACCGCAGACTGCCGGTTCGCTTTGAAGGCAAACCTCTCGAACCCGATATGCTGCGCAGCACCTTCAGTTTTTTGGCAGCCTATTCTTTAATTCTTATCGCCTGCGTATTTATTGTAAGTATTGACACGAACGATTTTTTAACTTCTTTCAGCGCCGTTGCCGCAACTTTAAATAATATCGGCCCCGGGCTTGGAATAGTGGGCCCTGTGTCAGGCAATTATTCCGTTCTTAAACCCGTGTCAAAAATCACATTGAGTATAGCTATGATAGCCGGCAGACTTGAGATTTTTCCCGTACTGATACTTTTTGCTCCCAAAACCTGGAAAAAGACATGAGCGACAACGAAGCAAGTACAAAAACGAAAAATGAAAGCGGCGGATTTTGCCCGCCGCTTTTATTTTTAGAGTAAAATTCTGTTTAGATTTCTGTAACGGTTTGCTCTTCCTCATCATTTTTAAAGCGCAGCAAAAAGGCAAAAACACAGCCTAAAAGCAGGCACACAAAGGGGAAGACAATCAACAAAAACCGTGCCGCTTCGCCGGGTCTGTCACCGGGAAACTCCCCGCTTTCAAAGCCGTAAAACCTGTTAACAAGCCAAAAAGCAAGGCTGGTAAACAGGCCGTTGAGCCTGTTCATAAAGCCCATGGCGCTGGCGTATATGCCCTCCCTGCGCACACCGTATTTTTTTGTGTCCTCGTCCATTATTCTTGCACCCACCATGTCCATGGTCACCAAGGCACCGGCCACGCCGAAGCCCACTAAGGAGCTCATTAATATGGCGCCGGTAAGCCCTTTTACAAAATACATGGGGATAATACCCAGTGTCATCCAAACAAAGGCACTGCGCCAGGCGGGCATGAGTGTGACTTTTTTTACAATAAATACCCAGACAATAACGCTTAAAATTGCCGATAAAAGCACGCAGCCTAAAATCAATGTGGTTTTACCGCTGTCAAGCCCTAAAGAGTATTTTATAAAGAAGGGTACGCCCTGCATGACAAGGCTCCCGGCTGCGGAGTAAAAAGCGTTGGCAAAGCCGAAAATCCAAAAATACGGGTTCGTAAACAGCGCTTTAAGGCTGCTCCAAAGCTGCGGTTTTTCTTTTTCCAAAGAATCGGGATTTTCATGGCAGCCTATGGCGCAGTACCAAATAACCGCCATAGCCACTAAGCCGTAGATAAGCGCCGTGGCCGAGTAGCCGATTTTTTCAGTTATAACCGGAGTAAGGGCAATGCTTATAATCATTGCGACAAGTTGAAATGCCTGCCGCATGGAGTTGCTCTTTGCCCTTTGAACCTCATCGGGGAAAAGCTCCGGAAAAAGCGCCCCGTAATTGGCATTTAAAAGGGAGTCCAACGTTCCGGTCAGAATATACATAAGGAGCATATAGACGAAAAGCGATGTTCCTTTGATTGGGGGCGGAGTAAAGAACATAATAAACGAGAGCACCAAAAGCGGCGTTCCTATTATCAGCCACGGGCGGCGGCGCCCCCATTTTGTACGGGTTCGGTCCGACAAAAAACCGTAAACGGGGTTGTCAATGGCATCTATAAAAGTGTAAATAAACAGTACCAAGGCGTAGCGGTCGGTACTGAGCCCAAGCATATCTACATAAAATATGGCGGCATAGGTTTTGAACATATTGATAGGTATGGATGTGCCGAACATTCCGATAGCGTAGCGAAAGGGGCTTGTCACTTTTTTTGCGATGTTTTGAGCCGTTTGCATAATTTACCTCCTATTTTACCGTTCTGTTAGATTCACCGGAGTTGCTGTCATTTTTTCTCCACACTCACCCGCTGTTTGAGTACCTCAAAAAACGGTCGCCGTTTAAAATAAGGACCATATCTTTAACTCCACAAAATTTGCCAAGCCGATCATCTTTTAAAAGTTGCGGCCAACATATACCGAAATTTGAGTTTTATTATACCATACCAGAGATAGAAATTGTTCCGAGAAAATTTTTTTATCCTTCGGGAAGAAAAGCCGTATGTGTTAGGATAGAGATAAGAAAACACCGCAAAAGCCCTAAAGCTCCTGCGGTGTTTTTTGCTTTATCAGTTACATGCCCGATTCTTCATTTTCATGTGCTGCAATTACCTCCCGGGCATAGGCTTTACGGCGTACGGAAAGCTCTTCATACATCAGCTCGCGCTTTTTGCCCGTGAGGGGATAGACAAACTTCGGCAATACGGCGAGGGATCCCGTGATTACCGGCACACCCGTACTCATGGCAAAAAGCCATTTTTTTGTACGGTCTGCCTGAGTACCGATTTTAATACCCTGAACATAGCCTATTCTCTGCATAATGAGGCTCCTTACGGACCCCATAATAATCCCCTGCAATTTTAATATCAGGTTACGCGCCACAGTGGTAGTGGCCTCCATACGGTAGCCGTTTTTCCACTCACAGTAGTCCATAGCCTCATTAAAGAGTTCCGCTCCAACCACCTTACGCAGTCCGAACATCCATTTATCAAACCAAGCCTGGGTTCCTATAACAATACTCATAAGCAGTCGTTTTTTGTAGTTATCTTTATACATTCCTATGAGAAAAACGACTATCCACCAAAAACGGGTATAAAGGTCTTCAGTCACCCAAAGAGCCTTTGTGGAAAACCTGGCCCGCAGCGGCTTAACAAAAGCGTAACTTATACTGCCTATCATACTGGAAGGTATGTTTATAACGGTTTGTAAAGCGGCGGAACCCAGCACATCGATGAAATAGTTTTGGATTCCCTGCCCTACACTGAAGCCGCCTAAGAAGTGAGACAGAGTTATGAGTAAAATCGGGTAATTGTTAATTATCGCCTTAAAGCCCTCTTTGATACTTGGCCTTTCCACATTTTGCATAACCCGCTCACGGGACACCAAAAAGAAATACATGGTGAAGGCAGAAGAAATAAGCCCCGTGCCCATACCCATTATCAGGAAAAGGTTGCGCAGTTTCCATTTAACTATGTTGTGGTTTATAAGGTCGATAAACACACCCATAAGCATATTGGGCACATCTTCCCCCATGTAGCCCGTCAGCAGTTCAGCCATCGTTATAAGGCGTGCCCTGTCGTTGGGATGGGGGGTAATTGTGGTCATATAACCCGACTTTGCCACCCCGGTAAAGGTTCCGGCGGTTTCGGTAATGGCACCGAAGGCAAAATAAAAAATAAGTTTTGGTAGATATTTGGGACCGGTGTCGGGGAAGAAAAAGGGCATCAGCCAGTAGAGTGAACCGATGAGCGTCATGGGGATTTGAAAAGCTACAAGATAGGGACGGAACTTACCCCAACGGGTGCGGGTTTTGTCCACAATAAAGCCGATAATCGGGTCATTTATAACGTCCCATATACCGGTAAAAATCCCCACGAAAGCCGAGATTCGAAAGTCAATCTTGACAACATCCCAGATAAAGCGGTCTCCGTATTGCCCGATGTTAAAAGCGTTGGAAAAGTCATTGAGCAGATAGGCCACCGTTTCTTTGGTGCCTACATAGCGGCGATCCCTGTGCACATAACTGACTGAGGACTGCTCCGGGTCTTCTAATTCTTCCGACAAGGTCGGTGCGCCCGGCTTATGTTCTTCCGACATAGACTCTCTCCCTTCAATTTTTCTCCTGATATTTTTCCGCATCAGAATGCGTAAACTAACCGCCTCATAATATCATAATAAAACGGTGAAGGCAAACAAAAAAACACTTTGTAAAAACCTCTCTAAAATAACAACAGTCCAGGCGCAAAACGCTTAGACCGTTGATAAACATTAAGGTTGTTCATTGCTCTCAACTTGTTCGGATTTAATCCGCTGCATCTCTTCCTTCCCGCTTTTATTGGTATACATGGAATTGCGGTAAACCACAAAACGGTAGAATAAAAACTCGGTAACCAAATTGGTCAGCATGGCGGCGGCGCTTACGATATACGTTACCGGTTTTGGGGCGCCTTCCGGGGCAAAATATTTGACCCCAAGAGTAGATAAAGGAGTAAAAACGGCATAATAGGCGGCCACCTTGAGCATTGCTACAGGTACATTGGCGGCGGACTTAAAGGTAAAGCGGCGGTTGAGTGTGAAATTATAAAGCACCGACAACACAAGACCGCTGAGGTATGACAACCAGGGGGGAGAGGAGGTAAACTCATTTAGTAATGTAAGCGTACCCGCTTGGATAACACCGGCGGAAATTGAAAAAACAACAAACTTGATACCTTGAATAAAGTTCTGCTTTTTGGTAGGAACAACGCCTTTCTGCCGACTCATACACTTCCCCTTTCAAAAACCGTATTACTGACAAGATAATATCTTTATTCAAAGCAGTTGTCAAACTTCTGCTGTATTTATATTCCTTCCTTCAGGTTTTGCTTTCAACAAACCATTTGTTATCTTCTAAAAACAGAAAGGTTTCCTTATTCCTTATAACGCAGGTATATCTTATCCCCGCCCCTCCCGCCTTGAGAGAAGCCGCATTGCAAACTCTTGTTATTTTATCAATCTCGTAAACCCGGCCGTCTTCCCAAGTGATGGACAGGGGCGTTATTCTCCCCTCCCTGTCCTGCTTAATCAGCACATCCACATAAACTTTGCGGGCCATTTTCTCCCTCCCTTTTATTGCGGCTTAAAATAACCTATCGGATGGATTACGTTTTCGCTGTAGGGATTAAAACCTGAAAGCCCCCTGTCGGTGAGCATAAGCCCCCGCTGTACGCAGAAATTACCGAAACGCTCTTTGAGTTCATCCACCGTTTTATCCAACCGCTGAGCCTTTGCCCTACGCTGAGCACAGCCGTACAGGTCCAGCTGAGCCGGAAAGTCTTCCTGCTCAAAATCCGTGCAGCTGATACCGATACTGCGAACGGGCCGCCTCCAGTTATAATTTTTTCTGAAAAGTTCCATAGCTTTTTTTGTAATTTCCCCGGTATCGGCACTGTAGGCGGGCAATTTACCCTGACGTTCAATCCGTAAAAGGGCGTTATCCCTCACGGTTATACATACGGTCTTGCAGCAAAAACCCTGCTCCCGCATACGCCGGGCAACACTTTCGCCCAGCACATACATGAGCACTTTAACATCCTGTTCATTTTCCAAATCTCTTGGGGCGGTGGAACTGTTGCCGATAGACTTTACAACCGCTTTATTGCCCATTTTTGAAACCGGCTCATTATCCAGCCCGTTGGCAAACACATGGTACATATACCCGGTCTTTCCTAAAAGCATGTGCAGATACTCCGGAGTACACAGGGCAATATCCCCTATGGTAAAAATACCGCAGCTGCGGAATCTGGCGGCGGTAGAGCGCCCCACATACAGCAGATTCTGCGCCGGTAAAGGCCAAACAATATCTTTAAAATTCCGTTTTGTAATTTGGGTAACGGCATCAGGCTTTTTATAATCGCTGCCTAATTTTGCAAATATTTTGTTGTAACTTACCCCTATGCTGACGGTGATACCCAACTCAAATTTTACCCTGCGGCGAATTTCTTCCGCAATTGTCATACCGTTACCGAAAATTCCGCTGCCCGTCACATCCAGCCAACATTCGTCTAACCCGAAGGGCTCTATTTGGTCGGTATAGTCGGCATAAATCTCCCTCGTGAGGGCGGAAAAGCGCAGATAAAGAGGGTAATTGGGCTTAACAACTACCAAATCGGGGCATTTTTGCCTCGCCTGCCAAATAGGCTCCGCCGTCTTAATACCGAACTTGGAGGCGATTTCATTTTTTGTCAACACTATCCCGTGGCGTAAGTCTTCATCCCCGCCCACTATAACGGGCTTGGAGCGTATTTCCGGCCGATGAAGACATTCCACCGAGGCGTAAAACTTATTGCAGTCCGCATGTAAAATTGAGCGTTCCATTTTCCCCCTCCGCTTTTCGAACATTTGTTCGCTTTCGTTCCTATTTTAACCGTCGTAACAAGTTTTGTCAACACAATAAAGGTGATAAATTTCTTCGTTTTTTTACATTTCCATATATTGCGGACAGCATTTTTACTCCCCAACATCTGCCCTTTTTCGGGTTGACAAAAACTATTTTCTCGCTGTTGTATCACCTCCCGCTTTTTGTTATAATGCCGAAGTAGTTTAATTTTGTCGGAGGTCTTTTATATGAAAAAACTTATGAGATCTGTTATCTCAACTATCCTTTGTGTTTGCCTTATGCTCGGCACTACGGTGACGGGCACCGCCCTTCCCGCAACCGCCGCCAAACCCGCAGCAGTCAATATTTCCGCACAAACCCCTGTTGGAGATACTACTTTGGGCAACATTTTTGCAAAAGTTGTCAACTTTATCAGCGATTTTGTAATAAACGGAATTGTCCTCGGCGCTCTGCGCAACTCCGTCCCCTTTTCACCGGCTATTAAAGATTATTCCACATTTGATTTGGATGCCTACGGTGATTTTTATCCCGGGCATGAAAGCTTCTTGACCGAACCGGCTCAAGGCGCCCGTTGGAACTTGGGTTATTCGCAGAAGTCTATTATACCCGCCGATTTCGGCCCCAGGAAATATGCTCGCGGCAGCATGATTCCTTACGGATATACCGATGAGAACTTAAATGACCTGAAGGTACGCACCGTTGCCGTTGACGACGGCAGCGGCAGAGGAATAACGGTATTCGCCGCTATCGACTGCATCGGTATAGCCAACGCCGATGTACGCAAAATCCGCGCCGCAGTAGAGGACTTTGCTGAGGAAAACAATATAGTGAGCATCAATGTTTCCGCCACCCATACCCACAGCGGTATTGACTCCCAAGGGGTTTGGACAGATCCGGCAGGAGTGGTGATTAATAATATCTTCACTTCCGTCACCGGGATAGGGAAACTCAAAAGCGGTGTGAACAGCACATTTTTAAACACCCTCATAAATCAAACGGCGGCTTCCATAAAAGAGGCTTGCAATAATATGACCCCCGGCACCCTCACCCTTGCCAAGAAAGATATGTCCGATTACATTTATGACAGAACTGCTCCAATAACTTTTGACCCCTTTCTTTACCGTTTGGAGTTTTCCCCCGACAATGCTTCCGTTAAGCCCACAGTAATAGCCACACTGGGCGTACACCCCGAGGTCACCAGCTATTCTTTCGATGCTATTTCCGGCGACCTTGTCTATTATATGGAAGAGGTAATAAACCGGGCCGGCTCCAACTTCATCTTTATTCAGGGCAATGTGAGTACCACCACCTCTTTCCGCCCACTTTCCAATGATGGCCTGCCCGACCTTAATGACCACGAGCAGACCGTGCGCTACGGCTATGAATTTGGGTTTATCACCTTAGGGCTTTCCCTCAGCGAAGACGAGCGCGCCGCCCTCAACATAGCCTGCGGCGACCCCTTAGGTGTAGAACTGTACGCCGGGCAAGAACACTACACTGTTTGGTATGAAGACTGGGAACCCGTTGAAGAAAAAGAAGTGGCTCCCCTGTTCAATGTCCGTATGAGTCAATTTTTAATAAAGTCAGACAACAATGTTTCAAACTCCATTTGCAAAGTCAGCCTTACCAACAACCAATTTGTTTATGACAGGAAAACTCACACCTACTACACAATTTCGGAACTGGGCTACCTGCAAATAGGCGACGGAGACCTGCAGGTATTCTTAAGCCCCGGCGAACTGATGGGCGAACTGCTTATGGGCGGCTCCGGCCTTTACGGATTTAAGTATAAGAGCCTCCGGGAGCAGTACGGCGAAAACATAATTGTCTGCGACCTTGTTAATGACGCTTTAGGCTACGTGGCTGCGGACCCGAACTATGTTGTGATAGGCATGCAGTACAATGAAGATGCTGACAAATTTGACAGCGACACCTGGTGCCTGTTGGTTTCTTTAGGCAGAAACACAGGCTCAACCCTGTTTGAGAAGTTTGAAGAAATTGTAAAAAGCACAAAATAGTTTTCAGCCTGTAAAGTCCTACAGCTTTACAGTAATTTCAGCATAAAAAGCATAAAAACACCGCCGCATCAGGGACTAAAACCTGTCTGCGGCGGTATTTTTGTCTTATTCTTAATTTATTTTTCGTCGGCAAGAATGCTGTATGCCAGGTCGGGATAATCCGTCATAATGCAGTCCGCGCCGATGTCCCTGAGGTAATACATATGCTCCGCCTTATTTATTGTCCAATATTGAACCGCTATGTTGTAACCGTGGGCATAATCAATAAACTCTTTTGTACCCAGGTTTATTATCTCTCTGCCGCCTATCCGATAAACGCCGTAAGGTATTTGCAAAAGGGAGTAGCGAATGTCATAACGGTTCAAATCCGCTCCGGCTTTAAACAGACGGTAAAACTTCAGCACTTCCGGCGGGCCTGCAGAGCGGCGCATTCCCGGGCAGGCGGCGTCATAGTGTTTTGAAACGGAGGGATTAAAACTTGCCGCTATCACCTCGCCTAACATATCCCGTTCCTTTAAAACTTTGTATAGCCTGTCTGCTGCGGCGGCGCCTGTTTTGCCCCGGTTTTTAACGTCTATACTCCAATAATAGCGTTTATCACCCCGGGCAAGCACATGGTCAAGGATTTGGTCGACCGTGTGTACCCGCAACTCTTCGGGGATATTGTCACCTCTTAGTCCTCTGTAAGGGAATTTGCCGTCTTTTTCAAAGTTTTCGCCTAAGTTGAGCACCTGAAGCTCGCTGAAATTATAATCTATGGGGTAGACATTCTTTTTTCCGAAAGCCTCCTGAGCGTTGCTGGTAGCGTCAAAAGTTCTGTTGTGCAGCACCACAAGTTCCCCGTCTTTTGTGAGGTGAACATCCAGTTCAAACAAATCAATACTAAACTCTGCGGAGTTCAGGCAGAGGTCAAAGGCCATAAGAGTGTTTTCAGGCACAATGCCCGCACCTGCACGATGGGCGGCTATAAGGGGTTTTCCGTGCGGACGGATGTAAGGGTTAGGGGTTATTTTTGTTTTATCAGCAATCATAATCCGGCCTCCTTAACCGTGTTTTACCTGCTACTCTTTACCTGTCCAGCAATAGGTGCATATGTTTTCCGCACCGATGCCGATAGCGTCCAGCATATCGTCAACATTTTGGTAACGTAAAGATGTAAAATTCAGTTCCCTGCCTATATCCTTAACCATGGCGCAATATTTTTCATTGCAAGGGTTACCATACTCGGCGGGGTCTTCCAAATCCCTGCCCTCCAGGCGTTTAATCGACCGGCGGGTGGCAAGGTCGGATTCGGAACGGGAATCTGAGAAGTTCAAGTATTTACAGTTAAAAAGAATCGGAGGACAGGCAGAGCGGATATGCACCTCTTTTGCATAGCAGCGGTAGAGCAGATTCACCGTTTCGCGCATTTGGGTGCCCCTCACAATGGAGTCGTCACAAAAGAGCAGGCGTTTGCCCATAATAAGCTCGGGTATTGGCATTAACTTCATTCGTGCGACAAGGGAACGGAGTTCTTTACTCTGAGGGGTAAAACTTCTGGCCCAAGTGGGGGTATATTTTACAAAGGGGCGGCTGTACGGGATTTTCGACTCATTGGAATAACCTATGGCGTGAGCTACACCGGAGTCGGGTATACCCGCCACCATATCCACCTCCGCATCATCCCTGCGGGAGAGAGCGGCGCCGTTCTTATAGCGCATCATCTCTACATTCATGCCCTCATAAGTGGAGGAGGGATAACCGTAATAGACCCACAAAAAGGCGCAGATACGCATTTTATCACGGGGCGGGGCAATTTTTTCAATCCCCTCTTTCGTAAGCAAAACTATTTCGCCGGGGCCGAGTTCGTAAACGGTTTTATAGTCGAGGTTGGTCAGCGTACACGACTCAAAGGTGACGCAGTGAGAAAGGGTAACGGTGCCGTCCGTTCCTTTAACTTCTTTTTTACCGATTATCAGCGGCGTTCTGCCCAGTTTGTCCCGGCAGGCATAAATACCCTGAGGGGTTAAAAGCAAAACTGAACAGGAACCTTCCACCGATTCCTGCACCGCAAGCAAACCGTCTTTAAAAGTTTCTTGACCGTCAATGATAACGGAAACCAATTCCGTCTGGTTAAACCGCCCCTTATTTATCTCCATAAAATGAATGTTGGGGGTTTGAAAACTCTTTTTGACAAGGCTGTCGGCATTGTTGATTCTGCCCACTGTGGCAATAGCGTAGCGGCCCAAATGTGAATACACCGTTAGAGGCTGTGGTTCTCTGTCGCTTATGCAGCCTATCCCCATGGAGCTTTTTATCCCTGCAAGTTCATCTTCAAACCGGGCTCTGAACTGGGTGTTTTCAATATTATGTATGGAACGGTTAAAGCCCTCTTCCGTCCAAAAGGCCAGACCGCCTTTACTTGTCCCCAAATGGGAATGATAGTCCGTACCGAAATAGACATCCGTTACGCAGTCACCGGTAGATACAGCACCGAACAAACCGCCCATAATAAACACCCCTGCAGTTTATTTTTATCCTGATAATTATAGCACTCCGCCGTGGTTATATCCATAAAAAATTGACATAATCGCTTTGCTACATCACGGAGATAAAACGGGGCCCCTTGCATTTCACGGTAAAAGCAATAAAAGTGTGATTAAAATCACAAAAACATCAATAATAATGTGATTTTTTGTTGTAAATCAAAAGCAAACAGCATATAATACAATAAATGTGTGAATATAAACACAAAAACATCAATAATAATGTGAGGGGATAAATATGGAGCGATTGATTTTATCGAAACTGCTGGAATGGAAAAATTCTCCCTATCGAAAACCGCTGATATTAAAGGGTGTGCGTCAGGTAGGTAAGACTTGGATTCTCAAAGAGTTCGGCAAGCGCTATTACGAAAATACAGCCTACTTTAATTTTGATGAAAACGAGGAATATAAGCAGTTTTTTGAGACCACTAAGGATGTGGAGCGCATATTACAAAATCTGATGATGGCCAGCGGTCAGATAATTGTGCCGGAAAAGACCTTTATTATCTTTGATGAGGTTCAAGACTTCCCCAAGGTCATCAACTCAATGAAGTATTTCTGCGAGAATGCCCCACAGTATCACATCGCTTGTGCCGGTTCTCTGCTGGGTATCGCTCTGGCTAAACCGACTTCTTTCCCGGTGGGTAAAGTCAACTTCATGCAGATTGACCCTATGACTTTTAATGAATTTCTGCTTGCGAACGGTGATGAAAACTTTGCAAGTTATTTGGAAAGCGTGGAAACCTTTGAGCCGATTCCCGACGCCTTTTTTAATCCCCTTTACGAAAAGTTAAAAATGTATTATGTAACCGGAGGCATGCCCGAATCTGTACTGATGTGGACACAGGCACGGGATATTTCCGCCATGCAGGAAGCTCTGTCCGGAATAATTGACGCTTACGAGCGGGACTTTTCTAAACACCCGAATGTCAGCGAATTTCCTAAGATTTCCATGATATGGAAATCAGTTCCGTCCCAACTTGCAAGAGAGAATAAAAAGTTTATCTACAATGTCATCAAAGAAGGGGCCAGAGCACGGGAGTATGAGGATGCCTTGCAGTGGCTGGTAGATGCCCGACTGGTACACAAAATATACCGCAGCAGCGCTCCCGGTCTGCCGGTGGCTGCCTACGATGACCTGTCTGCCTTTAAAATTTATATGGCGGATGTGGGACTGCTTCGCCGCTTGGCTCAACTGGCACCCACTGCCTTTGGAGAAGGAAACCGCCTGTTCACTGAATTTAAGGGCGCACTGACCGAAAACTTTGTGCTCCAAACTTTGATTACGCAGTTTGAAGCGGTTCCAAGATATTGGTCACAAAACAATCCTACTTATGAGGTGGATTTCCTGATTCAGCGGGAGAATGACATTTTCCCTATTGAAGTCAAATCATCAGGCAATATAACAAGCAAAAGTCTCAAAAAATTCAAGGAATTGTTCCCGGATAAAGTCAGGCTCCGTGTGCGTTTTTCCCTGGACAACTTGAAGCTGGACGATGATGTACTGAACATTCCTCTGTTTATGGCAGACCACACAGATCGATTGATTGGAATTGCATTGGAGCAACTCCATAGTTGCAAATAATCACCTTCCTCTTTTGACTTTGTTTTACATCAGATATTTATCGAATATTTTTCATTACTACTTCGCCCTCATCAACCTCTCTCGTATGGTGAAAGCCAAGTTTTAATTACAAGTTTTCACTCCAGCCTTTGCAAACATCAACCCATGCGGTAAAGCGGGAGTATTCTTCAAGTTCGTCAATCGTCAATTCAATTGCGCTGTTGCTGCTGCCGCAAGCCGGGAATACCGTCTTAAACCGCTTTAAAGATTCATCAAGGTAAATGACGACATTTTCATTAACGGCAAAGGGACAGACGCCGCCTACGGCGTGGCCTATCATTTCTTCGGCTTCGCTCGGTAAAAGCATTTTGGCCTTTGTTCCGAACTGCGCCTTATACTTGGGGTTATCAATCTTGGCGTCACCGGCGGTAACAATAAGTACGGGCTGTTCATTTACCATGAATGAAAGGGTTTTTGCTATCCGGCAAGGTTCGCAATCCAATGCTTCGGCGGCAAGTTCCACCGTCGCACTCGACACCTCAAACTCACGCACTTTGTCTTCAATTCCGTATTTTTTAAAGTACTCTTTAACCTTTTCAATTGCCATGTCCGTTCCTCCCCGATATATTCAAAAGGCATTATAGCATAAGGGGCGGAGTTAGCGAATGATATCCGCCGGATTTTCCGCAACAATTACCGCAAGTCCGCCTTTATGCACCTGTTTTTATTACGGTAAGTTCCCTTTTTATTTAATTTGACTTGAACCCGCTGAAAGTATATACTTTGGCTCAGGCGCTTGCAGTTTTTGCATATGAGGCCGAAATTTAAGGAGGTAATACAATGCCTGTAAAAGCGAAGGGTTCGCCGTTTATGAAGGCGTTAGCACGGACTTTAGAAAAATCTATGATTCGTTCCGGCAAAAAGCTTGCAAAAAAGGGCCCCGCTCCGCAAATTCCCAAGGGAGTTTTTGACAGGGTGGCTGAAGCAAAAAGTGAGTTTTTCACCGTCGGTTTTGCAAAAACCGATATTATGCCCGATGATATTCCCAAGAAAAAGTACTACGTGGCAGGGTACAAGGCCTGGAATCCGGCAAAAAGCGTGCTGGATCCCATGACCACCAGTGCGGTTTGGATTGATGACAATTCCGGCCGCGGCGGCATTGTGATGGTGTCGGTGGACAGCGTCGGCCTGACCGACTATGATGCCGACAATATCCGCCGGGATTTGGCGGACTTTATAAAACAGACCAACTGCCGCTCCATAAACCTCTGCAGCACCCATAATCACGCCGGTATAGATACCATAGGCATGTGGGGTCCCCTGCCCAAAAGCGGCCGGGATAAAAAGTATATGAAGATTGTCTATGACGGCATTAAAAAGGTTATCAGGGAAGCCTACGATAACCGAAAAGACGGGGATATCTACTTCGGCAAAAAAGAAACGCCGGAAATTCAGCGGGACTCCCGACTGCCCCACGTGTTCAACAAAGAGCTGGCCCGTCTGCGTTTTGTTCCGAAAGACGGTTCAACGGAAGTTTGGATGCTTAAATATGACTCCCATACGGAAAATATGCTCGGTCTCCCCATTGTAAGTGCGGACTTTGCCTGCTACCTGCGCAGGGGGATTCTGGAGTCCGCAGGGGCGGAATCCATCTACTTCACCGGTCCGGCGGGAGGACTTATTCGGCTCAAGGAATTGGATAAAGACCCCATTGAGTCAACAAAGATAGCCGGCAAGGAATTGGCCGACACCGCTATTGCTATCGAGGACGAGCGCAAACTTGAACCGAAAATAAGCATTCTCCGTCAGGAATACTACTCCCCGGCTGACAACTATGCACTTGCTTTGATTTGTTCCGTCGGGATTATAAAAAAGGCAAAGCATCCCTGTACCAACGGCAAAATCGGCGTTGCCGTAAAAACGGAAATGACCTATATGCAAATAGGCGACCTGAACATTCTAATGTTGCCTAATGAGATTTTCCCGGAACTTTGCTACGGCGGCTACCTGCCTGCGGAAGAGACGGCGGAGGGAAAGTCCCCCGACATCAACCCCGACCCCTTGCAGAAAATTGCCGGGGATGACGACCTGCTTTTCTTAGCCCTCGTCAACGACTTTACCGGCTATGTGGTTCCGCCCAATGACTTTTTCCTCCATCCGGATATCCCATATATTGATACCACAAGGGACAGGCTCGACAGAGGCCACTATGAGGAAACCAACTCCCTCGGCCCCGATACCGCCTACATAGTTGCGGATACGTTCAAACAAATGATGGAAACCGTGAAAGCCGCGGAAAAAGAAAAATAAGCATTAAAATTTAAAGAGCCGCTTCATCGTCCGTGATGAGGCGGCTTTTTGATTGATTGAACCCTTTATTTGACAGTTTTAAGTATATAGATTTTTCTTGCTATAAGGCGGCAGAGGGCGGCTATTTTTTCCAAACCTACGGTAAACAGCCACATCACGGAGGGAATCAGCAAAACAAAAACGGCAAGAATCAGCGCGCTCCCGTACTCCAATGCAACGATGGAGAATATATTCGGAACCACTGCCAAAATCCCCAAAAACAACACCACCAAACCCGCTAAAAGAACTCCCCGCATAAGGTTGAAGGGCCGGGAAACATTCCAGACCATAAGCAGGCCCACAACCGTTATCAGTACGGCGGCAATGGTGGTCACCTGTGCGGGTTCAAGGCCGAAAGCATCGTCAAACAAGACCAGACCTATTAGCACAAATAAATCCGTCATAGCGGCGGGCAAAGCCCGATAAATCACATTCCAGATAAAACGCCCCTTAACAAGGGAAGTGTTGGGTTCCAAAGAAAGGAAGAATGAAGGAATACCGATGGTAATCATACTTGCCAACGAAAGCTGAGCGGGTGTCAAAGGATAAGCGAAGGCCGCCGTGATGGATATTATGGCCAAAGCGAAAGAGAAGATGTTTTTAACAAGGAACAGCGAAGCGGTGCGCTCGATATTGTTTATAACCCGCCTGCCCTCCGCAACCACTAAAGGCATGGAGTCAAAGTCGGATTTGAGCAGTACAAGGTGAGAAACCTTTGAGGCCACCTCGCTGCCGGAGGCCATGGCAACACCGCAGTCGGCCGTTTTGAGGGCCAGAACGTCATTTACACCGTCGCCTGTCATTGCCACCTTATGCCCCGCCTTTTGCAGGGCAAGGATAAGCTGCCGTTTTTGTTCGGGAGACACTCTGCCGAAAACCGTATATTTTCCGGCGGCTTCGGCAATTTTTTCTTTGGTATCCAAAGTTGAGGCGTCTACATAATTCTCCGCCCCGGGAATACCCGCATCCCGTGCGGCGGTGCATACCGTTACGGGGTTATCGCCGGATATTACTTTTATCTGAACGCCCTGTTCAACAAAATACTCAAAGGTCTTTTTCGCCGCAGGGCGAACCGGGTTTTCAAGGGTAACCAGAGCAATGGGTGTAAGCGTTTGGAGAGGGTCCCCGCTTTCAAGAGGAGCGCAGGCGGCAAACATCAGCACACGGTTGCCGGTTGCGGCATAGTCCTCAACGGTTTTAAGGTATTCCGGGAACCGCCCTCTAAGCAAGAATTCCGGCGCTCCCAGAGCATAGGCTTCAGCGGGCGACAAGGCGACGGCGCTGTACTTATCTACCGAAGAAAACTCTTTAATCCCCGTTGCCGGGCGGAAAAGTTCGGACTTGAAATGATTTTTAAGGGCCTGCATGGTGGCGTTGGTGCCGGGCATATTCATTGCAAAATCCGTCAGTAAACGGTTAATATCCTCGCCGCTCATAAGGTTGCCGTCTAAGGGAACTACCTCCGTAACATCCATGCGGTTTTCGGTTATGGTACCTGTTTTGTCCACACAAAGCACATCGGTACGCGCCAGCGTTTCAATACTTTTTAAATCCCTTACCAAAGTATCTTTGCGTGAAAGGCGTATAACGCTCACCGCCAAGGCTATGCTGACAAGCAGATAAAGTCCCTCCGGTATCATACCTATGAGGGCGGCGGTAGTGCTTTCCACCGCTTCTTTCGGCATCAGGCCGAGAATTTGAGTTGACCTCACATACATCATTATCCCCACGGGGATAATCGCAACGCCTATAACCTGAAGCAGACGGGTCAGGTCCTTCATCATACCTATCGGTTTACGCTTTTTGGACTTGCGTGCTTCCACGGTCATTTTGGACACATAGGAGTATTTTCCGACCTTTTCGAGCCTCGCCCTGCCCTCACCGGAAACGACAAAACTGCCCGATATTAACTTATCCCCGGGCTTTTTCGTTATCTCGTCCGCTTCACCCGTTACAAGGGATTCGTTTACATGCAGTGAACCTTCCAGAAGAACGGCATCGGCATAAATTTGGTTCCCTGTGCCGAAAATCACAACGTCATCCATCACGGTTTGCTCGGCGGGCAGTTCAACTACCTCTCCCATGCGAACCGCCAGGGCTTTGGGCTCGTTCATGAGCACCAATTTATCCAAAGTTTTTTTTGCCCTCAATTCCTGCACAATACCTATGAGGGTGTTGATAGCAACTACCACCATAAAAAACATATTTTTGAAAGAGCCGACAATTGCAAGGGCAAGAGCAAGCACAAAAAATATCAGGTTAAAGTATGTGAGTACATTCCCCCTTATAATCTGACCGACGGTTTTGGACGGGGACTGAACCGCCTCGTTATACAGACCCGCCGCCATCCGTTCTTCAACCTGTTCCCGGGTCAGGCCGAAGTCCGATGAAGTGTAGACCCTGTCGGGAAGAGGGACGGCAACTTCTTCATTTTTATTTTTCTTGGGCAATAAAGCCATACCGCAATTTACTCCTTCATTTTATTTTTACCGAATTACAACAGATATAATGATCTTGCCGCAAAAATATTACCATTATTTCACAAAACAATAAACCGTTTTTTAAACAAAAATATATTTAAGCATCACATAAAAATGCACAAGGCTACCCATTATGACTACTATGTGAAAAACGCCGTGGGCATATTTTTTTGTTTTGCCCAGCCACAAAAAGAACATCCCGGCAACATATATTAGACTGCCGAAAAATAAAAGGTGCAGGGCACGGGGAATAATACTCCCTTTAATGGGTAGAACAGAGGCAAACATTATCAGCCCCTCCCCTATATACAGGATAAGGCGGGCCGCCTTTGTTTTTTCAAAAGCAACGGCGGACATCACTATACCGATTATGGCGCAAGCCCAGGCAAAGAAAAAAATAAAAAGGGCAATACCCCGATTTTTCCCGTAAACACCCGCAAGTGAACAGGGGGTGGCCGTACCGGCTATAAGAATAAAAACCGCACAGTAGTCAATTAACCTGGCAAACCTTTTTAGCTTACCCGGTGAAAGTCCGTGATAAAATGCAGAAGCGCCGTACATCAAAAGCATTGAGCCGCCGTAAACTATGGCGGAAACAATAACATTCATTTTTCCGGAATCAAGCGCTCTTTTCAGACAAAGTACAAGCACAACGAAGGAAAGAACAATTCCGATTGCATGGGTTATTACATTAACCTTTTCTTCTTCTTCGGAATAGTGAACCAAGGGTATGTTCAGGAACAATGTGATTCCGCCTTTCTTAAAAGGATTGTCTAATTATAGCACGGCAGTTTCACCTTGTCATTTATAAAAAGGCCGGACGCTTTGCCTTGACTTGAATGCCGGGCATTCTTATAATAAAAACGGTTGCAAAATTTAATTTTTCAGTCAGGGAGAGAGGAAAAATGTATCAGAGAATTCTTGCCTTTGTACTTGCGCTATTTACCGTGTTTTCAAGTTTTATGGGAGGATGGATAAGATTGAAAGATGTTAAACCTGCCGAAGGAGACTTTACCCCCGTTGTAAGGTTCGCCGCCCTGAGCGATGTGCATATCAACTCCCTCGGGGACACTCAATGCCAACGCATGGCAAAAGCCGTAAAATCAGCCTACGCAATAGCCCGCACGGACAATAAGCACGGCACACTTGACGGAATAATTTTTGCCGGGGATATTACCGAAATCGGGACAGAGGTTCAATACCTGTCTTTCCAATCCGTCTTAAATGCAAATCTGAGGGAAGAAACCCGCCCCATGGTGATAATAGCCAAAAGCCACGACTGCAACACAATGGGCAAAGACGCTTTGACGTTTTGGGAAAATCTTTCGGGGCTTAAAACCGACTACCATGATGTAATCGAGGGGTTCCACTTTATCGGTATTTCCACAACCCGTGATAAAAGCACGGAAGTTAAGTACACGGACGAACAGTTGGATTGGTTCAGGGAACAACTTGCCCTTGCCGCAGCGGATGACCCGCTAAAGCCCATTTTTGTGGCCCACCATGAGCATGTGAACGACACGGTCTACGGCAGCAGAAGAGCTTTCGGTGAACGTTGGGGCACTCCGGAGTTTTATGATATTTTGGCCGACTATCCTCAGGCGGTCGATTTTTCCGGTCACTCCCACTATCCTCTCAACGACCCCAGATCCATTTGGCAGGGAGATTTTACCGCGTTGGGGACAAGCTCACTTTACTACTACGAGTTTACCGTGGATGATGTAGCAACTTTCCACCCCAAAAACCATAGAAATGCGTCCCAGATGTGGATTGTGGAAGTTGACGCCGCAAACCGTGTGCGCCTCAGGGGTTACGACTTGATAGGTGAAGCTTTTGTCTGCGAATACCTGATTGAAAAGCCTTCGGACAAAGCCTCCTTCGCCTACACGCCGGAAAAAATGGAAGCCGCTTCCTCCCCGCCCGTGTTTGCCGATAACGCTCAGGCAACAGTAGAATGCGGCGTTGACGGCGGTTACAATGTAACGGTACCCGCAGCCCGCTCAACGGACGGCAAAATCATCTTTATTTACAGGGTTTATGTTTATGACGCTTCGGGCAACCCCGCAGGGGACTTCTGGGAACTTTCCGGCTACTACTTTACCCCGCCGCCTGAAAGCGTGGAAGTAAAAATTGATAATCTGCCGGAAGGCGATTATACACTGAAAATCGTGGCGGAAAACGCCTACGGACAGCAGTCCGAGCCCCTTATTATGACGCTGAATGTTTAACCCGATCAAAAAATATAACATAACGGAGGTATAGCCATGCTTTTGGATTTGTTGATGAAGGCCCGCAGTTACAGGAACTTTGACCCGGCGGTGCGGTACACCGATGAAGATATAAAGGCACTTATCAACCTTTGCCGCTTTGCCCCGTCATCGGTAAACCGCCAGCCCATTCGCTTTGCCTATGCCACCAAAAAAGAGGATTGCGATAGGATTTTCCCCTACCTCGGTTGGGCGGCAAAGATAAAAGAGAACAAACCGCCCTTCCCCGGCAACGAACCCACAGCCTATATTCTGATGTGCTATGATACGAATCTTACACCGAATTCACCGGATGCCGATGTAGGCATTTATGCTCAAACCATTGTATTGGGTGCTATGGAAAAAGGTATCGGCGCCTGTATGCTGGGCAGTATAGATAAACCCGCCCTTGCGGAACTGTTCACTCTGCCGGAAAACATCAAGCCGAGACTTGTCATAGCCCTCGGCGCACCGAATGAAAAAATCGTACTCACCGAAGCAAAAGACGGTCAGACTGACTATTACAGGGATGAGGAAAATACCCATTATGTGCCGAAACTGCCGCTGAATGAAATTCTGCTCCCGGGAATAAAATAGAAACGGATATCAAAAAAGGAGTTTGTGTTTTTGGCACAAACTCCTTTTTTATTTAACAGAAACTCAGGTGTAGATGATTTTTATGCTGCCGAGGTTTACATTGCCGGTAAGGGTTAAAAGCGGTTCGGTCAGCACCGGTTGGGACTGGGTCAAATCGTTCTGTACTTCCCCAAGTGTGGTAGTTATTTTTTCCGTTACATTCCAGTAGCGGGGAATATAGAGTTTTAACGAGGCAAAATTGCAATCCAGCTTAAGCTCGGCACCTTTGGGGTTTAAACGCACCTGGTCAAAATAGACTTCCAACTCGCCGAAGGAAACGGAAATCTTCCCCCCCCGCAAAGCGTCGGCATGAAGATATCTGCCGGAAGCGCCTTTGCTGACCTTTATAATCGGATAATCGGAATCCACACTTTCATCCGCCCTGTTCGGGGACGAGGTCAACCGTTTTTTTTTACCTAATTGCCTGAACAGCAAGGTGCAGCCTAATGCGACCATAAGGGCGCTTAAAACCAGAATCGGCAGGCGGATATGGGGCAGGTTAAGCGGGGCCTCATAAATTTTGTATAAAAACGCCATGGGTGTGAAGATTTGGAAAAACTCCATACTGAAAATTCCGTTGATAATAAGCGCGGAAAAGAAGACGGTGGCAATTATACTGACAAAACCTATTCTTCCAAAGTCCGTAAGCTGGCTGGCAACAATCAAAGCCGCCGAGATTATGAGGAAAAATCCCCAAAAAATGTTTTTACCTTTCATTAAAATTCCTCCTTTTCAATACTCCGCAAAGCGGTTGAATTTCCTTTACAGTTTGCTTCTTTCGCTTAACCTTTCACGCAGGCGGTGATAATAGTGGCGGGACACATAAACACCTTTATTGCCTGTATTAAAGTTGACAAGACTTGATGCGGTGAGGTTGCGGGTAACGGAGTACACATGCTCCACATTCAAAATTGCGGACTTGGAAACACGCACAAACTTTCGGGATAACATCTGTTCCAGTTCGTAAAGACGGTATTTTACCGTATAAACTTCATCTGCCGTGTGGGCGCAGACCTCCTCGCCCCGAGTTTCAAAAAACAACACTTCATCGGGTGAAAAGAAGAACTCACGATTATCTTTGTAAAAGGTGATTTCAACTTTTTTGGCAGCCTGCTCAACGGCATAGTCCCGAATGGCTTTAATTGTGTCGTTTTCCTCCCGGCAACGGATAATCAGCTCGTCTTCCCGAAGGTCGTCCACGAGTTCAACGCGTATCTTCACCGACTCACCTCCGCACGTGAAGTATATCACAAAAATTTATTTGAAAAAGGTTATTTCCGTAACAGGTTGCCGCTTCAGGCTAACAGGTAAATAAAAAGCGGCAACAGGCAAATTTTTCGGCTTGCGTTTTTGGTGTTGTCGAAGCTTCCAACCTGTGTTATCATCTTTAAAACAGTTTTCGGAGGGCTTTTGATTGACATTTTTACGGGATTTACGGGTGGGCGCAGACCCCTACAGATTTATTGCTCAGCTCATCGGCTTTGTGGGTATGAGCCTGATGGTTTTTTCCTTTCAGCAAAAATCCCGCAAAGGTATACTTGTCGCCCAAATGGTGGGCGAAGCCTTTTGGGTAGTGCATTACGGCATGTTGGGAGCCTACACCGGAATGGCACTTAATATTTTAGGCGTTATCCGCTGCTATGTCTACTCTCAAAGAGAAACAAAAAAATGGGCGAATCACACCGCAGTCCCTATTATCTTCTTTATTGCCTCGATTATTACCGGCATCCTTTCCTGGACGGGGCCGGCTTCCCTTTTACCCATGGCGGCGGTTTGTATCACCTCTTTTGTTCTATGGTCTAAAAAACCCAATATTGTTCGGGCTTTCTCTTACCCGGGCTGCACTTTCTGGTTGATTTTCAACCTGATTAACCGTTCCTATGCGGGGGTACTCACGGAGCTGTTTAACCTCGCTTCAATAACTGTCGGAATAATCCGGCTGGATATAGGTAAAAACAAAAAGCGGACACCCGCAGATTCCGTTGCGGACTGAAACACAAAACAACCCGCAGAGCAAAACTCTGCGGGCTTTTGTTTTGTATGTTTTATGCCAGCGCTTTTTTCAGTTTTTCAAGTTCTTCAGCCAATACTGCGGGAAGTTTGTCGCCGTAGATTTTGTAGTTTTCTTTGATCGACTCAATTTCCGCCAGCCAGCCTTCTTTGTCAACTTTAAGCAATTCAGCCATCTCTTCCGGAGTTACATTCAAGCCTTCGGTATCAATACCGCCGGGGAGGGGAAGCTTGCCTATGGGAGTTTGAACGGCATCAACCTCGCCTGAAAGCCTTTGAACAACCCATTTAAGTACACGGCTGTTTTCACCGAAGCCCGGCCAAATAAACTTACCTTCGGCGTTCTTACGGAACCAGTTTACATTAAAGATTCTGGGCAGTTTATCCGGGGAAGTTTTCTGGCCGATATCCAGCCAGTGCTGGAGGTAATCGCCCATGTGGTAGCCGGCAAAGGGCAGCATGGCAAAGGGGTCACGCCTGACCTGACCGACTTGATCGGTAATATTTGCGGCGGTAATCTCCGAACCCATTATTGAACCGAGGAAGATACCGTGATTCCAATCCAAGCTCTCATTAACCAGAGGAATATTGGCTGCACGGCGGCCGCCTACAAGGATTGCGGAGATAGGCACACCGGCAGGGTCTTCCCACTCGTCGGCAATAACCGGACACTGAGCGGCGGGGCTTGTAAAACGGGAATTGGGATGGGCGGCGGGTTCGGGGGACTCGGGAGTCCAGTCGTTGCCCTTCCAGTCGATAGCGTGCTCGGGTGCGGGAATACCGCTGCCCTCCCACCAAACATCGCCGTCATCGGTGAGGGCTACATTTGTATATATGGTATTGTTCTGAATTTGACGCATGGCGTTGGGATTGGACTTCATTGAAGTACCCGGCACCACGCCGAAAAAGCCCGCTTCGGGGTTGATGGCATAAAGTCTTCCGTCGGCACCGAATTTCATCCAGGCAATATCGTCGCCGATTGTTTCAACCTTCCAGCCGGGGATGGTGGGTTCAAGCATAGCCAGGTTTGTTTTGCCGCAGGCGCTGGGGAAGGCGCCGCAAATGTAGTAAACCTTGCCTTTGGGGTCGGTGAGCTTAAGAATGAGCATATGCTCCGCAAGCCAACCTTCGTCCCTGGCCTGAACACTGGCTATACGCAGGGCAAAGCATTTTTTACCCAGCAGGGCGTTGCCGCCGTAGCCGGAACCGAAAGACCAGATTGTTCTCTCTTCCGGAAAGTGGCTGATATATTTTTCATCCACATTGGGTACGCAGGGCCAAGCGGGGTCAGTATCCCCTTCATTAAGAGGCAAACCTACGGAGTGCAGGCATTTTACAAACTCCCCGTCTTCACCCAGCACTTCCAGAACACGGTCGCCGGTTCGGGTCATTATCCACATATTCAAAACAACATAGGGGCTGTCGGTAATTTCCACACCGATTTTAGCTATCGGAGAACCCACGGGGCCCATGGAAAAGGGAATAACATACATGGTTCTGCCCTTCATGCAGCCGTCATAAAGCCTGGTCATTGTGGGTTTAAGTTCCAGCGGGTCAATCCAGTTGTTGGTGGGACCGGCATCTTCCTGCTTAACGCTGGAAATATAGGTTCTCGCTTCCACTCTGGCAACATCCGAGGGATGACTTCTGAACAGAACACAGCCGGGCTTTTTTTCGGGATTCAGCTCTTCGCATATGTTGTTGTCCACACAGAGTTTTGTTATTGTGTCGTATTCTTCCTGAGACCCGTTGCACCAGTAAACTTTATCAGGTTTGCAAAGGGCGGTGATTTCGTCAACCCAGTTAATAAGATTTTTGTTGTTTGTTTTCATCGGCAATTCCTCCAAATATATTTCGCCTCGCAAAGCGTTAATATGCTCCAAGAACGAGATTAGGGCTAATAGTATCACAAATAGTTTTTTGCGTCAACACCTTTAGACAAGTAAAACGCTTTTAGTCAAGTAAAGTTTTTACCCCCTTGACAGGGCAATATCAGGCATATATACTTTACTTTACTCGAGAATGTAAAGTTGTCCGCCGTTGATTACGGTTAAAATTAAAATCGTATTTTATGGAGTGTGAAATCAGTTGAGAAACGTCAGGCAGGAAATATTGGACACCGCCCAAAATTTATTTAAGCAACACGGCTATGACGGCACTACTTTTCAGATGATTGCCGACGAACTGGGAATTACACGGGCGGGGGTTGTTTACCATTTTAAAAATAAACATCTGATTTTACACACCATATTTGAAAACTATTTTGACCTTATCAGAAGTTTTGTGCGGGAAAACCTGACGGAAGGCTTTAATTACTACCTCTACTACTGCGTGTTCCACATCTATACCTCGGCGAAAATAATTAAAAATGAAAACATCTATCGGCTTTTTTACCATAAGGACTATGTAGACAGCATGGAAAGGGAAAAGCTCTGGGGCGTTGAAGAATCTTACCGCCTTATTACGGATGACTTTAATAAAGACTTCACCAAAGAGGAACTGCGCCTTGCCTCAATTATGGACAGGGGCGCCCGCTTCCGCCTGTTTAAGGAGTTTGCCGAAGGCGACGGAATCCTGACCGTAGAGAAATACGGTTATTACAGGGTTTACCTTATGGGGGTACTCTCCCGCCTGGACGAAGCGACAATAGAAAAAAACATAAGACGGGCATTCGAGTTTGTAGAAAGCCACTCCCCGCCCGCAATACCGTTATTTGAATAGCACAATAAAACGAGCCGCCCCAGTCAGAGGCGGCTTTTTTAGCAAACACTCGTCAACTGAAATCAATCCAAGATACTAATACCTGATATAAATCTCCGCTCCGTTTCGGGCATTCTTGACGGCATACCAGGTTATATCCCCGTCCGCAAAACAGCCGGCAGGCATAGTGACAAGTTCCGCCATGGAAGCGGCACGGGGGATAGCATTACCCGCCGCATCTTTGACACTCATCGGAAGGTTTTCGCCCCTCACGCTCCACAATAAAGAGCGTTCCGTAGCCCCGGAAATAAGGCGCAGACTCCCGTCGCCTTTACCGTAGGTGAGCATGGTTCCTTTTTTACCCTCCTCGTACAGACCGAACTTTTTTTCGCCCTTTTGAGGGTAGACCGCAACCGTGGTATAACCCTTTGAAAGCTCGCTCCCAAAACCTGTTATGCCGTTTTCCACCTCCATGGGGATAATGGCGCCTTTGCGTATAAAGACAGGATATTCATCCATGGGGAATGTGAGTTTTCTGACCCCGGCAGTATAAACCTTTGATTGGTCAAACATATATATCCATTCACCCGGAGGAAAGATAACGGTTCGCTCGCTGCCCTCTTCAAAAATCGGAGCCACAAGTATATCGTCACCCAAAAAGTACTGGTATGTGCCCGCCGTCGGGCGCATTGTAGGTTTTTCAAGCTCGTAGGAGTAGGCGGCCGAACTGTAAATGTAGGGTATCAGTTCGGTATGCAAATAGGCAAACTTACGGTAAATATCCGCAGTTTCTTCATCATAGAGCCAGGGCTCATGGGTACCGTTGCCGCCGTTTTCCATAACGGGGCAAAAGGCCCCCAACTGCGCCCAGCGGATGAACACATCTTTATACCTGTTCCCGTCGGAACGGAAGCCGCCTATATCCGAACCGTAACTGACAAAATTAAAACGGGCGGAAGCCATCATATCGTTAAGAGCGGTACGGAGTCCCCCCCAGTCGTTATCCTCATCCCCCACCCAACCGGCAAAGTTAATATCTTTTGTGGTAAACACTAAAGGCAGCCCCACACCGAAGGGGAGATCATCCACCGGCCTTGCGGAAATAACCCTGTCGTTCCCCAACTTTTCCCGCGTATATTCAAAAAAGTCACGGTAGAAAAGGCTTCTGTATTCCTTCCAGGTTATGTACGGGTCATTTTTACCTGCAGGAGGAACAACAAGCATTATGTAAGGGTCGGCGCCGTCCACCTTCCAGCCGTCTATACCCATTTCCAGCACATTATCCATCTGCCGGTGAAACCATTCCACCGCCTCGGGATTGGTGTAGTCAATAAATGCGCCTCTGCCGTTCCACCATTTGACAGTCTGGCCGAAGCCCACATAATAGCCCTTGTCCTTCCCCTCCTGAAAGTTCGGGGCATCCTCGTTAATCATACAGGTACCCCACATAAGCACACGCACGCCGTTGTTATGATAATGCTCTATAAGTTCAGCCAAATCCGGGTACCTTTGAGGGCTGGGTAAAAAGGAGCCTATCCCTCTGTCCCAAGGATGGTCTATAATTGTTGCCCCTATCGGTATATCCCGTTCCAGATAGCCGTGCACAAGGGCTCGGCTTGAGTCCTGAGTACCCACATTTTCCCAGACCCAGTGTTGATGCACCCAGGGGGACCACAGGGGTGCGGCAAGTGTAGGTTCGGGCAGTTTTTCCCTCCCGAAAGTAAAGCCCGTGAAGGAAGAAACAAAATACAGCAACCCGAGCATAAAAGAAACAAACCTTGAAAAAATTCTGCCGCTTAACATTTTCATACCCAATCCTCCCCTAATATGTTCCCGTAACGTGGCAAAATAATAGTATCACAGCCTTATCGCCTTAGCAAGACTGCAAATTTCAAAACAAAAAGCTGAAAAAATAAAAGTTTTCAGGTTGACAATCCTTCAATATATGTGATAACATAACACAGCCTTAGGGCGATTCGGAGAGATACCGAAGTGGTCATAACGGAACGGTCTTGAAAACCGTCGTACCGAAAGGTACCGTGGGTTCGAATCCCACTCTCTCCGCCACTTCAAGGGTTTGAGATTACAAGTTCCCAATCGGGAGAACAATCCAAAAATATAGATACTGTTGCCATGGAGAAGTACTCAAGTTGGTGACGAGGCGCCCCTGCTAAGGGCGTAGGTCGGGCAACCGGCGCGGGAGTTCGAGTCTCCCCTTCTCCGCCAAAAAAAAGCAAGTCGAAAGACTTGCTTTTTTTGTTTTTATTACCGGCTCCCGTTATTGCGCAGCCAGTTCCAAAATATGCCCGGTCATCCGGTTGGGATTTTCCAGCTCTGCGGCATTGATACCGAGAAGCGTCGGAATTGCGCCGTGTTCTTCATACAGCCGTTGGCAAACCCACGATTCCTCGTTATCTCCGCTGATACCGGTATAGGCGAAAATTCTTGCCAGTCGCCCGAACAGGAAAGTGTTCAGAGCCACCTTTCCGCAACGCTCCAGACCGGGGAATATGCCGCAGTTTCTGAACAGATGTGCCTGCCCGAAGGATTGGTGCTGCATGGTGATTTCATTGAGTCCTTCGCCGCCCACAGCCAAGCCGCCGCGTAATGTTTGAATACCTTCAATCAGACGGTTCATGCCCTCAAACGAGGTCATGTTGTCAACAAGAGCGTTTTCCAAATTATAAATGCACAGCGTCACATCCAAAAAAATCGCATCCGTCATGTTGTTCATTTTTGTCAGGGAATCATCAATCGCTCCCGCTAAAACGGAACGCCAAAGCGACAGCCCGGGATGCACCTTGACCATAACATTGTTCTCTCTGTTTCGGGCCAGTGCGGCGTTGGAGGAGGGAACGCCGATTACTTTGTTGCCGTTCATCCCCCAGCCGAGCAATCTGCCGCTTTCGATCTCGCGGTATTTGTAATCCTGCACAAAGCGGTATTCCGGCATGGTCGGGTCCATATCAATGGAATTTGCGTGCGGCATACAGTGAAAACCGAGCGACCTTGCATAGCTTAAAAAGTCAAGAAAATCGTCGGACGGCGTAAAATCGGGGTAGTTCCGGTCGTATTTGTATTTGCGCCAGTGCGGCAGATGGAGCAGCGTTTTTTTCGGGTCGGCTCTTTTTGCCAGCGCCGCAACGGCAGCCTTATCCGAGCTTGCCCAGCTCACAGCCAGTGTAATATCTTTTGTCCAGTCCAAACGGCGCCTTTCTTCTTTTTTTAAGTTGTAGGCTTCCCACAGCCAGTCGCGGTAAACGGCCGCCGGTGTTTCCCAGCCGCCGTTGAACACATTGATGCGCCAAACCAGACCGCCCGCAGAGCCGTTTCGGTCAATCGGGCCGTAGCTTTCCGCATCAAAAGCAATATCGCATCCGCTTTCGCCCTGACCGGTGCAGAATGACTTGGGGCGGTACTGTGCATCCCTCGTGTGAACCCAAAAGCCCGAGCCGGTGCCGTTGTACTGCAAAATCACCAGCCCCGCTTCCCATGCGCTCGGCCAAATATATTTCTGCTTGCGCAGCAGTTCATCGCCGGCGGGCAGATTTACTCCCTGAAACAGCGGCGCAATAATATTCAGTTTTTTATCCAATCCGCCAAGGGGCAGCCGCGCCGCAAGCACGCCTCTGCGTGCGCTGGTCACCTCCGGTTCAAGCAGAATATCGCCGGTTTCCAAGTCTTCGGAAATGCTCAGCACGCCGTCGCCGTCCCAGGCTTCAAAAATCACATCGGCTCTCGTGTCCGACAGTTTTCGAACCGAAATAATTCCCTTTGCCGTGTTTTTTAGGGGCACGGTGTCGCCTCCGCGGTAAACAATAAAAAGCGCCTCCGCCTCCGACTTGTTTTTGATATATTCCCGGCCGCTTTTGTCGGCAAGGGAAACAAGCGTACCGTTCTCGAACACAGCAGTTTGTGTTGCCGTTTTAACCGTAATAATGCCGCCTTTTACCTGAATCATGCAAAGACCTCCCGTTGCAATGTCGGGAATATGATAGCATATAAAATATTACAAACACAACTTGCAGTTCTTATTTTGGGGCAGGGTTTGTTATTGCGCCGTTTTAAGCACATAACATATTTACAACGGGAAATCTAACATTGATGTTAGATTTCCCCCAAAACGGTGTTGCCTCCCAATCTTAATTGCACTCACCTTGCCGTTTTTTGACAAATTTTCTATTGATAAAGTATCAAAACAGGTGTATTATTTAGGCGGTAGAGTTTAAACTTAATAAGGGAGGTTTTTTCTATGAAAAAGAAAATCGGCAAAAAGGTTTTATCCCTCTTGCTTGCGGCGGTTTTGCTGCTCGGCGCCGCACCGTTTATCGGTTCAGGCAATTTGTTCGCACCAACCGCAAATGCATTGACCGAAGGCTATTATACCTACACTGTTTCCGGCGGCTTTGCAACAATAACAAAGGTCGACAGTTCAATCAGCGGTAATGTAATAATCCCCTCCACACTCGGAGGCTATCCCGTAACAAGCATCGGCAAGGAGGCCTTCGCTTACCGTAAATCCGTAACAAGCATAACCGTTCCGAGCGGAGTGACAAGTATCGGTCAGTGGGCATTCTTCGAGTGCTCCGCCCTCAAAAACGTAACCCTTTCGGACGGTCTGAAGAGCATCGGCAGTGAGGCATTCTCAGGTTCCGTATTTACAAGTATCTTTATTCCGAACAGCGTGCTGGATATCGGCCTCGGTGCCTTCCTTGATTGCTCCGCCCTCACAAGTATTGAAGTCGGCGATGACAACCCCAATTATTCAAGCAAAGACGGGGTACTTTTTAACAAAGAAAAAACAACCTTAGTCCACTATCCGGAAGGCAACACGAGAACAAGTTATACCGTTCCGGGCAGTGTGACGAGCATCGGCGAATGGACATTCTATGCTTGCAGCCTCACAGATATAACCATTCCTGAAAGTGTAACGAGCATCGGAGATTTTGCGTTCATCTTCAGCAACAGCGATTTAACCATTTTCGGCGTTCCCGGCTCTTGTGCGGAAATTTTTGCCAATGATAACGATATAAACTTCTACCCACTCGTGACAGGTTTTTTGATTAACCCCGTTGACGGTTCCGGCTGTGTGGTTGACAGGGAAATCTGCATAATTTACGGGCTTGAGCCCGCTCTTACCAAAGAACGATTTGAGAGCGATTTTGTGAGCGTCCGCAGCGGGTATTCGCTGCAATACTCCGCCGATGTAATAGGCACCGGTACAGTGGTGAATGCCGTCTACAACGGACTCAGTGAAGTTTTTGAAAGCTACACCATAATAATTTTCGGCGATATAAACGGCGACGGAAAAATAAGCTCACTGGACGCTTTAAAGGCTTTACAGGCAAGCACGGGGTCTAAAACACTAACAGATTTTGAAAAGATAGCCGGAGATGTTGACGGGAGCGGAAATGTATCAAGTTCTGACGCACTGAATCTTTTGCACTGTTCAACGGGGAGGAAACACATCAATCAGACAACCGGTCTGGCAGAAGATTGTGTTTAATGTGCATTTCAGGCCGCTTTCACGGCTCGTGAGGGCGGTCTGATTTTTTAACTGTTTATTTATTGTAAATACATCGGAATAAGTGTACTATTCAAACTGGCAATGGTCAAACTTAATATGTGAGGTTGTTTTATGAAAAACAAAATCGGCAAAAAGGTTTTATCCCTCTTGCTTGCGGCGGTTTTGCTGCTCGGTGCCGCACCGTTCAGCGGTTCAGGCAATTTGTTCGCACCAACCGCAAATGCATTGACCGAAGGCTATTATACCTACACTGTTTCCGGCGGCGTTGCAACAATAACAAAGGTCGACAGTTCAATCAGCGGTAATGTAATAATCCCCTCCGTACTCGGAGGCTATCCCGTAACAAGTATCGGCAAGGAGGCCTTCGCTTACCGTAAATCCGTAACAAGCATAACCGTTCCGAGCGGAGTGACAAGTATCGGTCAGTGGGCATTCTACAAGTGCTCCGCCCTCACAAGCGTAACCCTTTCGGACGGCCTGAAGAGCATCGGAAGCGAGGCATTCTCAGGCTCCGCACTAACAAGTATCTTTATTCCGAACAGCGTGCTGAATATCGGCAGCGGCGCCTTCCTTGATTGCTCCGCCCTCACAAGTATTGAAGTCGGTGAGGATAACCCCAATTATTCAAGTGAAGACGGGGTACTGTTTAATAAAGAAAAAACAACGTTAGTCCACTATCCGGAAGGCAACACGAGAACAAGTTATACCGTTCCGGACAGTGTGACGAACATTGCTGATTGGACATTCTATGCTTGCAGCCTCACAGATATAACCATTCCTGAAAGTGTAACGAGCATCGGAGATTTTGCGTTCATCTTCAGCAACAGCAATTTAACCATTTTCGGCGTTCCCGGCTCTTGTGCGGAAATTTTCGCTAATGATAACGATATAAACTTCTACCCACTCGTGACAGGTTTTTTGATTAACCCCGTTGACGGTTCCGGCTGTGTGATTGACAGGGAAGTCTGCATAATTTACGGCCTTGAACCCGGGATAACAAAAGAGCAATTTGAGAGCGATTTTGTGAGCGTCCGCAGCGGGTATTCGCTGCAATACTCCGCCGATGTAATAGGCACGGGCACGGTGGTGAACGCTGTCCAAAACGGAAGCGATGAAGTCGTTGAAAGCTACACAATAATAATCTTCGGCGATCTAAACGGCGACGGTATGATTGACAGTATGGACTCCGGTGCGGTTATTGACTATGAGAACTTTTTTATTGATTGGAACCCGTCAACCGACTATGCCCGCTTAAAATCCGGTGATGTAAACGGCGACGGGATTGTAGACAGTATGGATGCCGGAATTATTGTGGATGTGGAAAACTATATAGTTGAGATTAACCAAAGTACCGGCTTGATTGCCGGATAAACAGCCGAAATTTCAACTTAAAACAGAGCGTTCCAACACAATTTAATCCAACAAAACAACTCTCGATTATCGGATTGTTTCCCGTCAACCTATAGACGAATTTGTCAAAGTAAATGGCTGTATGTATTTCAGGCCGCTTTCACTGCTTGTGAAAGCGGCCTGATTTTTTTATTCTCGTTTATCGGTTCAAGGTCGCAAGCGCGTAACCGGAATCATAAGTTTTTCGGGTCGAAAGCAAGGTAAAACTCCCGTCGTCATTTTCTCTGACGGTGTATTCAACCGTTCTGCCTTTTAAAAGCTGTGCACTGTCGGTGTAATAGTCGATTATAACAATCCATTCTTTTTCCTGTTTTCCCTTCGCTTTGAACGATAAAGCGCCGACATAACCGGGGAAGCCCCTGTCATTGAGTGTAATTGTATTATCTTCCGCCTTGTAAGCGTCAAACTTGGTAAGATCGAGCGATGTAATGCCCAAAATCTTTTTCGCCGTCTTTTGCACATCTTTCGCCAATATTTTACCCCCCTCACTTTCAGCAGGCAAGTCCTTGAGCAGAAAAGCTGTTAAGTTATGGCAAAAACTGTTGTAAAGAGTACGGTCAGCGGGGTTGGGAACAATTGTATTAAAATCATTTGCCGTATCAAAGTAATTAAGGATTGTTGAAAATCTCTCGCAAAAAAGGGCTTCCTTTTCATCGGGGCGAATGGCAAAATCTCTACCGTTTATTCCGTCGGACGGTTGGAACAATGCAATATCATGGCCGCGGACTTCAAGTTCCCACAAACTTTTGCCGGTTGAAAACAGAAGAGTGCCGCTTTTTGCCACGCTCAACTCAACTTTATACCTCACAGCGCTGTCGGCTATTTCATTTTCTCCGGTTATGTTATAGCTTTCAATCTGAACATTCTTTAAAAAGTCATAGGCTCCGACGGCGTTGATATTTAAAAACTTAATTATTTTTTCAGTTTCACCGTTTTTAAGGGCGGTTAAAAAGTCATCGGCAATTGAAAGGAAATATTGAAGATTGCGGCTCGTTGTACCCGTTGTGCTTGTACAGGGCGGCTCCGCGGCAACATCGGTATTGCCGTTACAGGATGCAAGCAGGGATAAAGTTAACAACAAAGAAGCTATTGAAATTACTAATTTTTTCATAACTCACTCCCCTGTATCAGTACTGTTTTCCGTGTGCTTTTCCGCACTGTCGGCTTTTGATTTGATTGCCTTTTTTCTAACCGACATCACAGCTAAACTGACGGATGTTAAAGCCAAACCCAAAACCACAATCACAAAAGGGCTGCCAAACGTAAACTCTTCAAGCAATCTGCTTTCGGAGTCTATAGGCAATCTGTATAACAACCAAAACGCCGGCTGAAAAAGACCGAGGCCAATAAATGCAAACAACGGTAAAAAAGGTGTAAACCCCCAAAAGCAGATTAAGCAGTATATCCAAAACGCTTTTATTGCAGCTTCATCCTTCTTTACCAGGCTGTATATCAGGTATGAAATAAAGGAAAGCGTAAAAACAAGTGAGAGGATTTCTTTCCATAGAGCCTTCTCCCATATTGAATCAATGTAAAGGTACACCATGCCCAAACTCATCGCCAACAGGCCCAGGAATATAAAAACAAAAACTATGGCAACGGTCTTTTTCGTCATTTTCTCCCTTTTACAGGCATTGTTTTCCGTGTATTTTTCCGCATTGCCGGCTTTTTTCACGGACATCATTAACAAGCTGTGGGATGTTGAAAGAAAGCCAAAAACCGCAACCATTAAAGGCCCGAACTCTATAATGGTATCAATTACGGGATTTTCCGATAATCTGAGCAACAAACAAAATGCCGGCTGAAAAAGGCCGAGGTCGGTTATTATGTCCCAAGGGTTAATAGGTATATTGCTGATTAAACAAATTAAAAAGTACAGCCAAAAACCTCTTATCGCATCTTTATCCTTTTTTGCCAGGCTGTATACCAGGTATGCAATAAAGAGAAGAGTAAAAACAAGTGAGAGGATTTCTTTCCAAAGTTTATCTTCCGATATCGACAAGCTATATTCATAGTAATACTGCGACATGCCCATAAACATTGCCAATATGCCCAAGATGAAAAGAACAACAAAAATGGTAACGGTCTTTTTCACAAATAACACCTCCGTTTGATATTACTTCTACGCTGTAAATAAACTCCTTTGATTTTCGTGCAAAACGGTCAAGCTTTCGCCCCGCTATGCTCAATCCGGTTTGAAAGGAAGACGCTCCTTGTGTTATAATCAGGACTCGTAACTAAAGAGCAGGGAGACGGAACACATTGATTAAGGTTTTGATTATTTTAGCCTCTATTATACTGATAAGCGTAATATTCAGCGCCGTATCGGATAAATCGGGAATTCCGATGCTGCTCATTTTTATTGTTTTCGGTATGGCTATCGGCAGTTTGCCGCAGCTTGCCTCTTTTAAGTCTTTTGCAACCGCCAACACGGTTTGCTCGATTGCACTGATATTTATTATGTTTTACGGCGGGTTCGGAACAAGTTGGCGGGCGGCGAAACCGGTTGCGGGCAAGGCTATCACCCTGGCATCGCTCGGCGTTTTCTTCACCGCCGGGATTACGGGCTTGTTTGTCCGCTTTGCGTTAGGCTTCCCTCTGATTGAATCGCTTTTGTTAGGCAGTGTAATCGGCTCCACCGATGCGGCTTCCGTTTTTTCAATTCTAAGACGGCGCAAGTTATCCCTTAAAGACAACACCGACTCCCTGCTGGAGATGGAATCCGGTTCAAACGACCCTTTCTCTTACATTTTAACTATTGTTTGCCTGTCACTGCTTGTAGAAGGAATAAGTGCGGGTAAAGCCTTCCTTATGCTTTTCTTACAGGTGAGCGTTGGAGTGGCGGTCGGGGCCGCATTTTCTATCGCCCTTGTTTTCTTTATCCGGCGTAACATCTTTTTTAAAGGCGGCGGCAACGAAGTTTTTGTAATTGCAATAGCCATTATGGGCTATGCTCTTGCCGAACTGCTCGGGGGCAACGGTTATCTAAGCGTCTATATTATCGGAATTGTCTTGGGTAACCAGGAATTTCAGTCCAAACGGGATCTCGTATCCTTTTTTGACGGAATTAACATGCTCGCCCAAATTATTATTTTCTTCGTTCTCGGTCTGCTTTCAAATGCGGGGGACATCATCCGAGTATTTCCCTATGCCCTCGCAATTATGGTGTTCATGACTCTGGTTTCAAGACCGATCAGCGTTTTCGGTCTGATGGCTTTTATGCCGAATTCATCCCTGCAGCAAAAGCTTGTTGTCTCCTGGGCGGGGATCAGGGGTGCGGCAAGCATTGTTTTTGCCATTGTGGCGGTCAGCAGTGTTGAACTGCAATATGACCTTTTCCACATAACCTTTACCGTCGTTTTACTGTCCTTAGCCATACAGGGCGGGTTGATGCCTACGGTTGCCATTTGGACAAAAATGTACGATGCGCAAGGGGATGTCATGAAAACCTTTACCGACTATCAGGAAGAAAAGAGCATTCAGTTTGTCCTGACGGAAATTTGCGCTCAGCACCCATGGATAGGTAAGGCCCTGAAAGATATTATACTGCCCCGAGATATCCGTGTGGCGATAGTTGAGCGAGATGACGAGCAGTTTGTGCCTGACGGCGAAACGGTCATGCAGCTGAATGACAGTGTTGTTTTGAGCGCCCTGCATTATAATGATGAAATCGGCGATTTTTCACTCCGGGAGCGTGTGGTTAAAAAAGGCGACCGGTTTGAAGACAAATACATCCGCGATGTTAAACTGCGTGACAATGCGCGTATAATTTTCCTTGAGCGTGCCGGCAATGTTATTATCCCCACCGGCGATGTTCAGCTAAAACTTGACGACAAAATCGTTATCAACCAATCCCGCTGACTTGGCGGTTTAATCCCTTTTTAATCAATAAAAGGATTTTTGCTCATAGTCATATACGGTGATATCCCCGCTGCCTATATCGTAATAACAGGCATGCAGGTTCAAGGTTCCCGACTCAACCTTTTGCCTTACAAAGTCGTAGCTCATGAGATTGTCCAACTGCTGAACGGCATTAAACTTTTCAAGCAATACCGTTTTTTCCTCTTCACTCATATCCGGATATTCACGGTCAACATAATCGGATACGGGAAGGCTTTGGGAAATCCACTCCCCTGTAAAGGGGAGATTTTTTATGTCCTCCGCCGGTTTTCTGATTGCGGCGCAACCGCCGCAATTGGAGTGACCGCAGACAATTATATTATCCACTTTAAGAACTTTAACCGCATATTCAACGGCGGAAACCGTTGAAATATGGTCGGCCGCTTTATCTTGCCTCGGCACTATATTTGCAATGTTCCTTATCTGAAAAAGTTCCCCCGCCGAGGCCTGAAAGAGGGTTTCCGCATCAACTCGGGAATCCGAACAGCCGATAAAAAGAGTATGGGGATTTTGCCCCGCCTTTAAGCCGATATAAAAATCTTTGTTTGCTTCGTATTCCGACTCTTTAAATTGTTCAATCCTTTTCTTTAAAGCCATGGTTTTTCTCCTTGTAAATTCGGTTAGAAGTTTTCTATCCGCATTTTACTATGACCGTCGCATAATTGATAGTGTTTGCAGGATAATTATATCCGCCTTTTATGAATTTACGGTTACCTTTTTGTAAATTTATGCTTTTATTTTCTTCTCCTCCAAGGTTGGTTTTCCAAGCCGGCATAAGACGATACACCGACATTATCTATGTTTTTTCCGTTTGCCTGCACGCTTTCATACACAAGGCGGTAAAGGCCGCTTCCGATAGAAGCGTGTTGTCAAACGGATTATACGGCTAACGGAAATAAACATCAAACCGCATTCTGAGCCGGCTTTAAAACACAAGCCGCCGGTACAGACAACTGTATCAGCGGCTGTTTTTCCGTTTATAATCTGTGAGGTTTATCCGCCTGTTTTAAACTCCCATTAAAATATATCTGAGCAGTTTAAACCCGAGGCTGTATTGCAATACCGTTCTGACCAGGATTTGTTCCATGGCTCTGAGGATGCGGGAATAATCCAGAACAACTGCCGGCACATAGGGCTTTGCCCATTCAATATCGGGGGCGGTAATAACAAAGGCCTGAGTGTAACAAATACCGCCGGGGCCAGTCAGGTATGCCCTTACGTAACAGCCCAAATCGGCAATGTCGTCAAGGTTAATTGTTTCACCTTTAGCAACAATTTCACCGTTTGAAACCCAGGTAATCTCGTCATAGTTTTCCGCCGTGAGGGTGATTTTGTCGGCCTGTTGGTCAACATCAATGCGTGTTACTATCGGGCAGGGACCCTCACCGGTAAAGTCGGGGCCTATTTCTACCTTGGCGTTGCGGCTGATGCTGAAATACGCACCGGTTTCCATACAGGTTTTCAGGGCTTCCACCGTGTTTTCCGGCTGCATCATTACGGTAAAGGCGCGGTCGTTCTGGTCAACGCCGTGAGAGTCGCTGAAAGTAATGCAGGAAACGTTTCTGCCGTGAGGGATTGTTTTTTGAAGCACCTCGTCCCATAAAATCCGGTCATAACCGGTGTGGGAGTCCGTACCGCTGTTTATATCCATGGCTACGCAGGAGGGATAATCCAAAAATATTCTTGCGAACTTGTTTACATAAATGGGCTTTCGGGAAATATTTGGGTTCTCTTTTGTCCAAGCCTGCGTAAAGTTGCCGAGGTGGTTGAGGAATGTCACTCCGCCGAGTTTTTCCACCTCGCGCACCGGCGTTTCATAATCGCCGTCAACGCCGATCAGCCCCTGACCGTAGTCCGCAAACAACCCGTTCACATGGGAGTTGCTGGGCACCGCGCCGTTGAGTTCCACTCCGAGAGGAACATCGAGCATCCCGCGCCCGTTTCTGCCCACGCCGTTAAGAATTTCCTGATACCGTTGGGGAGTTACGGGTGAAACGCTCCGCCCCTGATTACGCTCCCTTTTGACTATGTTCATAATAGGTACGGTTTGGGACATTTTATCCCAACCCCGATGGACAATCATATGGTCGGTAATGGCAAGAATGTCAAAACCCAACTCGTAGTGGCTTTCCACCATCTCGTCCATATTGTCGGCGCCGTCGCTGGCAAGGGTATGGGTGTGCAGGGCGGCCTTAAGGGGCAGCCAATTATCCCAGTCAACATCTTCATAAGGGCTGATTACAGTGTAATCATGCTCTGCATTTTGCCCGGGCGCAGCGCCCGAAACAAAGGCGGTGCCCGTAAAGAGGATGCCGGCCGCCAATAAAACCGCTAAAACCTTTTTAAAATTATTCATAATCTCTCCTCCTCCCAAATGCATTGTAACCCCCTTTTTGTTAAAGTTCAAGTATGGCGGAAAAATAATAAACATTTGCATCGCTACCGCTGTTTTGCGGGGCAAAGTCACTCTTCAAAGGCTATTGTTTTTGTGGTACAATCTATATAATAAATTCAGCATGTAGAAGTTGTAACGGTTGATATCGTTTCTGAACGGAGGGCGGGGAAGATATGAGAGAGAGAATACTTTTAAACGACGGTTGGGATTTTACGAAACAGGGACAAACGCAAAAGGTAAACCTCCCCCATTGCTTTAACGCCGTTGACGGGCAGGAAGGTGCGGATTATTACCGCGGCCGATGCGAATACACCCGCACTTTACCCAAAACCGAGGGTACGACCTATATAGAAGTCGGCGCCGCAAACTCCGTGGCGGAAGTTTTTGTAAATTCCGAAAAGGCCGGCGAACACAGGGGCGGATATTCCATGTTCCGCTTTGATATTACCGATTACTTGAAAGAGGATAGCAATACCGTAAAAATCACCGTGGACAACAGCGACTTTGAGGATATCTACCCGAGCATGGCGGACTTTACCTTTTACGGCGGTATTTACCGGGCTGTGTACCTTATAACCGGCCTGCCGGAATGCCGTTTCACCTTGGATTGGGGCAGGTGCGGAATTGCCGCCATACCTCAAAAAGAGGGTGAAGATTGGAAGGTAAAAATAAGCGTCCGCACAGACGGGAACACCGACGGAGTAAGCGCCCGCTATACCCTGCTTGACGGCAAGGGTGAAACGGTTGCCGAAGAAACCTGTCCGGCAAATGAGAAAAATATAAGTATTGCGGTTAAAAATCCCCGCCTCTGGAACGGCATTAAAGACCCTTATCTTTATACCCTCAAAGCCCGCCTTATTAAAAACGATGAGGTAATTGACGAAGTCTGTACGGAAATCGGCTTCCGCACGGTGGAGTTTGACAGCGAAAAGGGTTGTTTTTTAAACGGGGAATATATTAAGCTCAAAGGCGTTTCCCGCCATCAGGACCGCTACCATATGGGCAATGCCCTGACCGCAAAAGAACATGAAGAAGATGTGTCGCTGATTCTTGAAGCGGGGGCCAACTCCGTTCGCCTTGCCCATTACCAGCAGGACGATTACTTTTACAGCCTTTGCGACAGGGCGGGTTTACTGGTTTGGGCGGAAGTACCCGTAATATCCCGATTTTCGGAAAAGAAGCAGGCAAACGCAAAAAGTCAGTTGCGGGAACTTATTGAACAAAATATCAATCACACCTCTATCTTTTGCTGGGGTGTTGAAAATGAGATAACCATCGGCGGCAAAGGCGCAGGGATTGAAGAAGCCGTCAAGGAACTCCACCTGCTTGCCAAAAGCCTTGACCCGTCAAGGCCCACAGCCGCCGCTCAGGTGATGATGTACCCCTTCAACGGCCCGCTCAATGCGGTCACCGATATTTTAGGTTACAACATCTACTACGGTTGGTACATGCGCACTGCGGAAGAGATAAACGGTTGGCTGGACCGTTTTCATGAAGAAAACCCGCAAATCAAACTCTGCCTTTCGGAATACGGGGCGGAGGGGATTATAAAATACCAGAACAGAAAGGGTGTTCAGGGCGATTACAGCGAAACTTATCAGGCATATTTTCACGAAGTTTATGCCCGCGCTATTGAAAAAACGGATTGGCTCTGGGGCAGTTATGTCTGGAATATGTTTGACTTCGGCGCCGCAAACCGTGACGAGGGCGGAGTGAAAGCCCGCAACAACAAGGGGCTTGTAACAATTGACCGCAAAACCAAAAAAGACAGTTTTTACGTGTATAAGGCGTTTTGGTCACAGGAACCTTTCGTGCAAATAGGCGGCAGCCGCTACATAAACCGCCCCGCAGGTAAGACGGATATTGTTGTTTACTCCAACCTGCCCAAGATAAGCCTCACCGTCAACGGCCAAACCTTTGAAAAGGATTGCGACCGGGTTGTCAGGTTCGAAGATGTGGAAATTCAAAAAGGCGAAAACACGGTCATTGCCCGAGGGAAAGAAAATGAAAGTTCAATGATTATTGAGGGCGTTGAACAGGCCGACCCGAGTTATGTTTTGCCGGAGGGCAGTTTTTCCATGGTTCGCAACTGGTTTGTGGACGAAAACGACAATACACCCTGCTTCAGCCTTAATGACAGGGTAGGCGCCCTGCTTAAAAGTGAAGAAATCTCCTCCCTGCTCAACAGCGGTATGGCGCAGGAAGTGCTGGGTAAAAAGAGGTATATTCCCTTGCTGCTTAAACTGATCGGGCCTTTTAAAATCAAGACCCTGCTTAAAATCGCCCCCATAGATGAGGGAATGAAAGAGGCTGCGGTGAGTTTTATTACCACCGTTAAAAAATAAGAACATTAAGATTTATCAGTAATAAAGGAGGCGTGTTTTTTGAAAAAGAAGTTTAAATCCGTTTTATGCCTGACCCTAAGCCTTGTTTTAATACTCGGCACGGTAGCGCCCGTTTTGGCAGCCAAGCCCGCTGCCGAACCCGAAGGCCCGTTTACTCAGGAGGACTTTTTGACAACCAGAAAACGCAAGATTGTAAATCAGCGGGGCGAAACAATCAGACTTAAGGGTGTCAACTTGGGCGGCTGGCTTATCCAGGAAGACTGGCTTTGCCCCTATGAGCAGGTAAGCGACAACTATGAACTGTTGGAAACTTTAATTGAACGCTTCGGACTCCAAAAGGCCTATGAGCTCGTCAACACCTATGAGGACAACTTTATAACCGCCTATGACCTGGACCAAATTGCGGAAATGGGCTTTAACTGCGTTCGGGTCCCCTTCTGGTACCGTAACTTTTATTATGATGACAACGGCACAAAGATTTTAGACGAAAACGGGGAATGGGATTTTTCCCGCCTGGATTGGGTAGTCAACGAATGTTCGGAAAGGCGCCTTTATGTTATTCTGGATATGCACGGTGCGCCCGGCTTCCAAAGTGACGCACCTCATAACGGCAAAGGCGATTCCAACGGCCTGTATGACCTGACACCCCAAGGGAAGCGCAACAGAGAACTGACCGACGAGCTGTGGACGGCTATTGCCGAAAGATTCAGGGGCAACCCCGCCGTTGCCATGTACGACCTGCTCAACGAACCCTGCTGTGATATGCCCGTAACGGAAATTCAGCGGCGTATTTATAACGAACTTATTTATAAACGCCTTTATAAAACGGTTCGTGCAGCCGACCCTGACCACATCATCACTCTGGAATGTATCTGGACTCCCCTTGCCCTGCCTCAGGCCAAAACCCACGGGTGGGAAAATGTGGTTTATCAGGTGCACTTCTACAACAACTCCGACGAAATTTTTGCATTTTTCCTGCTGCTTACCCGCCTGTACCACAGGAGTATGCCAATGTTTATGGGTGAGTTTTATCCCCATAAAAGAACCACCTGGAAAGGCTGTTTTGAAACCATGGACAGCCTCAATTTCAGTTGGGCGCTCTGGACCTACAAAGGCGCCGGCCACATGATGTGGGAATCCGACTGGTGCCTGAGAGGAAGCAAGGACGGTTTTGAAAGAGCAAGAATAAAAACCGACAGTGCTGAAGAAATTGCAAGAAAATGGGGCGAATGCATACGCACGGAGAACGGCTACACGGACTCCGGCCACTATGATAAAAACGTTAAAGCATTTTTGCCCTGAAAACCGACCTGAAAACTAACCCGGACAGCATTCGGGCCTGTAAAGCGTTATAACTTTACAGGCCCGTTCTTCTTTGCCGGTTCATTCAATCCGATGCTCTTTTCATCTGCCGCATTTCCATATTTACCCGCCGCTTTGCGTAGTTAAATAAAAACTTCAGCCGGGAGCGTCTGTGACCCCATTTGTTGTTCTTTGCGGCAAAGTCCCTTTCGGGAGGAACGGCAAAGTTGATTTCACGCTTTTCAAGGGAGTCATACAGTTCTGTAACCGTAATTGCCTCCGCCTCCCCGCTCGTTGCGGTGGCGGCCAAAACCACAACAGCCTCATCTTCCGGCAGGGTAAAGTTTTTTGCTCCGGGCGGGATATTAAAAGAATACTTAAAGAAGTAAAGCTGTTTGCCGTAAATATCCCCTTCGGGACCGTGGGCATGGGTGGAATTCCAGGCCAAGACAGGCTTTTTTATATAACCCGCTTCATTAAGGTTAAACAAATCCCAGGCTCCGACGGCCTCCTCCGCCGAATGAATAACCGTTGTGACGCTTTCACCGTCAATAAAGAACTCCGCCTCCCTGTCCTCACCGAAAGCGGCGGCAACAAGGTGCAGCCGGTCGCAGCCCTCCGGCAGGCTCAGGCTCTGACCGCGGCAGGCAATGGCGTTTTTCCTCCCCGTACGGCCGGTTAAAAAACCGATGCCGCCGCAAACAATCTCTTTTGGGAATATTTCTTCAGGCAGAGCAGAATTGCCGGGCAGACAATCTTTTAATGCTTCTCCGTTGGCAGTCACGGCGTTAAGGTTAAAGGGCAAATCCGTCAGGGGGCGGCAGACTTCCGGTTTATCTTTTTCCTCCGCATCTTTGACGGTCAGCGCAAAAGTTTTAGGTTCAAAGGCCTTTATGTCAAACACAAGTTCCCCGTCTTCGACTTCAGCCTCACTGCGGGGTTCTTCAGTAGCCCAAACTTCCCGGGCGCTTGATATGCCGCCGGCAAAGCGAAGGCGCACGCCCTTTCGGTTCTCACCCTCGCCCTCATTCAGACGGACGATAATTTCATCGGTGTTTTGCGCTTTTTTAATTGCCCGTATAATAACATTTTCATCACTCAACCCGCAAAGGGAATACTCCGCCCCCAGAACACCGGCGGCAACGGGTACTTTAAAGGCGTTCACGGGCTGAACAAACTCCAAAGCCGCCCGCTGAACTCCGTTTTTGCGGGAACCGGGGTGGGAATAAACGGCAAAGGAAAAACGGTTTAGGCCGAAATCCAGCAAATGCTGAGCGTCTCTGTACGCACCCCGGGGGCTGTGGACAGCCGTCAAACGCAGAGTGTTGTCTGCGGGCTTATCCCAGCCCGTTCTGCTGTCGCTGAATACGGATACGCCGAATTCCCCGCCGGTATCAGTTATATCCGCCCAATTTACGGCCGGAACCTCGTATAAAGAGGGGCGGCTGTTGCCCCGTTCAATAACGCCCAGCCCCAAATCGTAACCGGCTTTTTTGTTGGCGGCTGTAAACGGGAATTCCACTTTAAGCAGGCTCCTGTAAGAGCGCCAGTCAACCTCGTTATAAACATCCACTCTGTCCCCCTGAGTATCAAGGGATATCACCTGCTTAAATGTTGAATCGGCGGCACGGCGCACTACTTCAACCGCCACCCGTGCGGGGCCATTTTCCAAAATCTTAAATTCGGGTTTTGCCGCAAATTCACGGGGGGCTGCGCTTACCTCTTTGTAGGTAAGTTCCCAGGCGGGGTAAGTTCCCGCACCGTCATAGTCGTGCAGAGCAAGGCGTATGGGGCCTGAAAGCAGTTCCCTGCCGAGGTTTTTATCAAAAATCTGCTCTATATCCCCGTTGTCATTCAGGGTAACAATATATTTTTCATTTTCAAGGCTTTGCGTTGTTACTTTCAGCCCGGTTTCAATTTTGCAGGGCTCGGTGTCCTCCCGTACATCATAAACGGCGGAACCCACGGAGGGCACACGGGCAAGGAAGGTTATACACCCGCCCTTTTCTTCCGTCTCTTCCCTTTGCGCCGGAACTTCCTCCCCTTTGGAGTTATAAACCCTGACACGGGCGCCGGGAGTAAGTTCAGGTAAAACCGCCTGAACCGCAGCGGTCCTTTTGCCCGGGCTTTGAACGGGGTTGTTCACCGCCAATGCGGTACCTTTAACAAAGGAGGTGTCCATAGCGGAAGCCGTCAAAGCCATGGAACGGCGGTATTCTTCGGCAAATTGGTTGAGCGATAAAATATAGTCGTTCCAGTTGCGCTTACAGCAAACTTCCGAAGATGTGCCGGTAATATCATCATGGAATTGGTGAGCGACAATGCGCTTCCAAGCCGTATCCAGGGTCTGAGCCGGATAGCCGGACTTTGATAAAACCGTGGCGGTACAGGCCGCCCGCTCCGCAGCGTCCCCTAAAAGTTCTCCTCTGCGGTTTAAGCGTTTGCCGACAGTTCGGGAGGTGTAGCAGCCTACCCCGTGGTCGGTCATCACCAACTCGTTTGCCCAGACCGGCAGGCGAGCCTTTTGTTCAACGGTTAAAAGAGAATCCATATCCCTGAAAAGCTGATCGGTATGGGTGGGTATCACATCAACCTTATGGGAAGAATTCACCCTTGCCTCACCGAGAACGGCTTTAACGGATTTTTCACGAGGTGCGCCGCCCCTGTCCCCTATGCCGTGGAGTACCATGGTAAAGGGCAGGTCATATTTTTTTATATTTGCCCTCAGCCGACGGGCAACGGAGCCTTTTTTGCGCACCTTGGCTAAACTGCGGTTATAGTCCCCCACATCCGGTGCGGCATAAACTCCTGCCCCGTCAGGCCCCCGCCACACGCCCAAGTCAAAGGGCACGCCGTAGGCCCCGCTCCACACAAGTTTTTGTGTAATAAAACCTTTGAGGTTGGAGTGAGCCATTATCGAAGGCAAAGCCCAGCCGAAACCGAAGCAGTCCGGCAGGTAAATATCCTCACTGCGGCAATCAAATTTATCTTTAAAATAATCTGTTCCGTAAAGTATGTTGCGGAAAAGGGCTTCCGGCGAGGGAATGTTCACATCCCCGTTTTCATAGGCGCTCCCCGCCGCATGCCAGCGGCCGGCGGCTATGTATTCCTTCAGCTTTTCAAACAGTTCCGGGTAGTACTCTTCCATCAGTTCATAACGGTAAGCGCCCTCAAAGCTGAAAACATAATCCGGATACTTTTCCAGCAATTCAAAGTTTTCGGTTAAAGTTTTGGGCAGATAGTCCTGCAGAGTCGTTTCCAGCTCCCAACTCCAGGATGTGTCCAGATGCGTGGTTGCCACCGCATAGATACGGGGTTTTACGGGTTCGGGCATGGTTCCTCCTTTTAAACACGGGGAAGCGGACGTATATTTACGCCCGATAAGCTTATCCGTTGCCGACTGCAGGTATAAATCAAAAGGGCGAATTTATTCCCCCAAACGCCTCGGTTTTTTTATAAGCCTCGCCTTTTGCAGAGCCAATATCAGTATGGGTATAAGCACCAACTGAATGGCTATTCCCGGCCAGGCTCTGACAAACATCGCCGTCATCCACACTTTTAGTGAATAACCCTCCACCTTGAAAACCAGGGCGCTGAGCAAGCCGTAAACCACACGGCCGCTGAGCATCGCCCCGATGAGGGAAAGATAAATATCCAGAGGCCTTATGTTTGTTTTTATCAAAGTGTAAAGCGCACCCGCCACAAGGCCGTAAACAGCAAGTTCGCACATCATTGAGGGCAAAATGGCGGCGGGGGGCATACCCGTGAGCAGAAAAGAAAGCAGGGGTGTCAGCAGACCGCATTCCAGACCGTATTGCATACCGCAGACAAGGCCGCAAACCAAAACGGGGATATGCATGGGCAAAAATATTCTGCCTCCGTCAGGCAGAGAGTGGAAGATAATCGGTAAAACAACCCCTACCGCTATACAAAGGGCGGTAATTGCCATTTTTAATGTCTTCTGACGCATTTTAATTCTCCTTTTCAACAATTTGTAATCATTGTACACTAAAGGGCATTCTTTTTAAAGGGTATAAAAGTGTTTGGCCGACTTGTTTTACCCGTTCCGCTCTTTTAGAGTTACGGCGGCAATGTATTGCAAAATAAATCCCCTACGGGAGCATTTAACCGTCGGTTTGTAATTGACAAATTGCAGCCGATACAATAATATTATTACACCCTTTGCAGAGTTTTAAAACGCCTCCGAATCCGACAGGCGCTGAAACATTCGGCTTAAATCTACCGGTCAAAAAATATATTGAAAGAGGTGCAGGCGTAGCTTTAATGCGGAATGACCGGCAACCGCAAAAGCACGCAAGATAATATGAAAGTAACGGTTTATACAACGAACAGCTGCCCGAACTGCGTTGCCGCAAAAGAGTTCCTTAAAGCAAATTCGGTGGAGTTTACCGAAAAAAATGTGGAGCAGGACAGGCAGGCCGCCAAAGAGATGATTATCCGTTCCGGCCAGAGAACCGTCCCCGTCATTGACATAGACGGTGCCATAGTGCGGGGCTTTGACCAGGATAAACTTGAAGAACTCCTCGGCCTTTAAACCGCCCCTTCAACACAAAGGAAGATTATATGGAAAAACCGATTTTTGAACCCCGGCTGCTCATTTTGGGCGGAGGCCCCGCAGGGCTGACGGCGGCAATCTATGCCGCCAGGGCAAACCTGGATGTTACTCTGCTTGAAACGGTACTCCCCGGGGGGCAGATGAGGGACACAAACGCCATAGAAAACTATCCCGGCTTTAAGAGCATTGACGGGCCGGATTTGTCCGCCCTCATGGCGGAACAGGCCAAGGAGCTGGGCGCTGAAGTTATCAATTTCAGCCGGATTTCGGGGCTTTCCCTCGAAACCGGCAATATGTTTGCAGAAACCAAAAAGGCGGTTTATAAACCGGCGGCAATTATTATAGCCACGGGAGCCGCCCCTAAGCTTCTGCCCATACCGAATGAGGCCGCATTCCACGGCAACGGTATTCATTATTGCGCCACCTGTGACGGCGCAATGTACGGCGGCGCCGCAGTTGGTGTAGTGGGCGGAGGCGATGCCGCTCTGGAAGAAGCGCTGTTTTTAACCAACTATGCAACAAAGGTTGTTATCATAAGGCGTTATGACTACTTCAGAGGCGCTGCCGCCACCCTGGATAAGGTGTTGGCTAACCCCAGAATAGAGATTTTGTACAACAGGGATTTGATTGATGTAGAGGGGGAAGAAGCCCTAACTGCGGCCCTTGTTAAGAACACCGAAACCGGCGAAGAAGAGCGCATTGAGCTTTCCGCCATATTCGCCTCTATCGGCACGGAGCCGAGAACTCAACTGTTTAAAGACAGCCTGACTCTTGACGACTTCGGCTACATTGTAACCGATGAAGGTATGCGCACCTCCCTCCCCGGCGTTTTTGCCGCAGGGGATGTACGGCAAAAGGCGGTAAGGCAGATTACCACCGCCGTAGCGGACGGCACAATCGCCGCCCTGAATGCCGAAAAATATATCCGGCAAGGGATTTAGCAGGTTCATTTTCTCCTTAATGTGCAATACGTTTTTCACGGGGCGATGCGGACATCGCCCCGTCGTTTTGTTTTTTCGTGTAAATCCCCCGCAGCTGACAATATTCATGCTTTAATATATTGACAAAAACAGAAATATAGGTTATATATTTATTGTAAACACAAGTATATTAATCGTAAGTATACTAATTTGTTTGCAATAAACTGTCGGGAGGATTTGTCATGTTTATCGGCAGAGAAAATGAACTTAGGGAATTGCAGGAGGCTTATGACAGCGATACTTTTCAATGCGCAGTAATATATGGACGCCGCCGCATAGGTAAAACCTATTTAATTTCACGCTTTATTGCGGATAAACCGGCAATCTTTTTTACAGCGCAAGAGGCAAACGACACAATCAATCTTACCATGTTCTCTGAAAAGGTACTGGACTTTTTCAACATGAGCGGGAGCGGAATCGCATTCAGGGATTGGAACGCCGTTTTCTCCTTTCTGGCGCAAAAGGTGCAGAATGAAAGGCTTGTGCTTGCATTCGATGAGTTCCCTTATGCGTGCAACGCAAATAAGGGGCTTCGCTCTGTTTTGCAAAATGCAATTGACCATCAGTTCAGAAACGGAAAGTTGTTCTTAATCCTCTGCGGCAGCCATGTCTCATTTATGGAAAGAGAAGTATTAGGCACAAAAAGCCCGCTGTTTGGCCGCCGTACAATGCAGTTGCGCTTAACCGGTTTTGATTATTACGACTCCGCCTTAATGCTGAACGAATTTTCCTATGAGGACAAAGTCGGATTTTTTGCCTGCATTGGCGGAACACCCCATTACCTTGCACAAATAAACCCGAAGCTGTCCTTCGCCGACAATATAAAACGGCTTTACTTTCGCAGTTCCGGTTATCTGTACAGCGAACCTTTTATGCTTTTACAGCAGGAGATGCGGGAACCTGCAACTTATAATTCGATTATCGCATCAATAGCATCGGGGGCAACCCGCTTAAATGACATTGTTTTAAAAACCGGCGAAGAAAGAATGAAGATATCAAAATACATCAGAGTGTTAGTCGATATGAAAATAATCGACCGCACCTTACCCTTTGGTGAAGAACCCGGTAAAAGCCGAAAAGGCGTTTACCGGATTACGGATAATTGTTATCGATTCTGGTACCGCTTTGTTTTCGGAAATCAAGCGGAAATTGATTCCGGAATCGGAGCCGCATTGGCGGATAAAACGGTTTTCGGCGAAGCATTGGCAAGTTTCATCGGTAAACCCGCATTTGAACAGATTTGCCTGCAGTACCTTATGCGCCTTAACAAAGAACAAAAACTGCCGTTCCTTGCCACTTCTTTCGGAAAGTGGTGGGGTACCGACAACCAAAAACGGGAAGAAACCGATATTGATATTGTTGTGGGCGATAAAACCGGAAAAAAAGCAATTTTAGGCGAATGCAAATGGCGTAAGGAAAAAGTATCAAAGGCGGATATGGAAAACTTTATGAAAAAAGATTATTTGCTCCCGAATTTTACAAACAGATATTATCTGTTCTTTTCAAAAAGCGGCTACAATCAAGGGGCAAAAGAGTTGGCAAAAAATTACGACAGGCTATTGTTGTTAGAGTTAAAGGACCTGTTCGACATATCCAATCCCTTTGAAAAAATCACATAACCGGTACCGGTTTACATACCTGATTATCACGGGACGATGCGTGGTTTTTCGGGACGATGTAGGCATCGTCCCCTACGGGGTATGTGTAATTTTTTGCCATATTCTGCTCGGCAAGCTGCAACTTCCGGTAAGAGTTTATATGAGCAAAACAAATAACCGTTTTTTGCCTGTCATGTAGGGTACAATGTCTACATCGCCCCGCTTTTAAAAATATCGCTCGTATTCCCGCAAACTTCCCGCAAACTTTTGTTATTTTCCCTGCGGGTGTTGTTGCACCCTTTTGTGTTTTATGGTATTATACATCCGTTAATTTTACAAACGGCAACGGTTCACCCTCTGCCGGAAGGAGCAGTTTATGGAAAATATTCTTGTAGCACAGCCCAGAGATGCTAAAGCTAAGGGCAAACAACTCAGACGAAACGGCCTTATTCCCGCCGTATTGTTCGGCAAACATATGGAAGAATCCCTTCTTGTTCAGATTGAAAAACCCCGTTTGGATCAGTTTTTGGTAGACAACAAGGTGGGTGCAACACTGACACTTAAAGTGGGCAAGAAGGAATATCCGGCCCTTGTTAAAGACATAACCTACACTCCCCTTCTCAGGGATGTGGAGCATTTGAGCCTGCAGGCCCTCACCGCCGGTGAAAAAGTCACCAGTGAGTTCCACATTCACCTGCACAACCGTGCCAAGGTTGACGGCATTGTTCAGCAGCAACTGAGCATGGTCGCTTACAGAGCACTGCCCAGGCACCTGTTTGACACCGTTGATGTGGAACTTGAAGGCAAGGTCCCCGGCGACAGTGCGGTTCTTGGCGATTTGGACTTTGTAAACAACCCCGACATTGAAATCCTCACCCCGCTGGACACCCCCGTCTACTCCATTGCTCACCGCAAACTTGCGGTAGAAGAAGAGGAAGAGACGACAGAAGAAGGCGCCGCATTGGACTCCGATGCCGCATCGGAAGCAGAGGAAGAATAAACCTTATAAAGAACGAACCCCGCGCCAAAAGCGCGGGGCTTTTTTTCATTTTTTAAAAAACGAAAAAAAACTTTTAAGGGGACAGCTTGCCTTTGAGTCTTGCCGTTTAGTTTGTTCAACGGTACTGTCTGTTTTAGGGACGGGCGCTTGAGGTTGGGACTCCTCCTCTTCCCCTGCAAGATATTCAGACAAAGATTTTGCCATTATTAAGGTTTCAGCATTTGGAGCAGTTTGATATATGGTTCCCTCCGAGTCTTGCCAAATTACAATACCGTCAATGTTTGCCTCCTCCACCACATACCAAGGTTCCGCAATATCCAAATACGCTTTTTGTTCTTTTGTAACTAAAACTACGTTCAAACGTTTTGTTTCGGTTAATCCGGTAAGTTCACGGCCGTCAAAGCAGGCAAGACCTATCTCTTTTAAGTATTTACGGTACTCTTCCGCAAATGAAACACCCAATTCTTTTTCAGCCGCAATAATTTCTTTATCCGTTCTTCCGTCCGAACCGTTGTAGTCCGGCATACTCTTTATTATTTTAACTATATCGCTCATTATCAGAAACCTCCTCTATTAGCATAAAAAATTGCCAACATATTGCCAAAATTCTTTTTTTGTTTTTTCAAAAGCTATTCGATCAATTTCAGATTTCTTACTGGAGTGTAAAAAGGAATTATTTCCGTTACCAGTATGTTGATTTTTAGTAAGAACAGCAAGCGTACCGTCATTTTTCTGCCCGATATGATGCAGCTGATACGGTTCCCCTGTAGCAGGTTCAATGGGAGGATGGCCTTTTTGCATTCTCACACGATTTGTTACCTTCTCTCCGCCGAGCTCACTAACATAGTTTAAATCAATATCCTGTACTAAAGCCGTTCTTCCGTTTACCATTGCCGGCTTCAACCCGGCCTCTTTGTAAACCCGGTATTCATCAAAGTTGCGCATTTCTGAAATCACATCGTTTGGGAGAGCGGATTCTGACTGGATAATGGCCGCCTCGTTCATTGTCAAACCGCTTTTTGTTGCTGTTTTGAGCCAAAACGCTTCCTTGGCACCGCCAACAACAGCGCCGCTGATAGCCCCCCACTTGAACCCTTCACTTGCGCCGAGAGCGGCCGCTTCCATTGCTTCGTTAAAATCTCCGGTTTCAACACCTCTCACAATACCGGCGGAGAGGCCTCCAATCACAGCGGAAGAGATTGCAAATTCTGTTGCCGTTGTTGCGGATGCCGCAAAAATTGCGCTCACAGCAGGGGCGCCGATGCCGCCTGTTACAACGGAAACCGTCACGCAAAGCAAGATAACTCCCGTACCGATAGCAATATTCTTCATTATGGTCTCGTCAGAAACATCCTCAATTTCCTGTAATTTCTGTACGGTGGTTGTCCCGTCTTCACCTACTGTAAAAACATACTTTGCGCCTTGAAATACCTCGTCCAATTCAGCAAGCGTATATCCGAAATAGATATTGGGCTGCGAATTATAAACAACTTCCTCAAGATACTCTTTTGATATGTAGACCGCACTTACATTTTCTACAAGGTATTTATCGCTGTTTAGGGATAAGACGGTATCCCGATAAACCAAATCTTCAATATAGGCAAGCAGCCTCTCGTCATCCAAAGAAGAAAACTGCGGTTCAAAATCCTCCCACCGAGTTTGTTCTTCGGCAAGGGATGTTGTGCTTTCAACACTGCTTTCATCCGGATTCTCGGGGATATTTTTAGCGCACCCCGTAAGCAAAAGAACTAAGCAAAGGAGCAGGGCGGTTATTCGTTTAATCATTTCGCACCTCCTGTGTTTTCATAGCTGCTATCGGTTTCCCCTTTTCTTTTTTTGATAACTGCAAATGCGGCGGCAGCAACAACCGCACAAACAGTAATTACGGCAAACACAACTTTTACAGCGGAACCGCCTTTAGAATCTTCCGCACTCCGTTCGGCACCGCTTTCGCCGTTTGCGGGAACTTCCGTTGTCGGCAATGTCATAGATTCATCTTTTTCGGGTTTCTTAATGTCAACACCGGCAAGTTGCATTGTACCGTCATCGGAAATTTCCGCCCCCTGTGCAACAAGACTCTTGATTTCCTTAATGGACAATCCTGTGGTCATATGAGCGCGCAGGATGTTATTTGTGCCGACATATATTTTCTTGACGGTAAACTGATTTGTGTATTCATTGCTGACGGTAATGGTGTAAATGCCGTCCTCCGTATATTCGGCTCCGTCTTTTGCCGGACCGTTAAACCGTGTATCTTCCACAAGACCGTCCGCACTGTCTTTCAGCACTTCCAACTTAAGGTTGATTTTTAAGTACCGGGATTTTGCCAAATCAAGCCGGAAGCCGTTTTCAGTCATTGAACTGTTCGTCAATTCGTTGCCTGTTGCAACATCAAAGGGGTAAACCATACAGTTACCGTTCCTGACGGAGAATTTGAAGAAGATTCGATAATGCCCGGTCTTATTTGTAACTCCCGCTTTTGTGACTTCGTAATTAAGGGCAACCTCATAATCACCCTCCTCAAACAACTGCACCTTTGTATTGGCACCGACGATTGCATTTGCCTCAAGGTAATTTGTGTAGATAGTCGGTTGCGCTTTCACATTATTATAGTCCGTGTATCGGGTAATCAGCACCCCGCGGCCGAAATTCATTTTCGCCGTTTCAAAATATTGGTCATATCCTTCCGTGTCTGCAGTAATTGACAATTTCTCATTGCCGTTCAAACCGTTGATGTTTTGATTTAATTTGAACCACAGGGTTACTTTATCCCCAACATTTTTCAGAAAGACCACCTTTCCGTTGGGAGCGGCAACTTCATCGGTATACCCGCTGACAAAAAAGTTTCCGAGTTCCCAACCGTAATGGATATCTTTCTTATCAATCTGCTTTTGTCCGAAGTATCCGTCAAAGCTTTCGACCTTGGTTTTTGTTCCAAGACTGTATATCTGATTAGGCACAACCGGACTTGCCTCTGCGCTACTTGAGCAAGCATAGAACTCATATACCTCGGCATATTTTTTGTTAATGTATTTATCCCAAATTCTGCCTTTTTCAGTTCTGATTCTCAACTCATAAACAACAATCACTCTGTAATAGCAGCCGTTAATCAACTGCACATCGGTAGCAGTATAAATTGAACTTTTGCGAATAGGCACATCGCTAAATGCGTTGAAGGTTGCCTTCTCATCAATCCAGTTTTTTCTGTCATTGGAGGTTTGAATGATTACGGCGCCCTTCATAATTTTTGAGTCAAAAGACATATCCGCAACATTTTTACTTTTGTCATCAACAAGATGCCAAAAATCTTCAGCGGCATTAAGCTTCTCGTCCGTGTAATCATAGAAAAAGTCCAACTTCCCGTCTGCGATTTCATAGAACGGAACACCCGATTTCTCATTTACAGCGGCTATATTTCCGCTAATGCCAAAGGTCCCGTATGTGTTATTTTTGCTTGTGTTTCTGTGGGTCGTACTTTCATGGAATTCATAATGGCTGTCCTCATCGAACACATAGAGCTTCCCAATGACTTCCGTTTTTCCGTCTACCGCAATTACGGTTCCGTGGAGCGAGCACAGGAGCATGATTATTGCAAGAAGCAATATCACTGATTTTCCCATCTTTTGAAATAATCTTTTATAGCTTGCTGCCATTATTTCGACCTCCTTTTTTCCTCAGAATGTATTACACCACGAATATGCCAATATTTCAAGATGTTCGGCATGATTTGAACGGAATTTTCGATAAATAAACTGTATAAAAGGCAGGCGACAGTTCCACAATGCTTATTCAGAAATTAAAAGGCGGGGTTTGTGCCCGATTGAGTACAAACTCCGCCTTATTTTTTAGCTGTAAATCAATTCGTTTTCTATTTTTTCTCTGCACGATTGCGACAAACACCCGGCACCATTGGTCGTTTTTTATTTGAACGCAATATAAAAATATGCGGCGCCTGAAAGGTTTAAGCCCGCCGAACAGCCTTCAACCGTATAGGCGGAACCTTGCAGGAGTTTAAACCCGCTCGTGCCGAGTTCCAGCCCCAGAGTACCGCCGTCCTCCGCCGCAAAGCCCCAATAACTGCGGCCGCTACCCGTACTTGCGTCAAAAGTGACTGACGGATATTCAGCCGCAAACACCGCTACCGTCTTAGGTCTAAAGCCCAGAGTGATTGTGCGGGAAGACATTCCGTTGCCGAAGTAACTCCCCGTTACAAAGGGGCTGTTCCACAGTTCTTTATCCTGCCCGGTCACATGAATTTCGCTGTCGCTTATGTGGCTGCCGCAGAGCAGGTCTTTGCTTAAAAAGGAAGGGAAACTCAGCCCCGTACTCACCGCCGGGCAAAAGTCGGCCTGAATGTTTATAAATGCGCTCAGCACCAGGGCGTCGGTATCCCTGTCCGCTTTAATCTGCCCGCAGCCGGAATTTAAAATGTTCAGCTCGGAACCGAAATTCAGGCAATCCACCACATCGGTGAACACGTCATAACAGGTTTCTCCCCCCAAGGCAAAGGGCACATGCACGGCAAACTTAATTTTAATCGCCGCCAAACGGCAGTGCTCGTTTTTTATAAGCACCCCTTCATCATTTTCGGTAAAGCTGTCCTCAATAATAATATCCTCAATCCCCACCGCAACGGTCACTTTCTTCAAGGGTATCGCCTTGGGTGCGGGCGGGAACTCCGTAATAAAACGGATATTCGCCAGTTCCGGCCTTGTTTTAAGCCAATCGACTATGCCGCCGGGCAGGGCGCTTATCTCACTCATATCATCTTCCTTTCCTACGCTTATAATAAGCATTTTTGTCAATGCGGAACAGCATTTTATGCACAATCCGCCTGTAAAGGTTAAGCGCTTTACAGCGCTTTTGACCCGCCTTTTAATTTTTAATCAATCCACACCTGTCATTTCTCTGATTATCGCCCAGATATAGAACACTTTTTCGCCCCGACAGACCTTTTCCGCCCGCTCAATTTTGTATTGCACGTTCTCGGTTTTAAGGCTGACCTCGGCAGCGGTCAAATCCTTCCCCGGCGGTCCGATATAGAGAAAATAACCCTGAGAGTTAAAGCCGATAGGCGTGTTGATACCCCCTAAGTACATTTTATTTTTGTACCTGAGGGGCTGAATAAAGGCAAAAAATTCCGGAGTTTCCGTATTGTCCGGCAGACACAGGCTCACTTTTCTGCCGTAGAGTTTTGTTAAGTTCGGGAGAATAATATCCCTCCTTTCATTCGGATTAAATCAAACTCCCGTAAACAGAAAACGGTCGTCTTTAAGCAGGGGTGCGGCGGCGGCAAAGGCTTCATCCCTGATTTTTTCGGCTGCCGCCAGAAGTTCCCCGGGCTTGCGGCTGACGCTAACGTCCCCCGCCTTAAAGAGGGTTTCGGGATTTTCCGCCGTTCTTCTTAAAACAAGGCGGTAAAAGGCAAGGGCTGCGGCGGCATTTTCCACTCTGACATCTTCCGGGCAGGCCTCATCCCGCAGCATACCGCGCAGTTCTTTCAGGGCGGCGGCGCAAAGCCCCGCAGCAAAGGCGCTGCCCTCCGGGGATATATCCGTTATCTGCTTCAGTGCGCTTAAAACACTCCATTGAGTTACCGTTATTCTTCCCTCCTTTATGAAAGACCGGCAGCAAAAACTGCCGCCGGCCTTTTTAAAAATCTAAATAGTCAGCACTCTTGCGGAATCCTTAAAGATTTTGGCGAACCCCGCCACGCAGGTGATTGCCGCCCTTTCCAACTGTCTGTCTATGAGCTTGTCGTACTCGGTCATAATCTCCCCGGCCCTGACCATCTCCAAAGCGCAGGTTTTATCCAGGCCCACAAGCTTGCCCGCCGACACGGCGGAAGACTTAATGAGGTCTGCACCGAGGGGCGTAATCTGTTTGCCCGTACGCTGAAAATTAAAGCCAGCCGCCGCATCTTTAAACTCGCTTAAGTTGAGCAGTTTTGCCATAACATCGGGGGAGGCGATAAAGGCGTTGAGTTCATAAGGGTCAAACAGGTTCCAAAATGTTACCAAATCGCTGTAAGTAAGGGTTCCCGATGCGGCAACGGAACCTGAAGGGGCGGCGTTTGAGTTGCCGTCACCGTTTATCAGGGTCTGCACCGCATCTTTCATTTGGGAACGGGCAATATAGGCGCCGATCTGTTTCAGCGTTACGGTAAAAAGATCCAGACGCTGAAAACGGATTGCTTCATAGGAGGCCACCAGCATACGCCCTCTTTTATAGAGGGAAACCAGATTTTCCTGAGTGCGCACCACCGTTTCGGGTATATAGGCGCCTTCCCCTACGGTTTTAAGCTCTTTTTCGTCATCGGTGGGTACGGAGGTTATTGAACGGTAATCGAGGGCGTCAATCACCGTAACCGCCGCAACTATGCGGGGCAGATTGTCGGCCTCCTCCATCCCTCGGCGTACCGCCCGGGCAACGTATTCCGGGAAGAGAGCGGCGGAGTCGGAAGTTTTAAAAAACTTTTCCACCACATCGCTGCCGGGGCCGCTGACCTTAATATCAAAACGCTTTAACTGACGCTGATAGGCGTCAAGCCCTTCAAGGGGCGTACCCTTGTAGTTGCCGGAGGGGTCCAATTCCTCCAGGGCGGAGGTGAAAGATTTACCCCAGGAATACAAACCCTTTTCCAGCTTTAAAATGTCATAACCTGCCATATATTTCTCCTTCCTTTTTTACAGGATAAGCCCGGCGGTTTTAGCCGAGGTATCCACATTTAAAACCAAAAGACTGCGCCCGCCCGCGGTGACAACCTTAACTCCCCCGGAGCCGTCACCCGCCAAAAGGTTGTAGCCGGGCACAGGCGCCGTACCCGTATAGGGCAGGGTAACAAAGCCGCTTAACTGCACTGCAGCGTAACCGTTGCCGGCACTGACCGCCGCACCGAAAAAAGCGTCCCCCGCCGTGCAGGGCGCCGCCGTGTTGTTGGCGCCGACTTTAACGGGAATACCTGCTGTAATGCCCTCCCCCGCACAAAAAGTCGCCGTGTTTGCCATAAGTCCGTTGAATGCTACCGACATAATTTTTCCTCCTTATATTTGATAATCCGTATTTGCCGCCGGTTCCTTTTGAGGTTCCGGCTTTAACTGGGGTTTTAAGGGAACCGATTTTTGAGCGTTCTGATAAAAAGCCTGTTTAAGCTCTTTAAGTTCACCGAGCGGCAGCCTTGAACAGATTGCCGAAAGGCTGTCGGAACCGATTTGCGGCATGGCTATAAGCCCCAGCCGCACCGCCTCCGCAGTCAGTTCTTCCCTGTAAGCTCTGCCCTCACCGGCCAAGGCTTCCAGCTCCTTTATTTTTTCCGTCAGAGCCTGTTTTTCGTCCCGGTTAAGGGTCAGTTCCTCCTCCCCCGTTTCGAGGGCTTTTAAAATGTCTTCCAATGTATAATCCTCCTTTTTGTTTTTAAACTTTTTCACTACGCCCGCCGCCCTTTGGGCGGGCACCGCCACAAAAGACCACTCGTAGGCATCCAGCGGCTCGCCGAGCACCGTGTGGCAAAGTTTGCCGTCATAAGTTTTACCCTTTGTGTGGCTGCAGTTGCCCTTTTTTCTGTCCGCCCCGCAAACCGAACAGTAAAGCCGCCCCACCGCACAGCCCACGCTCACCTCCTTTTTAATACCGGCATCAATTTCCGCCATGAGGTCGGCGTTCTTTGCCGTTTTGGGCATATAGGCGGCGGCGCTGACGCAGGCATAGGCTTCCCCCAGTGAGTTTAGCCTTTCGGAGTACGTGATTACCCTCGCTTTGTAAATACGGGCGGTCTGGTCTTTTGCATCCATGGAATGGTTGAAAAGCCCCGTTTTACCCGTGAACAGACAGGCAAGTTCCTGCAAAGCGGCGGTGTCAAAGCGTTCAAAATCCCTGTCAACCTCATTGTCGCAAAGCACCAATGAAAAGGTAAAAACCTCATCGGGGTTCATGGGTCGGCGGGCAAAGCGGTTAATAAGAGCCATGTCTTCCTCCCCCGGCGAAGAGGGAGCAATGGTTGTTAAAAAATCTTTATTCAGCGTTATCCCTCCTTTCAAAACCGTTTTTCAATTTTTCCGTCTGAGCCTCGTAATAGCCGGCTCTGCTCAATTCCAGCTTATCCTGCAAGGTAATATCCTCCCACACCGTTTTTGCCCGGCCGGGAAGACCCTCATGGCGCAAAAACACATTGCAAATGCGGGCAATAACGGGTGTGAGTACCCTTCGGTAGGCTTCAAGTTCACTGGTGAGGGCATCGGCCTGTTGGGACGACATCCGTTCCGTGGCGCTCCATGAAAGCCCCAGCATAAAGGGAGGCAGACCGAGTTTAGCCACAATCTGCTCAAGTATCTGCCGCACGGGGACGGTGCTGTCCAGAGCCTGATTATCCGCCCCTATGACCTTTATCTGCACATCCCCCACCGCCACAAAATCTTTAGGCGGCCCCTGGGCGCGCATTGCCTCCCCCCACTCTTTGGCAATTTGGGTTGCCCTGTCTTTGGCATAGGCTCTGTCCAGAACATCATTTTGCGGTTTGTAGGTTACAGCAAAACGCAGGTTCCCCATCCGTTCCCAATTGGCGCCTACTGCGGAAAATATTCTGAGCAGAATATTGCTCACAAAGGGCAGGCCTTTGAGTATGGAATTCCCCGTAAACTCGCCGGGCAGAGGGTTGAGGGCGGAAATCAGCACAAGTTCCGGGTAGGGCACCGGCCTCGCTTCAAAACCGTCGTACACATAAACCTGCGGTTCCGTAAAGCTTTCACCGGGACGCAGTTCCAAACCTTTAAGGGAAGCGTTGTAAAGAGCCGCCGCTTTTCCGTCGGCACCGGTTACAATCTCCCCCACGGCGGTGCCGCAGGTTAAAAGCTGTTCAAAATAGCTGTCCATAAAGGCGTGCAGTCCCCGCCTGCCTCCCCCGACGGGAACGTTTTCAATAAAGGCGGCAAGCCTTTTTTCCGACTCCGGCTCACTGCACTCCACTCTGAACTCCCCCGTAAGGCGGACAAGTTTGAATATGGCGGCATCTATCACGGGCACCGCCTCCCGCAGAGCGTAATAAAGTTCCATTTGCACCGGCGCAAGGGGAAGGTGATTTTCAAAAATATCAAAGGGGGTTTTGGGCGGCAGAGTGCGGGGCACCGCAAATGCCGCCCTCCCCTTTGAATGGCTTTTAAATAAGGGCATTTTTACTCCTTTCTTCAGGATAATTTTTAAGCGGCTGTATTTTCATCAGCCTACCGCCTCGGCGCCGCCATTACGCAAAAGCCCGGGTCGGCCTCCCCCTCCAAGGTGGAAAAGAGGTAGCGGATATCGTCCATGGCGTGATCGTTTTCTTTACGGGGGCTGTCCTTACCCGTGTTTTCTTCCCAGCGATAAAGGGCAAACTCCCTTATGGTATCTTTACACTCGGGGCTTATTAAAAGCCGCCCGTCTTTTAGAGCGCAGGACACAAGCCTGATACCGTCAAGCACCTCGTTTTTTGCGGGAATAACTTTAAACTTGCCGCCCCTGTGCAGACAGGTGATAAAACTTGCCGCCGAAGGGTCAACCACCACCGCCTCCACGGGATAATCCGCCGCCAGAGCCTCCAAAGCCCGTGAATACTCGTCGTCGGTCTTTTGCTCACCCTCAAGGCGGCTGTCGTAGTAGTATTCCGCTATTCTGTGCCAACAGCCGGAATAATTACCCCAAAGGCCGAAAGAGGAGGGGTTGACCGTACCGTAATCGCAGGATATTACATAGCGCTCAGCCCTGTAAGGCGGAGGTTCCCGCACATGCATCTGAGAGTTGAACATCGGGTAAACACAGCCCTCGGTTGCCGTCCACTTACCCAAGACAAAGCGGTCATAAAAGGCGCCGCTGTAAAGTTTTTCATACCGGGCAATAATGTTTTCATTAAGAGAAGGATTGTCACGCATGGTAAAGTGAATATACAGGCAGTTTTTCTCTTTCGCCTTTTTTATCCACTCCTCATAAAACCAGTGCATGGGCGTTTCCGGGTTGCAGTTAAAGAACAGTTTTGACCCCTCCCGCGAACAGCGGGCAAGAGCCTGTTCCACAAAGGAGCGGGGCATAAGAGCCGCCTCGTCTAAAAGCACACCGCCGAGGGTCATACCCTGAATAAGGGCGGCGGAGCCTTCATCCTTACCGCCGAAAAGATAAAAGCGGTTTGTCCTGCCCTCCCGGCTGATTACTATCAGATTTTCAGAACGTTTTTCAGTGTACTCAAAGCCCAACTGCTTCAGTACGGGTAAAATCGGCACGGTCAAATTCCTGCGCAGGGAGGCAATGGTCTTGCCGCAAAGGGCAAAACTGCCGCCGTCAAAGGCGTAAAAAGCCCAGGCAACAAAGGAGATTGCCATGCAAAGAGTTTTTCCGGAGCGCACCGCCCCGTCACAAATCACCCCGTCACGCCCGCTATGGGCGCTGCCCGGACACCACCATGTAAGAGCCAGCATCTGCTTTTTTGAAAAAGTAAAAAAGGCGGCGCTCACTTATCCTCTTCACCCGCCGCCGTCAAAGCACGGGCGCCCCGCTCCAGCGCCTTGTAAAAGGGAACGGCGCCCTCCTGTGCGGTTTTTGCCTGATTGAGTTCACTCAGGTGTTCAAGAGCTTTTATGCGGTCAAAAAACTTGATTTCCAGCCCGCCGCCCTTGGGGCGTTTTAAATCGGAAACGTTCATCAAATCCAACTGTTCCATACATTCCTCGCTGAGAGGCTCTTCCGCAAAAAGCAGGCGCAGAGCGTCCGTAACGGGACCGAAAGCCAGACGGCGATAGCCCGCCCGCACCTCATCATTAAAGGTTTCCCTCTCTGCGGCGATTGAGTTTATCTCCTCCCTTACCTCCCGGCGTGCCAGCAGTTTTGCGGCCGTCCGCTCCGGGCAGACGGAAAAACCCGCTTTTGCCGCCGCACCTCTGGCATCCCTGCTTTGGGCATAGAAAAAACAAAAGAGTTTTTCCTTACCCGTCAACTTTTTTTCTTTTATTAAACACATCCCCTTTCCGCTGTTTTTTTGCAATAGTCTTCATAAATACAAAAAACATGCCGAAAACTTATCAAAAAAACGATAAGTTCCGGCAAAAATTAAAAAATATAACCGCAGTTTTTGTTCATGCTCGGCAAAATTCATTGACTTTATGCGGTGTGTGAATTAGACTTTTCTCGGCAGTATAATAACTTTAACTTCAACCGCTCGACTGAACTTCCTGCCTTGTTGTTTGTATCGATAAGATTTCTCTGCCTTTCAAATCACAGGCAAAAAAGCAGAAAAGGTAATAGTTTTATGAATTATGTATATAAACTTACTCATGAACGCACACTTGAAACAGAATTAGAAAACGATGAGAAAATATGTGATATCAAATTGTTAGGTTTTTTCACTACGGATGAAAATTGCAAAAAGATGATTCCTCTCTACCTTAAACAACCGGGTTTTAAGGTTTTCCCTGATGACTTTGTTGTTGAAAAAGTTGAAGCTGATATTGATGATTTCAATGAAGTTTTAGGCGATTTTAAATCTTCAGTTTTCTACCTATCTCACGAATGGCATGACGGCAGGTATGACCACGTTTCGAGTTTAGGCTATTATTCTTCCAAAAAAAATGCTCAGAAAGCTATGATGTTTTACCAGATGAGCGCAGACTTTCATGAACACATTGACGGTTTTTGCATTGATGAATATGAAATTGATAAATGTGAATGGGCAGAAGGTTTTTTCAGTTATTAACACTATCAAGACTATAGCAACTCATTTGGATAAATTTCTATTTCGTTATAATACATTATCGAAGGAATAAGCGACATTGTGGAAAAATCAGCACAAATTTCTCAGGCAAAAATATAACGATAAGCTGGAGATTCCATGGTAGAATCCCTTTTCAGAGATTAAATATCTTTGAGGAGATTCGACAACATGGCGATTAGAGATAGCGTTTTAAAATGCCGAATGAGTATGATTGGCATTGTAAATAGAAAAACTAAAACATTTTTTGAGCAAGCACCTGATGTGGAAGTGCTCTTTGAATTTAACGGCCCAAGAAAGACTCCTGTAAGAAACGGGGTTACAGACCAGAGTATTTAGTGAATGATACCTCTTTAAAAAACGGTCTGCATCATTATTACGGTATCTCCAAACACCACCGGATGGTACATTCAAAGGAACCATACCTTCATTTCTCCCGAAGCATATCCTAACTGCCTTTGGATTGGGAAAAATCGATATTCAAGAAGGCGACAGAATTGTCGGATACGCCACAATCACTAAGAATTTTAACCCCATTCTTCGCAAAGAATAATTTTGCTAAGGCACCATAATAACTGTTGTAAAAGGAATGAAAAACAAGTCATGAATATTACTATTTCAGTTGCGGAAGAATTATATAAATTAGGATTTACTTACCGCCATTATCAAAAGAACTTTCATAAAGGAATGGTTTTCTATTACAATGAAATCGAGTGGGTGTTGGGCGGAGATTTAGAAGAAGATATTACAGAATTTGATAAAGAAATAATAGAAAAAGGCACTTGGCTACCCTCAGAAATTCATTTAATCGAGTGGCTACAAGATAACGGATTTGCTATTGCCATTATAAACATTGACGGTTTTTGGGAACTCCAATGTAAAGATTTAGAAACTTGTACAAAATACTACACAAAAGTTCCTACACTTGATTTTGCGTTAGCTGTCGTAATTAAAAAAATTCTCAAGAAAAAGGAAAGGCCATTTGATACAAAGGATAAAATATTCGGTATTATAGAAAAGTAGGTATTTTCTTATGGTCATGCTACTACTCCTACACACATAGTTAAATTGCCGGTAAAAGAAAAAGAAGAATCCGAATATTATATAGGGGTTCAGTATTGATAAGCATCGGGACTGTGATAAAATTCAAGTTTTGCACAGTCTTTTTTTATGTCCGAAATCGGGAATATACTTATTACGGCTCATTGACTTTATATAGTATGTCAAGTAAAATATTGCCAATAATTATTATGGGGAGCGTTGGCTTATGCTCGGCAACACCGAAAAAACTATGGAAACAATTGTAAACCTTTGCAAGAACAGAGGGTTCATTTTCGCCGGCAGTGAAATCTACGGCGGGCTTTCAAACACCTGGGATTACGGTCCCTTGGGTGTGGAGTTGAAAAACAACCTCAAAAAGGCCTGGTGGCAAAAATTCGTCAGAGAAAGCCCCTACAATGTGGGCTTGGATTCCGCAATACTTATGAACCCGCAAACCTGGGTCGCCTCCGGCCATGTGGGAGGCTTTTCAGACCCGCTTATGGACTGCAAATCCTGCAGAACCCGCCACAGGGCGGATAAGCTCATAGAGGATGCGGGCGCCAACCCTGCGGGCTGGAGTTTTGATGAAATGACCGCCTATATTGCGGAAAATAAAATCCCCTGCCCTGACTGCGGAGCCTCCGACTTTACGGATATACGTAAATTCAACCTGATGTTCAAAACCTTTCAGGGGGTTACGGAAGACAGCCAAAACGAGCTCTTTTTAAGGCCCGAAACGGCTCAGGGTATTTTTGTAAACTTTAACAATGTGCAGCGCACCACACGGCGCAAAATCCCCTTCGGGGTCTGCCAAATCGGTAAGAGTTTCCGCAACGAGATTACTCCCGGCAACTTTATATTCCGCACCAGGGAATTTGAGCAGATGGAACTGGAGTTTTTCTGCAAGCCCGGCACGGAATTGGAGTGGTTCAATTATTGGAAGAACTTCTGTGAAGAATGGCTGCTCTCCTTAGGCATAAAGAAAGAAAATCTTCGCCTGCGCGACCATGAGGAAAAAGAGCTGTCCCACTATTCCAACGCCACCACCGACTTTGAATTTCTGTTCCCCTTCGGCTGGGGAGAACTCTGGGGTGTTGCAAGCAGAACGGACTTTGACCTGACACAGCACCAGAATACCTCCGGCAAAAGCATGGAGTATTTTGACCAGGAAGCCAATGAAAAATATATACCCTATGTGGTCGAACCCTCCCTGGGTGCGGACAGAGCCTTGCTCGCCTTTTTGTGCGACGCCTATGATGAAGAGGTTGTGGATGCGGAAAAGAACGATACCCGTGTAGTTCTGCGTCTGCATCCCGCTCTGGCTCCCGTAAAGGTAGCCGTTCTGCCCCTTTCCAAAAAACTCGGTGAAGAGGCTCAAAAGGTCTATGCAACTCTGGCAAAAAAATTCGCCGTCGAATATGACGATACGGGTTCAATAGGTAAACGCTACCGCCGTCAGGACGAAATAGGAACACCCGTTTGCGTAACCTTTGACTTTGACTCTTTAGAGGACAATCAGGCAACTCTGCGCGACAGAGATACCATGGAGCAAATCCGTTTACCCATTGATGAACTTACCGCATATATTGAAAAACTTCTGGAATTTTAAAGCTGAACTTTTAACCGATTAAAACAGGAGAGGGCATATGAAGGTCAATATTACCGAAACCGTACTGCGGGACGCCAACCAATCCCTGGTTGCCACAAGAATGAGGTTTGAAGAGTTTGAGGGCATACTTAAAACCATGGATAAGGCGGGCTATTACTCCCTGGAATGCTGGGGCGGAGCTATTTTTGACTCCTGCCTGCGTTACCTTGACGAAGACCCGTGGGAAAGGCTCAGAAAAATCAGAAAAGCCTGCCCGAACACCAAACTGCAAATGCTCCTAAGGGGTCAGAACCTTTTGGGCTACAGGCATTATCCCGATGACGTGGTACGCCTTTTTGTAAAAAAGAGCGTGGAAAACGGCATTGACATAATCAGGATTTTTGACGCCCTTAACGATATTCGCAATATAGAGGTGGCAGTGGACGAAACGCTTAAAAACGGAGCCCATGCCTCCGGCGCAATCTGCTTTACTTTAAGCCCCATTCATAATCTGGAAAGCAACGTAAAACTTGCTGAAGACATGGAAGCCTTGGGTGTTCAGTCCATATGCATTAAGGACATGGCGGGCATTATGGGCCCCCAGGATGCCTATGATCTGGTTAAAGCTCTTAAAGAAAATGTGAAAGTTCCCATTATTGTGCACACCCACTCCACCACGGGGCTGGGTCTGCTCGCCCTTCAAAAGGCGGTGGAAGCGGGAGCTTTTGCGATAGATACTGCAATATCAAGTTTTTCAGGCGGGACTTCACAACCTCCTACGGAGACAATGGTCTATGCCCTGCGCCAACAGGGTTATGAGGTGGATGTTGACGAGAAAGTTCTTAAGCAGATTAACGACTACTTTAAGCCGATTTTACACCACAGCCTGCAAACCGGCCTTTTAAACCCCCTGGTTATGGGGACGGAAACCGATGCCCTTGTTTCTCAAATCCCCGGCGGTATGCTGTCGAATCTGGTAGCACAGCTGACGGCCCAGAATAAACTTGACAAGTTTGAAGAAGTGCTGGAAGAAACCCCGAAGGTGCGCAAAGATTTGGGCTATCCCCCCCTGGTAACTCCCATGAGTCAAATGGTAGGAGTTCAGGCAGTATCAAATGTCTTAGCCGGAGAACGCTATAAAAACGTATCCAGTGAAATTAAAAGTTATGTAAGGGGAGAATACGGAAAAGCACCCGGGGAGATTAATCCCGCCCTGCAAAAGCAAATTCTGGGGGACGAAAAGCCCATAACGGGCCGCTACGCCGACTTGTTGGAGCCGGGGCTGCCCTCCGCAAGAGAATACCTCGGGGACAGGGCTGCTTCCGACGAGGATGTACTTTCCTACGTCGCTTTCCCGGCTCAGGCGGAAGCTTATTTTGAAAAGAGAGAGGCAAAAAAGAAAAAGACTTTCAACTATACCATTGAGAAGATAGAAGATTGACCTGTAACTTTTAAGCAACTTTTTTTGCCGCTATTTCGCTATTTAAAGATTAATTTCTGTTTGTGAGGAGAAACTTATGCTTGCAGAACAAAGTATCAGTTTTTGGGAAGCAATAAAGCTGTCCGCTGTCGGTATGCTGATTGTTATGTTGGAGCTTGCGGCTCTGGCTGTGTTTGTTTACCTGCTCTCCTTTATAATACGTCTTTTTGAGAAGAGAAAAAGCAAAACCGCTTCCCCCGCTCCCATCCTGTCCTCACAGCCCCCTGCCGTCGGCGTACCGCTCCCTCAGGCAAATACGGATAAGGTGGAACTTATTGACACCGATGAGGCTACTGCTGCGGTTATTATGGCCATTGTCAGCGACAAATCCGGCATTCCTTTAAACCGGCTCAAATTTGAACGAATCAAAAAAGTGGAGGATTAACGCCATGAAATACAGGGTTACATTAAACGGTAAAGTATATGAGGTGGAAGTAAGTCAGACCTCGGCAGAACTGGTGAACACTTACCGGGCATCCTCCGCTCCGCCGACGGCTCCGGCTCCCGCGCCCTCCCCGGCAGCACCTCCCCCTGTTGCTTCCGCACCCGCCGCACCTGCACCCGTAACCTCCGGCACACAGGTGCTTGCCCCCATGCCCGGAACAATTTTAGCGGTTAATGTCAGCGCCGGTCAGGAAGTCAGGGCCGGGGATATTCTGCTTGTGCTGGAAGCGATGAAGATGGAAAACGAGATAGTCGCTCCCGTGGACGGCATTGTCATGCAGGTTATTGTGGACAAAGGTTCCAACGTGGACACGGACGCCCCCCTTGTGGTTTTAGGGTAGGAGGGAGTTATGAATTTTATTGATATTCTTAAGGGAATATGGGAAAGTTCAGGTCTTTATATCCTCACATACAAAGAGGGCATAATGATCATCGTATCCTTTGTTCTTCTTTATCTGGCTATAGTTAAAAAATTTGAACCCCTGCTGCTGCTGCCCATCTCTTTCGGTATTCTGCTGGCAAACCTGCCCGGCGCCGGGCTTATGGCTCCGCCGCCCGAAGGGGGGGCCTGGTATCAAGCCGGTCTTTTATACCTGATTTATATGGGAGTTAAGAGCAGCCTTTTCCCCTGTATAATCTTTATGGGCATAGGAGCTATGACTGACTTCGGCCCCCTACTGGCAAACCCTGCGAGTCTTCTTTTAGGTGCGGCGGCACAGCTGGGCATTTATGTTGCGTTTACACTTTCCGTAGCTCTCGGTTTTACTCCGCCCGAAGCCGCCTCAATAGGAATTATCGGCGGAGCGGACGGGCCTACGGCAATTTTTCTTGCCGGCAAATTGGCGCCCCATCTTCTGGCGCCGATAGCAATAGCCGCCTATTCTTATATGGCACTTATTCCGGTTATTCAGCCCCCCATTATGAGGGCGCTGACAACCAAAAAAGAGCGTTCAGTCAAAATGAGTCAACTGCGGCCCGTAAGCAAGGCGGAAAAAATTATTTTCCCCATTGTGGTGCTTGTGCTCTGCGTATTTGTTCTGCCTTCCGTAGCTCCTCTTATCGGCATGTTAATGCTCGGGAACCTGTTCAGGGAAAGCGGCGTTGTGGACCGTTTAAGCGACACCGCCCAAAATGCGCTGATTAACATAGTCACCATATTCTTAGGGCTTACAGTAGGCGCCACCGCCGCCGGCGAAGAGTTTTTAAAGCCCAAAACCTTGGGCATTATCGCTCTCGGGCTGACGGCTTTCGCCTTTTCCACCGTAGGCGGCTTGCTGTTGGGCAAGTTAATGTATTTAATCACCGGGGGCAAGGTAAATCCCCTCATCGGTTCCGCCGGTGTTTCCGCAGTGCCGATGGCGGCAAGAGTCTCTCAGGTGGAAGGCAGAAAAGCCAACCCGACCAACTTTTTGCTTATGCACGCCATGGGTCCCAACGTTGCCGGCGTTATCGGCTCCGCTGTGGCGGCGGGCTTTTTATTGCTAATGTTCGGCAAATAGTTTATAATTATAGTGCCTGTATAGCAGGTCACGGCACAGGCCGTGCCCTGCTTTCTTTATCACAGGAGGGTTAAACAATGGCTGTTCCTCTTGCCGAAAAAATGCGGCCCACTGTACTGGAAGATGTCGCCGGCCAGCACCATTTACTGGGCAGCGGCAAGCCTCTGCGCGGTATTATTCTTTCCGGCGAGATACCCAATATGATTTTCTACGGTCCTCCCGGCGTGGGTAAAACCACAATAGCAAGGCTGATTGCGGAACAAACAAAGCGCCATTTAGTCAAGCTTAACGGCACCACCGCAAACACTGCCGATATTAAGGGAGTTATTGCACAGATAGACACTCTTTTAGCCCCCAACGGCATTTTGCTTTACCTTGACGAGATACAGTATTTTAATAAAAAGCAACAGCAGACCCTGCTGGAATTTATTGAAAACGGCTCCGTCACCCTCATAGCCTCCACGACGGAAAACCCGTATTTTTACATCTACGGCGCTTTGCTCAGCCGCTGTACCGTATTTGAATTTAAGGCCCTTTCGCCCGACGACATTCAGCCGACGGTCGAGCGGGCTTTTGACTTTCTGGAAAAAGAAACGGGCGATAAACTGAAAATTGAAAAAGGCGTAGCCGAGCACATAGCCTTTGCCGCCGGGGGCGACGTCCGTAAAGCACTGAATGCGGCGGAACTATGCGTATTGTCCTCACTGCCGCAAAATAACAAAAGAACCATAACTCTGGAAAGCGCCAAAGCCCTTACACAACGCAGCGCCCTGCGCTATGATAAAGAAGGCGATGAACATTACGATATAATCTCCGCCTTTCAAAAATCCATGAGGGGGTCGGACCCTCACGCCGCTATCCACTACCTTGCCCGACTGTTGGAAGCGGGCGACCTCCCCTCAGCCTGCCGCCGTTTAATGGTATGCGCCTGCGAGGATGTGGGCTTGGCCTATCCCCAAATAATCCCCATCGTCAAAGCCGCTGTTGACGCCGCCCTTATGGTTGGCCTGCCCGAGGCGCGCATCCCTTTGGCGGATGCGGTTGTTTTGGTCTGCAACTCACCTAAATCCAATTCCGCTTATAAGGCTATTAACGCAGCCATGGCGGATGTTCAAAAGGGCAAAAGCGGCCCGGTTCCCCGGAACCTGCAAAACAAGCACTTTGACGGTGAAGATAACCAAAACAAAGGTCAGTTCTATATTTATCCCCACGATTTTGAGGGCCATTGGACAAGTCAGCAATATCTCCCCGATGCCCTAAAAGGTGTCCGTTATTACGAGTACGGGGACAATAAAAATGAACAGGCAGCCAAGGAGTATTGGGAAAAAATAAAAAAAGGATAGTATTTCACACATCCGCACAGTCTTATTCATCAACCTATAATCTTTAGTTAGGAGGAATCGCTTTGAAAAAACTACTTTCTTTCATACTGATTTTTGCCCTGGTCTTCCTGACTTTACCGGGGGCAATGCTCCCCGGCAGTGCAAAAGAAACACCGATTACGGGACCGGCTCTTTATGCCCGGGACTATTATTTTACCTGCGCAAAAACAACAACCGCCGCCCCTCAAGGCGACACTGCGGGAGCCTTGCAGGCAATAAAAAACGCAATTACTTCCGTCGAGGCTTCCGTCAACATATCTTCTTACGCCATTACCGTACCCCAACTCGGTGTCCTTCTGGAAAACGAAGTATTCCAAACTCCGTCATTTTATTACTTAAGCGGTGCAACTTACAATTATTACCCTGCGACAAACATTGTTGCCAATGTATTCTTTAATTACCATTATGAAAAAAGCGTAATATTAACAATGCAAAGTAAATATGAAGCCGCAGTGACAAAAGCTCTGTCAATAATACAGCCTTCCATGAGCGATGCCGAAAAGGCCTTGGCCATACATGATTATCTGGCGCTCCATACCAAATTTGACCAGGAAAACGCTCTTATCGGCGAAATACCGCACCTGTCTTTTATGGCCTATGGCGCCCTTGTCGACGGAGTAGCCGTCTGCAACGGTTATTCCCTGGCATATGTAGAGGTAATTTCAAGGCTCGGCATACCCGTAATGAAAGTCCGGAGCAGTGCCATGAGCCATGCATGGAACCTGATTTATATAAACAACAACTGGTACCATGTGGACGTCACTTTTGATGACCCCATTTTTTCCGCTGCAAACGGTTGGCTTAACAACGATTACGAACTGGAAGGGCGGGTTGAGCATGAGTATTTTCTGCTCAGCGACTCGGCCATCCAAGACAAGGGGCACAACAATTGGGAACCTGCAGGTTACACAGCGGGAAGTAAGATTTATGACGGAAAGTATCTTAAAATTGTCAGCGGCATGTTTTATAACGAAGGCTACTGGTACTATAACAAAAACGGGCAATTGACCGCTTCCCGTTTTGATCTAAGCGATTCCCGGGTTCTTAAAACCGTAAACTACAGTTCCAATAAGTACACCTATATAGGGATGTTTGACGGCCGTATTTACTACAACCTCACCTCCGCCGACAACTCTTTGAGTGAAATTCGCCGCATCAAATTTGACGGCACAAATGACATTTCGGTATTATCGATAAACAACTCCGGCCAACCCGTAAGTGAAAGAATTACTGAAACGGTTATCAGGGACAACCGGATTAAATATACCGTTTACCGCTGGCCGGCAAGCGGCAGCGCTCAGTATGATGTACGGTATTGGGATTTGAACCCGTCCGCAAAACTGGAGGCGCGTGAAAACTCCACAACCGTAATTGACCCGGAAACCAATTTTATTTTCGGACTGAAAGACGGCCTGACTAAAACGGAATTTGAGAATAATTTTGTTTTTGTAAACGGTGACGCAAAGCTTGTTTATACACCTTCAAACTATGTTTTAGGCACGGGAACAAAGGTTGAGCTGGTTGACAACACAACAAATGAAGTGCTGGAATCATATAACATTTTAATTTTCGGCGATGTAAACGGTGACGGGAACGCCGACAGCAGTGATTCCGGCATCATTATCGATATGGAAAACTTTTTGATATCCTGGGATCCGGTTGACGATGCCGCCCTGTTTGCCGCAGGAGACTTAAACGGAGACGGTGTTTCTGACAGTATAGATTCAAGCATCATAACCGATGCGGAAAACTTTTTATATACCATAAATCAAGTTACGGGTTTAGTCCAATAATTCAGGTTGTTAAACAAAAAAGGGGCGGAGAAAAACTCCGCCCCTTTTTACAATCGGTTTAATATAAGTCCGCTATTATTCTTTAATCTTTTCGGCAAAGGGGGTGTAAAACAGTTCCCCGAATTTGCCCTTGTAACCCTCATGCCAGGGCTTAACTTTGCTGCAAAAATGGAT